>Ga0056115_1001911_pt1 | contig 10362 bp, 7 predicted proteins | sample WorMetOlspDAHAB1_FD_77007 | JGI IMG/M metagenome (GOLD analysis project Ga0056115, IMG submission 77007) | Marine gutless worms symbiont microbial communities from Max Planck institute for Marine Microbiology, Germany - Olavius sp. DAHAB.1 ... | reverse complement strand
TGCCCCTGGCAACTGGTGCCCGGTGCGGCCCGGGTCCGCTATGCCGCTGCTGCTATAATAGTGTGATGTAACCGTTGCAGGGATGGCGAAGCGGGCGGTGTGCCGGATGAGGAAGCGAAGGTGATGACGCTGGATGAGTGGAAAGCGATGGAAGAGGCAAAGCGCGTGAAGACGGAGTTTAACACACGGAAAGCAGGCGAGGGGTGCAGCGGCGATCCGCAGTGGAAAAAGATGTACATGTTGACCAAAAAAGAAAAGGAGGAAGCGCACGAAGACGAGGACGATCAACAGGTTGAAATTCTTCACTTAATGTGTGACTGCCTTGAATTCTTAATTACGTAATAAGACGTTTTGTAAGGCGCACAGTAACGCAAAAAATCACCTAGTACCATGGTGTTGCTTAATAAAAAATATTTTCAGCTCTGTAGCTGGGGTTAGGTGCTCATGTATGTAGGAGATTTCTGTAGGGCTGTGCCTTTACTGCATGTCAGTTGTGTATGTACGAAAGGTTATGACTGCTCGTAGTGGATATTTTTAGCAGTTAACTATTAAGTACACTGCAACCTTGTTATAACGCTAGTCATTACAGCGCTTATTTGGTTATAATGCTCATAGGACGTTGGATACAATTAAACATTGATGGTGTTATTCTTTAATCATCTAACATCTTGTTAACCGCACGAGTTTTATGCCATCATATCTTGCGTTTCATTAATTGATGAGTTTTTGAGTTATAACATTGTTACTTGCCGTTTTCGAACTGGTGTTATTTATGATCGTCCCACGTGATCTGCCAGTCCATACCTATGCATTTTATGCCATTCAGAAGGTGCTTTTTATTACAACGCTCGTTTCGTTATAATGCTCATTTTGCTTGGTCCCCAGAATCAGCATCATAATGAGGTTGCAGTGTTTTTAACTGTTGTTGATGATAATTTCAATTAATAGATGTGACAGTAAGTTAAGATTTTACAGTCACGCTGTTACATGTTCCGCCGGTAGCTGTAAACTGAAGTGTGACTGCCTCGTTTCGTGGCTGAGTGTTGTAAGAGGCTACAGATCCGTGGTAGATGTGGTCGTTTGGGATTGTTGTGTTGTACCCAGATTGTCTCCTGCATGTAACTTTCTCACATTATTGTATTCCCCAGAGTGTTATTGTATTTTCTCTTTTGTCACCGACATCGATCTTTTAACCAAACCAAAAGTTTTTGAAGGTACAGTGACGCCTAATGGTGCTGAATATACCAACCACAGAGTTGCATTATTACGACTTCACACTTATTGCTGTGCAGTCACAGTGTCAGCGTTGCTGTCGTCTGTCAGACTGGGAAAGAAGATACTTTTGCAAGCTCTGCTTAGGTTGCGAATGTTGAGTAAAGCCATTGTGTCTTGTAGGAATACGATGCGCACCATGGAAAGCAGAAGAACTTGCTGAATATTGACATCCGCTTTGCGGACAACCCTCGTCGCGGCGGAGGGAACATGGGGCGTGGAGGGAGAGGTGCCGGTCGCGGTGGTCGTGGTGGTCGCGGTGGTGGTGGACTGGATAGCCAGCGTGATTCACAGTACCGTGGTGGCGGCTACGACGATCGCCCGCGTGCTCGTTCGACTGGCAACCGCCGCGAGCGTGCACCGAACGTTGCGGACGAGATGGACTTCCCGAGTCTCGACAAGACGCTCGACACCCTCAAAGCCTGAGCTTTGGTGCTGTGTCAATGCCGGTCGGCTGCCCGTTGGCTAAAGTATTTAAGCTGGTCGAACCGAACAGCCTTACGACAATGACGATGTGTGATTTTACTGTACTGGTTTGTTGCTGTGTGTCCCCCCGCTAAGAGTATGTTTTCATTTTTTGCCGTTTTTCGAGTCTGTGTAAAACCAGTTTGCTGTTTAGCGATTTTGACGATTTGGTGCGTGTCTTTGGAGTACGGCAGTTTTTTTTACTGTATAGGTTCGTGGGCACAAATCCGTTTCTAGTTGCAGTTAAAATGTTACAAAAGATTGTTAGCTCTATTATACTGCATTTGGGAATTAATAAGTAAGCATTTTTGTCACACTAGCTCACTAAATGATATATTGCTTCACATAAAGAATGGTTAGACAATACTTGAGCGTCTGCAGCCTTTATGATGACTGTGGATAGGTTTGATTGAGTATCATAGTAATAAACAACACGAATAGCTGTTTTGCCACATTTATAAAATGCCATGTATAGCACATTAATTACATTATGCTGTTAAATTGGTTGTTCCGTGCATGTATTGCAAATATGCATTTTTTCTACAGGTAATCTTGTTTGATCAATTTTAATAGGCCAATATGTATTTGAAGTGGCAGGTCGTCTTTATAATGTTGATTTGATAGACAAGTTTATCAAAGTGACAGGCCTTCGTTAAATTATTCACTATAGTGTACTTCATGTACTAACATAATAAAGCTGAGGGTGGGCAACAGAAAATATCACTACTACTGTATTTCGTTTACTTCTGTAAGTGCAGACCTGTTTTTGTATTCTCCAAAACGGTATTTTCAGCTATCTCACTGATATAAACCTTTTAACAAAACTATAAATTTTTAAGGCACGGTATAGCCTTACTGTGCTGAAAGTGCCGTTAAATCCCAATCAGTCCAGTCATTTTTGTAGTGCAGTGTATCGTAAAAGTTCACTTTGTCGTAATATCACGTGCTGCTGTCCACTGTACCTTTCCAAAACTTCATGCCTATGATTATTATTCTGACACATTACTCATTTAGGGCTCTGGATTGTAGTGCGTACTATTTCACCAGGTGAAAGTTCGTGAAATTACAAGTGCTTGAGCTTCGGATAGCGTGGACAGTTTATTATTACTAGTAGTAGTTCTATTATGTGGAGTTGGTGTATTGGTTATTTGGGAGACAAATGGAGGCTGCAATCAACAGTGATCATATGCTTCCGCGAATCAGAAGAGACAGTTTAATCCGTCTTCGTGTGATTGGAGGGTGCTATGAATCTTGGCAAGAACGTCAAAAAATGACTTAAGCCCAAATTCCACTTGGCTGGTCACAACAGGACACGTTTGACGTGTCGAGCCCATCCATTTTGGCTGTGTCAAGCTTGTCGAACAGCATAGCTCGACACATCGAACGTGTCATGTCGAGACGTGATGAGCCAAGTGGAATTTGGGCTTTACTGGTTAGCTTCGGGTTCCACTGCACTGAAATTATGGTCTACGCGCTCGGTGTTGTGATGTTGACCTCATCCTCCCTGAAGAAACTGCATCAAAGCCACTTAAGCTCAAAAGCAAGACTAAACAGCACACGTGTCACCAGAGTGGAGGTAGCTGAGATTGATTCTCAGTGCTTCACCATGGATAGAATAAAATCAAGAGGGTTGGTTACAATAACAGTGAATGAATGTGAACTTCTCTACAGCTTATAGAATTCGCTCACCAAGAAATTCCTGGTAAATTGGCTGCAAAATGACTGTTGCTCCTAACTTTTGCTGGAAGATCAGTTTTTCCTAACTTGCGCATCTAAAATTACAAATCGGATGTTCCGTGTCGCTTTCAGAAAATTACTCAGTTTAAATTCACTGTTAAGAATGTTACAGTGAACAACTGTAGTACATAATGTTGCATTTAATTCATGCCTGTGAAATTTTAAAACGATTTTAATAATGGCTGAGGTGACTAATCGGTTACAACTAATAATAGATTTATTGCTGATATCATTTAACTATGAAGGTTTTTACAGTGCGTTTGAAACCATGTGCTACTTTACTCTCTCGAACAACTTTGTGCCGTATCAAATATATTCGCTGTCATACGTATTGTTGACAATATTTCAAGCTTGATGCACAGATTAACGAAAGGTCATTTGCTGGTTGCGAACATGGTTTTGTCGTATGGAAAGGCTGGGACAACTACAGTACAGCAATTGTTAATTTTTCTTCAGTGGATGTTCTTTAATAATCAAGTGAATTAAGAAAATTTAAGGTTGCACTAGAGGAAAGCAAAATTGGAGCTGCATATACAGGGTGGCCCAAACAGTAAGCCTCTACCAAATTAACAAAAATTGTGTTAAATCTTATTAAAGTCTGCTAATGAGAGATTAGATTTATTCATCAAATAAAATAAATGATAAAGCACTAATATTATCTGTCTGTATTAAATATTCTCTGCGTGACGTACTTTTTGACGTCAATAACTTATGACCTACAAAGTAGGGACACACATCACATACGGTAAATGATGTCAGCGCTCTCTCTGGCATCAGCTCGACTTGGCAAGCTGTGAATTCCATTTCTAAACCATCTGTTAGATAGAGATTTATGTAACAATTTTTTTGATTTCCATATTTTCTCTCTCTTTTGTTCTGGTTTGCAATCATGATTTTGTCATATACATTAATTTTACCCATCTTGCAGCTTCAAACGCAGCAAGTGATGCAGTCACAAATTAGGTCACGCATAGAATATTTAATACAATACTCATAACATTCTTGTGCTCATTTTATACTCAAAATTAACGACAAATGTAGCTGCGCTGGCGGTTTAGAGTACGAATCAATGATGATCCTTTATAGTGGCTTACTTTTTTGGCCCACACTGTATACTGACTAGTCAGATTTCCACATGTTCTAATTTTAAAAGGTTACATGGACAAACTGTTAATCATTGCGACGTGTATGAGTGTCTACTGTTGAAGGCAAAAGAATGCAGTCAACTATCATGTAATTCCGAGTTCTATATTCTAATGTAACGTGACAATACAGTACCAAACTGTCAGCCAACACAGCAAGGATATCTCCAACAGTTTCATGTTTAACAATGACCACAAAAAATAGAAGACAACTCCCATGCTGTGAGCACCACAATGTAACACTTGCCCCCAACTATAACTTTGTCCCTAAATAAATGTACGAGTCTATCAAAAGTTTTCCAGTAATTAAGATTTTCTGTAACAACACTTACAACAGAGACAGAAAAACTGTGCCTACTGAGTAACCTTCACGCCTTGTTTCTGTGTGCATAACAGTTAAAAGAACACGAGATGCTGCTATTGTAAGCTGTACATTAAAAGAAGAGATATGCCTCTCGCAAAGAAAAACAGAACATTGCAGTTGTCTCAAAAGCTACAGTGTTATTGCCAAACAAATAAATTGCAAACAAACTGTACAATTACTGACAATAATCAACTTCAAAACTGCAGCAACGGAATATAAGAAACGTAGCCAATCACTGTTAAACAGCAACACGAAACTCTACCAAAACTACTATCAAACTGCATAGTTGTCAATGAGTGATGGCATACTGCGACAGTCAGTGAATTGAATATATTATGAAAATGAAATTTAGTAAAAGCGACAGCGATACGCGGTACTCGCATTGGCAAATGAACCATATCAAACAAGAGGCACATTTTAAAATATATTACACGTGCCAACAAGCGCTGCCGTCCGAAGAGCCTTCAACAAGCAGCAATCCTGTACAAAGTGCCGCAAGCAAGCTACCGGCAGTGTAACACTGATGAAAACTTCACAATAATGAATAACACTGTCCGAAAACAAACTTGTATCGGGGAAGCACGGAACAGCAATTGCCGACAGCAGAATTGACTGGACTTCATTGCTCTCAAATGCGGACATTCTACTGTCACTAAAAGGCAGACGGTAGTGATGCTGCATGACAAGTGTTAATTACAATGGTGTATCGTCTTCCATTGCATAGCCGCGGTGTGCTGACTGAGATACAACACCATGAGAATCTAACAAAACATGTCACACCAATTACAAAATGTGATAAATACAGCAATCATATTGGAGCTTGTTAATAAAAGAAACAATATACAAAGGCTGCTCATGAAGCATGACTTCCCAGTTGTATTTTTAAAGTATACAAATTCCTATTTATATTCCACAATCACTACATTTCTCCAGACTCCAGAGGTCATGTGTTAACAATTGAACTAAATATAACTACTCTAGCTGGATCTTTCACTGGAATCTTTTCTAAGCGAGCAGCAAAAATGTGATTAAATTTCAATTAAATTTTATTTGAATGGCACAAATTACAAAAAAACTTAGTGATTTATGTAACAAGTTGAATCACTAAATAGGCTGGTGAGATACTGTTTTCTGGCATGCAAAACAGAGCCACAATATATGCAAATGCATTCCAGATTTCCGATTCATTACCGATTTCCAAATAGCCATAGTCAACTGGATCATTTGCGGAGAATGTGACAATCCAATTTTCATTTTTCAGTCACTTCATTTGCATATTGTCAACTTGCAGACTCGATGATTCAACGATTTAATTCGTGGAAAGCAAAATTATTACAATTGCATTTATAGCGATTATCTAAGCCAAACTTTCTGCAACATTTTGAGTGACATTGACATCTGTGAATCATCCAGTTTGTGAGGTGACCAGTCTGTGAATTGGCAACTGGCATATTAACGGGTTACTAAGTGGACAATTTGCTGACAAACAAACTCGCAGCCAGTCAAGACGTGACTAGTCAACTCGCAAAAATGTGCGACTGAATACTTGGAGTATATAATCACACTCAGTGTGGTTTACAGCAAAGTACACTATTCGTTCACAGTCAATATTAGACTGGGTTAGGGTTAGGTTTAGTGTACAAATTAAACTGGTTGGAGTCTTTCTGTGATTTTTTAAAATTTGCTGTCGGCAAGTTGACCAGTCCATGACTTGACTGACCTCTAGGTGGTTTGTCGGTCAACAGTCCAGTAAGCAACTGGTTAAGCTGCCATACAACCAGAAACAGCACATAAATTAGAGTGATTGACTGCAAAAGAAATGTCACCTTACTTACTGAATGCGTTTCGGTTGTGACATAACATTACGATACATACTGTTTCGAAAGTTTTCTGACAGTATTAAACAGTTTGAAGCTATGACATGGCAACATACCTGACGACACTGATAACTTTGGTGTATTAGGCATAGTGCTGGCTGAGCAACCATTTACGCCAACACTTTCGAAACCTGCGGAACCACACTGCTGAACTTTAATCGGCAGCTGTGTTGAAGGCTGTTGCAATTGTCTTTCGAGAACACAGTTACTGTTACCAGCACAAGACTGTACTGATGAGGCAACAGAACCACACAGAGTTACTGCACAGGATTTTTCACACACTTGGTGTTCTGCGTGCTGTAGCCCTTCGATATCACCGTTCATTTTAACGTGGGCACCATGTTCACGAAATGCCAACACGGAGCTATGAAGATCAGCAAATATCCCATTCACACGTTGACAGGTAACAGACGGCTGCACGTTTGTATGTGCTCCACTAGGACTGCCTATGCTTGGTGCACCATCATAAACGGACATGTTTTTTATCCGATCTATGCTTGATGATACTGACAAGTGTAACACTTTATCGCTGGCAGAAGAAACAGTTTCTGCGTGTGGTTCGCTGCCATCGGACGTTGGTAATGTATCCAAATGAGCTGGCACAAACTGCCGCTGCATTACATGGGATGCAGGCAGACTTCCACTCTGATCTTGTGTCATATATACTTCATGTACATCAGGTACAAGACTGCTACTGCTGCTCCCATATGACTGAGATTCACCTGCAGTCTGCCACCTCAGTGTCTGTGACTGTTTTGAAACAGCAGATGGCACATGCTTCTCTTTCGAGTACATCTGATTTGCAGCACACACAAACACTGCCGATGAACCCGGTACAGCATTATGGTAACCACCACCAACGCCTGCCATCCGATTAGCACTAGCAGTTACACGAGAATAATCAACATTACCAGCAAAGTGAAACTGCGGTCGTCCATATTCACTGGGATACGGAGCAGCTGCGTTAAGTGACTGATACAAACTATTTGGAGGCATAGAACGTGCAGGATATGACTGCCAGCCCGCAGTGACGACAGGAATTCTATGGTAGGGAGTGACACCGTTCATTTGGGAACCATCCCCTACAGAATATGGACCTGCGGTTCGAAACATGCCCACGTCGCTGGATTTACTACAGTCACCGAACTGGGTATTAAACATGTTCGCTGAATTATCCGAGGGTGCTTGTGCCACAACCGACATCTGGCGACTCTTGGCTGCAGCCGTCTTTCGCGACGAACATGCCTTTCTCCGCCGGCTTTCGGGAACTTTGAACTGTTCGACTGGCAAATTACATGGAGGTGACACACCCGTCACAGAATGTACATATCCAGACGGCTGCTGAAAAGAATACGCATTGTTTGCATAATCAGCAGTTCCAGACATGCTTAAAGGCACCGAAACTTCAGCAGCCACTGAAGACGTTCGCCGACGGGCGCGTTTTCTTGGTCGCACGTCACCAGCAGAAGATAACGTCATAGATGACGAAAGGCAAGCAGCACGGCTTGAGACATGGTCATGCTGCAGTAAGTTCACTATGTGCGGACTTGATTCGGCGACCGTGTTGACATCTGGATCTACTGCAATGCCGGTCCACGCTGAAGCGGTAGCCAAAACATTCGGAGGACAGACGGCGTTCTTTTGCAAATTGTTTTCGGCACTGCTGTTACCACTGCCAGTGACTGACGACAAAGAAGAGATATCAGCTCCAAGATAATGTGCAATATTTGCTCTCGTTGCATTCAACGTCTGCTGCCTCTGGTCGCCAGTGTCAGCGCGGTGCATCGACCGGCAAGCGTTCTCAGCTACCGACTGCACCGAGACTGCAGCAGTATTGCCCACCTGAACAGCCAGGACTCCAAGCTCTCGTAGTCGACCAGCACCACTTTGGGCCATATTCTGCAAATTGACGGCATTTTCGCGCGGCAAATTGAACGTGACACAGATAGCACTCCTGTCAGCAGAGCCAGAGCTGGCACTCCTCATTGCCACTTCTGTTTACATGTCACCTGGAAAAAAGGTGCACAAGCAATATCGGTAATTGTTTAGTTTAACGTCACAAATTATTCCCACCCGATATCAACTGCAATACTTACATAGGTCATTTACTGCATAACAAACGAACATTTTACTGCATTAATCCGCGGAAACTTTGTTGTCTGACTGAGGAAACGCCAAAAATTCAACAGCAAGCAACTGTTTATCCACTGTTATATTGTTTACAGCTACTACGCTGCCTCTGATTTCTTGGCCTTCAAGCATAGATATACATAGCACCACAGTCATCATTTAAATAAAGACAGTGCGTATTAAAGGTGCGCTGATTGCCAAAATCTTTACACGTTTTTAACTCACCTTTGCCATACATGCATCTTCAACATTCTACTTTTTCCCTATATAATACTTACACCTACCATATGCATATGTAAGCAGTGTACGAGATAACGTGCAACAACTCAAAAACAACTCAACCAGACACAGTTTCAATTATTCAGTAGAAAGTCACTAGCTCGCCACATATGTGAGTTTAATCGGTCATCAGTGAAGTGACAGACAGTTTTTGTTTTGTGAATTTACCGCACAATGCCTACTATAATCAGAAAACATCAGCAGACTAAATGAACGTAAAATGCAAGCAAATTGCAGATATTGCACAGCCCTGGTGACACACTTATCTATGCAAACAAACGTGACGTCACTGCTCTATACCGCAGTGTATGGTAACTGTAACGTCATTTAAGGCTTTTTCGTGCACATTACGCTGATTTCTGCATAAAAACCGCCCATAGTCATCATCCTTGTTGCGCAGTAAATGACCTATGTAATGTATCACAGTTGATATCGGACGCTATTTGATAATTTGGGATGCTAAACTAAACAATTACCACAGTATCAAAAAATACACCTGTTTTTTACACATATGAACTACGATGTATCATTCGAAGGTACAAAATGCGCACGGTGACCACCAAAGTTATTACGATACGGTAGCTTCACTCATTATCCGAACTTCAATTAAATACAACGCACGAGTTACTTATTAAAATAGTATATAAGAACAAAATTAACGCATCAAACAAGAAACAAATTTAAGCCAACTTTTAAACTGACAGGGCAGATAGGACTAAACAAATACATGGGATGTAGTGACGTCAGTGAATTTGAACATATCTATGGTCAGATATTAATTACGCCATCTTGTGTGTACGGCAGATTGTTTACATGAACAAGAATGGTGGATTTTAATGCGCTCGTCGTGTGAAAGACGTTTATAGACATTTGTTTTTCGATAAAGTAAAATCTTTGGGCATTGACAGCTGCCTATACGAAATTCCGAAGAATGATTTGGTCGATGATATGAAGCTGTGACCATCGGTCACGTTCCCCGATATGTACTGTTACCTCATCGAAACGCCGGGAGACTTCACTTGGAAAAAGCTGAAAGCATACAACTTTGTGATTTCCGGATGGGTCAAGCCACTACAGGTGCTGAAGCGCAATTCTG
>Ga0056115_1001910_pt1 | contig 10367 bp, 6 predicted proteins | sample WorMetOlspDAHAB1_FD_77007 | JGI IMG/M metagenome (GOLD analysis project Ga0056115, IMG submission 77007) | Marine gutless worms symbiont microbial communities from Max Planck institute for Marine Microbiology, Germany - Olavius sp. DAHAB.1 ... | reverse complement strand
TATTGTGTAAACTAAAAGGTGTTTGTGATGGTAGTTTAATTTACGCTTATGTCATTTTTTTCTTTACACTATGCGCTTGTGGAATTGACGGGTTGATGGGACATAACTATGTGTGTGCAGGGCTGTTTGGTCTGGCGTGGTTCGTGGCATGGTGGTTCTTCTCATCGGAATCTCCGGGAACACACAAGACGATATCGAACGAGGAAAAACAGTACATCGACAGTTCACTGGCGCTCAATACGTCCAACGTCGGCAACAAGGTTCAGCGTGTTTATTTATTCTAATTCACCAGGTGGTACTAGTCATGCAGACGACGCCTTCAAGCACTGAATCATTCGCGTAAAATGGCGAACTCTACGGTGGGTGGGATTTCAAGAACCTGCTGTACTGATGTTTACACTGTGTCTAAAGCATGGACTGGACAATTTGGTGATAACTCGGTCAAATCTTAACCGATTTGCGAAATGTTTTCACCACAATAAACAGAATGTGAAAACAAAACTTCAAAAGTTGACGTAAATCGTATGGTGAATGCAACAAACTGTCGTCATGCTCAAGCTGGTCGACATCGCGAACACGTTACTGGAACACACGCTGCTGGTCTATGCCCCCGGTGCATGTAGTCCACCCAGGTTAAGGTTTGACACTTTGGAGGCCACAGATCTGGAGAAATTAAACAGTAACTATGGGACGTTTGACGCGGCATGGAACAATGTTAGTGAGAGTGCAATTGATGAATGGCGCATGCGTGCAACAAAGCGGGGACACACTCTGAGCGTGACTGTGAACAATGTTTTAAGTTCAGTCAATAATATTTCCAATTGTTTAAAACTTGAGTAGAACAAGAGTTGTGTCATATAGGCCATACATTGCAATTTATGTAAATTTCTAAAGCTTTGTTTCCACGGTGTATAGTAGCTACATGTACAGATTTAATGTGTGGTAAAAATTGCTTTGTTATATCTCTTACAAATTTCTGTTTCTATACAACGGTGAAAAAATTTCGCCAATCGGTTAAGATTTGAAGGAGTTATCACCACATTTCCCAGTCCAGTTTTTTAATACGCGGTGTAGAAGCCGAGCTGCCAAGTTCATTCGTCGCGAATGCTGGATGCGGACTGCGGATCTTGCGGTTAGAGGCAAATAACAGCAGGGGCAGAGCCACCAAAGATTTCTAAAAACACTGTAATTAAAAAAAAATCTAAACCCACTGCCTGTAAATTAGGTCTAAGCTGCGTCTGCTAGGCATTAAACTTTCTGTCCTTCCTTCTACTTACTTAAATCGCTGACTGCAAGTGTTGTCTCGGCGTAGGCGTTCAAAACTCCATGGAGAGCGTTTCTAACGTCGTGGCCGGTGTATGCCATCATCGTCGCCAACTTCTGTCGCAGCTGGAGCTTCTACCTGATGATTATCACTCAACCGAAATACTTCAAAGACGCATTTCATTTCGACATCGCACGGGTCAGTTGATTGGCACTTTTGTTGTTTCCGGAACAGAGGCGTAAGCAAAATGATTTTACCCCAGGTAATTGGGTGACTGGATAGTCTGTGATCGAGAGGAGAAATGGCGAGGATGTCCCTCTCCCCCAGCTGACTGTGGGTTGGGGGAGCGTAACAGCGGGGTCCGAGGCGTAATTAGTAATTAAATAATTCTTATTCTAATTACTATAAATGAAAATTATACTTGTACGTATAACGTGCTTGCTTGTGCCTGTAACAGAGTGGTACTCTGTCAGCGCTGCCTCATCTTGTTATGACGCTGGTCGTCCCAATTGGAGGTCACTTGGCTGACATCCTGCGACGTCGAAAAATTCTCTCTACGACAGCCGTTAGAAAGATCTTCAACTGCGGCGGTAAGTTGCCTCGCCGACCGGTCACGCAGCAGCGCCATGCGTGCCTGTATTCTTCATGTCGAATGTGTTTTGCTGTTTTTTGTCTGGATGAAAAAAGTGTTTAATCATGAAACTTATAGTTGTTGAATATGATGTAAGATGTATACAACAAATAAATTATTAATTCGCTAACGAAGTTGTAATCTACTCTAGTTTAATTAGACATTTTTCTTCGCATTCTCCTGATCGCAGCCGTGTTCTCAGCTTGTCACAAACAGAACAGTAGCTTTTTCTCAGGCTGACGAAAGGCTGCAATATTTACTGGCCGCTCAGGTCGCTTCCACCGAACGAATAACCAGGTATGTCTGGGTCTCCCATGCAGAAGGTCGTCTCTGTCTCTGATCGCAATTTTATATTTTATTTTATATATTCATTCTATATACATTAGTGATTGATTGCCTCGAATGGCGCTGGTCTCCACTGCTCCATGATGGTCTTCATCTGATGGACTACATGCAGCCAATACGAGCTTTATGGCTGAAGAAAAAAAGTCTATCCATGATCATACTTATGAGAAAGGAGATGTCTAGTAACGATGAATGAATGAATTTGACTCTGGAATATCTGTCGGCAGCCTGTGACGTTCCGAACTTTGCTTTTGACTCGTCGAGACACCGGGATTCTTTGAATTTTGCCATTAAACTGCGGTTTGCTCGTATCGTACGTAATTTTACCCTATGAACTCAGAATGTCTTGTTTTTGCTACAGTATTAGAATAGAAAATAGGATGCTTGAAAACTTAGATGCAGTAACCTGTATGATGTGTTTGTGTTGAAGGTTTCGGCATGGAAGCAGTATTTCTGCTGGGCGTTGGCTACACGGCTGACACTGTCACCGCCATCACGTGTCTCACCCTCGCTGTCGGATTCAGTGGATTCGCTATTTCCGGTACGTCGCGTTCTTCTTACTTCCTGTCTGTCTGTCTAGTTTTCTTCATATAATATCTGTAGCTCGCTATCGTGAAAGTCATGCCATATTTGTGCTGGTTATATGCGACGTCAGTGACAGTTGGACTGCGTCGTACGTGTCACCGTTGTACAGCGAGACCAAATTCGCATTTGCTTCACATGTCGGATCGTACTGTATTTCGGACTGTACTAATTGTGTATCGTTGTCCACACATTCTGTTAATAAACGATGAAAGAATGAATATGACTCCAGAATATCTGCCAGAACCGACAGAGGAAGGAACAAAAAGTAGGTGATTAAAGCGCAGCATAGATGTCGACTAATTTGTATAGTAAATGCTTGCTGTGTTCGGAAAAAATAGTACAATTGTACGACAAAAATGATGTTGATGAAATACTTTCCGATAATTTGTCAGTAAGCAGTTACTGTCAACCGTTGTTTATCGCTGTGTATGCGTGATAGTGCTGATTAATGCCTTCCTGTGTATGTATAGGATTCAACGTGAACCATCTGGACATCGCGCCTCGCTACGCCAGCATCTTGATGGGAATGTCAAACGGAGTCGGAACACTGGCTGGAATGTTCTGTCCGATCGTCACCGAAATGATGACCAAACATGAGGTAGTGCAGTCTATACGTTGTGTTTGCTGGCCTTCGTAGTTCGTATTGTGCCGGCGCATGACGACTATCGCACTGCGTCTATCAATAAAATATATATAGTCACTGTTACTGCCAACTTAAAACCTATAATCGTTGAAAAGTGCAATTTTACAGGCAGCGCACAGTCGTGATGTTGTTGTTGATTGTCCAGGAACTCGGGAAGAGTTTTGAAAGAAAACTGACAAAATAAAACGAAAAATCGGAGAGCTCGTCTCTTATGTTGTTCTGCTTTTGTTTGAGGTTGCATGCAATGAAAGTTACAAAGTCATGCAAGTTCCGTGTGCACTGCTTTGGTTATTCATCACTATTGTATATATAACTATTGGATAGTATGACAACTCCAGGCCAAGTATAATTATGATGTTCACCAGAACTCGGTATTTGAACAAAATTTCAAATGTGAAACATAGGGACCTAAATATGCATATACTATTTAAAAATGTACTATTTAAAACGTAATCGAAAACAACTGAGTGAGTAAGGTTTAAGTAAGGTTTAACGCCCCTCCCGACACATAATAGGTCATTTCTGGAACGAAATCGACAACGCCCCAGACCAAAATTTCCGCGTAACGAAATATATATATTTGGGAGGTACAGGATGGCTGATAGGCTGAGTGATAATCCTATCATCATATCATTGTTTACAGTTGCTCCTCCGCTCCTATAGTTCGTTCGGGATAGATCGTACTAACGTGTATTACAAAAGTATTGAAAGTTTGAAAATTTCTGTGGAACTTTTCTTGTTGTTGGTGAAGTGAACGCTCGTCGTGGGTGATCGTGCGCGTCTGCTGTTGTTTGTCGTAGACTGTCGAAGAATGGGAAACTGTGTTCCTGATCGCCAGCCTTATACACTTCGCCGGCGTCACGTTCTACGGCATCTTCGCGTCGGGCGAGAAACAGCCGTGGGCAGATCCACCGGACGACGACGACGTCGCAACACCGCCGGCCGTCAAGAGTCCCCCGGCGCCTCGGTCACCCCCGCCAGCCGCTGCGGGCGCCGCCGCCGCCGCCGTCGCGGGCCCTGCCTCTCGCCCGGCCGAGATGTCGTCGTATGGGGCGACGACTGGCCTCGGAGAGCTGTACCAGACCAAGATGGAGATGGTACAGATACCGACTGTACCGCTCGATGACATCTGCCAGAACGGTTTCGTCAGAGAACGCAACCAGTAGGGTATGGAAGCAGAGTTAGCAGTTTGAGGTGCTCAGTGTGTGGCCGATGAGTACTCGATCTCAGCTGCAGTTGCCGTACTCGACTGCACACACGGCTGTATTTGACCAGTTTTGACTGGGAAAGGGGGGGGGGAGCGGGCCTGGGGGCACTGCGCCTTCAAACGCCAATGACACACGACACAGCGTTTGAAGGAATGAAAATTCCAAATCCAAGTCGACTTAGCTTGTGATAACTCTGATTGGCTAAAGGCATCTCTCGAGATGTTTAGAGAACCAACGTCAATTCTGCAAGATACGGTTTGGCACATGAACATTTGAAGCATTCGAGGTGGGTTTGGAATTAGGCCCTACACTCAAAGTCAAACATCGAAATAGTTCACAGTAGAAGTTACAAGGACGTTACACCCCGCACCATTTTGGGATGTGTTGCAGGGGGTCAGCCTTCCCAATCCCCACAAATACAGCCCTGACTGTAAGCATGCGTGCCACGGCTCTCGCTTGAGCTATGCGGTGACTGTTATCAGAAACGATGCTGTTGGTATAAGTTATAAGCAAGTAGAGTCTTTATCGTTTTTACTCGATGTGTAGAACGAGCAACTCGTAGGCTGGCTTACGGAAATGGCCTTCGATTCACGTGTCTCTTCTCTTGTTGATTTGCTGACACGCCACACTCTATACTGCTTAACACGATCGCGCCAAGAATACAGACAGTCATCTTGATTATGCGTAATACTGTTGTTGACGTTGGTGTTTTTCGTTTCCGCCAGTTGGAGTCACTAGTCACTAACACAAATCATTCGTTGTTCCGATTCTATATTTGCGAACAGTCACGCGAGTGACTTTATTAGTTTTCGTTAAGCGCTTCCTCCTTGAAACAAAGCCTGTTATTTGCGGTGGCATGAAGTCGGTTGTTATTCACAGTGTACACGCCTAACTGTTGTTCGCGCAGTGCTAGTGTATTACATGTAGCTTGTATGTGTATAGGTCTGTAATAATTCGTGTGTACAACACTAACGCGATTTTCTTTATAGGATATGAACTAATAATTTGGCGTTAATCATCACAAGAGACCGACGGTCCAGACTGATGTCATTTCACAGTGTGAAAGAGATGTTGTATGTGAACGTCGCGTTAGGCCTAGGAACTGTTCGAACTTCGACATGCTGTACGGCGGATGTAAGAAAATTACGTATCACGGCATCACTGCCGGATTTTTCTGTCGAAAAAGTTTTTTTACCTTGGGAAGACGTGCTGATTGAAATATGTGCAGTAAATTTTCATTTAAATATATTCTGCTTGTGTGAGCAATCGTTTTTTGAAGAGTTACGCTAAAGGCTTACTCTATTCATTAGTTCGTTCGGCCGTGAGATTTTTCAGAAATGTGTGGCAATATTTGTCGATGTTTAGGCCTGCCGTGAGTTTCTTACAATGTCGACTGCGTTGCGTTAACTGTTCAACATGCTGCATACGTTAGATACACTTTTATTGTACATCTGCGACCCGATGTTGTTGAGTTTTGATTTCTAGTTGAACTGAGTCATTGTAATGCTGTCCTGCATATAGCCACAGTGCGCCGCCGATAAGGCGCTTCCAGACCGCTCACAGCGAAGAGCGGCCGCAGTAACTCAAGTGAAACTAAATCTCGCTACTGGTACAGACACACTGCATCGATTTTGTTAATACGATTCTATTCAAAACTTTGTATGTCATGTTTCGGTGTTATCCAAGTCAACAATACTACCTAATGGGCCGAATATTTCGAGTTGAAATAGACGAAAATGCTACTTAAGTTCTTAAGTAATTCGTTCTCGTGAGCTAAGATCAGGCCAGATACATGGTCTGGAAGCAGCTTTATTGAGCACGATTATGTTGTCGTATACGCTCAATGAACTCAATATTGATATCGTCACAGACTGCATATAGTTATTGTGTATACCTGTAAATCTGTATGTAACTTAATGAATATTTACGATTTAATGACCGAGAGTCAGCCACTTTGGACTTTTCATCCGAAATGGTAGTAGTGACTAGTGAGTGAATATTTCTGATGACGAGTTCTTAACGAGATTCGTGGTTGTTGTTAAGGTGATGTTTCATGGTGACGATAGTGTGTTGTGTCGTTGTAATTAACTTGTTGACGCTCGTTGACGTTACGCAAGTTGTCTGTAGCAGACTGTGATTGTGTCGTGTAGGACGCCGTACGTCTGACGTCACTCTGGCGGCCATTTTGTTGTCTGTTTCCCGGGCGCATTCTAGTCGTACAGCTATGTTAGTCGATGACTTGACAACAGCGAACGACTCGTGATGTGCTGCACAATACTCGCTATTTCGTCCGTTGTTAATTTGTTTTGTTTGTTTCGAAAAATAGCAGCTTATGTTAAATTGAGAATTGGTTTTGACTGCATGATCTCTTCATTCAATGCATTTCAGTTTGCAGTGGAGCGTGAAGTGCTGCTATCGGCGGGAGGGAGGAAGAGTAGATTTTATATATGGCGTCGTTGCTCTTGTAGTGGGTGTGTTAGAGGAGTGTGAAGATGTTTTATTGTGTATGAAACTGTTTTCATCGTGTACACTGAGTTGTCCTTCACGCCAGAGACTCCCGGCCTATAGTGGTGATCCCTCCGACCGGCAATTTGTGTCTGAGACTGCAAATTGTTTTATTTTAGCCGTTGCACAATACGTGAAATAAAACACTGAAGCGTTTTGAACAGCAGTCGACGGAAGCTGTTCTAGCGTTTTTGCTTTATTTCAGTTGTACGGGTACCATAAGTAACGAATTGTCAACCGTGGTTGGTTGGTATACTAGGCGTATACTCTTTATCAACGTCATCATAATGGAGTACTGTGCCATGCTATAACATGTTATAGTAAACAGCTAAACAGTTCGTCAACCAGTTTCGTTGAATCAACTCGATTTACATTTGCGTAGGTGTGCTTTCTAGTTAGTGCTGTTGTTCGTGCTCTTGTTACACCAGTTATTGTTAGTCCGTAATTTGTAGATGCAACTCTTATTTTCGACGTCCCCACCGCATATGTTATTATGTACATATGGTAGTTAATCTGTATTGCGAGTAGACATATTCAGTTCTAGTAGGCCCACTATATCAGTTACCAGTGGCACCGAAACGAATGTGAAAGTGGGGGCACCCTTCCGGCGCGAAGCGTCTGAAAAAATTTTTTGGTCGTGCCCCTCCACTTTTTTAAAATCAGAATTGTTTTGGCGAGCGCTTTCGTGATGGTCAGTACAGTTTGGTCAGTTTCTTGTTTACTGTTCTTCAACTCACGGTGCCCCGTGCCCAGCCATTTGTAAAAGTGGGGTGCACGTGCCCCCCCGTGCCCTATGGAGTCGGCGCCACTGGCAGTTACACCCCTACAGCCGCTTGGGTGGTTGACGGCCTGACAAGTCCGTAGCTTGCACACGTCACTGAAATCAGTTGGTCGAGAATGCGTTATGAGGATAGCAAGTCTGTATGATGCACGGAAAGCCAGGCAGAAGTAGTGTTGAAGGTTGACAGTAGATTTATGAAAAAATTATCGTAATCACAATCTGATTTGTGTGACATTAATGACGTAAATATTGGAAAGCTAGGTAGGACACAGCTGTATAGTTCAGACGATGTGATATATGGCCTAGATTTATAATAGGCTACCGAAGCTACTAGAAAGGAAGATTTGTTCTCAGGCGGTTTATATTAACATGAGCATGGAGACCTCGCAATATTTTTTGAACGAAGCTGAGTTTAGTCGAAATTTTCGTGCGAACATTCTGTCAGTGCTACCAGTATTATAAACATATGTCGCGTGATGCTGCAACATGGCACATTTACGTTATCAGTTATTGGGACTTTTGTTCGTTTTCTTCTGTGTGCGTTTAATTGACGCACTTGATATTTCCTTGGTTCGATAAACACCTCCGTCATCTAGAACTACATATAAATAGCATCACACGTTTATTTATTTAAATACAACAGACAGACTGTAACACGTGTACTTTACGATGACGTTCTTGAATATCAACTATCACCCTTAGAAATATACGCGTGCGACATGTACGCTTCACAGTTGCATTTGTGCATCAGTAATATTTAAAGTTTTAACAATAGAAAAAGGCTGAGTTGTAAAAATTGTCAATGTGATTTTTTAAGTGTTTTAACCAAATGATGGATTGGTATGGAAACAATACTTTTAGGAGGGAGGCCGAGGAGGGAGGGGCGCTGTAAAAGCAGCAATGGACATGCATGCGAGAGAAAAATGTGGCCAGCGCTGACGACATAACGAACGGAACCGAAATGACAACTAAAAAGGAAAATTGAACTACGTGAAGCAAAAACAAAGTACAAACTTACAACAACACTACAACCTAATATCATGGCAATAATAATAACATAGAAAACGGAGTTAGAATGCTGCGATATCAAGTATCTACACTGTACAAGTACTTTAGAGAAAATGACGACAAAATGCAATGCAACTCAAAATGAGACACACAAATCTTAAGACATTGTTATGCAGTTGCCGATCAGCAGTATTAGTGGATTGATCATCTTAAGTCGAAATTTCTTTTTTGGCAAAAAGTGTATCTTCTATTGTTTTTATATTTGAGTAGGCTACACGCAATTTTCGTCAACAATACTTTAGGCCGCTTTTAATAATTTCCAAAATATATAGTGCCGCTATTTTCTGCTTCGTTGTTGTCGATCTGAAAAGCGATACTTCAGCAAGGGAGATCAGCGCCGCAACCGATAGCGCAGCGCAGTCCTATATAGTTGAGTCGATTTTGAAAAAAAATTGATTCAAAGACGCTGTGCGTTGAAATGTCGCTAGTGAACTGTATTGTGTTACAAGCTAATTATTATTTTTTTCGGAGCTGCAACAGCAGCTGTGGAATATGTGCGTAAGTAAGAAGTTTTTTTTTCGTAAAGAGAGAATAGCGTTTTGACACGTCCTGACTCTTGACAGACGTTCGACACTGTCGACTGTGTCGGTTTCGCCAGCACTATGCCTAAATTACGCGAAATTTTTAACAATGCGATTCATTAGCGTCTTCACGAACACATTCATGTAGGCCTATGACTACAGGATGGTCCAAAAAACCGACCCTTTGTTTTGTACGCCTTAATTTTATCAAATATTGACCGATTTTCAAACTTATTTCACTGTCAGAATCAGCAGAACATTTGTAATAATACTGTTACTAAACCCCATAGCTGGTTTAAGAAGCCCTACTTCTAAGGGCGAAGGGAAGGGGAGAGGAAAATGCAGATAGAAGGTAGAGGAAGGGAAGGGGGAACGGGAGTGACGCCCCCCCCCCCTTACGCAAATTCCTGGATCTGCCACCACACCTCAAGTGTGTCGCTACACTACCTTGTGAAATGCCAGTGTCTTAAAAGCTACAATTGAAAACAAGACGACTTGTGTAACAACACATATTAAGAGTGCGTCGTACGGCAGCATTGAACATTTGAACTATAACTGCGGGATGCGACAGTTAGGCTACTTTAGATAGCCTAATAACTGAGACAATAAACACGTTGTTTCCTGTTGTTAATTTCTTAAAATGTGTTGTTACAGAACTCGACTTGTTTTCAGTTGTTGGTTTTAAGAAACTGGCATTTCACAAGGTAGTGTAGCGACACACTTGAGGTGTGGTGGGATCTTTAGCGACAGTATTATTACAAAAGTTCTCCTGATTCAAACAGTGAAATAAGTTTGAAAATCGGTCAAAACTTGATG
>Ga0056115_1001907_pt1 | contig 10371 bp, 7 predicted proteins | sample WorMetOlspDAHAB1_FD_77007 | JGI IMG/M metagenome (GOLD analysis project Ga0056115, IMG submission 77007) | Marine gutless worms symbiont microbial communities from Max Planck institute for Marine Microbiology, Germany - Olavius sp. DAHAB.1 ... | reverse complement strand
CTGTCGATGATTATTTGTGCTTACGATGCACTTTCAAAGCATGCGCGTAGCTGCTCAGGTATTAAATAGGAAAATTTAGCCGATGCTGAAGACTTTGAAGGCACCTTCAGTCTCCTCGCCTGAACCAACTCATTGGCTTTGTACCGTAGGCCTATATAAACACAAACGACGAAACCGTATTCACTTGGCTCCAAAAAACCTAGGTGGATGAGTGTGCTAATGACGTGACATCATAACTTTAGGCTTACTTTGAACATTAGATTAGCCTGCTTAGACATGTGCGTAACTGTTTTTTTAACATTTAATTATCGTCAACGTTGCATTCTAACATGCGCCCGTAATATCTGTGTTATATACTTACGTTAGTTTGCTGTTTCTAACGGCAACAATTTCCGGTTTACCAAAATGTCGCCACGTTATCACGATCGAATATAAATGTATTCCATGTCAATAAAAATCGACGCACAAGCTTGTTATAAAATCTAGATTTCGATTTTTTTCGATTCTGGAAAAAATCTCGATTTTCGATTTCGAATACGGGAATCGTCCATCACTTCCAATTCCCATCATAATACGGAGGATATTGCAAACATGAAAACCGAGTTGAATTGAACATTAAAGTTATTACTATATTTGAAGTTGTGGGATGAGGAGGGGATAGGAATGAAAGTTGCATGTTGTTCCCGTGTCAGTTTCTACTTGACATCTGCAGTCTGCACGTCTTCAGTCTCCATGCTGTCCGGGGCTCGGCACTTTGCACTACCACGCTTTGATACACACATACATATTCGTTTTTTATGTGTCATGCATGTGATACAATCATTAGAGTAAAAATGACGAAAATTGTGAATAACATAAAACAACTACAAATAGCAGTACCGTGTCACTCCTTACTAGCTATCATCTTTTGCCTATTAGAGCAAATAAAGTTGCTTTCATACGATTGGCAAGTGTAGATGGAATGTCGCATTACACCACTACTGCCAGACACGTGTTATTTTCGCGAACGTTGACGGACAACTGTCCCATGCCGGGAATGTTCGCGGCATATAGCAATTGGTGCTGTGAAAATTTTCACGGAAAACAGCGAATGGCTCGACCGCACGTTGCCGTGAATTTTCGCGGAAAATAGCCGCCGGTTTGCCTTGTGTTATTGGTTGTCCAGAGGAGCTTAGCTGCACGCGCGAGAAACTCGCAAAGGCCGAAGGCGAACGATCAGAATTAGCGGGACACGTGAAGAAGTTGCAGGCCGAGGTCGAGGACGTGAAAACGGCGGCCGCAATACAGGAGGCCGGCAAAGAGGATGAGATCGCCAAGACACATCGACAGCACGAGGAAGAACTGGCGTCTATTCAGCAGATTATGGAAGGTATAATGGTGATGATTAGTACTAACAATAGAAGATGAAAATGTGTATTGTGGCTTTCATAGTTCTTTTCCGAATACCTTGGAATATTGGCAGCTCCCTGTTCATTTTGCTTTGTTTTGATATGCACTGTGTTGTTATAACAGTTGTTTTACACTGCACACAAGTCTGCATTCAAGAGTCACCTTAAGATTCACTGGTTCGTGATTATCTGTAGTTACCAGTACTGATAACTAACATCAATGGTTGAACATTGTTAGGCACTGTTGTAGTGACTCCTGCCTCGTTATGGTGCTGTATAAATTTTGTCATGTTGTTATTATTATTGTTATGATTGAAAACTGCACAAGGCTTTTCCTGCTGTGTAAGCTTATAAATGCTGCAGCCTAAAATCATTCATTCATGCAGTAGTTTAAGTGTGACGAAAGATGTTTGCACTTGTGAGATTGCTATGCGAACGTTTGCCGTTGTGAAGCTGATATTTTTTTTTGGTGTTGTGCAAACAGAGGCTGTGGCACAGACGAGGCAAAGTGCAACGTCGAAGTACGAGGCAGAACACGTGCAGTGGTTAAAGCATCAGGCGGAGCTCGAGACCGAACTGCAGAAACTCCGTTCAAAACTCGGCCACGATCGGTCCGTTGCTCGTATGCATCTAGAGATGGGTTTCAGAAATTTGCGTGAATTTGCCGCCAGAAATGAAAGCCATTCGTTACGTCGATCACCCACTGAAGGACCAGTACACTGATGACATGCGACGGTTAAACTGAAAGTAAAATTAAAAGTGGTTAATTTTGCGAAGACAGTGTATGTTTCAATTGCAAAATATGTTGCTTGGGACAAGTGCTGTATTGACATCAGTACTCCTGGATTGTCATCCTGATTGGGATTACGCTATGGGACGCTTACCCTGGTAAAAGGTAAAAGGTAGATGGAATAGATGGAGTTCTCGTCTCCCTATTTTAGGCCTATAAAGTCATAGGATACTTGCAGAGTCTTATCTCATGGCCCGTGCAATGCCAAACCTTCAGTTACCTTCCTAGAGCATCACTGCTCCTTTGCTAATACCAACTGATACTGGTTGGTGACAAAGTCACGTGTATAAGTGGCTTGTTCGGGTCCATACTTGATGATGCAGTCAGGCCCATAGCCAGCTATGGGCTACAGCTCCCACGAGTGGTCTGTTGCCCCCTTTACAAAATGGCAGCCTCCCCCATGCCCCTGAAAACTAATATATTTTTTGCCTGCTCCCCTCCCAGTGGTTAAGATGTTGGTCTTTGGCTGGCAGACTTTCTCTGATTTATACTTGATCTAAGGTTGACATGTGACCACTTCATGGGTAAAGTGTCCACTATGGGTCAACCAACCAGGCCAACTCAGCCTTCCATCCCTCCGGGGTCGGTAAGTTAGTGTTATTTCATGTAATTACATGGATTACGAGAGTGGAGACCATTAAATGGCAGACTTGTCTGTTTGGTTGTAGGTCAGAGTCCATGGGCGCGAGCTGAGCATACTGCCTATAGGCTGTACGCCCACTCTGTGTGTGACACAAAAGCGCCGCTGCAGCTGTAGTTGCAGCTTGTGGTGCTATATAATTGTTACATGCCTTTACTGTTGCCTCCCCATACTTGAAATATGTGCCCCCACAGGTTATTGCCTGAGTACAGACAGTGAAGAAAATTGCAGGAACAGTTGATCGCAAGTCCAGCACTGTTACCACTACACCATTGGGAAAACTCACTTCCACTACTGCTTGACATGGATTTTCTTGGAAAGGGGGCACAAGTGTGATGTAAGTAAAAAAAGATCAGTTGTAGTGTAATTATCACTGTGTTGGCAGTACAGGAAACGGGGGCAGGAACACTTGAAGAGACGGGTCTTTGGCAGTTTTGTAGAAACAGTCGGTGACGGTGCATATGTGAAGTTCTGCGGCAGAGTGTTCGACAGCTGGGAAGTGGCCATGACTGGAAAAGCTCAGTTGCTGATGGTTGAAAGGTTGTGTTATAATGGTGTGTGTGTGTGTGTTTTATGACTGGTAGCGAGGGGTTTTTGACGTCGTTGACGAAGACGCTACAGAAACATGTTCCCGTTGGTGCAGCGTCGCGAGACGCACAGGAGGACAACCTTGAATACAGCATGAAACGGGTTTGTGTGGAATGCATTCTTGTTCTTGTCATTTCTCCGATTCTCACAGTATTTACTCCTACTGATGATGCATTTATTCGTCGTCTTTAATGCGTGGTCAGCGTGGACGGTAGCATTGCTCCAGAATGGCTGGCTCTCCTGATAGCGGATGGCGCGTCACAGCCACAGGTCGGCTGGGATGTGGTTGTCCTGACACAGATAATTCACCCACTGACCACGCGGATGACTAGGACGGCGCTTCCACTCAGCACTGTGTGGAATTCTGTTGAGTGACGAATCGACCTGGAGCCAAAAAGCCTGATTGGCTGGAATCAATGCTGGAAGTTTAGCCGCATGACTGAAAACAGCGCAGTGTCGCTTGCTGATTATGTCTCTTGCCTAGTACTAGTGTCAGTCTAGTACCTGCTGAGATTTCAGAGTACTGCACTCATTCCTGTCATCGGATTCGAAGCATCTGACATGGCACACAATGGTAGATGTTAATTTGACTGTATTTGCGTTTTTTTGGCGGGAAAAAGTCTCCAGTTATAGGTTGTGATATGTCCGATTTTTTTTGGTTTTATTTCTATTTCACATTTTTCAAATTTCCCTTTTTTTACTGTATGCTTTTTTTGTGAGATCGTAATAAATAACAAAAAATAAATAGCCGAATGCTGATCGAATGCAGTGAAGCGATGGCAACTGCTTGGTTGAATGTGACTGTTGGAGTCATATTTCAAAAACAGACAGGTGGTAGTGGCAGCCAATTGTATGGTTCAGTTTTTAACTGCTTCAGAGTATGTCACCATTTTTAATTTACGTAGGTAAACTCATAAGTAAGTGAACGATTCGGTAAGAATCAGGGATACTGTACTATGAATACACCGAACTATGCATACTACAAGCTTTTTACATATGTTTTTTTTCGGCTCAGTTTTGTTTTGTAGTGTTTAAGGTGATTTGCTCCAGCTTAAAACTGAATAGTCACTGAGTTGCTTCACTGTTAGGCACAGGAAGATGCCGAGCTGCTGAAGTCCGTCGTCAGTCCTTTGGAAGAGGAGATTAACAATCTGAAATCTCAGTTGGACGAGGCTCGTGGAGCAGCTCTCCGTGCTAACGCTCAGGCTCGTTTTGTCCCGAGATTTCGTTCTAGGCTTTTTTTACTGGCATGTAAATTGTGTTGCAACATGTGTGAGTATTGGTTATATGCTCGTACATTGCAGTGGTACGAATAATTGTAATAGTAGGCAAATAAACTAGTAAAATGTGATGCGAGTCTCATTAGGAAGTCCGACTGAAGCCGTAGTTGTTTGTGGAAACTGGGAAAGGCATAATTGTAGAGTGTGAATGTATATGCACAACAGACAGATATTTGCATGGCAGAAGCTGAGCAAAACGTTTAACACGCTTGCCAATTGCTGCTGACTACTACGTTTGTTCCATAGAAGTCCTCCCAAAGTACAGTGGACTCCATCCCAGCTGTTGTCATTGGGAGATCAAGATGTATCACCATACGTTGTTCTTTACATTATGTGCTATAGTGTCAGATGTAGTCTGTGGCTTGCATGAAATATATTCATTTTGGATATTAAGCGTCTGAAGTGGCTGTCTGTTGGTGTATACATTCACTTTCTTCACATTTACTGATATCATGGTGTTTTATACTCTGTCTGCTTTATATGTATTATGCTACCTTATTATCATGCTCTGTTATCTCAACTGCATATTGATATGTTTTGTAAAAGCAAGATTACTTACATACATATATGCTGTTTAGTTTATAGTGAAGTATCTGTTAGCATTTTTGTGTTGTCTATAAGTACTGTATCTAATGCTGTAGGGTATTAGTTTGTTATTAGGAAGGGCATTAGGCCTGTGAACAAACTATCGCATTCATCACTTTTGGCATAGGCATCTGTGGACTGTGGAGACCACGTTGACGGCGTAGCTCAGTCCTTAGGATGTTGGTCATTGGTGAGCAGACTTTCCCTGACGTGCACCTGATCTTTGACTCCGCCTCCGAAATGACCTATATTGTGTTGGGTGGGGCGTTAAACTTTACTCACTCGCCTGATCTTTGGTTGGCAAACTGTAAGCTGTGGCTAAACTGTCCACTGTGGGTCAGCCAACTAAGTCAACTCAGCCTTCCATCCCACCGGGATCAATGAATGAGTATATGTAATCTATGGCATGTATTTACATGGATTACGGGGATGGAGACCATTATGCAGCAGACCGGGGCTGTGTATGGCTGCTTGGCCACAGGTTCATAGTCTGTGTGTGCAGACATGGGCCCTAGTATGAATGCTGGCCTCTCACTGTGACACACAGTGCCACTGCAGCTGCAGTACTTTACCGATAGAAGAAATCTCGTATACATCATTTGTGTGTGTGTTGTGTTGTTTGTATAGGCAAACTGTGATGAAACCCAAACCACTGCAGTAGCCAGTGGATCAGATGCCACTGATTGCAGCACTGTTGAAAAGGTACCGTTACTGGAATTGCAATTTCTCACTCTGTCTTGGAATACACACTAAACATGGCCCCATCTCCAGTTTTGAAGTTTAACCACTTTACCAAATGCACCTCATAGTCCGTTACAGCTGTTATTGGCAGCTGTTGGAAGTTTGCAACGAAATTTTAACAGATGCAGTTTTGTTCTGTTTTTTGCTGCTGAAAAGTCAGATCGGTGCTTGATTTTTTGTGGTTTTTTTACTTTCATTTGGTGTCTGTGTTTGCTGTCGGTTAAAGTAGCCTTTCCGTACGTCTTTTGACAGTAGTGTTAGGTTGCAGCTGGACTTGAACTCAGATTTCCAATGCCACTACTGGCAATCCTAGTTGTATTCCTTTTAAATTATGATACTACAACTAGTTGCAGTAATTACAGTGATGTTGGCAGAGCCGACCCTACATAAGACCACTCGCCTGGCTTATGAGCTTCTATCAGCTGTTTACCAACTGGGACTGGCAGCTCAGAAGAGGTGGGCACAGACGAATATGGCTTTGAAGCACTCTGGAAGGTCGTAACCTTCATCCTCAAGTTTGGACTTAACTCGGCATGGCAGCATGAAAGCACCAGAGGCGTCAACTTGTGGATGTCTATGTTCGTGGACATGACGACGATGATGATGGCAGTGTTTAAGCTTCCGTATATCTCGTCCGAAATCACTTCATGTTCATGTCGTTAACTTGTTTCTGTCGTTTTTTGTCTGTTCTTCTTCGTCTCCGTAGCATTGTAAGTGTGTTTCGGCTCAATTTTGTGGCACTTAATGATCTGGTGCGGTGGATGATGTAGATTCGAGAATTGAATTGGAATCTGGATACGGAGAAGGCATCACGCACAGACCTCGAGATGTACGTCAGTGTCCTCAACACGCAGAAGATGGCGTTAATTGAGGACGCTGATCAGCTCCGATCTCGGCTAAATGAAGGTGTGCACCACGATACAGTTTTGTTGTTCATGTTTGCTAGCTGCTAAGCACTGGTTAGAAAGACTGAAGTCGCCATTCATCAGTCACAATTGCCGTGTTTAGTCTGGAAGGGGCCACCTCATTTCCTGACCGAGGGTCATATGAGTATGACCAAATCAGGGTTAGCTTGTGTTTATTGTGTTTGTTGTGTCTAATTGTTTAGACTAATTGAGTTGTATTGAGTTGAGCATTTTTATGTGTTGTTCGGTTTTGTTTGTTAGTATGTTAGCCAAGTGATGGGCTGGGAAGACTACCACTCTCGTGATGTCTTTCGTGTCGAAGGGTTTCCCCTACAAAGACCAGATTGAAGAGTTATTTATTGTAATGGTTTCATTTTATGTATTCCCAACACGTAACATTGTCAACTTTCTCATTAATTTCACTTTTTTTACTGCAACATACTTTTCAAAGGCATGATACAGCCTATTTGTGCTGAAAGTGCCGTTAAACCCCAATCGATCAATTAATCAATCATTGCCATGTTTGTTGAGGATCTCGCCCAAGGAATAACACCAGAGCAAAGAAGAAGAGGACAACTGTGAACCTGGTGGATGCGCGGCAAGATTCGGACGTGGACAGGGTTAACACTTTAGACAGTGCTGGATTACGGCTTTGAGGGACCCTAAGCCCAACGTAGTTTGTTGGGCCCATTACACATACAGCATGAAGTACAATAAACCATCCATCATGAAATCGTTATACCAAAAGTCATGCCACTTCTTCAGTTTATTCCTATTCTGATGATTCTGTCGATCATTGTGAGCCATATTTTTAGACTGTATTTAGTGGTGCTGCATGGGGCCGTAAAAACCACAGGACTGTACGCCATGACCTAGTTTGCATGTGCCTTAACCCAACCCGATCGTGTCTGAAGATTGTGAATGCAGAGAAGATAGGTTATAGAACAGAAGTTGTTTTTGCACGAGTTGTTTTTGGAATGCTCGGGCAATCTCAACAGTGATTGTTCGAGTGACACTCGCAGGAAGACCAAAATGCTTCCATAATTGGTGTATTAGAAGCCATTTGGTTAACGAGAGATGGCACACTTTTTTTGGTATAACCAGTGGAGCTGGCGCATGATCTAGATTGCATTCGATAATCCAAAACATTTAAACCACCAGTCGGCCAAAAAAACGTGGCTGTGTTTTTACTCGGAAGTTGTTTTCGAATGTGTGCGTTCAGTTTGTCGGCTGCTGGATCAAGAAAGGCTCGAGCACACGAGTCTGAAGCGGACATGGCAGATGGCAAATGATCAGTTCCTGTCAAACCAGCGTCAGATGCTGGCCGACGTTCGCCGAATGGAGTCCGTGCTCACTTCTGAGCAGAAATTTAACATCGCCGGTTAGTTCCGACTGGTTTTGTCGTATTCAGCACAATTTGATGCTTGCTGGGAACGTTGTATATTTGTCACTTACTGCTTTCGGTATAATTAGGGAATTTGTTGATTGAAGGGCATAACAGAGCCTGCCCAAACAAGTTAACATCTCTAATGCATTTGCTAAAGCAGGCGGTCTGATGCCGCATGGGGACATTCGTAAATCGACACATCCAGATAATTTGGGTGTATAATCACTGGAGGCTGGAATTACTGTGAGCGTTTTTTTAGATAAAAGGTCAGATTTTCTGCACAAGGTGTTACTGGAAAGTTGTTTGTAGCATTGATCACACCTGTAAATAATTGTTGCTCATTGTCTTACTGAAAAGGTAAATTATTGTGGCATTTTACATGAGTATTCACTTTTGCTGCCTGGATTGGCATCATTACATATGTATGCATGATAAAATTATTTGCTACTTTGAACACTGCCAGTTGCCTAACTGCATTAGTAGGATTGAACCGCAGTGTGAACTGTTCATGATATTATGACAGCCACCACTATTATGTGGCTCAGTGGTGTAGTAGTTAGGGCGTTGGACCTCTGATTGGAGGTTGCAAGTTCAGTCCCAGCTGCTGAACTGTCAATTACAACCCCATGCAAGTAGTGCATGCACAGTTGCCTCTGTCACCAAGCAGTATGCTTGTAGTACCAGCGTGCGTAATATGTGGGTAAACAGGCATACTGTGTGACACACTGGCTCTATCCATGGTCTTGCTGCTTTGGCTGGTGTCTGGCTGAGGGCATCTGAATTGGAGATAAGTGCCGCCTTATGGGCCAAGTTGTTCAGGAAGGACTTTACTTTTTTTGTGCTATATGGGATACGTTTGCAGTCTCTAGTTTGATGCAGCCATCTGTTCGATGTAGGTTCACAAATTAAGTATCTGCAATAGTGCGAAATTGTGTCGATGTGCTTCGATAGAAATGAAGGCGGAAGAATTGTCGGCATTGAAGGCAGCCAAAACGGAGCAAGTGGTGTCCAGCCCAGGTACTCGTTAATGGGTGGATTCAAAAACTGCACGAGAACTACTGTATGCTGTGTCTCAACTGTTTCCTGGCTGTCAGCTGATGCAATAAGTTAATAAAAGTAGATGCGATGCAAATTTTTGTAATATGTATTAGGTTTAAGAAGTCAATGGTTTTTAAGAATTATTATCCTAAGACTTTTTCGGTCGCTTGTTATTTTTTACCTAAACTTTAGTCTTATTACGTAATTTGCCATTTATTTTGTCTGTCTGTAATGCCTGTCTAACTTGCTGCACACTGCTATCACCTTCCATCACTTTTCAGTGTTTCATTCTGAGCTCAAAGCCTACCTTTTCAGAAAATCTTATCCTCCACCTCAGTCTGTTTCTGTCTGTCGGACTGATTTCATGGCTTTGGACTGTTCACCGGAATTATTTGCTCGTCGGTTTTATGTCTATTTCTTTCTGTTTTAGTTATTGTTCCGTGTGGCAGACTAAGCTGGCCGGCTCTCTGGTCTACATAATGCTTGGTTGATTGATTGATTGATTGATTGATTGATTGATTGATTGATTGATTGATTGATTTGTTTCATATCTTTTTTGCGATTGCTTCAAATGTCACGGCGTGTGTTATGAGTCAGTTTACTTGCCACTTTGTCCTGTTATATTTTTCTGTTTACTGAAAATAAATATGCAAGGCACAGAAGTTTCGCTTTTATACTTGGATTTTCAAACATTTGGCTGAGGCAGCTACTTGTTTACTTATTTTTTCATTTGAGTTGCACTGACATTGCTTTAAAATTCATCCGCGTGCGATAAATAGTTAGAACATGATTTTGTTTCTGTTGCAGACGATTCCAAGCAACAAATACAAGTTAGTAATCCGCTGTTATTTCTAAACTATGTTAAGTTGAGCTTTGTTTTCTCATTTCTTGTTCTATGAACTAATTAAATTCCAATTATTGCCTTGGCGATGTCTCATCGACACGCATCAGCAGCTCTTCCACGGACTTCCTCCAGAAACTTCTGTCGTACGCCATGTGAGTAGCGGTTTGCAAGTCAACGTTCATCAT
>Ga0056115_1001906_pt1 | contig 10373 bp, 7 predicted proteins | sample WorMetOlspDAHAB1_FD_77007 | JGI IMG/M metagenome (GOLD analysis project Ga0056115, IMG submission 77007) | Marine gutless worms symbiont microbial communities from Max Planck institute for Marine Microbiology, Germany - Olavius sp. DAHAB.1 ... | reverse complement strand
CCGAATTGCCTATTCACTATACAACTTTTATGGGGCTACGATGACGATTAAGGGTAGTTTTATATTAGAGCATCCCCATGTTAAAGCGGTTTTCGGTCGCAAAGTCTGTCAAAATCGGTCCCCGAAATGGCGGTTTTTCAGAAATTTAAGGGTCTAAATATCAAATATAGTTATCGAGACCCCCAAAAGGCACTTCCTTACCCGGAACGACGTGTTCCAACGTACTTTGCGTAAAAATTCATTTAGGCGTATAGGCTGTAGCCTTATTGAAGAACCAAAAAAAACGAAGAAAAAACTAGTTACCCCAAAAGCACGGCAAGATCACGTATCTGGAGAACAGAAACACCTGAACCGATCGATACAAAATTTTGCATGTCGGGTGCCGTCCATGACTTAATCACGCATGCCAATCTTTGGGAAGATCGATTAAGGGGTTTTGGTGTGGCGAAGGGTCGAATTTTGGCCTTTTCCACGGATTTGCTTCATCGCCTTTAAAACACTCTCGCACTACCGTGCGAGTGTGTGATTACTCACATTATTTATCATAGTAAATCGTTCACTGTGTACACAGAGAAAGAAAAGTAAACACTAAACAAAGAACAATAGATACAGCAAACCGAGGTTTGCGCGTGAATTTTCCAAATTTTCACATTTTACAAGATTGTCGTCTCTTGTAAATCCGCCATTTATTGTCCAACACGAATCACATTTTAAACGCTTGCTAAGAAACGAACAGATGCTAAAGTGCTGCACATTCCGTGCAAGTAGCGCAAGGGATACGCCCCTATGTCTGGCAGTTTTCGGAAACCCAAAAATGTAAACTTGGAATTGTTTGCGAGCTATTTAATACGTCACTGGGTGCAGTACATATGCTCCATGACTGCTTTAAATGAGTCTGACATTGACAGTCATCATCAATCATCATCAATCATCATCATATTTCTTTATTAATAGCTGTAAGGCGCACAGTCTTTACAAGTAGTGGTACAGATGTTAAATAATGTACGATAATCAAAAAATAAAAGTAAAGTAAGAATAAAAATAGAAGTAAGATGTGCGAAAGTTTGTATCGGAAAACGTTCCACGTTCGACAATACACAGCGACATAAATAATTGACATTAGATAAAGGTTACTCAGACAATCATATACAATCATGCAGTTAGTAAATGTTTTTTGCGCAGCAGTCAGGTTTTTCACGAACTAGAACAAAACAAATAGCATTAATCGTTTGAAACGTAATTCTGCAGCAATTAAGAAAGTTCATAAATTTAAAAACACACAAAATCGCAAATGTTTTTTTGTGCTCACAAAATAGTCTATGTCATTTAGGCCTAGTTCTATCGTCTTGGATATAATTTCTTTATTGTGAGCCTTGGCTCTTAGGTTATACAGCGATTGTGACCGTTCTGGCAAGTATGGTTGCATTACGTCGTCGCTATTCTTCGGGATACTGTTGAATAGTGCGACATTGACAAGCAGCCGCATACAGCCTACATGCAAGTAGGCCTACGTTTTCAATATTTAATGCCTGCGGCTTTGTGCTAGTGGGCGAAAAAAATAATAAACTGATTCGTAAAGCGCTGTAAGGTCGTAACTTCAGGTGCGCTGGCGTGAGTGCGATGAGGTCGAACGTGTACGCCGTCTAAAGGTTAACGATTATTTCCTATGAATAGTTTATCGCAGACGCAGTTTCCGAGCCCGGAAAAGACAAAGCGGTAAGGTGCCGCACTCTGACAGCGTAGCGTAAGCCCCGGGTTATACACTTGAATATCTTCGCTGTACAAACACCTCGTGCGTTGATCGGGTGAGCAAGGGCAAGTACGACGCATATGCTCAACATTTCATAACGTTATTCCCGAAATAAATAACTAAAATGTTATGCTTTCTACGGCTCACAGCGTATATCATACAAGACCATACATAATCGCTGATGTAAAGGCAACAAAAACTTTAAAATTTGAAAAATTTCGAAATGATTTTAGTTTTTGACGGAAATCTATGCTCGACCGTGCGTCTTAAAGGATTTTTTTCGGCTTTTCCGCTAGGTTTGTTTGTGTATTTTTGCTGCTTTGCGACACGGATCTGTTGTGTGATGGAAATCAATAACTTTAGTGTTCACTCGATTCGGGTTTTTTCACAAACCAGAACAAAACAAAGAACCTCAGTATTTTGAAACGCAATTCTGCAGCACTCAAGAAGGCTCATAAATTTAAAAATACCCAAACTCACAAATCTGCACTCAGAAGCACATTTTCAACAAATCTTCGCCATAATTTTCCATTTTATTTCTTCTTAACTATTTATTTTATTTTATTGTTTAACCGTTTTTTACTCTTGCGTTCTTTGTATAGTAGGCGCAAAGGAAATTACTGCATAATGATTATGTCAACGTGTATTGTTTGTATAGCCGATCGTCCCAGCTACTTCAAAAGTAAAACTCAAGACATTCTTGTTCTGCGTGAACTGTAAAGACATTTTCAGCTAATCATCAGTTTATGTTCATTTTATCAATTTTTTCATTATTTTTTATTTGGGTTTATTTTTGTTTCAAACGTGGACAATAACAATTGTACTGCGTGTGCGTTTTTCCTTGTAGTGGGTGCGGTAGAAATGGATATTAGTGCCATGCGAAAGGAATTTTTACCAAACGCCTAAAACTGGCTTTGGTAGCATTCCTGTTGCGGAGATGATCCGGGAGGCTCTTCTGTACGGTCGGCCGGCATTGGAGAATGTCTATAGCGGCTGATGGATACTGCTGCTGACGACGGTGATGAGCGTTGACGTACGAACATTCATTAACGTTGAGGTGAATAGAGACCGATTTACAAAGAATCTTAGGACAAACTCAGCATGAACTTAAAATTCTTTGAAAATTAGGCCCAAAGATGTGCAGTTGTGCACCTTCGTCGTCAGCATCATCTGTACTTTTTGCTCAAAAAATTCGACATCATTTCAAATACACACGTATTGCTTGTATTGCTGTTTGTTTATATTGTACCTCTGCCGTTTTGTGGTGAAAAAAAGGCCGCAAACAGGCGAAACAAGCAGGGCGCACAAGGATGTGGCGCTAATAAAAACACATAAGCATGAAGGTACACCGAATAAGGAAAAACAAAATCGGAATATTAAAATAAAGCAAAATTGCATGCGAAAACCCCACGCGAGAAATCGATTTTGCTGCTGACCTTCCTCCGAGATGACGCGGTTGCGGACGATATCTTGCTTGTTGGCGACGAGGATGACGACGTTGTGGCGCTTGGCAGGACGCAGGTCCTGCAGACACGATTGCGCGAAGATAAACGACGCTCGATCGGTGACCGAGTAGACGACAAGGTGCGCGTCCACCTGCTCGCGACAGTCACGTGTCTTGCTCGCCACCTACGTCGTCGCACAAAAAAAACAGGTCGAGGCACACCCACATGCAGACACTTCTAAATTAGGCATCGATCACACGCTTTGTGTGCGTGTGTGTGTGTGTGTGTGATGGAAAACGCCTTCCGACATTTTCATTATGTGCTCGGCCGCTCGGCGGCGCCACCGGGTCGTGCAGCAAGAAAAGAAATAAGTGAATATGCCAGCGTGCACTGTGCACTTTTAGAACAATACATGAGGTCAGGTGACGTCGTTGGCTTAATTACTGTCACAACACGCCGCCATGTTGGAGGTATACTCGGTGCGAACAAAGAGTTAGTAAAATTGCGGAAATGTGGAAATTCTTAATTGCAGACCGCGTGAATTTTTACTGGTGTAGTTCCACTCACAACAGCTTGCAAGCACACGTGAGTTTACGACTTTCCACCGCTGCAACGTAGTATACCTGAAAAAGTGGCGGCATTTATTATTGCAGACAAAATGGAATCATCGTCACGTATGTGTTATGTTTACATCATGGCCTAAATGCATGCCCGCTACGTGAGATACAAGTCGAAATTTTTGAAATCGATCAAAATGAATCCGCAACTTTTTACGTAGCGACCTAAGTATATGTTTACTGCAAGGTCCACGAAAGTGCTAACAACATAAAGATCGCCGAAACGGAAAAGTTGACGTCGGAACGAGTCGACTGATGATGCTTCAACGACACTCTCCTGTAGCACATTCCAGATTCTAGCGGCAGCAACCGGAAATACCCGACTAACGACGGTTGAAAATATTTTTGATAAAATCACATAACGCTGCCGATGAGTTCAATGGTTCAACGAGTGTATTCAGTCGTTCGGTCTCGACTGCCGTGCACACGAGGAAATTAATTTTAACGAAACTGCAGTATTCTGGGAACATTATATGCACAGTAATTGTTTTGTCTAGTCGCGTGTGTTCTGACTGAAAACACTGAACATCTGTATATAATTCAGTTAAGGTTATATATGACAACTACGACGTGTAGGCTTACTGTCAGCGATGGTGAATGAAATGATTAATTTCGATAATCTTTGGTGATCTTACGTTGGAGTCGACGTATGCTCAGCACTGAATAGGTCTACTACGCCATGTAGGCCAGAAGCATAACCGAAAAATGGCATGTATGGAGGCGAAACAGTGACATGGGAAACACAGGAAAACAGGAAAAACGGCTGCTCGGTAAAGCAGACGTAAAGTCACTCATAAGAAAGCTGCCAAAGCTGGAGCACTATATAACCGCACGCCTATTGTAGGAGGTCGCGAAGAAGCGAAGTTAGTGCGCTGTGTTTAGCGTCCGACGAACACGTAATATGTCACTTTTAGAGCAGAGAAGGCAGCGGAATTCATTTCCGGCGAGCTGCAGCGTACAATATTGTACGAACACGACAACCGAAGAGTCATAGTTATTCTGTCTATGCCCGTTGGCAGCGCGGCTTCTCTCGTTGCCGCTGTACCGTGATTTGAAACTCATTGCATGACAGCGAGTCGCCTCAGCATCAACCATCGACAAGGGCATTTACAGGAATCTTTTCGACAATTGCACAACCTGATTCCACTTTCCTTTTGCCGAACGCCTAGTGCTGCATTTTAAGCAGCCGAAAATTATGCTTCTGTTGACACAAATTCAACATTTGTAACTGCACAAATTTGATTTTATAGCTGCACAATCCATTTACAGCTGCACATAACGTGTATGCATGAAGAACTGCAAACTAAGAATAGTCCCGTCCTCGATACCGCTCGATATTATCTTCAAATCTTTCTTTTCGAAAATCTTTATTCATCGAAATACGGTAGCGAGTAAACACAACAGCGTAAATACAAAAAATAATAGAAAAAGAAAAAAAAACTAGAACTACAAATATATTTTGACGATAAGCACTGTGAGTTTTTACATGCCTTCCTTCTTGTAGTTGTACTCAAACAAGAGTGGCGCTCGTAGGAATTAAGATTTCAGCGGCAGCAATTTTTGTACACAAGTCGATGACAAACCGGCTTCTTTCCTACCCGCGAAAGAACGCGAACTTCAGTGACAAGCCTGGCAATATTTTTAAAGAAAAAAGCCGCCCCTCCAAAAAAAAACTTAAGGTGTAAAATGACCCAGCACGACACAATTTGTTCGTGCACATCTAAGGCATTTGAACAAACCATACTCGAAAACTTCAGGATGGGCGAAATTAGTGCTTCGTAAAAGGTAGACTGGATGATGGAGAGGGACAATGGACACACATATCAGGAGCTGAAGGAGATGGCACACTGTCGAGAAACATGGAGAAGATTGTGTCTGGAACCTGCCCTTGGGCAGAGAACCTAAAGAAGAAGCAAAGGTAAGGGGCGATATACCAAGGGTTCGTATAAGCGGCGGTGCTCATCGTCCTCTCATAGTCATAGGCCTCTGAGTCCGTAAGTGGATGTACCATAATGTCTGTCACTCAGGGCCAGTGCGACGTACGCCAGATCTACGGTAACCTCACTAGCTTCGAAGCATCATCGTCCTTCCTCTAGTGTAAAATTATACATGACAGATGCACATGTGCGCGACCGGCTTGCAAGGGAGAGTATACTCGGCAGTGCAGTGGGTGAGACTCGAAACCGCGACCTCCCGATCACGAGTCCGACGCTCAGTCTACCACAACGGCTACCGATCATCACCGCCCTTTCCACTATATCGATTGATACTACTTCGTGATAAGCGGTTGGAGCCGCTTTATTGCCTTTGGGTGTGTTCACCTCCGACATTAGCCAATGCGTATGTATAGGGTGGCCCAAAAATAACCACTATCAATAACCATCATTAAATCATATTAAAAACAGTCAAATAGGCTATATTGTTCATCAATTTCGAATGGAAAATGATCAAAAGATTGTTATAAGTTTGAATTAAATATTCTATGTGACCTAATTTGTGACGTCATCAATTTGAAGCTATAATTATGGTAAAATCTAATGTAGGCCTATATGATAAAATCGTGGTTGAGGATCAAAAAATGCGAAATAGAAGAATTTTTTTACACAAATCTTCATCTAAAAACCGGATTACGAATGGATTTCACAGCTTGCTAAGTCCAGCTGGTGCCAGAGGGAGAGCTCACATCATTTACGGTATATGGCGCTATTTTGCGGGTTAGGCATAGTTATTGAGGTCACAAAGTAGGTAACAGACAGAATATTTAATACCAACGGATAATATTACAGTACCTGATTGATACTTTAATTTGACGAAAAAAATCTAATCTCATTGGTGGGCTTTAATACGACTTAATACGATTGTTTGATAATTTTATAGTGGCTTACTTTTTCGACCACCCTTTATACAGCGCGTGAAGTGAGCTGACCTCGGATCCAGGAACGTCGATGAAATTAAGCCAAGATTCTTCGTCGTCCAACTGGACAGATACGAGCTTGTCACCCGACTCGTCTTCTGAACACACAAGACATATACGCACAACAATGAGACAGATCGCCCATGCACAGCTGAGGCTACACGAGGTACAGAACACGTATGTCATTGACAATTGTTTTGGAAAATTATGTAACGTAAAATCAAGGGATGCAATTTATCATTTTATATGACGTCGTACGCACAGTAGGCTGCATAATAATAAAGATACTATTACTTCCACTATAATAGCGTAATATTTTTTAAAACATGTAGGCTACACAGACATGTACATGTGAATACGAGCTGCGTGGAAGTGGAAGATGGGGTTTGGGGTGCTGCCAGGGACTGACGAGATCTGGATTTGCAAAGTTGGAAATCGAGCTTTATCCAATGGCGTAGCTAAGAATTTTCGACAGGGGGTGCGTAAGATCGTTCTTTTTGATTCAGGGCGCCGATTTCTAGGGCTGCCGTGGCCGTGTGGATTTAATATTTCAATCACCACACCCGTTCTATGCCAATTGGAATCCATTAATAACTTAGAAACCAGGTACAAAAATTATGTATTTTCCCGACAGGGGTGCGTACACAACTTACGTATCTTGTATGTCTACGCCACTGGTTTTTATCATTTTTATGAGCAAATAAAATTATGACGCTGATTATAAACGGACGTGCGACACCAGCCATAAGCGTGAGTTTAATATAGAGAGCTGCACAGCGACAAAATGTTCTCTTTAACCCCATCAGTTTGAATGAATTCTCATGACATCCATCCCACCACACTGCCATTAAATTATACATTTATCTCCGGCCCGTCCCATGATTGAATTCCCATCTCCACATCAAACGCGGTAATTAACTTCATTTGTAACTCCTCAAGTGAATACTACAAACAACTGGTAGGTACCATTGTTGCCTGTGTGCATACTGTAGTGCTAAAGTCATGCAGAAACTGGGCATGCAGTACAGGCATGACGTATACATAACTATACTAAAACAAAGTTTATTTTCCAAGAAAATTCAACATAATAGAATGATAGGCCTATTGATATTGTACTGTAAACGTATATTTTTGTTTACTGTTCCATTACATTATTGTTGTATTTTTCTACCTTATGGCGTCGCCTGTAGCAGTGAAGTCAAAATGGCGTGTTCCCATTTCCGTGCAGGTCTCCATCTGACATGGTACGGCACAATGACAACAGGCCTATACGAGTGCATAAAGTAACCACTATAAACAATCGGAAACTAAATCTAATCTTGCCCCATCCATAATCCTAACCCTGTTACCAAATAGCACGCAGTAAGCTTAGTAATCGTTCAACTAAATATAGTCACACGTCGTACGTCCAGAAAAATCATACGGGGCAACGTTGTTGCACCGTTTTTACAGGTAGTCACTACTAACTCCCACATCTTACATAAAACGTGCCCGTAACAAAACAAGCCGTACCGCACTAGCACGCCGCCGAGTTCTGCAATCGCCGCGACAGCAACGGTCCGGCCAATTTGCGTGTGGTGCATGGTCGTTAAGACCAAATAATTAACTTACAGGACGCCGATGACCGACTGAACGTGCACAACGTCACGTCGGCGCGTCGGCTTAATGCTGCGACGGCGGGCTGTATCAATCTGTACGGGCGACGTCTTTCGCTATTATACAGTGTGGAGTTCGTCGCCATCTAACTCAATTACAGGTCCCACGCACGCATAATCACAGCGGCAATCAGCGAACGGCAACAGCGTTGAATCGCTAAGTACGACGCTCAGTGCTAATTGTTTCGGTGCGGAAACTCCCCTGCTGTCGACATGTGCAAAAACAGCAAAGGGTCGCGGGAACGTTCGGTGATTCGTTCCGTCCCTATACGCGGCTTGTTTCGCTTATAGTGGTAACCGCGTTGTGCACAGCAACAAAGTTAAGCTACGCCGAGCCCGATAAGTACAGGGATTGTTGACCACCTTTGGCGGATCTACCATTCCATTCAGCCTGGCAATCCCTCTGCGGGTCGGTGCAAGTCATAAGTTCTGCGTAGCATTCGGCCCTCGAAATGACGTATATTGTGTCGGCTGGGGCGTCAAACTCTATTCACTCTGCACTCGATCGGCCCTGTTACCAGAACTGCTGGCATACCGGCTTATTGTATGCTAGCTTAATCGAGTCTAACTCTTGCCGGCTTAAAGGTCAAAGGAGATGCGAGCTCTCTCATGACGGACCTCATGGTCTATGCGAAAAACCTCTTCTTTCTATACAGCTCCGTGTGGGCTTGGAGCGATAGAATAAGCCCCACTTCGTTTTGACCGAGTGTCTTAAGAGGCGACAGGATCAGGGTAACTAGTCGTGTTTATTATGTGTAGTTGTTTCGGTACATCCGGTTGTAACGAGTTGTGTACTATTTATTTTGGTCACTGTCAGTCGAATGATCGACTATAAAGACCGCCTCTAACTCTACACACTTTCGTACTCTACCAATACAGGAACTGGCCGGTCCGTACACGACGTTCCAACAATAATTTTGCTGGCCAGTTAAATACCGCGTAATGTTTTATTGCAGTCATGTTATACTGCAAATGATTTAAAGTTGATTTCAAGCGCCCACCCTAACAAAGTTGTCGAATAATGAAATCTGCGGAACAAGAGAGATAACGCAAAATTGGGAGAGTTTGGGCAAACACGCGAAGTATAAGCTCCAGAGTATTGTATTCCTGTTAATTTTTTTCTGAATATTGTGCAGTTTCGTATTTCAGAGTTTAGCTTGCCTATTCTGCAGTACTCATAAGTAAGTAAGTAAGTAACCTTTTAGTTTAATGCGACGAACGCACAATACTTAATATTTAACTTGACTGTCTTCGCTTCGAATAACAGACAACCAGCAGCACGAAACTAAGCTACTATACATACAGGCACACGAATTATTAATTTTGTTTTCCAAGTAAAGTTGATGCAGCATAATATTCTAGTAATCGAGTAATATCTAATAATCGCACATGATACTGACGTGACGGAACAGGAAGTCCAACATTCGACATGTGTAACAGTCATGAAACTGATCCCGATGCCGGAAGGCAGAGGCAGACCGTTCACGTAACGCTAATCACAAGCCACTGCATGGCTGGACGGTGATTGCTATTTCATCGGAAGCCCGCCATTACCTCCCCAGTCGCAAAGCGTCGGTCTTCGGCACCCATATAGGCCTACATGTAATTGTGTTGACTGAACAGACCAAAACACGACACATAGCACCCGTTCCGCGGATCGGAATCGAACTCATTCACTAACACGTGTACATAGACTATACGTGCCTCACACTGTTAACTTGCAAAAAAACTTTCCTGTATTTCAAAATTTTATAACCCCGACAGTGAGAGCAGTTCTTTCGACAAAATGACCGTCACAAAAATGAGCCCACTTAAAAATACGTTCTGTTTCCCAAACTGTCCTGTTATAAGTTCTCATTTACTCACAAAAAATACACCAATGCTCACCTACAGCCATCTAGGTTTTAAAAAATTTGCCGGGGAGAACCCACCCGGGACCCCAGTTTCTGAGAGGGCTGCTTCGCTGCGGGAAGGAAGGGGGAACTGAGGGGG
>Ga0056115_1001905_pt1 | contig 10374 bp, 6 predicted proteins | sample WorMetOlspDAHAB1_FD_77007 | JGI IMG/M metagenome (GOLD analysis project Ga0056115, IMG submission 77007) | Marine gutless worms symbiont microbial communities from Max Planck institute for Marine Microbiology, Germany - Olavius sp. DAHAB.1 ... | reverse complement strand
TGCGAAACGACTTACCGGTACGTGTTTCTTCAGACTACATGTAAAGTACTGCATGCAGGACGGGCGTTCACGGACATAGTGTGACCTCTGTCCGATTTTGGGAGCGGCCTTCCCACGCTAAGGGAATCCTTTATTTATTCATATTTTGCTCCCGTACTGGGCGCCTGTACAAGTAGTGTGAAGAAATGCATCTGAACATGCCAGCTGTCATAACTATCTACACCAGTCTACTTCCGTCGCTTGATCTTTATTACGCACAATTCCGCCATCAACTGCAAAAACATTTCTGTTCCGTTTGGCAGCCCACGGGTGCGCGCTATATTGCTCGCGCTTCAAATGTTCGACCTTAACTGAAATATTGGCGTGCGTAAAATTAAAGAAATGCAAGACACCGCCGCCGCCATCAGCAGCAGTCAATTAACGGCGAGTGGGAATAGCCGCGCATTGCACATGGTCTAGGTGGCAATTACGACTGCAATTAGACCAGCGCTCAGTCACTCTGTAACGATGGCCGGGGTAAGGTTTAGAGGCACCCGAGCTGCTGTTGATGCTGTGTCGGAGGGAAAATCCGCACGTGAGCGTGAATTAATGAAGGAAACGTTGGTTGTTGCTCATATAAACGCAGCGTCTGCGTCGGTATAGATCTGCATGCCACTTAGTTTGGCCGTTATGTTCTGTAATCACCTGGCCGCCAAAACCAGGCGAATCTATAGATCTAAGCTGTATAATGTTAGGGCTATTAGGCTACTCTTGAGGTGAATAGAGGAAGCTTTTCCAGTTGACGGCGCTCGCTGGGATCTGGAATGCACTGCATGACAAGTGAGTGAGTGAGTAGAGTTTAACGCCCAACCCGACACAATATAGGTCATTTCGGAGGCGGGAACTGCATGACAAATGACAATACATTCATTTCGAAAACAGTTCAGTTCAGTTCAGTTTGAAAATATCTATAACGCGCGTCCCGCATATGCATTTCATACAGCTTCCATTTTGTAAGGGCAACATGGCCAATGGTCCCAGGCAACATATGGCCCCGTCTATATAGATCTAATAATTATAGTAGCGCACATAACAGTAAAAGTGAAGAAGCTACGAAACGTCAGAAACTACTTGCGACAAATATACGCAGTTGATTGAAACAAGCCTGCAATAAAAGAGACTTTTTAATTAATTGGCGACATTCCCTGCACGCACCTGTCATTCGGGAGGGCTTTTGCGTCAAAGTTTGCGTGTCACGATTCTCCGTGTGTGGCGAAGATTATTGTCTGTAGCCAATTAAGCGTGACGTTACTAGCTTAACATTTTTCACTGTCAATTAGGCGAAACTACAATTTGATGTAGGCCTATTGGCCCTACAGTCGTCAACAAACATGCAATACCGCTATAATTGCAATCGTATTATTAATGTGTTGTAGCTGCTTACTGTGTCGCTTTATCACTCTGTTAATTAACCTAGTCTACCTTTAGGCCTACATACAGGTGGTTCGGATGCCGTTTTGCCTTTCTACGCTCCCTGTTTTTCTTATCAGAAGTTTGCGCAACGGTGTCAAAAGTTCATAACGTTATAGTCTTTGCTGAACTTGATAACCGTTCTTTTGACGGCAACGAAACTCTCTGCCAGGAATATCAAAGTATGTTCATCTCGCTAAAACCGCCAAGTGTGCTCTTTCAGGAGAAAACAAATCGAAACCAAATTCGTAACATGATGCAATTTGGTTTAACTTTATCCGCTGAATTCCTTTACGTTGCTTTATTTGGGAGAATTATAAGTGCAGATACTGCCTTGTTAATCGCTACCATCTCGCTGTTCTTGCGTTGCTATTTCTGTATGTTTTATAGCTAATATAAAGAAATGAAATGAAATAATGGACAGCCTTGAAATATAGGTCGTATAGAGAGGACTAAAAAATCAGTTACTCGATGTGATATAATAATAATAATGAGTGTTAGGGTTACGGTCAGGCTTTAGTGTTTAGATTTAGTGTCCAAGTAGTGCAGGGAACACTATAGATATTACGCTCACGCACTACCACGCCAGACAATGCATCATTATTTCTATATCACATCGATTCGCTGGCGATATTCATCTTCCCTATTCTACAGCCTATACTATTGCTTTTTTTCGTTTTCTCGTCTCTGATAAATGATGCATGTTATATAATTGATACGTTAATGCGTAATTATGGCGGTCGGAAACTGCCGCTTTAGCTCTTAACTCCGGACTATTTCTGTGTAGCGCGATCGTCTTTCTCGCAATATCTTCCGTGCGAACTTGAAACGTGTCTGCTGGGCGAATGGTCTGAGCCAGATCTTCCAGATCGCTAATTATTATTCCGCCGTCACAGTCTATTTTTAGCTCACTACAGCGGTCGCATTTGTGACCATTCTAGTACGGCTCTGCGCAAGGGATGCTCTTGCTAGACTTCCATGGCCACATCTCAGTTGCGGCACTAAGGCGGTTAAAGGAGTTATGCCCCCAATTTAAAGCTCCTTTTGCAGCTAAGTTTTGCAGATAAGTTAGGCATACTGGCAAGACATGACAGACACCACTATACCTACATTCGGAATTGGATGAAAGCACAGGCTATCTGAATACATAGTGTTAAACTCCATCTGAGACACAAACGGACGGACGGACAAAGAGACGCGTCTCTTCGTCCATCCGTCCGTTCGTTTGTCTCTTTGTTCGTTGTGTCTGTCAGGGGCGTCCATTCTGTGGGGGGGGGACCGCGATGCTCCATAGAAATTTAAGGGTGATAAAATCCGGGATCAACAAAAATACACGAAATGTGGCCAGTTAATTATCAGGAAATTCATTAAAATTATTGCCACAAGATATCACATTTTAAGGCCAAATGCGCCAATTTTTCCGTTCGTTCGTCCGTCCGCCCGTCTCTAAAATGGAGTTTGACAACGAGAGTCGAATTCGGCTTGTGCTTGAAGAGACTCTGTTCGACCGATTTTCGTTCAGTACTTCTAATGCGCTGATGTCTTAACGGCCTAATGTTGGAATCGTGTAACTTCCCTGATTAAGACCGATAATCAGCTAGGAGGGCAACAGATTAGCGCTGGCATTAGATTAGACATCGTCGATGCGATTTCAAACACACGCTCTTTATCGCCACTTTTACTGTCACGCGCCGTAGGCCTACTCAAAGTCAGCTGATTCGCAGATGTGTGTGGACGTGGTCACAGTGATAATTTTGATGTGCGATTTCTTAACTACTGGTGAATGGTGATTATGTTGTAGTAGGTTAGGCTTATTACTCTGACTGTATCTGTGGTGAACAATGCATAGTGATTGTTTTCTGCGTTTAAGTTCGCCCGTTGATTTTCTTTCTGTGTGCCAGTTCCACGGTGCACACGTTTTGCAGTCAGCCACGGGAGAGGATAAAAAGCCGAACTGAGGCCGTTTGATCTTGCGTTGCTTCGCTTAATGTTGCATGTTGTAAACGGCGTCGACAGATTGCCCCGAGTGAACCCTCGCCTGGGCGCACGCGAACAGCAAGTTCGTTATCAACTAATTTTGTCAACGCGCTGGTGCAAGCGGCAACGTAACAAAGACGCGTTTTCAAACGACGTTGCCGTACAAGCTCGCGCGAAACGTCTTCAAAATAATAGTTTTTATTTTACGAACGTGCGTCCTTCATCTGGCGCTCGAGCGTCTGTTCAACCGCAGCTCTGCGATTGCGTCACATCAAAACAAAATAACTGTGTGCGTGATTTGGGAAGAAGATTAGATCTCCAGGGGGCGTCGCCCCCACTTAGGCGCCGAACACATCCCCCTGGCTTTGAAAAACCATCCACTGCAAACAACTATACTTCACCCAGCTTTAAAAATCCCCGAACCTTTTACAAATTAGTCGTTCGTAAATCATTCAATTTACACCGTTCAACTTCGTCCTTGTTACATGCTGACTTTCTTTCTCTGCTGTTTATAGCGTTGCTAAAGTTAGTATCTGCATCTGCGTTATCGTGTTAAAATTGTCAATATAACTTTTTACCTAATTTTATTTTTCATTTTCGCATTCTTTATATAACTTTTTACAGAGTTTAGTGTTTTGATGCTTACTATTTGTATTGTTTAAGCTAATTTTTGCGCTTTCCGTTAATTTTATCATATTAATATTAATTACAGGCTTTTGTGTACCTTTCGTACAAGTTTATAATACATAAATATATACCGTATAAGTCTGCATATCGCTGAAGCCAATATACATAAATCGTGTTACATGGTATTAAAACCTGCAAACTAGGTAATTTTTTCGTCAAATTAAAGTAACCCACAGCGCTGCGCTGTGGGTCATAAAGTGTAATTGACGTCAACGCTCCCTTCTTGCATCAGTTGCTTTAGTATTCGCTGAAAATCTTATACCACTCTTATACCACCTTAAAAATTGAAATTTTTTTCATAACCTATTTTTTCAGGTTTTTGCTCGAGATTTTTTCATTTATATTTATTTTCCCCTAGCACAGCTTAAGTGATGACCTCACGAATTAGATCAGGCATAGAATATTTAATTTGTCGACTTTTAGTATTCTTATGTTTCTATTACACTCAAATTTGAATCAAACTGTAACTTTATTGGCAGGTTTTAATACGATTTGTGGATATCATTCGACAGGGGCTTACTTTTTTGGACCACCCAGTATCAGGCTATCTGTATTGCAGTTTGCTATAGCACCATCGTGTTCTTGATCAAACTGTCGGACCTGAACTCTGTCAGTCACTGATGGTGATGGCAACGCTGAACATTATCATAAACACACTTTCTCAATATTGCTTCTATATCCGTTCAGCTATGGCCGATACTCGACATTGCAGTGGCAGAGGAAAGTAATATTATGGAATGCGTCTGCACGTTGCAATAATTTTGATGACATTTATTCGAATGCGTTAATTAAAACAGTTGACATTTGCAACTGAATACGTGCAACAAAAGTAAAATGTAGGCTGCAATTCAATAGAATAGAATGTAAAAGAATCAAGCCAAATGACATGAAATCGTACGAAATAAAATTAAAACAGAAATAATACAAAATATCACTAGCAGTCTCTATAGAGCATGACGCATAATCAAGTCAGGATCGTTTACGTTTAGAGTCTGTCGTCAGTCTTTCTCAAACTCTCTTCAGCATCGTGAATGCATATGAATGTGAATGTGAATATGAAGAGCGAATATGAATATGTAGTAGGCTAAAACATGTAACTTAAGTAGTAGACTGGCGATCGTTACTTCGATGTGGCTTTGATATTATGAATCAATACATACACTGTATATTATTTCGACAGTGTTTTGCTGACTAACCACAACTCTCGTGATCATGACAAACTAATGAACGAGCTAATGGAAAAAATAATTGGAATTAGTCTAAAATTTGTAATAAGAATTAAAAATCGCAAACTGAAATTCCTAATCCTAATTATGCAATAAGCCCCCTAGGCATATAGAATTAAAATTGGCGTTTGCCGAATTGATTAACTACCCCGATCGACTAGTTAGGTTTACTATAGTTGATTAATTAGTTACCACCTCTAAAATTTTGGACATTTAGGCCCTTATCATTTTAGACTCGGTAGATATTCTAATTACTATAACATTGAAACTAGGCCTATCTCGCTGAAAACTCCCAAGCTACGTAATTAAGCTAGCGTTGCTACGTCGTGAAATTGTAAGTAAGAAAGTTAGTAAGTAAGCTTAACTTAGTAATTTATTACTTAGTCCTCCTACTGGAACCAACCGTAACTTTGCCGTTTTAAATTTACGCAATGCGTCAAGTAACTTTTGGGTGTTTTATTTTTCATAGACTGTAAAGATTTCCAGAAACTTTCATAGACAATATCAGCGGCTTTTTCATATAAGTTCAGCAGTTCTGGTTTCACAGTTCAGTTCAATTCGTTTGTTTCAGCTGAAGACTACGACAGCGCCGGTGGCGACGTCGCAATGATGGACAGGATGGTGTCGCGAGGCGCCATTTTGTACGACGGCGTCCAGGGTCAAAACAACGGTTACGTGACGGCCGACCGACCAATAAGAGATCGCTTTATCCGACCCCACGTCGTTGATAGGGTGGCGAGCTATCGCCGAAGGTCAAGGCTGAACGCTGAACGTCGCCGCTCAGCCTAGTTGAAACTCGACGTCGATCCGCTCTGGACTGACTGTCGAAAACCCATCCATGAGCTTCTTTGTCGTTCGCCATTATTCTGTTGTTTTTTTAGAGTCGTGTGTCATGCGACTTACCTCAACCTTTGAATGTTGGGTGTAACGTCCGAATTTCCGATTCATTTCGCAAAGCAAAAAAACGCCTGAAACGAGGCAACTCCGAAACCGGCTAAACCAATCCCTTGTTAGACGAAGACGGACCACTTACTTGCATAAATGTTCGCTTCTTTTCACAAAAGTGCACTCGAAATATGTGTGAGCGATCACTGTGAATGTGTCATCTGGTGGATTTTGCTTCAGGAAAAGTACAGACTCCAGTGAATCAGCCTTAAGTCTGTACGGCGTATGATAACAAAAAATTAAGAGTTGTCTGTTTAGTCGAAAATCGTTCTTTCAAAAACTGAGCAGATCTGTCACAATTCACAATGCTTATAAACGGTTGCGCGGTAATAAACGTCTTCAAATTGAAGTAGCATAGATAAAATAACAGGTCTACATTTCTCTTGTCGGTCTTCACAGATAGCGATAAGTTGTTACGTCGTTTTAAGCCGTTATTAACTATTATTAATTATTAACTATTTACAGTTATTGTCATAGGGCAACAGTTCTTTCAGCAGCCAACGCTATCATGTCTGGTATATGTTCACTCGGTTTCAGCAATGAAAATACCTACAACAAGACGTGCATGTCCTAGTAGTGTGAAAAAAAACACTGCGGACTTGAAGATATTAGCTTAAGCTATAAGCCCTATACTTTGTTAATACCAAGTCTACTAAGTTGTCGCCTACACTACACTGCGATAATGACGGCTTTGTTTGTATAGTCGTGACGTCAACAGAATCGCGATTACGTGGCATTCAGAATAATGACAAAATGTGGACAACTATTGCATTGAGTTAGACTTACATTGAGAGTATATCTTCCTAAGAGTATATCACCTCAGAGGCGAATTCTTTGGCTTCAAGTAATTACTTATTAACTATTAATATTCGTAGACTGATAACTATTATAGACTAAAGCTGTAAAGCACCGAAGCTTCAACAAGTTCATGACTTGTGAAATGATCATCTATAAATTATTATTTTGGGAGAGAGAAGCCGTAAAATTAACTGTAATTAAAATTAACTGACTTGAGTCACTTTCACTTGACAAATTCATTAATCTCGCAACTCGCTGTTTAGGCCTAACAGTTAATTTTAGATCACAGAGTGCTGTGAAAAGAAGGCGCATTTGTTTCGATAATTGCATGACAACTCCACTCTAGCCTGTAGACTGTAGAGTTGTAGACCTTCTGTAATCTGTTGTGCACAGTGTTCGCTGAGAACACATGGGCTCTTTTTCACGGCAATAGGCTTATTGTTGAATATGAAATAAAATCACCGTCACAGGATGTCTGGGCCAACACGATGCTGACGCACGTTCACAGCGTATCAAGACACCCCTATCAGTTCGGCCACGACTAGGCCTACTCTTTGTTGTCATTGTTTATAGGATTGCAGGGCCCGCTTTTAATACAATAGGCCACTATATGCTACTTTTTAGATCAGAACTCGAAATTTATCTGCCGCGATCGGCAAAATATTATTAATACGTTAACTCTTCTCTGAGCCTCACAAAGGTCCACGGTATACAGTATGGATCAGCAATTCTAACAGGGACAGAAGACCGTATAGACACACGCGCAGTGTCCGGTCTAAGCTATACGTAAGACAACAGAAGTTAAAAACGGGGTAAATGTGTCGCACAGTATTTGGTTCATAGCTATCGCTGGTATTCCGACTTTAACTGACTGGTGTCAGGGGCGCGCGCGCACGACGGGAACGACTTGTCCGAACTTGCTGCACGCCGCGCAGCCGAGCTCTGGCCGCAAGTCGAGTCCGCTTCACACAGTTGCGTCACGGAGTTACATCATCGCACGCGTAGGCCTATCGATAGTCCAAGTTGAAATTCGGTTCTGTGTGAGTTAGCCTACGCATGTTGTGGACATAGGCCTCGTATACCTAGGCGTCGATTTCCGCCGGGTCCAGGGGTCGGGCGGGACCCCACCACTTTTCATGCCCGGGGAACCCACCCTGTTTTAGAGGACCCCACCAAGTTTCGCCGAGGTGAAGAAGTTAGTGGTGCGCATTTTACCGCATGTTTTCTTCACACGTCTGCCACTTTCAGCATTCAGCTACGGAGTTAATACACGAAGTGCGTTGGCGGCCGGGGCTCCTCCCCAAGTACCCCGCTTCCAGACCATTTAATTGATTTACGGGAAGAGAAGAAAGGGGAACGGTATAGGGAGAAAAGGAAAGGATATAAACGGAAAGGGAGGAGGGAAGGGGAAGGGGGAAAGGGAGGGAAAGAGAGGAGAAGGAAGATGGGTAGAGGACTCCGTCGATTTTAGAAACAGATCGACACCTGTGCCTATAGGCTGTCAATTAAAGTGCATAACACGGCAAAACGAAGGCGTCGATGGCGAATAATAAATCCTGATAATATGATTTCGATCACATTTAATGAGTCGCCTGTACAGCTTGTTAGCGGCGCGCAGCTAGTGAGCTTCCAGAAGATGGACGCACCACCAGCAGCGGCGGCGGCGGAGGCTCCGTTGACAGAGAAACAGCTGCTCAATCTACAGAAGCAGAAATTGCTGAGACAGCAATTCATGGAGTACCTGCTGAAGCAGGTGGCCGAGGTCACCCACCAGTACAACTGTTTCGAGAACTCCTCGCTTATGGACTTCATATCGGTGAGGCCCTGTGTATACACGACTAGCCTACATTTCCTAACAAAACTTACGAAAAGTCTAAAAGTGCAAATAACAGTATGTACGACTCAGTAGCTTAGCTGTCTTATCGTTTTTCGTTTTCTTCACTGTGGACCCACGTACGCCTACTGTGCAATTGATATTTTAATTCAATTGGCGAGCCTATAGTAGGAATAACTAGACCATAACACTTTGACGCGACGCCACAGAGCAGCCGATTATTTATTGAGAAACTCAGACAGTTTTGTTCAAGAATGGAAAATTGTCATGAAGCTATTTCATGATTTCTCAACACTGGCTCTTCAGCTTCAGCGAGATGTTTCGTAGTACCGGTAACTAGTGCACCGAACTAATAGAAATTGATATATAGGCCCCTATGTATAAGCCTAAACGCAAAATCATATAATTTTCAACTGTGCGCCAGGACTTTTTTAACGTGCAGTTCTACACACAATGTTCACATGGATTTGTACAATGTTGTAAAATAAAATTTGTGCAGCTAAAATGTTGTGTCAACAGAAGCATGATTTTCTGCTACAAAAGTGCTAATTCAGCGGAACGGAAAGGGAAGCAGGTTGTGTATACATGGTGGCCCAAAAAACTGGCACACTTTGTTTTGTACGCCTTAACGTCGTCAAATATTGACCGATTTTCGAAATTATTTCACTGCCAGAATGAGGAGAACATTAGAAATAATGCTGTCACTAAAGATCTCACCACACCTCAAGTATGTACAGTACCTTGTGAAATATGAGTGTCTTCAAAGCAACAATTGAAAACAGGACGACTTGTAACAACACATTTTAAGAGTGCGTCGTCCAGCAGCAGAACGGACACACGTTGAACATTTGATGTAAAAACTGCAGGATGCGACAGTTACTTTGGATAATAACTGAGACAATAAACACGTTGTTTCCTGTTGTTATTTAGTAGTATGATATTCAGTTTCTAGAATTGTTAGAAAAATCGCATAAATTCAAACATGCCATTCCGATTAGTCAGCCTGCCCGCATAGCAGTGAGTCACGCGCCCGCATGCCATTCCGATGAGCATGCCTGACATACCTTTCCGATGAATCATCACAGGCCTATTTTATGACATATACACCCAGACATTCTGCCATAACGTCGTGAGATCGCAATGGAGACTGAAAACCTTAGTGTTTATCAGCTAGAAATGGATAAGTCAGTTTTGGTAAAAAGAGAAAACGATGAATTGTGTGTCCTGGTTGCGAACACGAAAGAGATGCAGAAATATATCCAGTTGACTCCCAAGAGGTCAGTTCTTTTGTAGTTCTAGTTTGTTTCACGTTGCAAACTACATTTATCCAGTTTCACTTCGGAACTGTGTGATTCGCAGAATCTATCGCATCAACTTAACCTTGTAATTTTATTAACGGTGTATGCCGACGCGGATGTGTTGTTTAAAACAATTAAATATTCAGACATGATGACTAAC
>Ga0056115_1001904_pt1 | contig 10375 bp, 9 predicted proteins | sample WorMetOlspDAHAB1_FD_77007 | JGI IMG/M metagenome (GOLD analysis project Ga0056115, IMG submission 77007) | Marine gutless worms symbiont microbial communities from Max Planck institute for Marine Microbiology, Germany - Olavius sp. DAHAB.1 ... | reverse complement strand
TAGATCTACTTAAAACGAAACTTTTGCATAAAGTTGAAATGACTGAGTACCTGGGCACCCCACTATATGACGAAATGTATGACTATATCTTTATTAGGTTTATCAGTCAATCAAATCAATAGATCAGTTTACCGTCACACTGGCTGAATAGAATTCAAATCAAAGACTAACAGAAAATGTAAAAAAAGTTTCTTTCCAGTCTGTATTAATCCGTTATTGTAATGATAAAATGACGGCTGTCATTTGTCATGACACATATGAGTGACATGACTGACAAGGCCTGGAAGTGGATACTGTAGGCTAACAGGCATCTAACCAAAAATGGTGCGGATGAATATCGAAATATTGAAATTCAGGTTTAAATGAGTCGAAATCCATTTTCAATACGAAATTCATGCTGATTGTCGAACTGGATTATGGATTTCGCTTTAATTTGTACTTGGGGTTCGATATTTATGTGGCTGATTTCGATATTTACCCAGACCCAACCAAAAATAGGCACAAATCAGGCGTTAAAGGGTAAAATATATGGTAATATACACAGCGTCAATATACATGATAATACTGAGCCAACATTTGTTTCCAAGATACAACGAGTCCCTCGTCGTCCCCCCCCCCAAATTTCGCATTTCTTGGGGAGGGCAAAAAAAATTTTCGGCGCTAATGCGCCGACCCCGTCCCCCAAAGCTTGCACCAAGTCTCCGCCAATGCTTAGTTGACCAGCTTGTGGTAGGCTTCCAGCATGGCACCCCGCACATGATTATCAAGCGGATTAAGATCTGGCGAGTTTGGTGGCCATTCATGCATCGCATGCATGTGGCGTGTAACCAGTCGCATGCGCGGTGAGTTGGAGCGCCATTTTGTTGAAAGATAAAACCATCGGGCATCAGTGCAGTAGCGTCTTCGACGAGTTCTGAAATAAAATTGTTCACATAGTAGTCAGCATTCACGCTTGCTTTCTCGTCCACAAAATGAAGCCGACCATTACCAGCAACGGAGGCCCCAGCGAATACCATCATGTGACGTGCAATTCTCCTTCTCAAAGATCAGTCGACTGGGATCGATGCCCAAACTTAGATCTAATTGTTCTTCTAACAAGCATGCGTGAATAAGGCTGGCGATACTTTGAACATTTAATGGGATTGATTTTATGTTAATGTGCCTTCGAACCCATTTTCCTAGCAGTATTTTAAGAAAGCTTCAATTGATCTGCTTTAGATTGAAAATTTTAGTTGCAAAATTTGTTACTCTACTTTGATAAAAATTTTATACTCTGCATTTAGCAGGAAAAGTGCCACTGATTATAGAAATTTTTGCAAAACAGCATAGGGGGTCAATTTTAAGGGACACCCTGTGGATCTGTGTACGTCTGTTAACGAAATGAAGGGATGTAAGCCTGAGAGGGTGTCTAATGGGCGGCCTTCCCCAGCAAGAAGCCTGGACGACAACTGAAGCTCCTTGTCAGCATTAAGTCACGATCTCTGTACTACAGGCCCATGTCCGGCCAGAGGCAGCCAGTAAAGCAGAGCAACTCGAAAGCTATTTTTGTCAGTTTTAATTGCAAAGATGGTAAACACTTGCGCTTCGCCTATCAGCACGTCGGCAGCAGTGTGCTTTCACGGTGACATGTGTATTTAAAACATTCGACAGTTATCTTATTCACAAGCAGGACAAGTTACACAATAGCGATTTGGGCCAGTAAGTTCAACTTCATTTTTTCAGCCTGTTATGAAAAAAGCATTAAAAGTTTAGGCCTAAAATATCATGTATATATTGGTTTTAATGTTACAAAGTTTATCTCTCGACTGCGCATTTGTGAAGTGGAACTTTATAGCAATTAATCAGACGTCCTTCCTTCCTCAGTGGCGGATTTAGAGGGGGCCGATCGAGCCGGCTCGCCCCCCGCCCCCTTGGGCGACGGACTATACGCCGTCACTCACGGTCATGTTAGCTAATACTAAATTTTTGATCGTTCTACTGTAAAACACAGTACTCAGAATGTGCAAAACGATTGCCACCAATGGCTTTCTGACAGCCTTAAAGTTCACCAAATTCGTTTTCGTTTGCCCAGGACCCCACTGGGGCAGCTTACAGCGCTCAAAAGACCCTCTAGCTGGTTTAAGGGGTCATACTTCTAAGGGGAGGGGAAAGGGAAGGAGAGCGGAGAGAGAAGAGGGGACACAAAAGGAACGGGAGGTACCAGACCCCCTTTCGCAAATTCCTGGATACGCCCCTGTTCCTGACAACGTTCTTTCCAATTTTTATGGCTGCCAGCATAAGTTCGAACTTGTGTTTGCTGGTGTGAACACAAAGCCTATAATCCCTTAATATAATTAATATTTTGCTGTTCCCAAAACATTCAAGCATAAGTAATCAATTACTGGATCATACAGCACAGGATTTTTTTCAGTTAACGAATACCTAAAAGCATTTATGCCTCGTTTCAAAAACACTTGTAATGTAAAAATTCTCACATTAACCCCATAAAACAATAAATGGCAGTATTACAATTCAATACCAAATTCACTTTGACCAGTCAAAAACAAGCAAAGAAAATCCTGGCTGCAACCACACACGTATTCACAGCGCAGCCAAGCAAGTCTCATGGCAAATTTACAGCCAAAACATAAAATATATCAATTTTTTAAAATAAAAAAATCATCAGCTCTAAGACATCGTTATTACATGTACTGTACATCAATCGCTACAAGACATCAACGACCGGCTGTTTGCCTCTATCTCATCTGAAGGAGGGAAATCGATGCGGCAAGTTGAGCCACCGTGTGCCCATCTAGTCTGTCAATGGCAGTTATTCGTTTGGATTTTGCAGGAGAAAAAGAAACAGAATCTGTTGCAGTCAGACTCGTATATATTGCCAGATGCCACTGGTTGAGCCCACTACAGCACTCACAGACTCCGAGCTGGACAAAGAAAGTGCTTTGAGGTGTAGGACATGAGAAGGGAGGCGACGGGAAGGCGCATATATCGGTGGACAAACGATGGGAATGAGGGCTCCTAGAATGGCCAGCCAATTCAGTTCCTTTTCGCTGATACAGTCTCTGTCAATGTCGAACAATGTGAAACACAATACACATAGTGTACGTCGGAAACTCACGCACGCGCAAACACGCCAGCAACTAGAACTGAGAGTAGTACTGTGTAGCTCCGGCATCGGTCGTCACATACTGACCACTTCCAGCTGTGTAGTAGGCAGTCTGCTGTGCATATGCAGCACTGGCATCTGCGTAGTCATAGCCAGCATAAGCTGCCTCATACAGCTGCTGCTGCTGCTGGTGGTCTGGTGCCGACGTGTAGCTTTCAGGTGCTGTGGCCACTGCATACTGCCCACTGGTCAATGGTTGACTTCTTTGCTGCATCTGCTGTGTGCTAGTAGCACCAACAGCCATGCCATATCCACCACTGCCTGATCCTGCGTACTTTTGCCCGTAAGTTGCCAAAGAACCAGCTGCTGGAGTCGACGGTTTGCCAGCTGTACGAGCGGTGGCAGCCAAACCCCTACCTCGACCACGACTGGCACCCTGGTTCGGCATTTGGGCCTGTGAGGTGCTCGCATTAGTACTGTAACTACCATACGCTGTGAAGCTGCCACCAGTCGAGTGAGCCCCACCTCTCTTCTGTCCCTGTGGTGTGTACAGATGACCACTGTCTCCAGCCGATGTCCCATGCATGTATCCATAGTCGCCGTACGACTCATAACCATGCGTGCCACCCGACGCTGCCGCAAAATTCCTGGCTGACTGTTCCAGCTGCATGTAGTCATCGTCCATGCTGAACTGCGATCGGTCTTGCAGCAAGTTATTGTGGAGACCAAGGAAATCGCTCGCTTTGAGCACGCCTCCTGACACCCATGGCTTGTTACGTGCAATGACGCGACCACGCCCCCTGCCACGAGTCCCTCGCGTCTGACCATTGTACGGAGTCTTTGGTCCTTGGTTTTCACCGGTCGTCTGAGAGAACTGTGGCCTCTGCTTCGGCTGCCACGGCACCTGCTGTCGGCGCTTCATCTCCTTCGCAGTGAGTTTCGCATTCAGCAATCCCGACTCATGGAGATAGTTTATGGCAGCTGTGGCTGCAGCAGTACGTGCTGCCTTCTTGTTGGTGCCCTGACCCTAACACACAATCCACAAGCACCACAAAGTTCATTCAAACACCACACCTCGTATTTTACAGTCTCTCAATCCAAAACAATAATGTGACATTCAAACTTCTGACCATTCTGGCCTAACAACAAGCAAGCACATCAGACGGCTGGAACCTGACATTGGTCTAAGCAACTGGACAACTCTACACATACAGACAGTACTGGATTTGGAGCATAGTATCCCAGGGGCTCTCACATTTTATTTCTTGATAAATGACAATAAATATACAGATTACATTTAACAATGATATCTGCAATTTCAACCCAGTCAGCTATTTCCTAGTTATACTTTCTCATAGTGTGTCTGCTTGTTCTAGCATTTGTATCCACGTTTTCTTATCTGAACTTTGAGTACGATTTTTTAAATAATAAATAAATAAATACTTTGGTAGCATTTGCCTACACGTAGAACTTTCAGTATAGCAAGTCACATATTATTCAGTTTTGAGAAATGCACGGTTTAGGCAGGGAGAAGTTTAGGGGTCAGCTGTAAATATGTCTTGCCACCTGATAATATTCTAAGAAAGAGGCCTATACTATCAAAGGCTGCCCAGAGCATCCACCCAGACACAAATGGCAGTCACTTTGCTAGTATAGTGAACAGAAAACAAAGCACACACTATGAAAGCTGGTTGTTCAGTAGAGAAAAACTAATTAAATAACTTCTATTTGTGGCCACAGTCACAGATTAAGCTACAATCCTGTAAGTATTACAGCAAATGATGTGTGAAATTGTTGCTTAGAATACAATGCACAAAACAATGGCAACCTTTAGGAGTGTCAATTATGAGATATATTACAATATACTGTATAACAACAACAGCTTCACAAATTCATAACGCAAGAATTTAGTAGTCTATATAGCAAGTGCCTCGCTTAATTTCTTTTCCAAATTATTATGCAATATCCAATTACAAAAGTCTTGCATTACATAAAGTAGCTTACAATTCACAATGAGCCACAGGTGAAGGTATTACTATTTAGATATGAAAAACAAGTTTTGGTGCATGTTAAAGAAACAAAACTGGCCCACACCTGCCCGACGACAAGCAAGGGCTGCAGAAAGGCGATTTCGGCGAAGTCTCCGTGAGGACGACAGGCTTACATGGATGGGGTTACTCCGATCGATGCGCGCTCTGTATGAAGACAAGAACACCAGGTTTTGGTGGGACGAGATCGCAGGAAGCAAGGACGATACCAGCAAGCTATGGCAGACGTTCAAGGGTGTACTAGGTGACGCACCTCCTGCTGAAAGTGATGTCCATCCGGCCGATGACTTTGCTACGTTCTTCAACGACAAGGTCGACGCCGTTCGAGCATCTACTGCTGCGACGCCTCTGTACGATGTGCCACACAGGACCACGACGACCATGACGGAGTGGAGAGATGTAACCAGTGATGAAGTTGGGAAGCTGATCAACGCAGCACCGAACAAGACGTGTCAGTCAGATCCAGTGCTGACCTGGCTAGTCAAGGACATGCGAGGTCTGCTGGCACCCTTTCTTTCCATGCTGTTCAACAAATCCCTTACCACTGGCTGCTTTTCAAGTCAATTCAAGGAAGCTGTCGTTTGACCGCTCCTGAAGAAAACCGGGCTTGATGTCAGTGAACGGAAGAACTATAGACCAGTGTCGAACTTACCATTTGTCTCAAAACTGCTGGAGGTCATTCAAGTTTGTATCCAGGCCTTCTTCGACGGAAACGGATTGATGCCGAAGATTCAGTCTGCATATCGACAGTTCCACAGCACGGAAACAGCGGCAACAAAGGTGTTCAACGACTTGCTGTTAGCAGCGGACGGCGGTAAAATGTCAGCCTTGTGCCTTCTCGGCCTTACCGCCGCCTTTGATACTGTGGACCACGAACTGCTGTCACTTCGGTTGCAGCGACAGTTAGGGCTACATGGTATCGTACTGGACTGGTTCAGGTCGTACCTGCCAGGCAGAACGTTCTATGTCGTGTTCGGCGTGTTTGATTGACTTACTTACTTACTTACTTAGGAAGTTAAGAGAAATGCTGTCTGCTAGACAAAAACTATGAAATTCCTCAGTCTGAAGTTTCCATACCTGGAAATTCTGCTGCTCAACGCAAACGCTGGCAATGAAAATGCCTGGAGTTTCCGACGCCACGTCGTCGTTAATGGCGATCTCTGAGCTGCCGTACAACTCGTGCAGCATTGACACTGGGTTTTTCCCGGCAGGCAGATCAACCAGAAGGTTAGTCCCTGGCACCGTGGGCCTCTGAGTGCCACCGCGTGATGAACCACCGGGAACTTTCTCTCTCAAAACTGGCAAAGTGGCCATGTCTCCAGTGAACACTGGGGAACCATCTGCACAACCAGAATATGCATGTAGAATGGGTTAAGTAAGTGTAACTAATTATCTGTAAATGATTTACTCATACACAGTGAAGCACAATGATGATGGATCGACATTTTACAAGCCACACTGCTACCAAACCAACAGTGTTCAAACAGCAATTAAATATAAATGAAAATAAGATAGATATCTACTCTAAGCTACACACTGTGGTAATATCACTACGAAACAGGTTGCAGTAGTCCTATATTTGCTGTTGGTTATGTTTCACCACATGCAAGCAGGGAGGCCAGAGTGCCAAACTGGCTTCCAGAATCCAATGCAACACTATTCCTCCGCCCCTCTGATACCAGACACACACCAAGCACATCCGCTGCCAAACATAATACTTCCTCTCCCTGTATGTAGCTGCACATTGAGCCCACCTGCCTGTTAGCCTTAGCACTGGCCAGATGGTGTCATATCTCTCTAACAGAACTGTCTGATGCAACAAACCTGGCATCTGTGCACACTGAATTCCAAACAGCTTCCGAAGAGCTGCATCAGCCGCAAGTGCTTTCGACATCTTCTTATTGGTGCCACAACCTTCAAACCTCTCGCCATCGACGACACAGAACATGCCATACAACGGCTTGCCATTGCTACCGAGAGACTCCGAGGGATCGTCAGGAACAACAGCTGTATACGTCGTGCCGGGACGAAGCTGGTTCAACACCATGGTCGGATTTACGCCACGAGGTGACGAGTCTTCTGCTTCGCATTCCATCTTCGTTGGTGTTGCAGACACTGGTGCAGATGCCACAACATCTGGTGGTTCGCCAAGCAAAGCTTGAACTGCACTCTCAGCGGCTTGCAACTTGGCCTTCTTCTTTGACGAACTTGTACCAGTGAACACCTAGCAACAACAAACGCATCTAATGGATAGCCGACCCAGCACAGTGTAAAATCAACTTACAAAGCAGCGGACATTAGCAAAAAATGAAACATGATATTATTAGTGAAATGAAGTACTCCTAATGTTATTTGCTGAAGTTGTTTCAATCTTATCACTGGCTGTGAAACCACCTAAACTGTGTTGTTGGGTGGGGTGTTAAACTTTACTCACTCAATTCAATCCAATCAGGCAGTGGCTTCAATAGGAGATAAATACCTCAAGTAGACCTTTACCATCTTCTAGCATCATCAGCTCTATGCAGAGCTTATATTTTTTTCCGCCACATATCATAAGAGGCAACTAAACCATGGTAGCTTAGTCAACTTGTTTTGCAAGGGTTCACCAAATTGCACTCCTGATGAATATTCTCCCACAGAGTATTTTTGTCATCACCAGTCTTGTGAATAATGCCTCCATAATTACCCAATATGTGTCTGCCCCCTAATATTCAGCGAACAACCACAGGTAACCAGCAAAAATGGCCTTTCTCTTTTTAACTGTATTCAGATGTTCATGGTTATTACATTTTTCTCTGTCTCATATCCCCTTCTTAATAACAGACACCAGCAGTTAATTGAAATTACAAGCCAAACGGTGGAAAAATAACACATTATGTGCTGCAAATCAACAGCGTGTGTGTCACAAAAAAGCACATTATTACAGACAAAAATGTACATGCTACCAAATTCATGAATACAACATAAAGGACCTGACTAGTACTCAAGTATAGAAAGACAAGCAGCATCAAAAGGAAGGACTTAATCCCCTGACTAATTGGCTATCGAGGACCTGAGAACAGCATGCTGTTACATTCCTCCAGAAGTAATGAGAAAAATGAGAATGCCAGTGCACCGACTGACCTGTCCATTGACAACCAGCTGTATGGTGAAACTTGGGCAGTGAACTGGCCCCACCTGCCCAACAACCTCATACTTCAGATCCTTGTTATACTCATGCAGTGCAATCACAGCGTTGTTCTCAGCTGGGGAACCCAATTGCAACCGATCACGGATCCGCTTTATCTTCTGCTGATACATCTCCGCTTCACTTGCTGGTGGCCGTTTTTTCGATGCGAAATGTCGCTTTTGAACAGATGCAACTTCTGCACCATTGCCACCATCTAAAACATGTCACATCAGAGCTGCAGTCTCACTAAAAACAACAAATCAGTAGCAAATACATTTTCTGCATTATTTTCCAAAACAAGGTTGGCTACATTATTTGAAAAAAGGAATACAATCCAGGCCTACAGCCTATATATGCTTACACAGCCTCGCAGTCGCACTGAGGAGACGATTTACGTCGCGGCTGCCGTTGCAATATTTGTCGTTTCATCTCTGCTCACTGCAGTTGCATTCCGCTGCTTCCCGAGTCTCGACTTATTATTTTCATTGCCAACAACTGTGACTGCTCACACGAAAGAGACTGCCTCAGATACAGCTTTTGTCAGTCGTTTTCCAAGCACTTCCATTCCATTAGAGTAGCAAATATAAAGTGGGTTAATAGTGCTGCGACGGTTACCGAACCGAAACCGAAAACCGCGGTTTTTTTTGTCAGAACCGTGGCGAACCGAAACCGAGGTTTTTGATGCCAAGTGAAGACAGTTTTGCCGTCCGACGTTTGTATTTATATAGTGTCAAACTGCATGAACAGACGGACAGACAAATGTACCAATAAGCACGGCAACAACGTCCACCGCGATCGCCACCGTCACACCGTGTCGACGTTTGACGTCGCTGCAACTTGTGGACTGTGTCAAAAAAACAGACAAACGGACGGGAATCGAACTTGGTGCATTTTAGCCTTAAAATGTGACATCTGGTGGCAAAAATGTTAACAAATTTCCTGATGATTAACTGACCAAACTTTGTGTATTTATTGGCTGATCCCGGATTTTATCCCCCCCTTTTAAATTTCTGTGAAGCATCATGGTTCGTTCCCCCCATAGGATGGATGCCCTTGACAGACACAACGGACAAAGAGACAAACAAACGAACGAACGGACGGACGGATGAGTAAGTGAGTAGAGTTTAACGCCCCACCTGACACAATATAGGTCACGGATGAATGAACGAAGAGACGCGTCTCTTCATCCGTCCGTCTCTTAGATGGAGTTTGACACATACGGTATAAAGCCAATGAGCTAGTTCAGGCGAGGAGACTCAAGGAGCCTTCAAAGTCTTCATCGCTGCTAAATTTTCCCATTTAATACCTGAGCAGCTATGCGCATGTTTTGAAAGTGCATGGTAAGTGCGAGTAATCACTGTGAAGTAGACCGACAGCGATCGTCAATGCAAAATACTTGGCGGGCCGTGGGCGACCATGGATTACTGGTACTGAGTCTGCTACACCGACTAACAGGAAGTTGCACTGGCTTGACAGCCGGGCACTTTGGGTCTTTGATGTTCGCTTTCGCCGGCGCTGTACTTCAGCCCACTTCGCCGTCACGCTTCCACCTGCTGTGACAGGCAGCCGGGAGCGCGAGCTAGTCAAGGTTCGACGAGATCTGCGACGTGATATACTGATGTTTACTGGCGGCGGCAGCAAGTGAGTGAGAGAGATGGACTGAAAATCGAACTGCAAAAGTCGATTCCTTGACAAATTCCATCGATGACATTATTATATTATTGAATTACTACGTACGTTATTTTTCGTCCGCATCTGGCAACCCTGCCGCGTGTGGTCTGTTGTTTGTAAACAGTGTTTGTTGACAAACGCACTGAGGTTTTTCACTGACCTTTTTACATATACAGATCAAGTCAACAACAAATGTTGATTCAAGTTGCAACTTGCAACATGCTTATTATTATCAGCTTTCCGTTGCATTGACTGCGTCCACTGTGTCAGAGGTCGCTGTTTTGCACCGCCGCTATGCAGGTGTTTTCGCCTGTATCGTTAGTGTTTGCTCTGCACATGATTAAAATCTGGAACCGTAAAAACCGAAACCGAACCGTGAACCGC
>Ga0056115_1001903_pt1 | contig 10383 bp, 6 predicted proteins | sample WorMetOlspDAHAB1_FD_77007 | JGI IMG/M metagenome (GOLD analysis project Ga0056115, IMG submission 77007) | Marine gutless worms symbiont microbial communities from Max Planck institute for Marine Microbiology, Germany - Olavius sp. DAHAB.1 ... | reverse complement strand
GCGCTGTGCAGTGCGACCTGTTAACAGTTGCCGAATCTGCAGTGATGCACATAATATCGGGTTCCCTCCCCCTCCCCCTCCCCCGATACAACAGAAGCTGATACGATACACCCAGTATCGGTTGCGATAGGATACTGATCTGATAATTGTCTGTTCTCTATGGCTGAAGCTAGCGCTGTGCAGCCACTAGACAGTGGCTGCAGAGTGTTGGTCCCACCAGTCTGCTGTAGGGCTGAAGCAAGTAATCGAATACTTGAGTACTTGTCCATTAAAAACTATTAGTGATACGTCATTTTGGCTGAATAAGCAACATAAATGGAATGAAGTAATAACATGTGTGCAGTTTAGATATCCAAACTTGTGCATAACACGTAAGTTTAACATAGCACATTCATTTCAATTCACATTGTGCAGCTTACAGTGATTCCGTAAGCACTGAATAAAAGTACTTAAGTATAAGTACCACCTAAGTACTTGCGCTAAGTACTTGGTATGCCAACTAACTGCCACTTATCCTTCAGGGGTCCATCAACTGAGTATTAGTTTTGGCAGATGGCATCTGCACGGTGACTGTGTCTGATCCCGTATCATGGTATGCGATTTTCCGGAGACAGTTTTTCTGCTGTGACGTAACGCCACGCAATGCATAAGTGACAAATAACGACGTGTGGCAACACCTCAAGTGTACATCAAGCCAAGTCACCAAAGTGCAAAGTACACACATACAATCCAGGGTTTAGTCAGAATGAGAAAAACCCTATCTTTCTATTACTTCATCAGTTCATTATTTACCTTCTCCTCCCTTTCTTGTGTCTCCCTATTTCCTTGCAAATTGCAAAGTACTTATGTCAGTACTTTAGTACTTTGCATCACTGGTGGCTTATTCGGTTTACTACTAGTGTAGTGTATTGAAGTGAAAGGATAACAGTTATTGATATTTTATTCGCTACGGGGTGCCACTATAATATCATTGTTGATATATTGTCGTTTTAATCTAGTCCTTACCCAAAACTCCATGTTTGTTCTCCGATTTCTGATATCTTCGTTACTGGCAAATATGACAACCTGACCACCTCTACTGTATTTCAAATGTTTCTTAGCAAGGTCCGTCGAGAACCAGCTTCATTCTTGCAAAAGAATGTTAGATAGTCTCAGTTGTTTACTGTGTGTTTCTGATACATAAATATTTTGCCCACAGGTCCGCATTTTACAAGAGGTCAGTGTGTGATTTAAAAAGTACATTAACTGCAATAAGCAACATGTTAATGTAGTTGATATTGGACAGATGGTTTAGTATCTAACATTGTCAGTTGAGAAATTGTTCTGCATTTATAGGATGAGCTACAGCCAGTCCATTTAGAATGAACATCAGTGACATCGGCTGTGAAATGACAAATTTATTGTGCGATGAGCAGCCAGCGTATGAAGGACTTAAGAGGTCCTTTGCTGATCCTGTGATGCTCAAAGATGATCGCATTCTTCTGAACCTTTTAACATCTGAGGAGCAGTTTCTTCCAAACACAAAGTACTTTGACTTTCAGTTGGAAATCAAGCCATTCATGCGTCATATACTCACCAGCTGGATGCTTGAGGTTTGTATGTAGTTATGAACTTGACAGCTAATGGCATCTTAACTGACCTGCCATTTTGTCTTTTTCGTTCTGTAAGGAGCAGTATTAGCATTTATACTTACTTGTACTTGTAGGTTGAAGGACTGGCAAGCTTGTCAGCTTTGTACGTCCATATCGTTGCGTTCTTGAATGCATTGACAGATTTCGAGTTAACAACTTCTGCTGGTAATCCGTTGACCACTCTCTGGCTGAAAAAAAGTATTTTCTGATGTCCAATCTTTGTATGGCTTTTGTTAGCTTTTTATCATGTCCTCTCAGTTTATAATGAGCTCCTGCTGGTGTAAAGAACTGCCCATCAGGACTGATCTGTTCTTTTCCTGTCATTAATTTGTAGACTTCAATCATGTCTCCTCTGACTCTTCTTTCTTTCAGTGACGTGATCCCTAACATTCGCAATCTTGTCGGATAACTGAAGTTACTGAACTTTAGTACCATTAATTTTGTTGCCGCTTTCTGTGCATTTTCCAGGACTTCAATATCTTTTATGTAATGTGGAGACCATGCTTGTATGCAGAATTCTTGATGCGGTCTAATATAAGTCTTATAGATCAATCTAAAGTCTGATATGTCCAATTTCCTGATAACCTTGTTTGATTGACAGCCTAACTTGGGTGACACTGTTAAAACACTGGCATCTTTCTTCTCGTTACTCCTGGCACTATTGTCCTGTGGAAAAGGCTATTAGAGCTTAAAAACAACATGGCAACAGAAAAACATAGCCATTGCAATCGTATGGTAGAAGACAGCTAAAATATGAGTAAAAAATTGTTTTGACTAAAGGTAATTGTGATTAAAATTTGTACTTTGGTTGGTAAGAGAATTTCCGACAAAGGGATGAAAAAAGAACATTTAATGATTTTTCTAGCAACTGAAAGTCTGTAAGTCTTCCTCCAACCTCTTTATGGCCACAGCTGAGATGTGATGTTGGTCTGGATGTATGAGTAGAGTAGCAGAACAGTCTCTAATTGTGCGTTAAAGTGTGTTCTGCTGCATTACAGCACCAGCAGTTTTAAGAGGTCGGCTGATATGATTGTTTCAATTTCTCTTAGTTTGGCTCTGTCTTCAAGTGCCTCTGTATCTTTTTGTGTTCATGGCGCTATATATTTTTTGAAATTTTTTTTTACTTTCTTTCGTTTACCCTTTTCAGAGCCAGTTTTCATGAAATCAATCCTTTATATCTGAACAGGCCATTTTGTTCTTCAGTGCTTGACACTGTTGGTCCTGGGGGCTATGTAGCCTGTAAAAATCATCCCCTAGTATGTGTCGGGTGGGATGCTAAACCTTATTCACTTACTCAGTGTATAACACCAGTTGTGGTCGGCCAACAACATTGCACACTGACGAGCGACGATAACATTAATATTGCCATTTGTCGGCGAGTATTTTCCGAGCATCACTTGACAGTCAACAGTTTACCTTAGAAACTGGTGTACATCATTCAATAGTAGCTTGTACTAAAGTCAATCCTCAAGCAGACACTCCTTTACATGATAACGTTACGAATGCGGGTGCTATGGTGTATGATGCTCTGTTGCCATGGAAACTGCACTGTTGACCGATACTAAACTTGTCAATGGCAGTGGAATGGATATATTTCCTGCAAATAACCGTTAATAGCTGGCATGTTTTAATGAAGTTAAGCCAACATGATTTAGCGGGTCCGTTTTTAAAAACACAATGTGTGTGTACTGCATGTGAAAAAATTGATGAAAATATTCGTTACATTGTGTCGTAAGAGAAAAGCAACTTTGGCACCCTGTACCTTTGAGATGCATGGACGAACTTTAATATTTTGTGGTAGAGAAAGCGGTATGGTTCCAAACCAGTATGCGTATTAATATTTCGTAGTGACTCGATTTTGTCTTAACATTAATATATGGCAGCGACTAAATAGCATGACAGGTTATGTAATGGCTTTTCTCATTCGACTGTTGATGACTTGCTTACTTTCATATTCAGTACTACAGTCAACTGGATTTAGGTCCAGACATTTAGGCAGCCACTGATCTGTAGCTATAAAGTTCGTCAGAATAGCATCATATTTGTTCCTCATTATGATTAGCAAAAGTAGAGATACACTGATTTTTGGAAGTTTGTTGCATATTCTCTTTAAAACTTGTTAAAAGTTGACCACACCTGTTAAATGCTCTAAAGTTGACTTTTTTTCTGAGACGCAGTAACAATTGACATAATCATTGTCAAGTTTTGAAAGTGATTTGTTAAGAATTTTATATGGCATTGATAGAATATATCAGATTTATTTAATGACTTGTGCCATCCCTCTTACAATTCTGTTGGAATGTATGGTGCTAAAAAGCACTCAAATGTGACAAATGGAGATGCAGTTAAGTTGTGTGCGGTAATGTTAGGTGTGTGAAGAACAGCATTGTGAGGAGGAAGTGTTCGTTTTGGCGGCCAGCTATGTTGACCGTTATTTGTCTGTGGTTCCGATGCGCAAGTGCGGCCTGCAGCTGCTGGGCACCGCATGCCTGCTGATCGCATCAAAGCTCAAGGAAGCCGTGCCGTTCACTGCACCCAAGCTGGTCACTTATACTGATGATTCAGTCACTGTCTCTCAGCTTGTGGTATGCATTCTTACAATTCTAGGTGCACACATCACCAGCTTTGAACATCGTTGGTATAGTGAATTAGAATTGTAAGAATTATTAGTTCAGTTTTGTGAAGCACAGTTAGCTTATGTGATTATTATAGTTACAGCCCACCCCGCACTGAGATTTGTTTCATTATGTTACTCTGTGACTGTCACATTTGAGTTTTTGACACATAAATAGCATGTTTCGTTAATTTTTCAAAGACTTTTGTAACTTGCAAAAAGATGCAAGTTACAGAAGTGAGAGAGGAAGGAATCAAGATTTGCTCATGCATTGTTCAACTGTAGGAGTTTGAGCTCGTGGTGCTGCAGACACTGAAATGGGACATTTCGGTGGTGACGCCGTACGACTTCATCGATCACATGTTTGTATGTTTTTCGTCGTTGGACTGTCGCACTGTTGCCAGACTCAGGCGTCATTGTCACACATTCATTGCTCTCTGTGCAACCGGTGGGTTGTTTAGCACTTTATCTCTGCATTTCAGGCTTACATCTTTGTGTTCAGTTTTGTTTTGTATGTCTGTTAGTAGTACTTGCAAACATGATGCTTCTCTCCAGCTTAAGGTTAGGATTTGGGTTGTGCTGAGACCATACCATTCGTGTCATTTAAAGTTGTTTTTAGATATTATAAATACTGTATGCTGCTTTCATTTCCTCTCCCATTTCGTGATACAAATATGTGGCATTCAGCATTTGCTTAATCTTTTTTGTCAAGTTTGTTTGGAAGTGAATTTTGTATGTTGGACTGCATGTGACGTTTTGAGCGCTTGGTGTTAAAATGTGTAACATTTGCATGATAATGTTGACTGTTGAGACCACAATGCCAATGGCATGTGCAGAAAACAGCTGCATTTCAAATTTGTGGATTTGACTTGTGACCATCTATCAGCTGAAGGTGCTCAAAACTTGACCAAGCTCAAGTTCACTTCATGCTAAATTTATGCTTCATTGCCCTGTGACTTGATGATCTTGAGCTCTTAACCCCAGAATGTTTTTTTGGTTATGTGTTACTTGCATGTGGTGAGCAGTGACACACTGCAATTCGTGGCCATGTTTTCCAGTTGCAAGACTACGTAGCTCAAAATTGACAAGTTTTGGTTGTCGATAAAAAGTTTTGATTGGTGATAAAGAAGTTTTGGGATAAAGTCAAAATCTGCATCAAATAATTATTCTGTCTGCCAAGAACTGTCCTATGTCTGAAGCTTAGAGTCTGCCAAAGTACGAAAGCAGTGCAACTAACATTCCAGGAAACACATACACAATGCTGTTAGTACACGAGTTATTTGACACATTTTTTGAGACACTGACTGGTTGATGAAGAGAATGTCTTATCATAAAGCACACGACTGAATTGTGTTGTCAGTTTACTGACGCAAAAAGAGCAGTCAGTGTGGGTGTGTGATGCAGACTTTTCGTTTGCATCTCATCCAGCGTCATTGGTTGCTGGTGGAAGTGTGATAGCTGCGGCAAATGGCATTCTCGGCACGTCGTGGATCGAGTGCTTTCGTCTTGTCACCAAACTGGAGCACATTACATCTGTTGACGCTGTATGTTGCAATGCTTGCATTGGTGACGGTTTGTCATGAAGATGGCTTTGGCCTGGAGACATTTCTGCATTATGTTGAGCAGTGTTTATATCACATTCAGCTAGCTTTTACTCCATTTTCTTATTTAATTGTTATATAATAGTACTGTATAGGAACTTTCAACCCATAAAAAGGTTCAGAATAATACCAAATAGTAATAATATAAGATAAAAATAGAAAATGAAAACGTACAATAATCATATAAGGCTGTAACATTTGTGTCTGTGTTGTATTCAGAGACTGTTTGAGCTTTACTAATGTGGTCGCTAGTAAGTGTCGAAATAAGGACCAGATCTGACCACTTTGTCCAGGTGTTGACATAATCCTCGTTATCAGTCAATCAAAAAAGTCACGATTAAGTTGATGTAATTGCGTAACACAACAATATGCAGTTGAAAATAAAAAGCCTTAGCAAAGCGAAATGTTTAGAGTTGGTCTAAAATTGTCCTTAAAAATATTCCAGTTTTGTAAATAGTTTTTGTTCTTGCTGCTGAGAGAGTTAGTGATAAAACTGTCAGAATGGCATTACAGTTGAACCTGGTGAATAGTTACTGTGCAGCGTTACCGGTAGTTAAGCTGTTGAGACCGTCAGAAGTTGCTGCAGGGCGTGGCGCAGTGTAGCCATTGTGGTGCTGATGGTGCAGGACTGTCTGCGAAGCTGCAGTGAACAGATGGAACATTTGCTCGCCAGTAGATCGTCAAAGCACAGCGGCGCACACACAGAAATGGCGTCAGCGGCGGCAAATGTTGCAATGACTCCAACAGAAGCGATCGACATACTGCTTGTTCAGTAGAAAAGTGATGCGTTTGCAGAGCATTGAGCATTCATTGCACGTGATATGAAAGCTGTGGTCGGCTTTGTTGTCGCGTGTGCATGCAACTGTCTGATTTGCTGTTTTTTTCTGTCTTGAAAAGCATGCAAGCGTGTTATGATGTTTTAACTTGATGTCTGTAACGAGAGCTCTGCAGCAGTATGCAGGGTCTCTGGACATCAGTGCTTAAAAGGTCGACATTCCTGTGTTCTGTCACTGCCAGAAGCACATTCATTGATCAATTGAAATTGTCTGTGATATTGTGAATTTGTTGACAGACTCATTTGCATTTTTATTGTTCAAGTAGTCAGAATATGTACCATATTTCTGTAAAAGTGTTGGTTGTGTTTTCTTTACATTTCACTGTTTGTTCATTCTGTTTCCATTTTGTTAATTTTTACCGAACCTGAATACCTGAAAACCTTATTAAATGTGCAACAAATGACGGCAGTTATGAGAAATTAGTGCGTGTTCATTCACAGTTTGGGAAATTTTGGCACCAGTTGCATTGTGTAATTACCACGTTCATTTTTAGCTGTAGGGCTAATGTTTTTGCAGTGGTGTTATGTAGATTTATGGATTATTTTGATGTGATTTGTGGCATTTTTAAAGTTTAATATTACTGCCATATCTGACACGAAATTTTGCGTTTGTGAGCATTATGAAGTAATTCGTTGCATAGTCGTTTGGGTGCAAGTCTTGTGCATGTCTGAATTGAGATACAGAAGCAACTAGTGAACATATTGAAAGTGTTCTGTTGAAGTCAGCAAGTTACAAGTGCTGTTTGCGTTTTGTTCATATGTTTGCATTGTGCCGCTTTTAAAGTGATTTCAGTGTTTCGTCCCATTTCCTATGCAGCTCTGGTGTGTGTAGTGTGTGCGAGGAATTACTCTGTAATGTTCCAACTGTTTTATTGCATTTACTGTTGTGTTGGAAATTCTGTTGCATGTTTTAAAACCAGCAAAGATTAATTTCTTGAAAAAATTTCCGTAGGTTTTTAAGAACATACAGTAATGTTTTTAATTGTAACGCGTTTAGTGTGAATTGTATGAACTAAAGCGGCAAAAGTCAAAAATATGTCAATGGTCATTGTTTAAATGTTTGTCTATGTTGTTCATAACCAGCAGGAATAGCTAGTGGTTATGGTTTTCCAGGGGCCAATTTTGTGATGTTTCACCCCATGTCTGTTCTGATCTTCGTGAAATTTGGAAAGATGAAAGTGTCCACCAGAGCGAGTGTTTATTCAATTGCTGGCTGATTTTTAAGTGCTTTGTTGCATTTAAAAGGCTGTGAAAAAATGCATCGCTCTATGTGAACTAACTGCCAGATGTGGTCAGCATTTCGCTGAAATTTGCTAATTTCTCATATTTATTTTTCAAAACTGACTGACAGGATTATGCTAACGACTTCTGAATGGACACATGTTTGATGTCCTAACATTTTTGGTAGCTTATTAACTGGTTGGTTATTAGCTGATGATATCAGTCATATCTGTGCCAGTTGCTCCAAAAATCCGCTGTAAGTGGTTAATTTGTGTGCATCATAATTGCAAGTAATCACAAACCTTTGACGTTACTGATATTGCACAATTCTGCCAGTATAGTCGTATGACCATTCCTGCTGTTGTGCTTGCTTTTGACGCGTTGCATTTTGTTCTAGTTATGTTTGCATGTAGGCTAGTGTTGTAATTTTGTTGATATTTTTTCCTTTTTCTTGTGCAACATTTTGTCCAGACAGTACACACTTGTAATTTACTAGGCACTATTAACATGTAACCAGCGTGGTTAGTCTGCCAACGTCCAGATATCTTGGCATAAATTCTCAAAATGTATAACAATTTTTCCTTTCTTTTGCATAATGGAAATCAGTATTTGTCCAGACATTATGAAGAAATTGCAACTAAGCTTCCAACTGCCTGTGAGCTTGATTACGTCTTACAGCTTAATGCTCGAGTCTTAGGCGTGAAGAAACGCCATGTTTGTCATATAGCATACTTGTAACCATAAAATTGTTTAATACAGAAGTCACATTTTTGACTGATTTCATTATGGAACTTTATTTTTCATGGCCGCAGATAAAAATGAGCAGGATAAAGAAATTCATAACAGCTTGTAGTCATTTCACTAGATTTCAGAAAAAAAACAGTTTGGTAATGTGCTGTTTTACAACTGAGCTTCTTGTGTACACGTTTCTGTGTTAATTTCTGTCAGGCGTCGTGATTTATTGTTAATTTGTATGGCAAAGTGCTTTGTTAGAAACAGTCAGTGTGTTGGATATGAATGGCATTTGTTTTTCTTGTAGTTTCTTGGTGTAACATTCAATTGAAAACGACAAAGTGATTTTAAAGGTGCATCTGTATTGTTGTGTCATATATCATTTTTTGCGACATTTGGCTAATTCTCTAGTTATTGTAACTGTTTCCGATGTATTGCTCTAACTAATCAAGCGTTTGTGATTTTTTAAACATTGGCATTCTGTTAAAAATGCGATGAATCACTTTTACAGACCATTGCATCTATACATTGGTGATTACTCTGGGGATGAAATCAGAAGTGGTATATATTTTGTACATGCATGTACCTATTTATAATCATATGACATAATTGTATTTTGTGATGAAATGGTGTCAATATTTTTCCATGTTTATGCGTAGTTTGATACAAGTGTTTACTGAACTTGATATATCTGTATTGTTGTGATATTAAACACAAGAGAAAAATTGTAATCACGCTATCATTTTGGATATTTAGGGTTGTTTAACAAAATGATTCTAAAGGTGCAGTTGAAACATATCGTTGGAATCGGAACATGTTTGTTGTTGATGATGTTCTTTGTTTTAAGTATCAAGACTGCAACTTGAATTGTGACCTGTTGCTTATGTTTCATGTTAAATGATAAAAATTATGACTTGTGACGTGACTTGCAGTAACTATTCATGTAGTGAAACGTATTTTTTGAGTCTTTGAATAGTTAAGATGTTTTGGCAATAATGCATATTTCCAGTGCTCTCCAGTTGACTATAGGCTGGACATGAACAGAAAAGCTGAATTTGCTGCTCTGACCTATAGTTGATAATTTCGTCATACGTGTGTAACGTATCAGCATTTAGTTAAGGTGTTTTCTGTGTTACTTGTTTCAAGAACAAAAAATCTGTGAAACGCTACTTTTCTGATTTGTGTTTTCTTTGCTGTGGTTTGGTAGTTCTCCATTCTGCATGTGCCTACTGCACCAGCAACTTAGTTATTGTCAGAAGCCAGTTTCGTAGAAGAAAGCCTTAAATCGGCAAAAAATGCGATTCTGATTGTATCATTGGATGTCTGGCAATCGCAGTTCGCAGGTTTCTACGTTATTAATCCAGAAAGTCACGTATATATGAGACTATATGTGTGGTTAATGGAACCATAAGTCTCCAGAAAAGCTCGTACACCTAGCTTTTATCTTTTATGTAGTGCACTAGCTAAGAAGTATTTTGAAGCTAAAAGATCAAAGAACTGGTCCAACATCGAGCTTAATCCAAAGACGAGTCCAAATGGCAACTAAGTAATGCAAACTGAAGACTTCTTTCACATTTTCACTTTCACATTTTCTTCTTTGAAGTGTCCATCTGAATTACTTGATCATCACTGTGGCAAAGTCTGAGGCCAGACTGTCGTTCCAAGAAGTTGAACTCCCCAGTGTGTGTGTGTGTGTGTGTGTGTGTGTGTGTGTGTGTGTGTGTGTGTGTGTGTGTGTGTGTGTGTGTG
>Ga0056115_1001902_pt1 | contig 10386 bp, 8 predicted proteins | sample WorMetOlspDAHAB1_FD_77007 | JGI IMG/M metagenome (GOLD analysis project Ga0056115, IMG submission 77007) | Marine gutless worms symbiont microbial communities from Max Planck institute for Marine Microbiology, Germany - Olavius sp. DAHAB.1 ... | reverse complement strand
CCCTTGCACAATCAAAAACGCTCGTCTAACAAAACGCCTTTCCAATCACACACTCAAATTATTAGCCAAGCCGTGCCACATACACCTCTAAAAAATTTTATCCGACACACACATTTCTCTCTATCCCAGTCTCATCTGCCCCCGTTCAAGAAAAACACTACTGAAAAATGCCACGCCGATTTTTTTTCCTTTGTTCTCTCTCTGGCTAGCCAACTATATTCGGCTGCCGCCCGCTGAGTCACAGCGATATGGATCACCGTATGCATGTGGAGCGCCACATGCATACGGTGATCCATATCTGCTGACCCCCCTAAATAACCCCACAACGACTTTTGTTATTTATTATGAAATCGTACAAATAGTGCTGCAAAATATCAACGAGTGAACAACACATTAAATGGTTCTGAAAACGAATACCAGTGCAACAAGAAACACACATGATAGGCCAGATTTGTTATTAGGCGCCTTAAATCCCGCCCCTACTAACTAAATAACTAACTACATTTAACATGTCTGACAGAGTGGGTGGTTTTCTTGATTTATTTACTGCATATATGTAATAAACGTTCTGACAAAAACGTAAAAAAACGCAAAACAAGTCTCTTCAAATAATATAAACGTTTGTTAAAAAACGTTTGATAAAAACATTACCAAAATCTGCGATCAATTCAACTATTATCTTTGCACACTGAGTGATGACGTAGCTTGTCAAATTGTAGCACGCGTCTTAATGTGCACCAATGAAATGAAAAGGACTTTTAAAAGGAAAGTCAAAATGACACTGTCGCTGCACTTTTACATTATTCATACTTTGTTTTTACAATTAAAAAACGCGGCGGAAAAAAGTGAAAAAAGATGTGAAGAAAAAAAACGCGAAAACGTTGGTTACGACGCGTTTGCGTTGTGTGTTGAGAACCCGGAAACGGTAGACTGGAGTCAGTATTGGAATCCTCTGATCTACGTCGACAACACGGTGGGTGATCCCAAGGAGACGATTAATCGGTCGGTTCTCTACGACATTGACATGTGGCACGCATACTTGGTGGAGCGGCGACGCGTCAAAGGAACGTTCCTCGAAAACCTCGAACTCTTTCACTTTCCATTCGACACACAGGTCCTCAGCTACAACGAATATTTCTCATCTAGTTTCCGTCTGCTTTTATCGTACTTTTTACGACTGTGTTTTCGGACCCATCTTGTACGTGTGCGTCTGTTGCGTATGTTTTCGTATCTTATGTTACATTGTTTTTTTGTGGCAATTTTTTTCACGGCTGTCATTTTTTCGGACACCATATATTGTCATGACTAGCTGGAAGATTTTCTACCTTGTGATTCAACTAGACCGTTGCGATACGTCACATACGTCATCATTATCATCGTTATCGTCATCATAAATAATAATTTGTAAAGCGTCAATTACTCTAAGAACATAACCACTACATGAGACATAATGTCTATTAAACGTTAAAACAATGGAAATAACAATAACAATTTTATTATTAAAATTTGATAGGAATTATTCTAAATTAATATAAAATTGAATTAAATGATGTTGTTTGATGCACTTTTAAGAAATGCTCTTAATATCTGATTATCGTCACTAATACCGTACAACATGTTACCTCTGCATCGTCCCTGCTACGAATTTTTTGCAGTCGTCTCGAAACTCACCTTTTCAATCGCTTTTTATCCGTCTTTCTGTAGTGCCGACAAAGTTCCTTGTTGTAGTTATCGCAACACACTGATTGCTTTTGTTACTTACTTACTTACTTACTTAGTTGTCATTTTTCGTTGCACAGGATCTGACGATCACGATAGCGTCACAGCGCGGCGAGGAGGACATTTCTCTGGAAGACGACGAACTGCAGCGGTCCACCATCAACGTCGAGTCTTTCGTCGACGAACAGGAGTGGAGGCTGTACGACGAGGTGGACACGTTCAACGGCCGAGTGTCCAAATTCTACCAAGGCGACGACTCGGAAAACTGTGTTCATCCCACGTTCTCGTGTCGAACTCACGCCACCAGAAGAGCTGGCTTCTACATCACCAACATCTTCGTCGTCATGGTAACGCAGCTGTCAGCTTCATATCTCACGCCATCCGTTCCCTCTCTTTTGTTGATTTTATTTTTTATTCTTCTACTGTTTCCCTTTCTCTGTACATAAGTTTACGTTGTTCAGTGCCGCAGTTCTTGCCTTATAGGAGATTCCATAGAAATCTGTGTTGACTGATTGATTGCCTGCTAATATGCGTAGTGCGTTTATTAATCGGATTGAGCTAAATGGTTTAATATGTTTTACCTGTCCATTATTTCTCATTTAATATGTGGCTTATCGTATCTTGCAACCAAAGGTTGGATCAGAGTTGCCCTTGGGTCTATTTTCATCGATTCAGCCCAGCCCAGCCCACCAAATAACTGAGCCTACCCGACCCAATCCAACCCACGGACAATTCTGGGCTGGATTACTACAGTTCAATACATAGGGCCTACAATGATGCATGTACATATAATTACCGTTTAGCGAGCAAGCCAAAAATTCCTTGTCGTCAAACTCAGTTAGCCGACCCCTTTGCTTTAAGTCGTATACAGTGTGGCTCTACTACTAAACGTTATTTCTTCGCTTTTTTATTTCGTCGTTCTTTGCTCATAAATGATTGTCACTGTTTATGTGCATTCGAGGTTTTTTTTATTATATTTGTCGTGTTTTATTTAAAAAGACATTTGTTAGTGTTCACGTGATTTTGCACCGTATTCATTCAGCGCGTCTATCTTGAAGGTGTGGTGAGAAATATTGTCACGTAGCCGAAATTTCGTAAAATTCGACTGCATAATTTAAAAAAAATAAACGGTAATAAATAAAGGGGTGCGTGTATATGAATGACGAGTGAAGTTTATTTGTCGATTTGTCGGTAGTTTTACGCATAAAACTGTCCGCGCATCGAAATGAACTGAAACAAACAGTCTATGTTTTAAATTCGTTGTGCGGACAATTTAACAAAATGTCGCTCTTGTTTTGCTTCTGTGACACGCACGCAACAATATATACAATCATCTTTTATTCGTCAGAAACGTTTTTTGCGAATAAAAGATGTATATGAAAGCAGCAAATAAGAAAGCAGAGCATATGCGTAGGTCACTCAAAGCAGCGTGCAATAGTGATGTGTCGTTGCATCGTTTTATCTTGTCGCTATTAGGCTTAAGCACCAATCCGCTGTAATCCTCACTTGCGGCGACCATTGGTGATTCAGTGATTATTAAGCCGTGCGCAAGACTGCAGGCGGAGCGGACGCTAAGTAAGTAGCCTATAGCATCGGCCGGCTTGCGGTGCGTGAGCTGATTTGCTTAACGGCAAAATGCCACTTTGCAATATTAGTTTTCGCATTCAATGTCGACGTTCAAAGCTTCAAGCTGTGATTACTGTTGTAATCTGTCTCCTGTGCGATTATTCATATTTGCCCTGGAAAATGAAAAAACTGCCGTGCAGTAAAATAAATAAAATAGAAACATATGAATTGAGACCGCGAGAACCATGCAGTAGGTATGCCTATTCGCACTGAAAGTGCAGGTTGAGTAACGACTTCAGGGAAAGATAAAACGCTGCTGCAGTTAAACAACTGTTGCACACACACACAACAACTTTTATTCCGTGTATCATTGATTGATACACGGAAAACTAAACTTAACCGGGGTGATTGAGGACACATCGGCAAACGGTGAATTAAACACTGCGCTAAGGAGGCTGTAGCTATAGTTCCGCCGATCTCCAGGAGTTCGAAATTTCCAGTGTGAGTTTAAACAACTTTTGGGACAATAACTGAAGGTGGTGATAGTGGTCCCACCGTACCGTGCAGTCTACAGGAACGATTGTAAAGAACAGCATCGCCTCCTCATTTATTTTAATAATAATAAAATAGTAATAATAACAGAGCAATTGACAATGCGCCTTAGTTTACGCGGCGGCCGAGAGTCACTGTGACAAGGATGCTTTGCAGCGTTCGGCTGTTAACGATGTCAGTTGTTCGACAGTAGGAAATCGGATGAAACAGGTATAGGCGGCTAAAGACGGATTTCAGGCCTCGGGCCTCGAAATGCCTTAATCCTCAGTACTGTCGTCGGCTGCAATGGTTGGTTGTGTGAAAAGGCTGTTGGTCGCTATATGTTGCTCAGTAATTTGTTGTGTTCTGAACACCCGATGTCAGCCCGTCGGCCCAGCGTCGCGGCCCGCCCCGGCCCGGCCCGCCCCGGCCCGGCTCGGCTCGGCCCGGCACGGCTCGCCCGGGGACGCGCTGGCGACGGAAGGGCGTGCATGGACAAGCGCATCCGGAGCGAAGCGTCAGCCAACTAGCCAACTCTGGCGCTTATCGCCCTCGCTCTCTCTATCGCTCAATAATTATTGTTATTGACTTGGTTGTGCCCCGACCGACCGCTTCGATGCTAGCAAGTGGCAATACGGTTGTCATGGCTGCTGTTCATCGTACTGTCACGCTCATTAACATTGCATCACTGCTAACTGCTGGCGTGGCGTGGAGCCACCAATAGCACGTTCGACACCGACCGACTCTGCAGTGCTAAACTATGAAGACACTGATAGATTTGCGCGCTCTCGTTCGCTGTTAGCCACTATCACATCCGGGTACGTCTTCGCCGGGAACTTCGTCGTCAAGACGGTGGCGGTAGCGGAAGCGGAAGTGGTAGCGTGGCGGTAGTAGCCGTAGTGGTGGCCCAGTCTCTCGGAAATGGTGGTCGTGGTGTTCGTTAGCTTAGGTGTAGAGTTCGGTTAGACTGTAAGAGCGCGTGTGCGCAGACAATAAGACAACGACTATTTATATTTCTCTTTTCTCTTTTTCTATTTTCTCTTTCTAACTTTTACTTCTTTTATAACAGCTTTCTTCAGTGTCTCTCTAACATGTTCTGTCTATCTCCATCACATCTCTATCTCTCTCACATCTCTACTAAAACCCGACGCCGTCCAGCTACAAGTTCACTCTGTCAATCGCCGACATTCTCGAGGCAAGCAGGCTGAACCCGGAAAACTAGCCACGCCTAGAACGACGTCGCATGGAGTGACGCCAGCCAATAGGATGGACGTCACAGCCACTGTCCGCCGAACCTCCTAAATATCGATACTTCCACACCAACTCTTCTAATTTGCCACGCAATGCATAGAATAACAGGCATAGACATACAATAAAATGTCACAGCTTTTTAACTACCTTTTTTCAGTGATATGAGTGATTTTATATCTGTAATTTTCTTATTTAATTTTTAATAGCTTACAAATCATGTTCATTTTCCACTTTTGAAGAGTATTCGTTTTTCAAACTTTGTTTTTTTATACGGCAGCAGCGACAAAAATTGCGCAATTCAGCTGGTCATATTCCGTTCAATTTTTAGCCGAGCATGGCGCGACGTCAGTGAAATCAGAACACGTAAAAGTGGAAGACGGATATGATTTTAAAACTATTTCGTATCTTGCTAACAAATATTATCAAAATTGGCTCCTGCAATTTTGAGCTATAGTGCAGCAAAGTTGGCTCACTTTTTATTTGGACACAGTGTATAATATTAACGTGTGCTCGGCGTGTCTGCTACAGCTTGCAAGTATAGTTTTTTGTCTCGTCTAATATCATCCTTTATTTCTCTATTACGAATGCTGCTCACTGAATAAAACGTTACATTGTTTTGCCTGATGCACGTTTATTCCAGCACAGAGCAATTCAGCATCAGAAGCAACGTCTACAAGCATAATATCTAACGATGTGGTCATACTTAATGAATAACTGTGCGAGCTAATGCATATTCAGCAGGCGATTAATGAGAATCGGTAGCTAAAGCTAGGGCACCTGTTGCAATAAATGTGGTGCAGTGACGCCACCGAATTGAGAGCAGCATGGTATACCTCCAACATGGCGGTGGTGGCTATTTTACACAGATTGGCATCATTTGTCATGTTTTGACTAAGGTCAGAGTTTTTTTGGGGGAGGGGCGAGGGCAGAGTTGCGAAAACATTGTGCTCCCGAGCGCAAAAAAAACACAAAACAGCGTTTGAGTGAATGTAAAATACACACAGACAGCGAAATGGTTCGCAGCGAGAATTATTACGATCCCCAAGACTATTTTTGAGAGTGTTGCGGGGGTCAGACCTTTCCCTATAGAGGAAGGTGAACTTCCTAACCCTAATGTGGACTAGGGTAGAGTTTGGTAGAGTAGAATAGAGTGTCATTTAATTACCTAATCAGTACGTGTTTTATTGCTGAAACTGCTTGCACACAGTTTAATTAAGTTTTCAGGTTGTTCACTGTTCAGTGTGCATACTGTTAATATAAAATTGTGCGAGAAAACACTAAGATGGGTGTTGCGACCCCCCCCCGCCTCCCTGGGAGCCTGCCCTACACAAAGTTGTTATAAGCTACATTTCATCGTTATACTGTTTTCTGTAGCAAAATAAACCACAGTTGGACATCGATTGGATCCATCCATTGTTTGGATTGGATTGGTTTGGGTGGGATGACTGTTTCCCCGTTTTTAATTAGTAATCATTGCATCACAATTGACGCTGTTTCTTTCGAATTATGATTTATGAACGTTTAACTATCCCGGTTTCACCACTATTAAAAGTCAGCAGCAGAATAGTTAGTGGCACGGAGTTTACGAGTTCGATTTAATTCCTGATATGTAGCCTACAGATTGAATTGGATGTAAGATGTAGCCTAAACCTCCCGATTGGATTGGATTGCGTCTTGAAAAATGGACAATGTCCAACTCTGGAATAAACCTGCTGTCTCTCTGCGTGTCGCAATAAACATTGTCATCACTGTCACCGCACGGGCTGTATACACTGACGCCGTTAAGTCATCATCGTTTGAATGCTAGTCGCTTAGTAATAGCAGCTGTGATATTTCGGAACGAGGTAGCGGTTGTAGCAGCAGCGATGGTTCTGCGGGTCATAGACGTCAGTTCCGCAGCACGACAGCGACTTGCAGTCATCACGATGAATCGCTCCGTCGCAACAGATCTCGTTGTTCGCGTCGTAAGCCTGTCTGCCGCAGCACTCCCACGATGCGCCCACTTTTGGCACGATGACACTGCCGTTGTCGCAGCACAGGTCGACTGCCGTGTCGTAGAGGATGTAGCCACAGCAGTCGAGCAGTGCACACCTGCGCGCACGAACAATTCCATTGCAGCACAGACTGGTCGCAGGGTCATACTCGTCGGTACCGTTTCCACACGGAAGGCTCGTATTGACCGCTCTGCCCGTCGTTGCATCATAATCGTAACCGGTGCCGCCGTCTGACACACCGACCTCCCTGTCGGGAGTGGTTTCGTACTGACGACCACCCACGTGGTAGTCGTAGTAGCCTTGCCAGTATGCTCTCTCCGTTCCAGCATTGCTTGATCCGATCAGTAACAAAGCAGACAAGAGGAGCAGCATTTCTGCGCGCGTTCCGATGTCAACAGTTGATGCTGCAAACATTGAATTATCCGATGTATTCGTTATGTGAAGTTTATTCGCCATATTAGTGGCAAAAACATGCACACTACTAGACACACATGCATACACATAAAAATAAGAACTATACAAGCACAAAATACGGCAGAACAAACGGAATATGGAACGATAAAGCAGGTTATTACATTATTGAATTATTGTGTGCTCGGATCTAAAGTCCAACACATATACGTGATGGTCCAGAAAACCTCTTATCATTAATAATTATTGTGCGCAATTAGTGATGCACGCAATTTATACTAGGCAGTTAATTCCGGACTGGAAAGACAGGCATAAAACTGTGAACGCTGATGACATTAGTAGCAGCAGCGATGGATGCTGTCTGTTCGACTACTGTGTCGGTAGGAACGCGACTTTGCCGGTTAACTGCCTGCCAACCTGTATGGGTCGGCGAGAAGGGATGCCTAGTGTTGTGAACGGGAGGCGCAATGTGGCCGGAGAACTAAAAGAAACTAGACAAAGACTGTTCACCGCACACGAGATTGTCTTATTCTTGTGTATCACTCTGTTCACCGTGAGCCACCCACATTAGAGCGTCAAGATAACGCGAGAAACGTGTCCGCGCCTACCAGAATGTCGAGGTCTTCGTTCAGTAGCGAAATACCACGCAACCTGTTAACGTGTTATGCAGTACCAACTGATATGTGTGTGTTAGGATGTGGGAAAAACGCGTGCTGGGTGGTCTAATCAGTCACGTGATTTCGTCACTGACTGTAGTGCAACAATAGCTATTAGCTGATGAATTGCTACTGTATAAACATCCAATCTGTGAAGCCAGTTTAGTTGGTTCCGTTAACGAGCAGACATTGACATTGGCAACAGCACCCACTGCCGCCTTTCTGTCCTGTCATACGATGCTCATATACCTACTGTTGTCTCTGGCTGTAATGCATTACACGCGGCGCTCCTAAGCCTGCGTGTTAGTTCATTGGATTTTTTTAATTATTATCCTGCGTTATCTGGTATCAGCTTATTTTTCACCTTTGGTAGTTTTATCCTTCGGTTCATTTCTGCAGCCATCAGTTGCGACATACATGCAAAGCATTGCAAAGACTCAAAGCCGACAAACGATTTTCAAATCGTTTTACGTGCTTTTTGCACTTTAATGTCCATGCGTTTTTACTGATTTCATTCTTGATATTTTTTCATTTTATCTCTTTCCTATTAAAAAATCTTTTTATATATGTAACGTTAACAAGCGTCTGCCTCCGCTGTGGTAGGTGCTATGCAGCTGAACAGCATCTAACGTCGTGCAAAAAACACTGTAACAATAGCTTTACATTTTGAAACGAACACAGTGAAATAGACACAAAAGATAATATACAAGGCAGAGAGAAAATCCGTCGATATTATACAGATCTGGTGTCGAACCGGATTCGTTTGGGTGGCTCTCAACTAGACTGTGATTTGACGCTGCGTGGCGGCGGTGTCATTATGGACTGACGAATAGATTGCCACTTACAACACTGGTTCACAGCATCATTCTCTCTGTCTCTGTGTTTCTTGATCCCATTCTGTGCATGCTACTTTCCGTCTCAAATTGTGTCCAAAGATCACGTTGCAGATTAGCACGTCTTGCAGCCGGACATGTTCAGTTATATTCAGTTTCGACTTTCGATTCGGCTTACATTTTACTCGGAATTTGCGGTTTCTTCAAATCAGTGACCAGCAGCTACGAGCCCCGCGTTGCTGGCATTCTTTTCAGTGTTTGAAGTAACATTTCAACTGCGTATACATGCAGTTTTCCCCCCCCCTTCCTCCCGAAAAAAAATCGGCTGTCCACATGAGTGAATTATTCGGTCAGAAGTGCTTTTCGGTTAAAAATAATTGCCACACAATGAACACTATGCGCTTTCATCTGTTTACAGACTATTTGCTGATTGTATTGTGTTTTTTTTCTATGCGATCTGAGACTGTTTCGTGTCAGCTGTTGTCGTCGGCGGCCTCAGCACAAAATAATAATTTTGTCGTTTCGCCATTTTGGAATGCCGCGCAACATCGCGCGGTCCGTCGGCGATTGTCGAGTTTGATTCGTCGTTATCGTCCTATCTGAGAGCTATTGTATGCCGTTATTATGTGTTTTGGTGTTTTATGCTCTTATTATGTCTGTTTTATTATTGTCTGTACTATGTATTTTTGTGCTATCTGTATTATGTGTGCATATGCGTGAGTTCTGCTTGTGATTTGGCGAAAAAAATCTCTAGCTGGTTACTGTATTGTCACTATGGTGCGTTATATTTCGCGGTATCTTTACACAGTTGAATGTATCAGTTTTGTCATAAATGTCTCAATAACATGAAACCACCGGACCGCCAATCCCTCAGCATATATAGGTATGTACGATTATTTCTGTGACACTGGCAAATGCGCACCAACACTGTACGCAGTAATAATGACGTTGCGATGTTGTGATATAGTCATATGAGCGAATAGACTGGACATCTACCAACAGCATGCTATTGCAATACCGTACGTACAGGGTGGCCCAGAAAAGTAAACCTTAGCAGAATTGTCCAAAATCGCATCAAATCACATTAAAGCCTGCTAATGAAATGATATACACTATCTCAAAAAACTCTCCCCCTTTATATTTTGAATAACTCCGCGAAAATAACCGATTTTAATAATTTTCGGTGTACAGAATCTCGACAAAATTTTTTTTACATCAGATTATTAGAAACTCGCTTACTTTCAGGACTCAACAGACGTCATCTCCGCAGTATCTGAACCAGCACATCTCGTTGCGCACCAGCGCATGCAACACTCGATCGTCGTCCGTCCCACTGCTGTGCGTGCCATTTCGACGGACATCATTTGCCAGACGATCGTTCAGCACTGCCGCACCTCTGACTTGGAACTCACTGCCACCTGCCGT
>Ga0056115_1001901_pt1 | contig 10388 bp, 5 predicted proteins | sample WorMetOlspDAHAB1_FD_77007 | JGI IMG/M metagenome (GOLD analysis project Ga0056115, IMG submission 77007) | Marine gutless worms symbiont microbial communities from Max Planck institute for Marine Microbiology, Germany - Olavius sp. DAHAB.1 ... | reverse complement strand
TATGGAAAAGGTGTCAACAGTTAAAAGAGAGAAAAAAAATTCGGTATATTGAATGCGCTTCAGATTTTTGCTTTTTGGTTTTTCTTTTCTGCCTTCCCCCCCCCCCCCCCTCCTCAGCGATATCATAAAATGCGACGTTTCCCGCTGGACTGTTTCACGAGCGCGCCGATGTCCGAATACTAGCATAATTGTTTTGCTGCTATACGTAGACCCCAAAAGCTAGAGTCAGGAAAAGTGATCGAGGGTATGCTCAGAGTTGAGTATCGCCGAAAAAGCATTCTGATTTGTCCTGTGAAACAAATGCGTAACGATATACTCTCCTGTACATTGAAGCTAGAGCGCCCAAAGTTTGCGGATGTTTGCGAGACACAGTGTACGTTATAATAGCCTAATCTAATTATGACATCTGTAGAAAATAATATGCATTCACTTTGAGATCGACACGTTCAGAGTTAAATTTCATTTCTGAATTTTGTGACAATAATATTTGTACACTGTACGTTGCATGTAGGCCAACATTTTTAATGCATCGTAATGTGCATTTTTCTAATCAGAAATATTGAAAGAACTAAACTTTGGTCGTGTACGGTGAGCTTGGTGAATTAGGGCATTTTGTAATACGCAATTTCTTATTCTGCACTGTAGAGCATTTGATGCATTTGCGGAATGATCATGATGAGTGTGTTCAAACCTGTTTAAACACCATTTTAATATAACTTACTAAAACAGTTGATGAAAAATCGGCCAGAAGACTTAGGGATTATAGTAGGCCTATATATGTTCTTCATGTTCTCCAGTTTCATCTCAAGAGTGTTGACATGTAAAGCGAGTTGCTAAAACTTGTTTCGATTGCGCGATACGTCGAGGATAATCACCGAAAAATCGCGGTTTAAATTATACAACAAGATAATGAAAAATTTCAGTTTCAAAACTGTCGCATCGTAAACGTAATTTGATGCAATCCGGCTGACACTTTTTTCACGAGATGCATTGCGGTTAGGCATGACACGGGTTTAATATGAATGAGCGCAGATACAAGAAGTGACGCCCGCCACCGGCCGATATACGGATATACATCTGCAAGCACGTATATAACAGGGCAAAGTGGGCAAAATTGTAAGAAATGGCAAAGATAGTCTCTCAGTGGCTGGCGCCCCGACAGAGTTTCGGTTTCTTGGAAGTGGCTCGAGCGACGCTTTTACGGCTCTGCGGTCATAAACTGTCGTAAAGGCTTCAGAGCAGGCGTCGGCGTCGGCGACGGCGTGCCGCTCGTGGTAAACACAACTAACGAACGGAATGGCGCCTCGATCAGATCGGGGAGTTCGTCCGTCCGTATCAGAACGACGGCAGCCGCGTCGGCGCCGACCGCCGATGTCCGGCCGGCTCACCGGTGGACACTGACCGTAGTCACTCTCCGTCCGTCCGGCCGGCGGTGGCCGACGTCTTGCGCGTCGCGACGTATTACACTTTACGACGGAATTCTTCGGAAACAGTGCTGGAAATGAAATGAATAAGACTTCCCACAAAGTTGAAAGCCGATGCCGCCGCCGCCACAAATTAGGCTGAACGTGACGTTAAGTCTGCACCGACCGAACAACTGGAACAGACACGGCTGTAGCCTACATCTGGCTCCAACAATTCTGAGCAAAGAGTAATTAACTATACACGAAAATTCTTGCGATTGTTCCCTTCGAAAGGTGTACTTTCACCCCGTCGCGTGCTGCGGCAAAATGACAACAGAGTCGAGCTTCTAAAATGAAGAACAGTAGGAGTGGAGACAAAAATCCCGCCCCCAATTTTGCCCGGGGCTTTGTTGTTTCATATAAAACAATAGTGATGTCATTCAAAATGTGACAATGCTATACAGTGCCTTAAAAATTTATAGTTTAGTTAAAAGGTTGATATCAGTGAGATAGTTGAAAATATTACGTTTTGGAGAATGCAATAATATGCGAAAGTTGAGACTTAGGGAAGTATTGTTTCCGATAATGTTCATATTTGGTGCAGGTACACAAAATGTGCTCGATTGTTAAAATGCATTTACAATGTTCACATGTAGGGGCTGGATGTTAAGTAGATAACTAGGCTATGTGTTAAATGCGAGTGCCCAATCAAAAGCCTATCTAAAACAGTTTGTTCTCTTCTAGAAAATGTAGGCCTATTAGGTAACGAAGGAAGTGTAGAGACGTTTGGATGGCCCTATATCTTGTACAGTTTATTATTAGGGTATAAATTCCAACGAGATTGCAATTTATTGTGAATGACTGTGCGGACATTGACAAAAAGTCAGTGGCTGGGATAATAATATTAGTAATAGGATACAGAGAAGGAGTTCTTGCTAGAAAGTCAACGTTGGTATTTCCAACGCCGCCGACATGGCTAGGAATCAGAAGAAGATAATGACAAAATTACGATTGTGTAAATCATTGTGCAACAATAGAATGTCTAATATTAGTGGATACGATATATGTTGATGAGATATTGATTGTAATGCAGACATAGAATCAGAAAAGATGTGTTGTTTATATTGTTTTTACAAATATTGGTAAGAGCTAATTTTATAGCAGCCAGTTCAGCAGTGAAGATGCTGGTATTGGGGAAGGTTTATTCGACGTGAAAAGTTGGATTCAACGAAGATGCACGCTGCACAAACTTTATCCTCCGCTTTGGAGCCATCATATTTCATGGTATTTAAGATAATGTAGCTTAATTTCATAATATAAAAGTTCGTATGTGTCAGGAGGAGTATACGTATTGGAATTGTGTTGTGATAGATGAAAGTTAACTATAGGATTACTTAAGAGCCAAAGGGAAACCCGATTCCGAGCTATTGAAGCATTGCCAGGATTGGTGAGGTTGAGTAAAGGTGAGATGGCAGTGTGTTTGCTAACAAACAGGCGAAATGGGCTATCTATGAAAATTGTGTTGAAAGTCGGATTACTAGGATTTTCTTGCAATTAGAGGGCAATTTCAGTGCTAGTTCGTCACATCGCAGTTCTAACGGGGGTTGATGACAAAGTACCTGTAAACTGGTAGTAGGAGAGGTTCTAAATACTCCCAAGACAAAGGCGGAGAGCTTGATTTGCAACAGGTTTTCTAATTTAGAGATATAGGGTTGTCGTGCAGAACCATATACAAAGGAGGAGTAATCCAATTTGGACGTCATAAGAACTCTATACAAAGTGAGGAGAGATTTCTGATCTGCTCTCCACTGTTTATGAGCTATGATTTTTAATTAATAAATTGAGACCTTTGAGACATTTTGTTTGAAGATAGGCCTAATCTGTGACAATATGACAAGACCCGAATTCTAAACTCATCAGTTTACAGTATTCTTCGCCCCCAGACCTCATCACTTGGCCATCCCCAGACTATTATGGGTTAAATACGCCACTGATAAGCAATGGGGGCTTGCATCTACACAGCAAAGTATCACAGCTGAGAAAGTGCATTTACGAGGTAACAGTCCAAGCACACAATGGATCCGGTCGTCAAACGTAAAAAGGCAGTGAACTATCATGGATGTCAAAGAAATGAGGATTTCTATTCCAGAAATGGGGGCGCGACGCCTGTCGGTCACTAAATGCGAACTCTGCCAGTCAATCGTCCAAGTCTCCGCATACAGCGCACCGAAAAAAGAACATTCGAGGTTCTTTTTAAACTGTTAGGCCTACCACTGCTATAAGATTGCGGACGAGGAGCTAGTTACGAGGAGTCCAGTTACTAATGTCTATATAAACTTTGACGTATCACTGTCGCTCAGTAAGATATATACCCTGACGACTGTCATGATGCCAGCTTATTTATTTTAAAACTTAAAACTAAGGGAATTTGCTAATAAAACATTAAGCAACAATCAATGCACAGACCTCTCTCTGTTGGCTAATTCACAGATTTTATTGTCTTGCTTATCCGATACTGCCACGTGAAAACAAAACTTCATTGATATTCTTTTACCGGATACAAATACTCAGGCTAAATCTGTTCCCGGCAACAAATGAGGACTCAAGTCTCAGTAACTCTTACACTGTGCACTCCGAAATAAATGGAAAAACTGCCACAAAGTACAACATTAGGCATATAACAAACGGAAACGTCACTTTATGCACTTTAAATGCAGATTCAGTCAGATTTAAGCAAAAGAATTCTATTTCGCCAGCAATATACAGAACGGTCATCATGGTTCTTTGACACACAAGTATACAAACATGAAAGGACACACAAACAACGGAACTGGGCAGGCGACACGCAGAAAATAGCAATTAAATAATGATTATTATAAAATACACAACACACTGCACTCGCAGCACGAAACGTGCTTGTATGAACTGAGCTAGCAACCACAGAAAACTACTGCAGTCCGACTACGTCACAGATACACACATCTGTTTGTATAGATCAGTCACGTTATGCGGGACACGCACCAGTATATAGCTAAAGTTGCCAGCACATAGTTTTTACACGGCGGATAACCTTCCTATCTTCTGAGCTGCACATTATTGAATTATAATTATTATTATTTTCCGTTTTCATAGATTCTTTGACATTTGTTGCTTTCTGTCACTGGTTACATCTCACAGCACAGAGCTTTAACATTCATTCGATGCTACTTCGGTCCCAATCGAGTTTCTTCTGCAACGTGCACTCCTGGGAACATACTCTTTGGAGTCCCAAACTCCCACTCAGAGTATGTTCTCAGGGGTGCAAGTTGCAGAAGAAACTCGACAACTACTCCCTCCGATTGCCTTCTTTAAGTTCCTCTAGTTCTTTAGGTAAAGTTTCAGAGTGATAATGAATATACCTCGTATGACTGAACGTCCCACAACCGCTTTAAACCCACTTCCAGTTCTCGATACTACAGTATACTTATCGACCTTTTCTGCCCCATTTGGCCAATTCTAGTGTCTTCCGGCACTGCGATGTCTATCGGCAGTGCTCCGTTAGCAACCTCGTAAGCCACTATATACAATGTCTGGTCCTCCGTGTTTAGTCACGCCTGGATAAATTAGAATATCCCCTGGGATAAGAACTTACCCCAGGTATTCCACATTCTGTGCCACCAACCGGTCCGGATGTTGGTACTGTTATGAACGACCTCTGTATGTCAACACAGACTCAAACGACAGCTGAAGTGACTCTATTAATGTTTCTTCACACACGCCAGATATACGCCAGTTAACTACATTCAAACGATACGCCTATGTATGTGATTGTCTCTTCCCGGCTGTCGCACATCCTGCATTTCGTTGCGTCTTTTTTCCGTATATTTTCACGCTGATTGCAACAGTTGTGGTCGTGTTCGACTCTGAGCTCCAGTTTCTTCTTCCAGGCACCTTTTGTTCAGCCACATCCATATCCTCGAGCCAGCAGTATGCCGTATTTGTGTAACGAATTGTCCGCATTTTCTGACCGTCTGTGTTTCCACTGCCTCTCTGATTCACTTTCGCAATCACTCGGGACATTTTTTTATTCTTAGCAGCACTCAGCAATCCTCACTGGTATCTGCGTGTCTGTTCTTGCTTGCGCCCAGTCGCTTCCGCATTCCTTTCTGTAAATCCCGAGTCGGTCCATGTCTGTTAACATCGTCGTCGTCATCATCATCATCATCCAGGGGCGGACTGGGCCCCCTGGCTACCTGGCACTTGCCAGGTGGGCCGGTTGGTCCGCCGGCCAGGTGGGCCGCCACGTCAAACGTCGAAGTAGGGCAAACGACATAACAGGAAAATGGTAGGAAGGAAGGGATGAGAAGGCAGCGAGCGACAGTCACAAAGAGGACGAGGGAGTGGAACAGGGAGGGCTCTTCAAAGGCGTCGACATTCAACGATATTATAACACTGTAATTACAGCGAATGCGCGGTTGTGTCAGGTTTGAAGTTTTGTGTGAATTTCGCAGGATACGCCACATGGGGAGCTATGTAGGGCTTCTAGGTTGCCCCACTGCACTCAAAAAGGGCTCTACATGTTTATTAGTGCAGGGGCCCCGGGTTCCTAGTTGCGCCACTGCTGACGGGGCCGGTATGTCTAAGGGCCGGTTTGAAGAGCCAGTCCGCCCCTGTCATCATCCACATCACTATTATGTCGCGTAAGCAAAACAAGACTGCAAACAGCGAGCACTATGGGCGTTAACTCATACAGTGGTTATACGCAGTACAGCACAAGACCAGCACTGCCAGCGAAGTGTACGCCACCTACACTACAGAGGCGTGCGACACTTTCGTGCCAGCACAGCTAAGAAACGCATCACATCACACAAACAATTCTGTGACACACAGCAATCAAAGCCTCACACTTCGATCAAATATTGGCAGAATGGACGATTTTAGACGACAGATAGGATATGTGTGAAATGACAGCCGAAACTGTTAATTGTCAAACAAGACAGCCAAAATCCAAACAGAAGAAGCTCGGAAAATATTTTTTAGCATAATCTGATTGCTATGTGCTTCGATAGAGGCACTAATAAATATGATACAAAACTGGTATGTTGGCGCTGACGGAGAATTACAGTGTAATAAATAACGTGTGTAAAAACAAGAAAACAGTGATCTATTTGAAAACCTGTGATCACAAATTATTTGAATTGTATACCTGCAACCAGAAATAACTCCCAGAAATATGAAGTCGCCCTGTTGTTACGACAGTTGCAACTGCTACTGACTGTAAGTTTCTCAGTCATATTAACAAACAGCGAAAATTTTGTGACAGATTTCAGGCAAAAATTGTGGACAGAAGATGCAAACACTTCGTCACACACACTCGTATGTGTGCAGCAGAGATCTGTGCAAACCTTACAGTGCTGACAGCTATTTGTAAGTGCTGCCGTCGAAAGATATCACCGCAATTACCGAGAGGCGAAAGGTTTCGTGAGGCAGTTTCGAGATAATTTTAGACATGTGAACCAGAAGTTCGTTAACCTAAAGTACCTCGGAAACCATTCAGAGGAACAACACTAGATCGGTAACAAAATAACAGTAGCCGACGTGGAAATGATACTATGACTCTGCACGTCATCATCACACTGCTAGAGACTACTAGTAAAAACCGATAATAAAAACATAGAGCAAGAATGCTAAGCTCTCTCATATTTACACCAGATGTACAAAAATTCTGCAAATGATAATACACTATATTACCAGACAGACAACAACAACAACGTGCATCGTACACTGAAAACGAGCCTAAACAAAACCACTGCAAGACATGATAACACTGATTATAGTGATAAATATTTACACAAACCATTATAACAATATGACAGTGATATAACAGATTATAACATAAATCAGCCAACAGTTCGCAACAGTGATATATACATTAGAATATTCACATTACGACAGCCACTCTCATGTTCCAGAATAAGCTGCAGTATTATCTGCATTAAAAATTACCACTAAACAAACCATAAGTTTTTTGGAGTAAGAGAGTATGACTATGTCGTCTATAATCGGTGACTGCTTTAGGGAAGTATAAAAATATGAATGTTTCTATAACATGAGAATAATGACGATGATTACTATTATTTAATCTTACATATGCGTGTGCTGTGCTGTACTTCTGTACGATTTTCATTAGAAAAATAACTATTTATTTACTTATTTATTTCTGATACAGAACCATCTGCACAAGATTTGTACAAAAGCTGACATTACGAAAGTGTATGTTATGTTAATGTGCTAGTAAGCCTCACAAACAACTACCACTGCAATGCATCTTCATGCTGAAAACTCCAAAATACAGCAACACAAATTATGAGCCTCTACAAAAAATGAAAAATATAAAACACAATTACGAGCCTTTCCGATAATCTTCAAAACTGTCAATCACACAAAAACTCGACTTGTCACTGCTTTCCGATAAGGACTACGGTAAGTTACTAGCCAGCACTCTCACCTGTCAAGAAACACCGTCCTACACTTTCAGCAAGGGGTCAGAAATAAAAAAAAATTGGCATACACAAATTGAAATGCACAACCAAAGGTTGAGATGCCAAAGTGAAAATCTAAGCATCTTTGATCGTTATTAACACTCACTTAAACACTTAGTACTGCCAAAAACAAGTGACTATAGATGTACAATGTACTCTGTTCAAAACTTCTTCAATTCCTTCCCGTCGCCGGCCGAAAACGTCTTAACCGACCTCAGTGGAGTCATTGCACAGACGCCACAGCAGACAAATTGAGAGCAAATTGAACTGAATTCTGTGTACCAGAATACAACAAAAAGTGTGGCGGCTAATTTTTCCAATAAACCTTACTATTCCACACTAACACGCTATTCCGTGGCGTAACTTCCGGTTAAAACGCAGTCCACGTGTATCCGTATCTGACAATAATTGACCGAAACCCCAAGTTGAAATTGCACATAGAAACACAACCAGTGCTGTAAAAGCATACAAACCAGTAAACAATACAAATATGCGAGAAAATTATTCATAAATTGGGATGCGAAACAAGAGCAGAATGTACGCATACTCATTTACAGTGTTCAACATCCAAGCTCCGAGCCAGGCGATATATTACAGCACAGCACACCTATGGTTCTATTTCACCGTAAAAAAACTACACAACAGCATAAAAAGATGTTCATGTGCAAAATCTAATGCGTAAACAGAAGATACTGAGCACACGAAATGCCACCTATCTCACAAACTGTTTGAAAAATATACCATCTACAGGTTGGATGCAATCAGACAATTTTTCAAATAATTATAATAATTACACAACAATTTGTAATGCGACAGGAATCACCATAAGGGCGCCTAACAATTTTCAAACATGCTTTAGCCGTAGATGTTAGTTTTCTGTAACCATAGTGTATAGGAAATCTGGAACAGGTGGGTCAATATGAGGGGCTCTTGAATGTAGAGACTACAACTCTACACAATGTGACAAGGTGGCAGAATCATAATAACTTCCAATAACGCATTTTTGAAAAATTACCAATTCCACCACAAACATGTATATGTAACGTCACCAGGAACGGCAAACGGCTTGAGAGAAATACCAGCCAAACTACCGCCAGAAGTTCTATGATTAGACGCAGTGAACAGCGATTAGAGAAGGAAAATACAATAGACTGCCAATGAGAGTGATAATAATGAACGAATGTGAATTTCTCATCGTTTTCTTGTACACGATTATCCGAAAATGTTCAGGAAAAAAGACCGAAAACGCATGTCCTTTCCCAATGTTATTTTGCAATTACATCGATAACCAATTTTCAGCTGCAATACTCTATGACCAGTTATGAATAATTATGCATGACTGACTGCAATGATTAGCCACAAAACAGAGGTTACAGAAAACAAAGGACAAAGATCTTTCTAGCAAGATTACAGAATAAAGCTGCCTCAAGTAGAAGAAGGCCGGCTCAGGTAACTGAAGCAAAGAGGTAAAAATGACAAGTGAGACAGCTGTAACAGTAGTCATCAGCAAGAACTCACGGCAGAAAACTTGGAAGACAGGTAAAATTTAAGTTTCAACACAAACAAAATAATTTTTAACTCTACAGTACATTGGTTGACTGACTGGGATTTAATGGCACTTTCAGCACAATTAGGCTATACTGAGCCATTAAGAAATTACAATTTAGTTAAAAGGTTGATATCAGTGAAAGTTAAAAATATTACGTTTCTGGGAATGTCATAATATGTGTGAAAGTAATTTTTTTACTGTTTTTATATTTGGTGCAAATACATAGGATGTGCTCGACTGTTAAAACACACTTACAATGTTCACAAGTGCAACTCTACAGTACTTTAGTACAGTCCACTGTGATTGAAACATGTTTTAACATTCACGACAGCCAGTAGCATATGGGCGATACATACCTGCAATATCACCACAAGCACACAAAATACCGCCACATGATTTAGCCAGCTGAGCACAGTGCTACAAATGACGCGTACAATACTATGCAGTAAATGCAAAGCCAGATTCGTAACCTATTCACTATTCAACGACAAGTATACATTACAATATTGTATTCAAAGCATAAACGGAGTAGACAAACGACACAAACTATGTACCGGAAACATAACAAAAACTGCAAAACTCGAATGAATAAAGAACTCCATCGTAATTCGTTCGTTCGACATACAAAACGCAACTTGAGGTGCGAACAGAACACTGACAACGGAAACTAATAAAAATGGTGCAATAACACTGCTTCATGTATGTGATTATATCTGGATACATACGACACAACAGTAGTCAACTGGATGCGTACCATAGCTTGCTGATAGCAGGTAGGATTAGGGTTAGTTCGGTCGATTAGTGGTTATGCACCCGTATTTGAACAAGTATCCGTTGTCATTGAACGGGACCCAGTTGATCACATGTTGTACGCGACGAAGATGGGATCGAGCTGATCGTTGAGAAAGCCGTCGC
>Ga0056115_1001900_pt1 | contig 10390 bp, 8 predicted proteins | sample WorMetOlspDAHAB1_FD_77007 | JGI IMG/M metagenome (GOLD analysis project Ga0056115, IMG submission 77007) | Marine gutless worms symbiont microbial communities from Max Planck institute for Marine Microbiology, Germany - Olavius sp. DAHAB.1 ... | reverse complement strand
CTACGTCACTGCATGGAACCCCGTCTGATATAATATTTGGCGTTCTTGTCTTACAGTGTGCGACCGTCACGCGTATGGCCTCAGCAGCCATTTTAGACTTTTGCCTCATACACTTACATTGTGACGTTTTCGCTGTCGTATACTTAACGATCTTTTTATGCGTTATACTGCGTATAAGACATCGAAAATGTACGATACGCGTATAGGCCGCTATCTTTTCATGCATCGTTATCTGGGCATGTTCCCAGACACCTGGCTGACGACTGCTGCTGCCTCGTCACCGACGCTCGCCCAAGAAGACCGCGCTCAGCTGACACTCGTATACGCTTCTCGTCAGTCGGACGCGCACCAACTTCAGCGACAGAGCCTTCAGTGCAGTCTGGAACTATCTGCCGACGGACTTCAGACAGCCGGACTTGCCATACAGCCGTTTCAGACAGTCGCTGAAGACTTTTGTTTGTTTGGGATCACAGCGCAGTGGTTTTAGACGTTTTATCAGCGTTTTAGAAATACTCTTCTTTATGTACGTAAACACGGTGTCCGTGTAGCAACAATACGACAGAAACGTACGATACGAAAATTCGTGTCACGTAAAAGCGGAAATGCCGACATGTTACTCACATAACTTTGGCGGAACCCATACTTGTTATATGGATGCGATTTAATAACTCCGGACAAATTTTGAACTATCCAATATAAGTTATGCATTTAATTCTCTTCCGCGTAGGATTTACTGAGTGAAATATGACTTTTAAGCAGTATGTATGAGTACACTGGACAGGCAGGTATTTTATAAGAAATTATAGATAGACGTTTTGAGCACACTGTATATAGTCCCAGTTTGCAGGTTAATTATTATGTCATTGCATTCGCGCAGTTTTCTGTCTGTATAATTTATCTGTCATCTGATTAATGCTTATCAGTGAATAAAGGTTGCTGCTGTTAGGAAATTGATGAAAATTTGGGAGAGTCGGTCCACAAAAACAGAGGAAGAAATGTTGACGCAGCTGAACGACGTGGGTGTGTGCTATTCTCGACGTGGGTGGGCTAAACGTCATGCTAGGCGTATCTGTTCGTTGCGTGTGGTACTGATACAGATGCTGTGTGGCGAGTCTCCGAAATCCAGCGCATAGGCCTATACACAAATGCATCTTAGAGGCCAAGACCACCGGCGTTGATCGGGCAATGATTGATTGGCGTTCCGATAACAGATACGCCCGCTCTGATAATACTATTCGCTCATCGCCGACCGATCTTGACCCAAGAAAATCTCGAATATCGTTTTTTATTGATATCGAAAGTCCAGAGCTGTAATCGTCATCATAAATTTTGTATTGGGAAACAAATGCTTAATGTATAGGCGTATTTTGCGTAGAGTGCGCCTTATGAAAGATATATACATGAAAAAACTGTAAGAAAAAGACTAGTCTACACAATAAAACAATAAAACTATATTAAAACTGCTTATCTAACAGTCTGTATACAGAGTTCATTCGTCGTCTTCTACTGGTGCATTCTGCTTAATGTCAATACTGCTTAATTTTTATAGCTTTTCTCAGTTGTCGATTTCGTTTTTATTTCGTAATATTAGTTTTTGGGCCATTGTGTTCTGTGTGCAGAACAAAAGCCATTGACAAAAATCTGTTATCACCACAGCTCACGTGCATACATACTGCTGCAATATGATTGAAACAGACGGTGCTTGCTTCACAGAATGTCAACACTCTCGAAATCGCATAGCACAATATATAACTACCGCGCGAAACTGCGACTGCTCAGACGCCCAAGACGTGACCATTCCTTTGTAGTACGGAAATTCGTGCTGTGCTGCTAGCACCGAGTCAGCGTTTAAACCGAGTGTGCAAATTAAAATTAACGCAAAATGCATCACAAACATAGCACTATAAGCGGTCGGCGGAAGCGAAGGGAAAGCACTTTTTGCTAAACAAATCCTGTAAAAATGGGGGACCCGAAGCCACAGCACACTGCGTGTGGGGGCACTGACTTTAAATAGGGGACCGGGTGGGAAACGATGCAAATTACTTAAGTTTCAGGGGCACGGAAGCCGTCATTTTGTGCATGGGGGCACAGACCATTCGTGGGGAGTTCGTGCCCATCCTCTCTGGCGCCATAGCTGGCTACGGCCCTGTCAAATAAATCCCTGGACTACTGAGTAGTTGGCGACCTGCGGGAGAGTGACATATTGACGACGGAAACTGAGGCCTATAAATAAATACGGGTGCATAACCACTAACCAACCATACACTAAATATAATCCTAATCATAACCGGAACCGTAACCCTACTACTAAACAGCATGCGGTATAATAAGTCATTCAACTAAGTTTAGGCACATCATGTCCTACGTCTTGAGAGAAAATCACACGAGACAGTGTCGTTACGTCGTTTTAGGACTTGTCGTTGGCATTGTCACTGTCCCACCGACTATAGGCTAGTGACAGAAAGGTTAATGCTGTTAGTGGATGAGCGTGCGACGGGTGCTGGCTGTGTGCATTGTTGTTGGCTGGGTGTGGTCGGTGCATGGACAGTGTGATGATGGGGTCCCAATGTGATGTCGCCGTGGCATCTGCTCGAGAAGGGGTGGTCACGTGTTCTAGGCGGCGTCGATGCCGGATTCTGTCGACCAAATGTCGCCAATAGCATGTGAAAAGTCGCCCAAATTCGTGTCCAACAACCGTTCGAGAAGTAGCTTAAAGTGCGCCAACTTATGCGTGCAGTGGCGACATTGACGCCATTTTGGAGGTATGCTTAATATGAACAAAGACTGTGTCCAATGTGGAAATTTGACCATTCTTCTGCCAAGGTTACTCGCAGATCGTGCACTTCGACAGGCATATAAGGCGACACACAAGCCTTAACATCATCGTCGTCGTCGTCATCATCCAGTGCATTTGTTTTGTAATGCGCCAAATACATACTGAACCAAGGTGCATTCCAAGAGTCACAAACTATATAAAAACCAGAATGTCAGTGTACGTTAAAAGCCAAGTTAAAAAGATGTAGTTTTCTTAACAGGACGAATGTCAGGTTTAGCACGGATGTGTTCGGGCATTGAGTTCCATGCAGCGGGACCAGCATGCGAGAAAGCACGCTTTCTAAACTTGGTGCGTAGCTGCGGTAGTTACACTGCTGCAACGTAAATACCTCAACATGGCGGCCAACATGATGACGCTCCGCCATTTGTTGGTCGGTCACCAGCTTCAAACAGTAGTCCAGTTGCATGGCGACTTTTCGACTGAGTGGAACGGTGATCGGTCCTGTCGGTGGCGAGATGTATAGCTGCGGGTGGCTGGTCAGATGAGCCACTGACTGACCACGTGAGTGACCAGCACTGACCAGCAGCTCGCTCGTTCGCTCGGTTGGTTGGACAGATGGATAGCTGGACACAGGTGGCGACGACATTTCGGCGTCAGGTCGGCCTTTCGAGAATGAGTTAGTGTGTCGCTGTTGGGACCATGTCTGACTTCGACACTGTGACGATGCGGGAACAGCCGGTTGTGTGGACGATTTCCCTGATCGTCACACAGTCAGTTGTTCCTGGAGAACGCGCTTTTGCGCCTTAGAAATTGTCGCGTTATGATTACTATCGGGGTTTTTTCCATGTAAGGCTCGAGCCATATCTCACAGCTCAGGAGCTTTAACATTTACCCGTCGCTACGCTAGCAAGACTCCAGTACCCTTCTGAGTATGTGTGCTGTTCCAATGAGTGCAGTCTTCTGAAGCAACTCGACACTTAGGCCTATCGGTGTTCGTGCTTTCTCAGGTTTTTCTTTAGGCCTGTGGCTACTGTTCCTAGAGCACCTGCCACTATCGGAATCACTTTTGTTTTCACGTTCCACGTGTTGCATCGCCAAGTGTTGACACTTACCTATCTTTTCTTGCTCCTTTCCCGTTATAATAATAATAATAATAATTATTATTATTATTATTATTATTATTATTATTAATTATTTGATTAAGTTGTTCGGTGGAGGTCGCCGGAACAAGTGGACGGATGATGCTGAGACGACATTGTCCGATCCAGATCTTGGCGGCATCTTTATCGGCGGCTGTATAGTCCCACTTCATCTCAGCGTCAGATGCGGTCGTCGTGGACAGTTATCCTCCGGTCACTAAAATGTCCAGTCTGTCCGGCGTGTGGTCACTGTGTGCAGCTGCTGGCGTTGCTGTATGTGCATCTAACTGATGCTGAAACTCGTTAATTACTGTTTGGCTCGAATGTCCGAAAACAAGACCGTATTACCCTATTCGACTGCGGCTTGGAAATGTTCGCATTAACACACACACACACACACACACACACACTAGCTGCAATGCTGCCACGACATTGAAAAAAACATTTTTCTTCTGGGTTTTTTCTTCTTCATGGGGTATTCTGCTTTATAGCAGGTTTTTTTGCTTGCACGGATCAGCAGTCATCAGGGCGATACGCCAACTGAGCATCAGTCAACTGAAGAAGGATATTTACCTATGGACCGTGAGGTCCGTTGCGAGTGAGCTCATCCCCTTTGACTTTTGAGCCGGCGAGGGCTACACATCCAAATTTTAGAAGTTACATACAATAAGTCCTGGTAACAGGGCCCACTGATACGCAGACATCGCCGTTTCTTCTCCAGCGGTGGCCGGCAGACTAGGGCTGTGTGCGGCTGTATGGCATAGCCAGTGAGCGCGGGCTTGAGCTGCAGCAGCCTATGTGTTAAAGTCGTCCCTGTCTGTGACGATAGCGCCTCTGAAGGAGGCGTATGCGCAGATGCAACGCTACATAAGCGAACTTTATTTACCTTTTACCTTTATTATGGTGACTAATCAACCGTGATTTAATTGGTCATCCATATCACCAGTTCTCCTCCCCTCCCTGTAGGGTCGGTAGAGACAGGTTGGCCATTGTTGTGGAGCGGGAAGCGCGTTGTGGCCGGCGACATAAAATACACTGGTCAAAGACAGCTCACCGCACACGCACACCCTGCCAGGTTGAGCACTGGGCCTATGCTGAAGGCCTCAGTTCGTGTTGACCGGAGTGATTGGTCGGTCATTGTCCGCCAGTAATTAACAACAATAGCCACATATGAATGACAGACATCACGCGCTAACACGACCAGCACTCCGCTAAAATTTTATCTCTTTGCAGCATTAATCCGTCGTTTCATCTCATCCGCAAATATATCGTCAGCGTCGTTAGACCCAAAGCGCATCATCCGCTGTGTTGTGTACGTGGTGAGTGGCGGTAATTGCCATTTCACTGATGACGAAAATTGGAACGGAAATCCGCGCTCAACAAGGCAACGCGCTGCAGCTGATGTCTACAGAGAGTCGGTCGTTCGTGCACAGTGATATTTGCGGCAACGTACAGCGTTTCACGCGCTTTTGTGTCATCACCTGCTTTCGTGTATAGTGTATACTGTGCAGTCTTCTGTCCATTAACGGGTTATAACAAAGCTCGATATAAACTTCAGCGTACCGACAGCTTTTAGCGAAGAACGAACTTGTTATGTTAGTACCACTATGCAAATGTTTTTTTTGGAATTCTGTGTCTTGTGTTATATGTTTTTTTGTACACTGCTTAGTTTATATAGATTTTCAGGTGTATATTTTGTACGTGCTTACGTGCGGTTTTATACGTGATAAAAGGATGATGACTACGACGATGATGGCTATTATTATTATTATTATTATGTATTATAACGGTTATGATAGTTATAAGTCAGTTACAAGTGTAGTTTTGATTTTTCTGCAATTGTTTTCATTGCGGCAGTTTCGCTGTTTCTGAACCTATCAGCTGCATCATCGTCGTGTGCGGTGAGCTGTCTTTGACCAGTGTATTTTTCTGCCTCAATCACTTTCGCTCCATCTGTGATATCTGCGTTCAATACCGTCGTCAACTAGACATTTCTGTTGCGTCTCGCCTGCGGATCCTCCGCACTATCGTGACTACTTATGCTATAAGATTTGCGCTCCACGAATTTTTGAACTAAAGTCCTCGGGGGTTGTGTGGGTGAAGGTACTCAAAACAGCGACCGCATTGTAGCGTTGAATTAAAACGGATAGTCGCTCAAAAAAGAAAGGAAGGCGCTCTCGCGGTGGTCATCTGTACATTGTGTGATGCGCCTTCCAAATTCGCACAAAAAGTCCATCCCGTCTTCGCTGATGGCCCCATCGTTTCTGCCGCGATTGGAACAAACAAGTACGATTGGCTTAGTGAGGAGTACTTGTTTCTTTTCCTTTCGGCTGCCGCCTCTACTGCTGCGCCTGGAGTCTGGGACGTCTCGTGAAGGTATGACTGAGCGAGTGTGTCGCTCACTGTGACGTCCCACTTGGCGCACTTTTCCTGTTTCCACGGCAGCAGTGTGACACCGTCAGGTCGCTTCCCATCAGTAATGATAATAATAATAATAATAATTATTATTATTATTGGTGCTCTTTTTTCGGAAACGGCAAAATAAAAATATTCGTAAATGGAATAAGTAATCTCGTACGCCAGTGTTTTAAAACCTTTTTATTGGAATGGAACCCTTTAGAGCGTTTAGGAACCTCATGCTGCGACGCAAGGGTTAGTTCTGTACTATAGTTTTTTTGTGCACGAAAACACCGAATGTACAACACTGTAATCGTCGCCTAGTCAAAAATAAACTCGTGTGTGTCCAGAATAGCCGATATTACTAGTCTCTTTATTGTTACCCGTTAGAACAAGGTAGTTTTCAGCGATTTCGACCGTTATTTCTCGTATTGTTACTGGCCACCGGCGGAACTCAGGTTCGGCGGAACTGTGGCTGAAAACGACTCTTACGTATACACAGTCGGACGAAACATACCGGCCAGTTGAAGCTGAATATAGCAGCGTCGTTGCAAGCGACCAGTTGGACGCTTATGCACGTGATTTATAGCGAGTGTAATGAGTGGGACATTTAGACTGCGGCAGCGAGCGACTGAGACGACGGGCGACTGGCAGTGGCAGCAGATGTTGGAGCGTGCAACAAACACTGCATGGGCGCGGAGCGAAGAGCGGAGCGAGACGGAGCGGAGCGAAGGCTGCATTATGACTCCACCGAGCATTGTCGCGTCGCTCCTCGTATACAGCTGGTGAGCGTCGTCCAACTTGGACGTGACGCGGTCTCCTACTGGACGGGACGAACACTGCAGAAGGCGGTTCACGCGCGTGCAGATGGTGACGCGTGAAAAAAAATTTGTTCGTTATGCAACCTACCGTCGGCGGATCGACGATGATTGACGAAACAGAACAGAAAAGATACAATGTTGACCACAAACTTTGACTCCGGTGTACATACATTGTACAGTATATACGTGAGATGGAAAGTTCAACTGCCACTGGGCACGACGAGATTCGTCTTGAGGATGATAAAGGAACAGAACAGGGGCCCGATTTACAAAGAATCCTAAAGTTTTCCTAAGTTCGTCCTAAGTTCCACCTAAGTTTCTTTTAAGTTTTTCCTCAGTTTGTCATAAGATGTTTTGTATATCTGGCCCAGGGCGTCTGCAGTGCACTTGCCTGGTCTTCAGTGTACAGCACTGAAGGTCGTTTCACTGGGTCGGGCACTTGGACGTGACGCAGCGTAGACTGGAGAGGCAAACAGAATGAATATGTGTGCAGTGATTGTCGCGTCGCTCGTGTATGGAACGTCGACTGGCGACTGGATATAGAACTGCAACGCGCAACCGTCCCGACCGCCGGTGTGTGTGTGTGGACAGGCGGAGTCAGCGTATCAACGGAAGCAGAAATTCGATTTATCGCGTGATAATTTCGGAGTCGGGCCGCGTCGCCAGCATGCAGGGAAGCCCCGCGGGCGACACGGCCGTAATTTGCTTGCTATTGCTTGTGGTTGTGCTACGAATAGCTTGGCGGGGCTTGGCTTGGTTTTGCGTGGCTAGCCTCGTCGTCAGCTCCGGCGCCGAGCTCGCTAACCGACTCGAATGCCACCGAAAACATATGCGTTTTTAAATAACGAGTAATAAATATAATTGTATAAATAATATGTAAAGGAATAAAAGTGGCCACCACCGACCCCTGTCGTCGCCGGCAGTTAGTTAGTTAACGAATAATGCATTAAGCCCGAAGGCCGAGAACAAGTCGCAGCTGTAGGAACTGCCACCTGCTGTGTTAAACTGCGACTCTCTCTACTTTCAAATCCAGACTTAAAACTCATCTGTTTTCTACTGCTTTCTGCAGATGCTAACTATTCTACCTGCCTGTTCCACCAGCGCCTCTGTAGCCGCCCAACGGCATCATGGCGCTATATAAATTTCGTATTATTGTTATTATTATTATTATTATTATTATTATTATAATGAAACAATGATTTATGACGGGAAACTGCGGCTGAACAAAAACGGTTTCAGCCTCTTCTTCGGAAGGTTCGAGGCGCAGCCAGAATTTTATTTCGGGGAAGGCAAACAGTGACATACTGGTCATAAAATCGGAAGTTAATGCACTGTGGCTGATTGTCGCTACGGCCTGCGCGAGCGAACTAAGTTGTTTTGGTCAGAAGTTTGCGATGTGTAGTGTACCAACGACTACCGTACAATAGGCTAGAACAAAGCAGTGCGACATCGATATTCCATTGATCCATTAGGATGATCGTAGACACGATACACAGCGAGAATCCATCAGCTGACAAGCGTAAGTTCGTTAAAGTATGAAGTCTAGACGCCGCTTCTTTTTGGCCAGTTCATCCACAACTTTTCACGTCGGATCACGATTAATGCTGATCTGGGCCAAACCATCATTGAGACGCGATTCACCTATCGTACTTTTCAGATAGGATTTCAGCCTTCGCATCGTGGAAAATGAACGCTCAGCTGTAGCCGACGTCAGCGGAAGAGTGACGAACAGCTGAGAAGAACAGAGATATGAGGAAACAGGATTGCATGCGTCACACTTCGCAATACTCTCAGCAGCCGTGACAGTCAGTTTCCACCGCTCGAATTCCCCTGCTATGGCGCTGCCTGGGCGGACGTACAAACTACACACGCGGCACATTCACCATGCATGTTGTTGTTGCCGGACTCTTGATGAGCAGCCTACCAACAAAACCCGCCTTCCTGAACAGCGCCTATACTTGACACTTGAAGTTCAAGCGATTTGTGGCAGAAAATTCTTAAGGTTTTGGAGGGTTCGGACCCCCTGTGCTCCCCCGGCCCTTGGCTGAGCCACTGAATTTAGGTCTGTAGAAATGGTGCTGAAGTGACGTGAAGTGGAAGACTGTTCCAGATGTCTGAAGCAGCAGCAGGAAACGCCCGTTCGCCAACAGTGGACAGCCGCAACCAAGTGCCAGTGAGCGAGTAAATAAATTACTAAAAGTATTTGTTAAGTGCAGTAAAGGGGGGGGGTGTACCACGTTAACCGATTCGTTCGTGTTGGTGCCATATGCGTGTACGTCCGTCGTTCATTGAGCATTGGACCTGCTGAAGGCCTCACCTCGTGGTGGCTGATTAATCGGTCATCACCAGACAACTCTGATGGATCAGTCGGAAGGGTTTGACTAGCGTTGTGGGCAGTGTCACCGGCGATCTAAAACAGACTGGACAAAGACTGCTCACCGCAGTCTTGTGACACGTCGGTCTTGTGAGTGAGTTGGTTGTCCGTGGTGATTGTTAATTGTCCGAAGTTTTACTGTAGATGTTGTATATATTTCTTTTATGTTACATGAATTATTGAAGCATTAGATTGGCGGCGTGGAGTTTATTCTTCATGTTTTAACTGCTATTCGTGGTCTGTACGGATACGTGTTCATGTGTATTTACGTGTGATATTTGTCTGATTTTGCTTAATTTTTTTTCGCTGAGTCTTTGATGGTGCTTAATGCTTCCTTCGACGTTTGTACATGGAACTTTCAATGTCGTTAAGTGCAACTGTGGCAGCTGCTGTACTTCCAGAAGACTGTGTCTGTCTGTCAAAAATTCTGCGCAATGATTCAGTGGGTTTTTCTGCAGCACGCTTACGACATATTGTCAACAAACTGTAAACGTTGTATTTCTTGTGACTGATCGTCATGTTGTGAATGCGGCTTAACTGCAACAAATTTGTCACCGTCGATGTAGCCACTTGCGCTGCACACGTCACACTTTACATAATACCTCTTACTGTTTCTGATACAATACTGACTAAACAAATTATTGTTAACGACATATTTACAACCTTTCCCTTTGACTACGCGCACATATTCCATAATTAAAACCAACAATGCGACTGCGTACAGCAGTGTACATGTATAGCCTAACTGTTTGGACGTGTTTCTCAGGCCTATATTTGTGTATCAGTGTATTACACATATTTCGTATGTGCGCGATTGTTTCGCATTGTTCTCAGTGTTATTTTAGTCGTATTTTCAGTAGCAATCTGTACTTTATTCTGTACT
>Ga0056115_1001899_pt1 | contig 10391 bp, 9 predicted proteins | sample WorMetOlspDAHAB1_FD_77007 | JGI IMG/M metagenome (GOLD analysis project Ga0056115, IMG submission 77007) | Marine gutless worms symbiont microbial communities from Max Planck institute for Marine Microbiology, Germany - Olavius sp. DAHAB.1 ... | reverse complement strand
CTTTCTTGCATGCTTATTTAAATGTTAATTTTAATTTTAATATTTTTGTCTATGGTTCATGAATATGCATATTTTTATGAATACATTTGAAAAATGGTCTATTGCCTTAGAATTCTATTAAATTCACTTGTAGAACACCCTTTAGATTGAAACTGAAGTAGAAATTTCTTCGTACCTCATTTTTTGTATATGTTTTTAGGTTTTCAATTGAGAATTTTTCATTTGCGCTTTCGTTACCATGTCGCATCTTCAACCGCAGTTACTGATGACGTCATGAATTAGGTCAAGCGTAGAATGTTTAATACAAAGTTATAATAGTCTTATGCTTGTTTTACATTCAAGTGTGACACGACATTTAGCTGCATTGGCAGGTTTTAATATGATTTATTGCTATTATTCGGTAGGGCTTACTTTTTGGACCACCCTGTATGCTTATTAAAAAAGTGGAGGGGTCGGTTTTCTGTCAGTATATACCTAAACAGACAAACAATATAACCACAGATAGCCTACATTTCGAATTGAATTCGACGTATCCACAACAAGTATGAAAACCCGATAATATACCTACATTTTCTTATACAAACATTTTATATCAACAGTACTAGTTTATAGGTGCAGCTAACAAGATCACGAAGAAAACGTTGCAAAATAGCGCTAAACACGTCCTATACATGTATAGAGCTATGAGGCAATGTGGCGAAGTAACATTTGAAATCATTCTGAAGCAACAAGTTTTTCAACCTACGTGTGCTGTGGCGGTTCTAGCCTGGAAAATCTGGGGCACGGTCCCGTGAAGAGGGTCTGGGGTCTGTGCCCCCCATTGGTTCCAGAGACGAACTTACGGCATGCTATTATTAATATAGTCAACTAAAGCCTTTTAAATTCAGGTTTTGCTATTATTTTGAATAACTCCTACAGAGTTTTGCGTATGTAACAACATACAGGCCCACTATTGGCTTTTTAGTGTGCAGTTCTAGCAAAATGTACAGTTCCAAATTGATTTGTACAGTTGTAAAATCAAATTTGTGCAGTTAAAATAAAGTTGACTGCATCAACAGAAGCACGATTTTCAGCTCCAAGTGCAACACTGAGCGTTCGGCAGACGGAAAGGGAAACAGGTCGTGCAGTTCCAAAATTTCTTTTAAATGCCTGGTGTGCTATAGCTCGAGTACAGGGTTGTTACTGTTACTGTATCAATACTGTAACTGCAACTGTCAGTATACTTGTTCAAGGTGGATTGGACTGATCGACGCTGTTGCTAAGGCTAGACTGACGCAGTTGCTGAAGGACAGCATGCATTGTAATGTATTGGATGCGAGTCATGAAGCGTCATCACCTGCAGTAGGCTATCAGTGCGTCTGCTGCTCTGTGCAACAAGCAAAGACAGGGGCGCGGGAACGATTTTTTTCATTGGTAGGGCAGGCTCCTTCCCTCCCTTCCTTCTCTTTCCCCTTTCCATCTTCGTCCCTTAGAAGTAGGCCCTGTAATCCAGCTAGTGCGTCTGGCGGAGCGCTGTAAGCTCCACAGTGGGGTCTGCGCAGAGCCCCATGCGAACTAGAATTCGGTGCATTTTAGCTTCAAATTATTCCATCTGGTGGCAGGCTATGCTGTCGGTTTACAAATGCAGCTGAGAAATATTGGTAGGGCAAAATATATAGTTTGCCCTACCAATCCAACTGCCCATTACGTTCCCGTGCCACTGAGGAAAGAAATATTTCTGCAGTTTTGTTACTGTACTAGTCGCTTCTGTAGTGACTGCTTTGAGGACTGATCTAAGGAATGGTCTCCTTATTCCGACAAAAAGTATAGGCCCATAATGCTAACAGTATTGGTATTGAGTATCGCAGTACTTTTGTAGAAAAAGTTTTGGCATTGCTATTGCCAATACGTTTTGCAAGTATTGTCGGCGCAAAACCGCCACCGCGCATGTGATAACAGTTCAAGCTTTGACGAGCACTCCTATGAGCGTCGACGTAACTACCAAAGTAGCTGCGACTGTTGTTAAGCCGATTATGTAAATCCGCCTCCGACGCCGTGATTCGTGCGACACCTACATACGACAATAGACTATAGTCTTTCATAATCGTACGGGGTGACCCCAAAAAGTAAGCCATTACCGAATTATCAAAAAATCGTATTAAATCGTAGATCAGATTGTATCGTCAAATTAAAGTATCAATCAAGCACTACAACATTATCTATTGGTACACTGTACTATATATGTTGCGCGTGACCTACTTTGTGACGTCAATGTCCATGCCTAACCTGCAAAGTAGCGATATCTGTTACATACGGTAAATGATGTCAGCGCTCCCTCAGGCATCAGCTCTCCTTAGCTAGCTGTAAATAAATTCCATTCCTAAAACCATCTGTTAATATGTCGATTTTGGTATTATTTGATTTTTGTTTTTTTTCTTTTTCTCAGGTTTTCTTTCATGATTTAATCACACACACTAAATTTACCTACATCGCAGCTCCAAACAGTAATATGTTCATCTTTATTCACCACCACGGTAGCATAGAAAATCGAGTAATGATTGATGACGTCACAGACTACCTACGCATAGAATATTTAATACCAACTTATAAAATTCTAATGATACTTTAATATTTGATGATAATTCGGTAGCGGTTTCTTTTTTGGGGCCCCCTGTATACGCTGATAAATTTCACAGGAACATATGTCCGGGTGCCGTTATTCCTCGTGTGAGCTGTTTAATAAGCGCACCTCGTTTCCTGGCCGAGTGTCGCAAGAGTCAACATATGCAGGTAGTTTTTGGTGTTTGATGTATCGAGTTGTGTATTTTTTCAGTGAGTTTTTTTGTCTCTTTCTGTAACACTCAACTTTCTCACATTATTGTATTCCCTGTACAGCGTAATGTATTTTTAAACTTTCTTACGAACATGTCAATTTTTAACTGTAAACTCAAGTTTGTATAGAGGCAAAATTTAGCCTAATAGCATTGCGCTGAAATTGATACGGTTAAAACAACCTTGGCGTACTGCTCAGGGATTCTAACGGAATTTGGCTGTTTCTTGGTCTTTTGACGTCAGGGTTCAGAGGGTAGAAAATATTCCAGAGTCCGCAAAATAACCTCCATTGTTTACTTTTAGGTTTCGAATGTTCAGTAAACGCAGCACTTGACATCGTCTTGTTCGAGTTAAAAAAAACATTCCGTTCTATTTCTAAAGCGATAGCAAACTCAGTTTTAATGTACGTACCTTCCATGTTCTTATTTTATGTAGGCTTTAGTAGTCGATTTACAAATTATTTGACAATGGTAATGATATCATAGAGATTTATGGTGATTATTTAGTTATTATAAAAATCGTACACTTACTATATAAAATAAAAAAAATTACGTAGACATTAATTAAAATAATAAAAGCATAATGAAAACCACAAAAATCGTAAAATAATGAAAAATGGCTGTAGCACTGTTCAATGATAAATAACTGACCTTGCTCTAGGCATTATAGCGAAGTTTCTGAAAGTGCTATACTGGTAGTAATGTAGAATACATTCTACATGTATAATTCTGTGGTTAAATTTTGCTGAACGATGTCATTTGTTGCGGACGGATGTACAAATGCAGCAGTTGTATAGTATAGAATACTTGCCGAAATTAAGTTTGAGGCTGGTGTCGCACTGGCTGAGCCTTGACTGCAACCGGTTGTGTCTGACAACAACAAAACGTGCACATCAACTTCATGCAGACCGTTCAGTATTTTCGGTGCCCCGTGTGGGCTTTGTTCAAGTTTGTTGGAACTATAGAATAAGCCCACTTCGTTTCCTGACCGAGTTTCACAGGAGGCGAAAGATTCGGGGTGTATAGCTTGCATTTTGTACGTTTATCTTTTGTAATGAATTGTGTATTTCTTCTGTGCTCTTTTTGTCTTTTTCTCTAACTCTGGACTCGTACGCGTTGCTGTATTCCCAAAGAGTCATATTTTTTAAACTTTCACACTTATATAAAAATAATTTTAATCAAGCTACAATGTGCATTCTTGTTTTGCTCGCTTAAAAGTAATGATAGAAGATGCATTTCGAATATACCTGCTGGATAAAAGTCCGGTTCGAAGTCCCAAGGATTAATGTCGAATATTTTCTGCGATTCATTAACTGCTGTCATCATTGCATCAGTGTCTCTACACGCGAATCAGCAAGAGCAATTACTGTAAAATATGTGAAGTTTATTCGCAAAATCATCAACATTACACATATACGCGCGCAAACCGCATAGGCCTATTATTATATAATATAATAGTTCCACAACAGCAATATAAAGAACATAAAAATTTAAAAAGCGCACAAAACATAATACACACGATGACACAAAAATAAGAGTAAAACTATAATCTGCGAAATCGTAAATATAACCATGAGCTTCCCACAAGATCTTTCAGCTAACAAACTGTAATTTCATACAACGAATGTTATTCTTGAACATTTATTGACTTTACTACTTTTGATATTACTACTTGTGTGTATTTGCTGCGTTCTGACAGCAAATAATAAAGTTGAATGGAAAATACACCAGAAATATCATAAAAACATTGATGCAACATGAAATTAGCTTTCACCGAAAATTCGGATCAACTGATTGATGTCAAAAACGCCCTGTTCAAAAACAACCACTTGACGTTTGGCGATAACTTACAGTACTCAATTATCGGCCATTTGTAAAAAAAAACATCATCACTATAGGAAGAAACTTCACTTCTTAAAAATTTTGCAGTTACCAGCACACCTCATGTTTTGCTATACACTACTGAGAAACGCAATCAAAACTTCAGCAATTGTACAGAAAGCATAAATTATGGTACACTTTGTGGAGAACGTACTGTAGCAAAACAGCAAAACAGTCAGTCACCCCTTTGTGTTGTTGCGTAAATAAAATTAGACATCATAATTCAAGTTTTTTTACTTTTTGGGAAGTCGTCAGAGAAAGAAAAAACTAGGAGAAACTAGGATAAAACATAGGACAACTAGGAGAAAAAAACACTCACTGTTTGATTAGCAGATAACACTCGTTGCTGTCAGTGGCGGCGTGTTCAAAGTCCGTGTACTCGACGTCGAATGATGCAAGCAGCTGAGCAACGTATTTAGTTCTCGACAGACCAGTTTCGACCAACGTTGCCGTCGAATATTCCTCGAAACCTTCAACAACTAAATACAGATGCGACATCTTTTTCTACAGAGACATGCATGTTTCTAATATTGCTACAATCGGAAGAATACGCCAAATACGTCGATATTAATCGGATGGATGACATTTTGCACTAAGCGTTCTGCGGCTTTTTTTGTTGCTGCACTGGCCAGGACTACAGCGTTGTTTGATATGATGTATTTGTGTTCTAACTGTACTAAAATAAAAAAGTAAAAAATAAAATTAAATGTCAATAGCAATCTTTGTAGAGCGTGCGCACGAGAAAGTCGCGGCCATTCAAGTTCACACATTTAGCTATCAAAACTAACGACCGAATAATGCATAGATAGGTCCAGTTGCATTTTTTTCTTAGGAATGGCCGGCGGGACTTCTATGAAACACTAGTACTTGCGTCTGTGTTAGGCCTTTGTCATGCATGTCCTATCTGTACAAGCCCCTTCCATCATGTTCAAATGAAAATGCTAGCGCAATGCCGTTTATGAAGGAACCGTATTCGTACAGTTTGCAACGGGAAATCTTCGGACAATTCGTAGAGAGCGTATAAACTGGCAATGCAGTAGCGTCACGCAGCTCGCGTGCGCATCCCACAGTCTTTCCATTTCTGAAACGTCATCCGCTGTCGCGTTAGAGTTTCGAGCACTGCAGCAACATCAAACACGAAGCACGCATCTGCACTGCGCGTCACTAAGTCAAATAACTCATAATTTGCAGTATAACATTTTAGATTAGCTGGTTTCATTTTCTATTTTATTTTCCACGTGTGTGTTTTTATATTTTGAAAACTTTATTACGTTTCATTGTATATTAGTTTGTTGTAGCTTTCTTTATTAATGTGCGTATATAGCTGCATTCACGTGTTTTTACGTTGTCCGAAGACCTAGCCAAAACCACTCACCGAAACAAAACTATTTTGTTCTTTAATCAACTCTGCACTAGCAAACTATGTAGGCTGTAATGATAGTCACGTTGTTCTGTATACTGCATATATGTGTGTTTAATTTTTACGTGTTTATTGTTTCACATTGTATCTGCAGTACTGACTGCGTGTCTTGCGTGTTTTAATCTAGCCTATGCTACAAAACTTTAATAAACGTGCAAACTAATATAATTTTTATTCGCATCTGTGCAGATACATGTGCAAGAAACAGTGAAATAACGGTGCATTGTACTGCATGCTGCAAAAAAATCCATTTTTTGGAATTTTAGCAGTATAATTACTGCGAAATGAACTACATATTAAAGGCCTTCGCAGTGAATACTATGCCGGACTGTGGCGGAATCGGCCTATGGACGATAATAATCTTTTAGATTAATTTGGCCTGCACGTCTCCTACTTTGAGAGTCGCACACTGTTACTGTAATTAACCTATGAACACACTGACAATTCAACACATGCTACAATTCACAACACAAGTTACAACTGACGCTGATGATTAGCCTACAGTCGCACGTAAATTAAATGCCGTTGTGTTAGAAATGCATTCAATTGTCTGTAAAAGTAACTAACGCTGTGCATCATCATTGGTTTTTGGGGAGCGGTTACATTGAAAAGACTGACTTAAGACTGATCATGTTTTTTTTCTCATAATTTCGTTGTGGGGCAATGGTTTAACAAGCTACTGCGAAAATAAACAAGAAAGGAGTAAATTACAAGGGTCTCTTTTGGCCTCCACATGCACTATATCTACCGCCGTCCAATAATAAAGTAACCAAAAATGCTCTGCTAGACCCGTGTAAAATTTACACCAAAATCTTACTTTCTAGTAGGATTTGATGAGAAGTTACTCGCGGAATGCAAGACGGAATTGGGGAAGAGAGACGGTGAGAGAAGACGAAGAGGAAATAAGTAAAGGAAGGAGAAATGGGGGAGGCGAAGGAAGAGGAGGGAGATGAAATTGAAAAACAGAATAGGAAGGAATGGGGAGATGGTGATGACAAGGACTGGCCAAAGCCAGGGTCGTAGCCAGGAATTTCATTTGGGAGACGGTTCAATATTGGGGTAGACAAACGAACGGCCGAAGGCCACGAGCGGGGGTGGAAAATTTTTTTTGGGAATTTTTGCTTTGAAATGGCACATTTTGGTGTAAAAGTAACTAACGCTGTGCATCATCATTGGTTTTGGGGAGGGGGTTACATTGAAAAGACTGACTTAAGACTGATCATGTTTTTTTCTCATAATTTCGCGGGGAGAGGGGTTGAACCCATAAAACAACCCCATAACTTCGGCCCTGGGCCCCTGGCCAGGGCCCGCTACTTTCTGGTCGTAATTCAACCCCCTGTCATAGACCGACACTCACCATCGCAGATGAGGCAAAATGTTCAGTTTGTTTTGTCGCGCGAGCGCCAATGCACGTTTCCTCATGCAAGACAGCTGATGTCGCAAAACCATCGAGTCGAGGCTGCTGCCAAGGTCACGCGCCACGCTGACGTACAGCGCCGCCGTCTTGTTCAGCTCCTGCACACCCTGAACAACGACCGTAAAAGAATGAAAGTTGCGCTAATTCTACACATATATCCTACACATCGGCCAATAGAGAGATCAGGGCCGCATTAAATGCAGTGCACGTACGGGTGCTGTGCCTAAATGCAGGCCCCTTACAGCTAACAGGTAACATACACTGACTGGCTTTTGGCGTTTTTTGGCCTCGCCTGGCAATAAAGCTACTGCTGCTCCTCAGCAAGAGTCTTGATTTTACAAGTTTCAGGTACACGTACAGCACATAAAAATTTTCCACTCCACTAATTGCGGGCCCCAAGACTGCGGGCACGGGTGCTGCCGCAGCCCCAGCACTCCCTTGATGCGGCACTGAGCGAAATCGAAATTGAATTAGTGTTTTTTTTACCACAGCCCATCCAAAAATGTGCAATTATTACAGTTGTAATAGACAGGCTGGAATGGGGATAAAAACCCGAAGAAATTGTGGTATAGAGCCTACATTACCAAGTAATTGTATCCATAAATCATGCATGCAGACAGTTTGTGTCAGAAATAAAAATAAAATGTTTTCCGCTGAATTGGTTTTGCAGCACAAATTTAGATTTTCTAAAAAAATTAGTCAACTTTAAAACTATGCATAAAGATGCTGCTGCTTTAAATCACTGGAATACCCTGCCAGCTCCAAAACGACTATGCCCAGACTACCATAACAGTAATAATGAGTTTGCTACTATTCAAACGTGTGGCCGATAGCCTGTTGTTTAGACCATTGTAACAGTAACCGCATAACAATGCATTTATACCCAGATGAACTTAAATTAATCGCATAGGCCTAACTAGGTTATTAATTTTACAGTACATGCTGATACTTCTTGTTTAGCGTATCTTAGACATACGTACACCACTACAGCCCATAAGCAGAAGACAGACAGACTCAACAATCAGTCAAACAAACAAACAAACAATATGTAGTATAGTCTAACTGCAGACAAGCAAAAAAATGTTAAAATTCGCAGAAAATAGTCACATACACGCACGCATTCTTCCATGTCGGCCATCTTTCACATCAGTTGACAGCTAGTGAAATGATTAGTTGATTGAAATCAATGATACGAAGCTGCAGCAGAGCTCAACGACTAGACAGGGCTGTTGTCATCTCATCCGCATCAGTTCAGTGATGCTGCTGTAGATCGAATGCGTCAGTGACAGTATACACGTCGCCATAGCAACATCGAGCTCCTGTGTGTCTGCTTCAATGATGCAGTACGTGTGCATATCGATCTACAAAAGGCAGGTGTGTCGTTTTGCGTCCGCGCGCCAATTATCACCGTTCAACCTCGTCACGAACATAACCAATTCTTTTTACTGAAAAGAAAACAGAATTGTCAAGCTCCAGGCTAGCTCCTCTACGAAGGAGTAAGTGAAGTTTGACAATGGTTAGCTATGAATGTATGTTCGTCTTAAAAAATATTTTTGTACCTAATTTCTGAGTTATTTCGGCCTGTTCCTTTACGTACAAATCGGCCCCCTGAATTAAAAAGAACGACCTTACGCACCGGCCCCTGTCGCAATTCCTGGGCGAAACTGCTAATAGCCATATAGTTTGAAGACCTATGTACATGAGTTTCTGAGCAAGCCAAATTGACACTTGACTGTTTATTAGTAGGCCTAGTAATTGTGACACTTTGTTAAATCTATAGGCACAGCATTAAATTTAACTAACCGTATCCTCACTGTTGCGAAAAACGAGCGACGGACATAAACAGCTATACGAACACTAAAACTACCAAATGGTAGGCCTACTCGCAAAATAATAAAAAATGTCACAATACTTAACATAGGCCTAAATGTCACAATAAATGGCACCATAAAACAAAAACAAAATAATTTTTGCACTCTGATGGCTAATATAGTCAGCTGACATTGTATCTTGTTTGTCGTCCTGGGAATGAAAGAGTCTAACATGAAAGAACTATGCTGATACCATAAACCTACCCGAAGATGAAAATGCCCGACGCTGCTGGTGTGACCTATATAAACGCTTAGAATAAGGCCTTCATAACAAAGTACACAATTACGTAGGCTATATATTGCTTTCGGAACGGAAATTTACAATCTACCCTTATTAACACTGATCACCCTAAAACAGAGATTTCCAGCCACCAGATTGACTGGCATAGTACAAGCAGTTGCTAGTAAGTGTAAAACAGTGTTCTATGGTAGGAATATTGATCATGATTATAAATATTCCTTACATTCTGCAGAGCTTGAGAACACATCTACAATTAAGGATTTAAGGTTTAATTTTTGATCCTGAATTAAGTTTCAGCCAACACTGTAAAGAAAAAATAAATAAAGCTTATGCAATGTTGGGAATTATTAAGAGAAACTTTATATATTTATCGGAGGAAGCTTTTGTCTCACTTTATAAGACTTTAGTTAGATCTCATTTGGAATATGCAAATTCTGTCTGGAATCTATATAGGATGGGACTGATTAAGGACTTAGAGAAAGTCCAAATCGAGAGCCACCAATTAGTTAGTAATGAAATTAAAGCACCTAAGTATAAAGACAGACTCGATCGAGAGATTAAAATTACCAACATTACGATACAGACGTACACGAGTGGACATGATTGAGGGATCTACAAAATTTTAACGGAGTTACTGCAAAAGCGTGAACTTAGAACTAGAACTCCATAAGAAGAGTGTTACTAGAGGACACAATCTGAAGCTGGTTAACTCGAGATGCCACTATGATTTAAGAAAATATTCCTTCGCAGT
>Ga0056115_1001898_pt1 | contig 10394 bp, 10 predicted proteins | sample WorMetOlspDAHAB1_FD_77007 | JGI IMG/M metagenome (GOLD analysis project Ga0056115, IMG submission 77007) | Marine gutless worms symbiont microbial communities from Max Planck institute for Marine Microbiology, Germany - Olavius sp. DAHAB.1 ... | reverse complement strand
GTAGTCACAAGTGAGTAGGGTTTAATGTCCCACCAGACACACAGCAGAGACGATTTTACAGGCTACAATGCCTAACCAACAGTATCAAAGCACTGAAGGACTGAATGGTCTATTAAGAGAAGGATCAATTTCATGAAAATTGGCTCTGAAAAAAACCAGGGGAAAGGAAGTAGTACAAATTTTTAAAATATATTGTGCCATAAACACAAAATGGAAAAACCCGTTGACATAAAAGATACTATGATATTATCAAGTTATTATGATACATTATGATATTATTAAGATATTATCAAGTTATCCAGTAGTTTCAAAAATTTCCTACACTGGACATGTTACACTAACTTAAATTCGTAACTAAAAATATGGAAAAAGCAAGAAAAGCCGAGAAAACTGAGAATGGGATTCGGCAGGTCATACAACAACTGCGTTGTAGCCCGATCCATCTGGCGGCGAGTTCAACACGACTCTATGTTCATGCGATGGCTGCTCTATGGTGTTCTGCGGGGCCAAGACTGACGCAGTGTATTCCGCAATCCAGTCCTACATCACAAATTCACGAACAACAAACACAAGTTGGCCACACTGAAAATCAGCTGCTCAAGATATTGCGATGTCACTATATTTTTAAATCAAAATTTTTTTTAAATCTTTTTTTTCACAACATTTCACTAACTGTTTGCGCATTTGAAATATATTGCATATTACAATTAGCATATACTGCAATTTTGCTATAATTTTAATCGACATTTCATCTAATTTTCACAATATTTCGTTTTTTTTTGCATTTTCGAAATACATACTACACATATACTTATCACATCTTATCACGTCAAACAACCTGTAACTATGTCGATCAACTACTGAAACGACAGAACTAAGCTTTCGCGGCATGGCACATATAACTAAGCCACTTTTTTGATAAAAATTTACAGTCACTGCAGATTGATGCTAATATACTAAAAAAGGTAAAGTGCCACAGTCCATAGGACAATAGGCGTCGATGCTCATTTCCCTGTCTTCGGCCTTTGAAAAATGAAAAATCGAAACGTAGGAAGTATGCCAGAAGGTTAACTAGATAAATGACTATACTGTCTGCAGCACGTGAACAAGAACTATAGGTGTGGTAAATTTGCCATAGTCCATGCATCGGTGCTCATCTACCCATAGGCCTCTGTTCCTGCAGGTGGTATTAACCACAAAGTCTGCGATGCATGGCCAGTGCGACGCCAGACCTGCGGTTACCTTCCTAGCCTTGGAGCATCACTAGTTTCACACCATACTGCTTGGTGACAAAGGCAAATGTGTGTGAACAACTTGCCTAAGGTCGCACTCAACAGTGCAGCAGCTGGGACTAAACCCGCAATCTCCAATCGCAAGTCGAACACTCGAAGTCCTTGTCGCCGAACCAAACACGTATAAAGTAATAAAATGCGTTGATGACATCGGTAATACTAGCCGAGAAATTTTGAGGTTACTGATCAAATTTTACTCCGGGCCAAATATTCCCAGAAATGGGGAAAAATTAGGCATGAGTAACCTGGACTTCCCTGCGGTACATCTTCTGACTGAAATCGTCTTTACTCAGCAGCTTTTTGCCACAGAACACAATACCATCATTCTCAGCATCACTCCTCTACAACCATAAATAACAATACAATATGATTAATGATTAATAACAATAATACACTGTAACAATAACAATGATAAATCAGAACAATAATAATAGTTTAGCCCTCGGGATGTATCCACCAAGGGCAAAAAAATAAATCATGAAAAAACTTATTTGTAAAGTGCCATATGGTCCTAACTTCCGAGGTGCTGGCAAAAGTGGGTTGAGGTCAGATGTGTACGCTACAGTCAAATGCCAAGTTAGTTTTCAGTCACAATTTGAAGGTTCTCAGAGAGTCGCGGCTGGTGACGCGTGAAGGCAGTGAGCTCCTGACAGAGATTATCACCTATCAAAAACATACATTACCGACACCCTCAATGACTTTAAGGGGTGAGGGCCAAACTTTATCCTTGATACAGCATGCAAATGCACTGCCTAAAGCAATAACTGACTATTTACCACTTACCACTTGGGGTAGTTCGAGCCCAGAAATTCTTGAGGGTACGCCCCAGCGGCAGTAGTCCACAAACCCATTTTATTAATTTATACATTTAACTCTGAATATTTTATGTTTACTGATATTGGGACAAAAATGAATAGAGGGGTGGGCACTGGGCAGGATATATCCTCAATGCAGAATCGCCCATTTACGATCATGTGTATTCTAACATGAATTCTCATAAAAAAGACAAAAACTGCGACATTCAGTTACAGACCTGACTAACTATGTAGTGTCCAAACAATGGCAGACCACCAACACACATTTGAAGCTCTTCGGGCAATAAACATACACTGACCCTCATGAATGAGTTATCTGAAAACGACAATGAATATGCAACTTACTATTATTATACAAAGGAACTTATTTCTGAACAGACTCCCGGCCACAGTTAATGATTTCAGAACCCAGTCATCCTCTAAGACTTCGTTGGATCAGATTGACACGTGTGACATAATTTTTAACTATTTTTCTAGTTTGTGTTGTATTAAGCTGATGACACACAAACGAAAAAATCGACCAACAACAGCCGATTTTTCTCGACTAATTTTGTCGGCCGATAAAAATCGGCTGATTTCATGACATGCGCACAACTTTTTTGGTGAGTTTTTTGGCTGAGGCCTAAACAGGGCCGATTCAGACGACGAAGTAGCTGCAGCTTTCTTAGACCCGGTTGCATGAATTAACGTCACTTAAATTTTAAGATCACTGCACGTCACGCACTACGACATATTAGGCCTAAACGTCATTTTGTATGCGTTTTCGAATGAAATAGAGAAAACATAAACCTCCCGCCATTCGAGTCGTAAACGCAATCTTAAGATTTCCAAGTTCAGCAGAATTCTCCTGCTCTTTCTGCCACTTTCTAATTTTGTTCATTACAGTAATCGGACGACGAAATGCCACATAGAGAGGGCGACTGTTCATAGCAATTAATTTCATAACACAACGTCAGTTCACTCAGCAAATTATAACCATTATGATTACGACTGTCATTCTGTTTACATGTTGTTGCTATGGTAAATGCTGTTAACCAATCAGGCAGCAGCTTTCCACCGATGTCCGCCGACAAAGCTCGTACATGTTGAAAGTCGTCTGACAAAAGTCGGCTGACCAAAAAAGGCGGCCGATTTCATGTCAGACGACAGATTTTTGTCGGCCAATATTGTCGAAGATAAAATATCGGCCGTTGTCAGCTGATTTTTCTCGTTCATGTGTCATAGGCTTTAGATTTTGTTGTAGTAGTCTTCTGCAACTGTTACCATTTTAGGCCTATCGAGCAACCGTTAGAGCCAGCTTATATAAAAAGTTGGCCTTGCCGTCCTGCTCTCATTTATGCTCTCGTGCTCCTGTTTTTTGTGTTTGAACAAAAAAAAATAAATGATTAAAAAGCTCTAGGTAAATTCCTTCTGGAGCCAAATGGCCCATGCATCAAATATATGGATAAAAACATGTCACTAAAGCACAGTAACACATTATGAAGGAACGGAATACAATGAAACTAAGAACATACCATCCATGTCTTGGCCCTTCATCGCCATACGATACTGAATGCGAAACACAAACGCTTCAAGGATGAATGCAACAATCACTTGCATCACGATCTACAAACGACATACACAGAAACTGCACACGTTTATTTATTTTTTTATTACTTATTCATTGTAGCCATCATATACGCAGTACATACAGAAGCTACACGTAAAAAATTAAATCGGAAATAAAGAGACAGAAAACACAAATGCAAGTTTACATATCGAACGACGAAAAATTTGACAGCATCACAACAATCATGGATGAAAAGTTACACAAACAAGTTGTGTTAGCGTAACTGTTATAAACAACAATAACAAGTATCTATTAGTATGTCAAGTACACTTCTGGGAAAGATGGTCTATAAGCACGCTGGAATAACAAACTAACTGTATTCTTATCATTCTATTAAAATCAAGAAAACAGGGTCACAAACTGAGATTATGTGTGTTGACTACTATAATCAACAGGAACTCACTAATATTCATTTATCATCCAGCTATTCCGTTAAAAGTGTTCAGAGTTACATGTGGACTGGGCACTTATATGGCTGGCAAATACTCTAGATGGGATAAAGCCCACATTCTACTTGGTTCGACAAGAGTTGTCGTGTCATGTCGAGACATACGTATGTACGTAACGTGTTGAGTTTGTTCCAACATGGCGGACAAAGAAGCAATGTACACATTTAGTATTCTGTGCTCTGGGCGCACACGCCTGGAATATGAAAAAGCGAAAACACCCAGTGTGGGTACGAGACTATACGACAGACAGTCTTCGACACACTTCAACACATTGGACGTGTCATGCGACACGTTGGACATGACATGACTTGTTGTGCGCAAAATGCATCAGCTAGATAACGTTCTGTTGAGCCAAATGGAATTCGCAACAGACAAGCTGTTTAACTGTTTAACAATTTTAAAAAAATATTAGTTTCGGCGGGCTTACCATTATGATTAAGTAAAAAGTCATGAAGTACACTCTGCTCCATTCTGAGACTACACTCGCATAGCCTTCCTGAATGTGTACAAAACACCGACAAAATATAAACATAACACCAATGAATATATTCAAACAAAACAAGTGCAAGAAAAATATACCTGCACTTAATCCACTGCTATTAGTTTGCAATTACAAATCTTTACAACAAAATGCCAGATAATACCTAAGGCATATAATCTTTACAGGTCTGTGAAGCCAAGTGCAAGGACATTTCTTTACACTTAAACAGAGTTACAACAACCAACACAGTAAAATCCTGGTAATTGAAATATAATATATTTTACACAATCATAAGCCCAACTGCTGAATAGCTGCAGCATTATGTCAGCAACCGAAGCCAAAACAGGACAAAGAACGGACGTCATTTGCACATAAAAGATACTCATAGCCATATTGCAACCAGTAGTGGAGTACAAAATGCAAAATGAAAATGATCCGCCAATTCTTGTAGGCTCCCTCACAGCCCACAACATCGAGGGTGGGCGCTCACAACATCGAGGGTGGGCGCTCATCTCTTGTTCCTTGGCCACTGAGCCAGAAGAGAGCATATTCCAGGCAGTAGCACTCAATCACGTTGGTGGTAGGCCACACCTCACACGGCGTTTCTGCCATTTGCATCCGCAACCAAAGCACCTGACTGCATAGTTGCTACTTATTTACCAACTCTGGAAAGACGGAAGGCTGAGTTGGCCTAGTTGGCTGACTGATAAAGGATACCTTACCCACAAGTGGTCACACAACCGACTACCAGTGTGGTGCAGAATAGGGAAAGTTCACCGGCCGAGACCAGTGTTCTAACCACCGTGCGAGTTATATTAAAAGCAAAATTACAAATAGCTACGTATAAAGGTAAGAAATCAAAAAAATAAAACTGACCATGATAATCCACCAGTTATTCACAACCGTCAGTTCAAACAGCGTCACTGCAATAAAAAACGACAAAAAGAACATTTCATAATTGTTAATCCTTAAAAGTTTTTTTCTTAACCTCGGTAGATACGTTACCAATGGAACTGAAAAATTTAGATATACAAAATTGTCAACAGTGATCAGTCCGTGCAGTCAGGGGCTGGCAGGCTGTCATGTAACAAGACAGCATTGTAGCGTGCACTAATCATGGGAAACAACCAACAGTAAGTTATGCTCTACATGAACAATTACAGTATTTTCGCAAACTATTATTATTAATTACTAACTAATTGATAAAACAGTATTTAAGTGTTCCTTCAAAACCTAAGGTTCAAACAGAAGCAGAAGAAAAAGATTTAAGCATACAATGTGTGATCCATTGTAAGGGAGCTCATCCACTTTGACCTTTCAGCCAGTAAGGGTGAGATCCAATTAAGCTGGCATTCAGTAAGCCAGTACGGTAACAGGGCCCACTGCGACGCAGAAGTTGGCATTTCTTCCCCAGCGGCAGTCAAAACCATTGCACTCACTGCACCGACCCACGGAGGGATGGCCAGGCTGAATGGGCCTGGAAAATACCGGAATGGAAGACCCGCCTAAAGTGGTAATTAATCCCAGTACTAACAGGGCTCGACGTACATTAAATTTGTTGATTTAACCAACGCTGTTAGCACAATTCAAAACCAGCCACCACATGTTCGAAACCAGCAGTTCATTTTACCTCCACTAGCAAGAATGTCATCGAACGTGTTCAGATAGTAAAAGCCATCCAAGTTGCTCACATTATCAGACATGTAGTATTGCTCCACACTCGTGCCACTAAAACAAACCACATAAAATGTCAACCAAGTGCAGTGTACAGATCTAAGATGTCCTTAACTTGGCCCTTTTAGCCTATACACAGTACAGACCACAATATCTGTGACATATGAGTGACCATGCAACGCCAGATCTACCTTTCCGACCACACAGTATACAGATAACCCTTGGCTGGTATAAAGTTATACTGCTTGGTGACAGAGGCACATGGGTGGAGTGGCTTTCTGTATGCCGTACTCGATCTCGAGTCCGATGCTGCACTATCAAGGCAGCAGAGTCAAGGGCGGAGGCCAAGAAAAATTTGATTTCTACACAACAAATAGCTTGAAGATGATGATGGTAAAAAAACAGATTGAAAATTCTGTTACCTAGTCACAGTAACTTTTGTTACTAAGTTCATATGATTTGACAAAAGTTATCAAGAAATAATGAAAAACTGGCCGCTAAATGGTGCGACTTCATTTTATTGAACTAACGCAAACAGCTGACAGCCTTTTCAGACTGCCGAGACTGTGTTATGGATATGATGCCATTCTTGTTGGCAAAATTGCAACATCAAAGCAGTGGGCGTGAAAGAAAAAATGGAAAAAGAATCGAATGAAATTAAAAATAAGGAAAATAATAATAATAATCACGACGAACTTGCAGCAGTTTTTGAGCTGGTAGTGTGCGAACAATTCCATTCCGATGATCGCAAATGAGTAATAGAGTAACAACATGGCAATAACCAGACTGCACAGCATAGAAACACCACATAGAGAGATTACGGGATTTAAAAATGTCATAAAACTATGCTCAACAAACGTTTGGAGTAAGGATTATTAATTACATTGTCGTGACAAACTGTAATAATGGTCACCAGGTGCAGACTGTGATGTATAATTATTAGAAAGAGAATGCCAGAAAAAATTTAAAACGACACATTAAAAAATGGTAAAACTTAGACAGTTTGAAACAACTCTCACTGTCATATGGGCAGAAAATATTCATCTAATAATAATATTGAAAAAACACCCAAAAAAAATCACAGCACAAAAATTAACCAAAACAGTCGTTAAAACAATGAATAAACAGTTATCACGACCTTAAGCACCACCTAAGCTCTCACTATTTTTAGCTTTACGTTTCCAACTTGTCACAGACATGATATCAGTTTTTTTTGAAGCAACATATATACAATCAGCAAACAGGTCTCCAAGAGGAGCAATTCGTTCTGCACTGGAACATAATTCGGGCAACAGATGCAGTTTGTGCTTACCTGACCATTCTAGAGAAGAGAATGAACAAAGTGCCAAAGACATCGCGAAACCTTCTCTTAAGCTTGAACAATCTGCGGAAATGTTACACGAAGAACTTGTGACACAAAAAAAACTCGCTAACAACATCATCATCATCATCATCATCATAATCATAATTGGCTATCTACAGCAATGATGTACCAGTCTCAACATTTTCTACAGTCAAAAAACAGATAAAGTGAATTAACACTGTAAACCGTTTTGTATTTTTTTCTGCTGATATACACATATACAATAATACAGTAACTTCATGGCCCGTTCTGGCCAACTTTTAACAGCTGAGAGCAAAACAAAAAATTTCTTTTTCTGTGACACATGACCAATGCAATGCGAGACCTACAGTTGAGTTCCTAACAGCAGTACATAGCTACCCTTTGGCCGGTACCAAATTATGCAGCTTAGTGATAGAGGCAAGTGAGTAAGCGGCTTGCCTAGGGCCATGCTCGACAGACAGTAGGTGAGACTCAAACTCGTGACCCTAACTACTATGCTACTGAGCCATACTAGTCTTTGGACCTCGAGGCTCGAGGTCGTCTTCGCTCAACGTCATCGTCATCAATGATCGTCCGTCGTTCACATTTGTCGACTGTCGTCAACCGAGATTTCCCGGTCGCTGCTGTGCGTGTCTGGAACGAACTACCACGTCACGTCACGTCTGCGTCGTCCCTGCCAGTTTCCCACAGTCGTCTCACGATTCACCTTTGCAGCCGTTCCTTTCCCGACTTTATGTAGTGCCTCTGAAGTAACTCGTGTACTTATCAGACACTAATCGGTATCGTTACTAACTTACAGACCAAAGTTTACATTACAAATATCATAGGTAAGTCCACAAAAAAACAACAGGGGATATGCTTACCGCAGTACTCGAAGTGGTCGTACGAGGGCGATAATATGGAAATCGCTGCTGATAAGCTGAAGCGTAAGGCCAACTAACGAAACCATAGCCACGGAGAAGTCAAATCTGCACCACACAGGAAAAATTCATATCAAGATCATCAGAACATGCTGCTGATGCTGTTAAGTACCATATAGGGAAAAAGGGCGACTTCCATCCCTCCTGGATCGGTAAATGAGTAGTAATCAATATAAATACACGTATTACGGGGGTGGAGACCATTAAACAGCAGACTATGGCCACATAAGGCTGCAGGCCAAAGTCCGTGAACACGGGCCTAGGCTGCAGCCATGCCAGCCAAGGCTGTACGTCGGCTCTGTCTGTGACGCATGTCTGTGAACGCGGGCCTAGGCTGCAGCCATGCCAGCCAAGGCTGTACGTCGGCTCTGTCTGTGACGCATAGCGCTGCTGCAGCATGTGGTTTGAGTAACTAAATAAAAAAATGTCGATTTGTACAGGCGCGATTCTGAGAAACGGTGACACCTATAATGTGCTAGTCCGACAGAGATGTTTTTGTGGCGCTACATAAGTGCTAAGCTTTTGCTTTTTAGTATGCTCAATAAAGGGGAGTGACTAACAGACGCGACTTTGTTCTCGGCCTAGCAGCCTTCGGGCTTAACGCCTTATTCGTTAACTAACTAACTAACTCCCATGCACCACAAGCTTAGACACTGACTAGGCCCAGTGGTCAACCGTGACTATGCAACGACATATGCGTGTGTTCTGGCACAACGCAGAGGTGTGAGTGTGTGCGGTGAACAGTCTTTGTCCAGTTTATTTTCGACAGCTAGTTACTCAGCACCGCCGTCAACAACAACAGCCATCCCTCCACACCGAGTCAGACAGAGATGACCAGTGAAGTCGCGTTCCTACCGACACAGTAGTCGACAGCATATATTGCTGCTGCACTGAAATGCCGTCGGAGTTCACAGTTCACAGAAGACAATGTGGAGTCCTCTTTCCTGCGTGGAATTAAATCCCACTTCAAAACATGAAAGAAAATACCGAAAAACTGTCTTACGTAAAAATAAACCTGTATGAAATAAAAATTCTGCTGGCACTTACATGTTCCACCCAGAAGAGAAATACTTTGATGGTCCCAATCCGCACACCTTCATTGCCGCCTCAACAACATAGACTACAACCAAATAGAACATCATACATGGCCAAAAAACCCAGATCTAGTGGAAAAACCCAGTTGTGGCAACAGTGCAAGCTGAGGCCTGAATCAACAATATAGTCTATGGCTGAAACATCACGTCGCTGACATCTTCATTTCTAACACAGTCTACCACAACCAGTTTACATAATACTTGCAGCACAGTTGACATTTAGCTACTGGCTCCATATAAAACTTATCAGAACATTCAATTCCTAAACAAACTGGAAATTGTCTTTGGATGGTGTAAAAAAGCAGAATATTGACTTGAACTTATGAGCTGAGAATGGATTGATTCAGTACTAATTGCCTTTGCTAGTTAGATGACTTCACAGATCACAGAAGACAATGTGGAGTCCTCTTTCCTGCGTGGAATTAAATCCCACTTCAAAACATGAATGAAAATACCGAAAAACTATCTTACGTAAAAATAAACCTGTATGAAATAAAAATTCTGCTGGCACTTACACGTTCCACCCAGAAGAGAAATAAGATAAAGTCACACAGCGCCGCAACCAACAAAATAAAATGTTTTCAGCAGGCGTCTGAACTCTCTGCAGCAGAGGTCTGGTATGCAGAGCCAATGGTAAACAGTTCCAATGACGTGAGCCAGCAGCAGCAAAACTTCTGTCGTGAAAATGTTGTGCGTGCGTGGAATAGCGGCAGTG
>Ga0056115_1001897_pt1 | contig 10394 bp, 8 predicted proteins | sample WorMetOlspDAHAB1_FD_77007 | JGI IMG/M metagenome (GOLD analysis project Ga0056115, IMG submission 77007) | Marine gutless worms symbiont microbial communities from Max Planck institute for Marine Microbiology, Germany - Olavius sp. DAHAB.1 ... | reverse complement strand
GATCAGCATGATCCAGCCCTGCAGGTCGTCGGGCTGCTCTTCCAACCGCGCGGCCAGACCTGCGACCATGCCGCTGATCATCTCGGCCTGTTCTTCCGGCGTCATCTCCTGCGCTGCGGCCATGTCTTCGGCCGACGGGCCGCGCGCGGGCGCGCCGCCGGCGTCGGCCAGGCCCAGTTCGGCAGCCGTTTTGGCGATCTGCTGCTGCACGAAGGGCGCGCCGGGATAGATCCGGGAGACCTCGTCTAGCGCCGCGACGGCGCCGTTCCGGTCGCCCATCGCCGCCTTGGCCCGGGCCAGCGACAGCCAGCCCTGGTAGTCCTTGGGTTCGGCCGCCAGCCGCGCCTCCAGCGCCGCGATCGGATCTCCGGCGGTTGCGGCGGCGGAGGCAGGGGCGGCCGCAGGTGTCGCCGGGGCGTCAGGCATCACCGTCGCCACGTCGATTTCCAGCAGCGTCGCCATATCGGTGATGCCCTGCCGGACCAGCGGGACCCAGCCCGCATCGGGCGGCGAATCCTCCAGAAGCGCCACCCAGCGGTCCAGCGCGGTCTGGTAGTCCTCCTGCTGCGCGGCGTACAGCGCCAGGTAATACCGGGCCCGCGGATCGTCCGGCCGCGCCTGATTCACCTGCGAAAAGGCAAGGTGGGCGGCCTGGGTCACCCTGTTGCCGTTCGCCAGCACCAGCGCCTCGGCATAGGCTGACAGGATCTGCGGATTGTTGCCGCTAAGCTCGACGGCGCGCCGATAGGCCTCCGCGGCCTCGGCGTACCGGCCCACGAAACCGTAGGATCGCCCCAACAGGAACCACTGATCGAGATTCTCGGGATCTTGCCTGACCTTTTCGGCCAGCTCTTCGATCCGGCTGTCGATGTCGCCCGCCTGGGCCTGTTGCTGCCGCTGTTCGGTCAGGCGTTCAGCCAGCGGCTGGTCCGGCACGCCCGGGGCGCCCAGCCAGCCATAAAGGGCCGCCGCGCCGCCGCACAGAACGACCGCGGCAAGACCGGCCGCCACGGGGCTGCGCCGGCCGTCGACCGTCGCCTCGCCGTGCAGCGCCCGGGTGCCCAGCACCCGGCGTTCGATCTCGCCGCGCGCGGCCGCCGCCTCGTCCGCATTCAACAGGCCGCGCTCCACGTCGCGGTCGATCTCTTTCAACTGGTCGCGATAGATCGCCAGATCCGACTCGGCCGTCGCCACCGATTCCGAGCGCCGGCCAAGCATCGGCCAGAGAATCAGACCTGCGGTAATCAGGGTCATCGCGCCCAGGATCAGCCACAGGGTCATTGCGGGTCGTCCTTCAGCAGCTTGCGGGCCAGGTCCTGCTGGTCCTCGCTCAGCGCCGCCGCCGCCGGCCGCGCGACGCGCTGACTGCGATAGAAGCCCCACACGCCCAGCAACGCCAGCGCCAGCAGCAACAGCGGTCCGAACCACAGCAGGTAGGTCGTCGACTTGAAGGGCGGCTTCAGCAGCACGTAATCGCCGTACCGCGCCACGACGAATTCGATGGTCTCGTCGTTGCTGTCGCCCGCCACCAGCCGTTCGCGCACCAGCACCCGAAGATCCTTCGCCAGCGCCGCGTTCGAGTCGTCGATCGACTGGTTCTGGCAGACCAGGCAGCGCAGGTTCTTGCCGATCTCCCGCGCCCGTGCCTCCAGCGCCGGGTCCGACAGGATCTCGTCGGGCTCCACCGCGCCCGCCGCGACGGGCGCCAAAAAGACGCACAGAAGCAAGACAAGACGACGAAACATCATGGGGTGAGGCTCGCGATGGTGGGTTCCAGGACCTCGCGCCACGTCTGTTCGCTGACCGGCCCCACATGCTTGTAGCGGATGCGCCCTTCCTTATCGACGATGAAGGTCTCCGGCACGCCGTAGACGCCCCAGTCGATCCCGACCCGACCGTCCCGGTCGGCGCCGATGCGCTCGTACGGATCGCCCAGCTCCGCAAGCCAGCGCGTCGCCGCGCCGGCCTCGTCCTTGTAGTTGATGCCGATCAGCCGCACCTCGCCCTTTTCGGCCAGATCCATCCACAACGGATGCTCCGCCCGGCAAGGGATGCACCAGGAGGCGAAGACGTTGACCACGGTGACCGCGCCGGTGAGATCCGCGCTGGTCAGGCCCCCGCCCGACCCGTTGATCGGCGGTAGCTCGAAAGACGGCACCGACTGGTCGATCAGGGCCGAGGGGACAAGATTCGGGTCGCGGCCCAGGCCCATGAAGAACACCGCGGCGAGGCCAAGGAAGACCACGACCGGAACGAGCAAGAAGAGCCTTTGGCGCATGTTCTGATCCCGCCGCTAGTCGCCGACCCCGGTGGCGGCCGCCGGCTGCGGCGCGCGCGCCGATTTGCGGGTCGGCGCGCCGACCCTGAGCCGCCTGTCGGTCAGCGATACCAGACCGCCCAGCACCATGACCAGCGAGCCGACCCAGATCCAGGGCACCATGGGATTGCTGTAAAACCGCGTCACCCAACGGCCGTCGCCGCTGGGGTCGCCGATGACCGCATAGACGTCGCCCATACCGCCGGAATGGATAGCGGCCTCGGTCGTGTCCTGACGCTGCACCGGGTACCAGCGTTCTTCGGGAAACAACAGCGCAACCGGCTCGCCGTCGCGGGTGACCCGCACGGTGGCGATCCGGGTCTGATAGTTGGGACCCGGCATGTCTTGGACGTCGACCAGTTCGAAATCGTAGCCGTCCACAGCCGCGGACTCGCCGGGCAACAGAGCCTGGATCGATTCGGTCTTCCAGGCGGAAATGCCGGTGATGCCGGCGATCACGATGGCGATGCCCAGATGCGCCAGCGTCATTCCGTAGGCGGCGCGGGGCAGGTGGCGCGCGCGCCGCAGCGTTTCACCGAGCGGCGCCCGGAACGCCTTGATGCGTTCGCCGTATTCGATCAGCGTCGAAACGCCCAGCCAGGCGGCCAGCGCCATGCCGAAAGCGGCCAGGACCGGCCCGCCCCACCGCACCCACAGCGTGAGGCCGGCGACCAAAAGGGCGGCGACCAGCGCCCAGCGCAATCGCTGCAGTGCGCCGGCCAGATCGCCGCGCTTCCAGGGCAACAACGGCCCGATCCCCATCGCAACGATCATCGGGGTCATCAGCGGCACGAAGGTCGCGTTGAAATAGGGTGGACCGACCGAGACCTTGCCGCCGCCCAGAACGTCGACCCCCAGCGGATAGAGCGTTCCCAACAGCACGGTGGCGCAGGCGGTCGCCATCAGGAGGTTGTTCAGCAACAATCCGCCCTCGCGCGAGACCGGCGCGAACAGTCCGCCGGCCTGAAGCGCAGGCGCACGCCAGGCGTAGAGCACCAGCGAGCCGCCGATGGCGATCGCAAGCAGGCCCAGAATGAAGACGCCCCGCGCGGGGGCGGTGGCGAAAGCGTGCACTGAACTCAGCACGCCGGAGCGCACCAGGAAGGTCCCGACCAGGCTGAGCGAGAAGGCCAGGATTGCCAGCAGGACAGTCCATTTCTTCAGGGTATCGCGCTTTTCCACCACGATGGCCGAATGCAACAGCGCGGTCGCCAGCAGCCAGGGCATGAAAGACGCGTTTTCCACCGGGTCCCAGAACCACCAGCCGCCCCAGCCGAGCTCGTAATAAGCCCACCAGCTTCCCATGGCGATGCCCATGGTCAGCGCGCTCCAGGCAAGCAACGTCCACGGACGCACCCATCGGGCCCAGGCGGCGTCGACCCGGCCTTCGATCAGGGCGGCGACGGCAAAGGAGAAGGAGACCGACAGGCCCACATAGCCCATGTAGAGGAATGGCGGATGGAAGGCGACGCCCGGATCCTGCAACAGCGGGTTCATGCCGCGCCCGTCCATCGGCGGGAACGGCAGGCGCGTGAAGGGGTTTGAGGTGGCGAGGATAAACAACAGAAGGCCAAAGCCGATCATGCCCTGGACGCTCAGCACGCGGGCCTTCAGCCGCGGCGGCAGGTTGCGGCCGAAGCTGGCGACCAGCATGCCGAACAGCGCCAGGATCAGGACCCACAACAGCATCGAGCCTTCGTGGTTCGCCCACACGCCGGTGATCTTGTACAGCATCGGCTTTGCGGAATGGGAGTTCTCGGCCACGTTGATCAACGAGAAATCCGAGACTACGTAGGCGCGCGTCAGCACGGCAAACGAGATTGCCACCAGGACGAACTGAAGCTGTGCGGCGGGCGTGCCGGTCGCCATCCAGCCCGCCTTGCCGGTCTGCGCGCCGATGATTGGCACGCTCATCTGAAGCGCTGCGACCGCAAGCGCCAGCATCAGGGCAAAATGTCCGATTTCAGCAATCACGGGCGTAATCCTGTCGGTTTAGTCGTTCTGGTGACCGTGGATCGGGCACACTGACCCGCGCGGCTGAACCATATCCCGGTGAATGCCGCTTTTTTCCGCGAAGGGCCGGTGCCCTTCGGGGAAGGGGGTCATTGCCTGCAGCGCGTCGACGTCGCTCAAGACGACCCGGCCCGGCTGCGGCAGGCCGATCGCGCCGGTTTTCTTGAGCCGGGTCAGCGACCGGCTGACGGTTTCGGGGTTCAGCCCCAGAAAGTCCGCGATGTCGTCCCGGTTCATGGGCAGTTCGATCTCCACGCCGTTGCGTCGCGGCCGGCCGGCGCGCTCGGCCATTTCCAACAGAAACGTGGACATGCGTTCGACGACGGTAAGCCTGCCCAGCAGCAGCATCTGCAGGTTTGCGCGTTTGATCTGGGCGCAGGCGATATCGAACAGCTCCTCCACCAGTCTCGGCCGGTGCACCGCGATCTCGGCCAGGTCACGATCATTGATGTGGCACAGCTTCGTTTCGCTCACGGTCTGCGCCGACAGTTCCGAGTGCTGGCCGATCAAGCCAGGACACAATATCTCCCCGGGGAAACGGAAATCCAGGATCTGCCGCCGTCCGTCAGGTAGGACATATTGTATCACTGCCATGCCGGCGACGATGATCCACAAATCGTGAGAATCCTCGGAGTCGCGCATCAACAGATGGCCCCGCTGCACGGATTGATGATCCAGCGGGTGGTGCGGGCCCAGATCGGCAAGTGCGACAAGGTGATCCGGCATTCGGCAGGCTGACTCGACGGCACAACTGTCGCACGGCAACGTCAATCCACGGTCCAGTTCCTGATCGTTTGCCTGCGTTGACATCGGCCCTCCCACAATGCCCGCGTTTTCTGTATCGATTTCGAGCCAATTGACGATACCGTGCGCGCGCCCACCTTGACGTGCGTCAAATTGGACATGCTGCCCGTTTTTTGTGACGCAAATATGCCGGTTTTTGTGGCGCAAATATGCCGGTTTCTGACCCAGGTCAGAGTGTCGCCCCGCGAATTGGCCAAGGATATAGAACGAATGGGTTAATGGGCGCGGCATGCCGGCTCGGTCGATCGGTTTGCGCACCGGACAGCGACGAAGGGGGACCGTTGTGAAAAAGCTGGCGCTTTTCTCAGGTCTGATCATCGGACTGACCTTGGCAGCCCCGGCGGGGGCGCAGGACTTCGAAACGGTTTCCGCCGAACTGGCGAATGCCAAGGGCTGCCAATCCTGCCACGAGGGGATCGAGCGTTTCACCGACGGCGAAATGCAGGAAACCATCGAGGCGATGGGCGGCGACTTCAACGATCCCGGCGGATGCGTCGTCTGCCACGGCGGCGATCCGTCCGCGACCAGCAAAGACGCGGCCCACGCGGGCGCGCCTGCCGAACTGACCGAGGCCGGCGGCCCCCACACCTTCTATCCCGACCCCGGCGCCGTTGGCATCTCGCAGAAGGCCTGCGGCCAGTGCCATGACGGTTATTCGCGGCGCCTGGAGATGTCGCTGATGAACACCGAGGCCGGCAAGCTGCAGGGCAATCTCTGGTCCTGGGGCCTGCAGGGCGATCACAAGGTCGTGTGGGGCAACTACGACCTGGTCGACGATGACGGGCCGACGCCGTCTGTGGGCACCGACGCCTACAAGGCATACATGACGGCCTATGTGGAACGGCACCGGGAACAGGTGCCGGAACAGATGAAGCAGGTTCCCGAGGTCGACGTGAACGAGATTCCGCGGCATCCGAACCTTGCCGGCATCACCTATTCGCGCCAGCAGTGCCAGCGCTGCCACGTCGGCGTGAACGGACGCGAAAAGCGTGGCGATTTCCGCGGCGCGGGCTGTTCGTCCTGCCACGTGCCCTACAGCAACGAAGGGCTCTACGAAGGCGGCGACCCGACGATCAGCAAAGAGCAGCCGGGCAAGCTGATGGTGCACCGTCTGCAGGGCACCCGTAAGTCCAAGGTGACCCACAACGGGCTGACCTATTCGGGCATTCCGAACGAAACCTGCAGTTCCTGCCACAACCGCGGCAAGCGCATCGGCGTCAGCTACCAGGGGATCATGGAATTCCCCTACGGCAGCCCCTACAGCCCTGCTGGCGGAAAGCAGCCGAAGCTGCACACCAAGAACTATCTCTTCATCAAGGACGACCTGCATCACCAGGTGCAGAGCCGTCCGGGCAACCCGCAGGGCGGCCTCTTGTGTCAGGACTGCCACACCTCGATCGACATGCACGGCGACGGCAACCTGCCGGGCACCACGCTGGCCCAGGTCGAGATCGAGTGCGAGGACTGTCACGGCACCGTGTCCAAGTTCCCCTGGGAGCTTCCGTTGGGCCACGGCGAAGAGCATCAAAACGACGTCGGCGAAGAGCCGCGCGGGCTGACCGACGAACTGCCCGACTACATGATCTTCGCCACCGAGTACGACCCGCGGGACGGTTACCTGATCAGCGCCCGCGGCAACCCGTTGGGCAACGTGGTCAAGAACGGCAAGCGGGTGACCCTGCATTCCGCCTCGGGCCTCGACTTCGACGTTCCAGTACTGAAACAGCTTGCGCTGGACAACGAATGGAAGTCGCCCAACGCCCTGGTCGCCATGGCCAGCGTCGAGAAGCACATGGAAAGCATGGAGTGTTATGCCTGCCATGCCGACTGGGCGCCGCAGTGCTACGGCTGTCACGTGACCGTCGACTATTCGGAAGGCAAGACCGACGTCGACTGGATCGAGAACGCGAACTCTCGCGGCGACAACGGTCTGACCGCCGACGCCGAACTGGGCACCAACGGCATCAAGAGCGCCGGCAAGGTCAGCGAAACCCGCTCGTACCTGCGCTGGGAAACGCCGATCCTGGGCGTCAACGGCGAAGGGCGCGTCAGCCCGATGATGCCGGGTTGCCAGGTGATCACCACGGTGATCGACAAGGACGGCAACACCGTGGTCCATAACGAGACCTGGATGACGCCGGAAGGCAAGGGTCTGGACCATGCCGCCGTTCAGCCGCACACCGCCGGCCGCAATGCCCGGTCCTGCGAAAGCTGTCACAACAACCCGAAGGCGCTGGGCTACGGCATCGAGGACGGCCGCTTCCTGCGCGGTTACGAGGACGGCTTCGTGGTGGATCTGGAAACGGCGATGGGCGACACCATCCCGAAGCAGACCCAGTTCCAGTCGCAGCCGGTCCCGTCGCTGGACCACGACCTGTCGCAGATCGTGACCCGCGACGACGAGCAGCTTGTCTCGATCGGGTCGCACTGGCCGTTGACCGGCCCGCTGCCGGCCGCGGTCAGGGCCAAGGTGGAACGCACCGGGCTGTGCATGGGCTGTCACCAGAACATGGTTGACACCCAGCTTTGGGCAAAGGTGAACTCGCCCAAGTTCGTCAGCAACGAGCAGCACCGCGCCGTCATGGACCGGGCGCTGCGGGCCTACGCACGCGAGCGCAGCGAATAAGCGCGGGGAGTCGAACCATGAAAAGAACCCTCAGCATCCTGGCGTCCGCCGCGCTGGCGGTGGCGGCCACGGCGTGGACCGCGAACGCGGCCGACGTGTCGAACTACAAGGTGATCGAGCTGTACAATCCCTGCAACGAGTCCGACAACGACGCCCGTTGGGGCGCGGCGGCGGAGGCCGAGTGCGAGCAGTATCTGCGCGGCTTCACCGACGCGCTGATCCTGGCCGGGCAGGTCGGGCCGGACGCAGGGATCTGCCTGCCCGAGCAGAACCGGGACGACGAGGTCCGCTGGGCCTACATGTACTGGGTCAACCAGCACTATGGCGATCGCAACAATCCGGCCGCCGAAGGCGTGATGGAGACGCTGAAGTCCCGTTTCCCCTGTAACTAGAAGGTCCGAACACCTTCACCTGGACCCCTCTCCCTAAGGGAGAGGGGTTTTCGATTCTGTGTCCGCCCCAGGCCGGGGCGGGCGTCCCTCTTATGCCCGCTTGCGGCCGCAGACGTTCCGGCAGACAATTCCGGCAAACGAACCGACATCGTCTTGCGGGAGGACACCACCATGCGCGGTCTGATGATGGACCGACCTTTGTTGATTTCGCAGCTCATCGACTATGCAGCCGACGTTCATCCGACCAGCGGCGTGGTTTCGCGCCGGGTCGAGGGCGACATTCATCGATACAATTATGTGGAGGCCCGCGCCCGGATTGCCCGGCTGTCGAACGCGCTGATCGCGCACGGCATCAAGCCCGGCGACCGGGTCGCGACCATCGCCTGGAACACCTACCGGCATTTCGAGCTCTATTACGCGGTCGCCGGCATCGGCGCTGTCTGCCACACGATCAACCCGCGCCTGTTCCCCGAACAGATCGTCTATGTGCTGAACCATGCCGAAGACCGGCTCCTGTTCCTGGACCTGACCTTTCTGCCGCTGGCGGAGAAGCTGGGCAGCCACTTCAAGACGGTGGAAAGCGTCGTGGTCATGGCCGACAGCGACCGGGTGCCGGAGACCGATCTGGCGAACCTGGTCTCCTACGAGGACTTTATCGATGGCCAAGCCGACCGGATCGACTGGCCGGAGTTCGACGAGAACACCGCCTGCGGCCTTTGCTATACCTCGGGCACCACGGGCAATCCCAAGGGCGTGCTCTATTCGCACCGCTCGTCGGTGCTGCACGCGCTTTCGCTGGCGTCGCTTGACGGCATTCATCTCAGCCAGCGGGATTCGATCCTGCCGGTGGTGCCGCTGTTCCATGTGAACGCCTGGGGCCTGCCCTATGCCTGTCCGCTGACCGGCGCCAATCTGGTGTTCCCCGGCCCGGGCCTGGACGGGGCCAGCCTGTTCGACCTGATGGAGGAAGAAGGCGTCACCTCGGCCTGGGGCGTGCCCACCGTCTGGTTCGGCCTGATGGCGGAACTGGAAAAACGGGGCGCCAAGCCCGACAAGCTGGAAGGGTTGCTGGTCGGGGGATCGGCGCCGCCGCGCTCGATGATCGAGACCTTCGAGCGCACCTACGGCGTCACCTTCATCCACGGCTGGGGCATGACGGAGACCAGCCCGGTGGCGACGGTCTGTCAACCGCGCGCCGATATGGATGGCCTGTCCGAAGAAGCCGAGATCGACGTCAAGGCGCGCCAGGGCCGGCGCCTGTTCACCGTGGATATGAAGGTGGTCGACGAATCCGGCGCGACCGCGCCCAACGACGGCAAGGCTCAGGGCGAGTTGCTGGTGCGCGGGCCTTATGTGGCCGGCGCCTATTTCAAGGACGAAGACGCCAGCGCCGCGGCCCTGGACGCCGACGGCTGGTTCCGCACCGGCGACGTGGCGACCATCGATGCGGACGGCTACATGATGATCGTCGATCGGACCAAGGACATGATCAAGTCCGGTGGCGAATGGATCAGCTCCATCGACCTGGAAAACGCCGCGGTCGGCCACCCGGCCCTGGCCGAGGCCGCGGTGATCGGCATCGGCCATCCGCGCTGGGGCGAACGCCCGCTGTTGATCGTGGTCAAACGCGAGGATGCGGAGGTCACGCCCGACGACCTGCGCGCCTTTCTGACCGACAAGGTCGCCAAATGGTGGCTGCCCGACGCCATCGAGTTCGTCGACGAACTGCCCCACGGGGCGACCGGCAAGCTGCAGAAGACCAAGCTGCGCGAGCAGTACAAGGACTACGTCCTGCCGGAGGGCGGCGATGCAGACTGACGCCGCGGAGGTCAGGGGCTTCCATGCCCACGTCTATTTCGATGCGGACACGGTCGACCAGGCGCGCGCCCTGTGCGAGGCCGCCCGCGACCGGTTCGGGGTCGCAATGGGACGCATGCACGAACGACCGGTCGGCCCCCACCCGATGTGGAGCTGTCAGCTCGCGTTTCCGCCGGGAAAGGCGGGCGACGTGCTGCCGTGGCTGGCGCTCAACCGCGACGGGTTGATCGTGTTCACGCACCCGCTCACCGGCGACGACATCCGCGACCACACCGACGGCGCGATCTGGATGGGCGCCATCGTGGAACTGGACATCGACGCGCTGCGGTAGGGACCGGAACCCCGGCCCTTCGGGCCACCTTCTCCCCCCTGGGGAGAAGGGAAGAAAGAGCCCCTCTCCCCAGGGGGGAGAGGGGTTGGGGTG
>Ga0056115_1001895_pt1 | contig 10401 bp, 4 predicted proteins | sample WorMetOlspDAHAB1_FD_77007 | JGI IMG/M metagenome (GOLD analysis project Ga0056115, IMG submission 77007) | Marine gutless worms symbiont microbial communities from Max Planck institute for Marine Microbiology, Germany - Olavius sp. DAHAB.1 ... | reverse complement strand
CATATAGCTGGTGTACAACATGGCGTGAGCATGTCACGAAAACGGCGCCGGCGCGAAAAAAAACGGCGCCGGCGTGACGCCGACATTCGGTCGGCGGCGGCGGCGCGCCGATCAGTTACGATCGGCGGCGTCAGCAAAATGTCGGCGGCGGCGGCGCACAGCTCTAAACTGTGCAACGTAGCGATCAGACAAACATGACTAAACAGTGACGTTGAAAGTAACACGGTGTGAGGGTCTGAAGAATTTTAAAATGTAGGCTATTTGCCGCTCACTAACTGCATTATCAGTTCAGGCTGCAGCCAAAGTGAAGCTAGTTCAAAATTTTTATTATAAAATATGTTAAGTGTGTAATTGAGAGGCGGGTAAAAAGGTTCTTCAACCTGCGCCTGTCAACTCTCTACGTCTACGTCTGAAGGTGCAATGGTATGAGCATGCACGACGTGGCATGAGATCGAGACACTAGCGCTGCTCGAGAAATGAGTGAGGCGTTTTCATCCTCGGTCGGTCCGCCATGGCGTCTGCAATAACCGGAACATATTATCAGATATGGCGTAATAAGCCGTAAAAACGCGTACAAGTCAATAAATTTTCGAGGGTCGTTCAATATCCTTGTTGGCTGCTATAAGCCTGCCATATACCTCGATCGATCCAGGTGAACGCACATATTGCACAAGGAATACCAAAACGAATTTGGATAGATGACATCAAAAGCTGAACTCAGATGGACACTTATGAAGATATTAAACGTGCTGTTAAAGATAGGCAGAAATCGAGATCTCGGGCATCGCATGTCCATCTTCTGCAAAAAGACGTATTGAGGATATGAATATTCATATAAAAACTTTAGGATTAGATCTATGGAAAAAGTACTGAACGCTGTTGTGTTTCTCTATGTTGTGCATGTGCGAAGTAACAGCTGTCATATGATAAGAGTTTCGCAGAAAATAGGTGTTTTTTGGCTGCGAGAGTTGTCGAAAATAACGGAAACGCATCCCCAGTTGATAAATATTGCACTTACTCTACATTTATTGAAATATCAACGCTTGTCATGGTTCGGATTGTGTTCTTTGTTTCTTTGTTTGTAGTTGTTGCGTTCTGGTAGTGTTGTAATATCCGTCGTTTTTACGCTTCTTATAATGTAAATACTGAAAAACGTGAAATTTGAGAACACCAGCAAGTAAAACTTGCTAGCACATGTGATTGAAGTTAATCTTTCTTGGGTGTTTCTACTATCCTTTGTCACCTGAAAGGGGTGGTGATCAAGGCTGTGTGTTGTTTGGGTATTGGAATACCGGTATTCATTCACTTTGTCTTAATGCTATCTCTGTGCATAAAAATGATGTTTATCATGTTAGCATATGTCATTTTAGATGGATTTTATAGACAGGCAGCATGAGAGGCATTTGGTAACTGGACATTTCACATTGGACCTCCACTGGTTGTGTGTCCCCGAGTGTCAAAAGTTCAAGTTATACCGGTTGGCATACCGGTGTTTTCATGGCACGGCACTACTATAGGAAAGACTACCGTATCAGTACTGCTAGATGCAAAACTTCTGCTGAATAAGCTACAACACAGTTATGGGGTAGCGTCTATATCCACTGACATTTTTCGAGCAGTACCGATACGGTAGTCTTGCCCCACTAAACTTTGCCAATGACCTCCGCCTGACTTCTGCGGATGGCAACTGCCATCACCTTCGGTCCGCTGACTCTTCAACTGATGGTTAGGCCTCCCAGATGCTCGACGCTCGATGTTCAGTGACCGTGCGTTTCCTGTGGCAGCTGCACGTGCTTGGAGTAGTCTGCCACCAGCCATCAGGGATGCGCCATCACTTCTGTCATTCCGGAGCCACCTGAAGACATGGTTTTTTGAACTGACGTTGGTGTAACACTGACTTTACCTGGCTGCACTTCGTTTTGTTGTTTTTACCATTAATAATAATAATAATAATTCCGACGATATATATAGTGCTGTCATCTATGGCGCCAGCCATATGTGAGAGTTCACTGTGGTTCCGCTGGGCCAAAGTCGGTCAGCGTCAGGTGGCTGCCAACTCGTAGGCCAAGCTGCATACTTGACCTTTGAGTCCGTCCACCTATCGGCTGCTTTAGGCCGAACATTTACCCATCACCAATCACCATTGGTATTATTACTCAACCATTGGTTGATATGATACTCATTTACCGTCCCTCAGAGGGTGGAAGGCTGAGTCGACCTAGGCACTGCAGTCAGTGTGCACCCATGCCCAAAGCTGCGTATCGCAGTGATTTTTGTGAAAACACAAAACTTGTGTCTGGCAGTGCGATTCAAACCTGGGCCCTCTCGTGCAGCAGGCAAGCATGCTACCATTAGACCACTGCGACCTGTAACTCCGTAAAGTGTCCCTGTAATGTTATTCATGAGAGTGTCACTATAATATGTTCATTGTTAATAATAATAATAAGACTGGTCAGTTTATAGACTGAAAATTGTTAGCAATAGAACTTACAGGAATTATCTAATCCTATTTTCTGTAAAATATTGAGTGATTATCTTTGCGAATTGACCAGTGTGCATTGTCCAGTCCATGAGTTGACCATATTGACTGAAAATTGTCAGTGGATGATCCTGTAGCCGGGCATTTCTGCCCACTATTCTGACAAATAGAACAAGGACAATTTTCACAATGCTTTTGAGTTGATGTTACGCTGCTGCTTGTAGGCCTCCAGTGGTGGCAGACGAGATGCACAAGAATACTTATTTAAAGTTCTGATTATTGGTGAACTCGGAACTGGCAAGACTAGTATCATTAAACGCTATGTTCACCAGTTCTTTTCTGAACATTATCGTGCAACGGTATCCTTCGCATTACTATAGTACAAAAAAAGAAAGAAAAATATTATGTAGATTATAATCCACTGAATTATAGTAATTTATTTAGAGTGCTTCTTATTTTTGGTATTTTAATCTAGCGTAGGTAATCTGTTAAGATAGATATTGTGAATAGCAGCTACACTTACCGGTTTTTATGAACTAATATAGGAATAGTGTAAGTTTTGTTGTCTGTCACTTTTTCTTCTACACCAGCTTGCTATGCTTACCATTGTTGCTGTTTTTAAAACTCTTGAGCATTAGTCTGCACCTCCAAAATGACCTACTGTATATTGTGTTGGGTGAGGCTTTAAACTCTACTCACTCACTCACTCTTCATCATTAGTGACAATCAGCTGAATTTTTCTGAAAATAATAGTGGGTTATATTTCAAAGATAACGTGTGCATCATTTTTGAGATGCATGTTCATTGTTGACCAACGACCGGCTGTATCGGTTTTTTAGGCTTTCCTAACCTTACTGTTACTTTACTTGTGTTTTCTTGCTTACTGCAAGTTCTGTTTTTTTTTTAAATTTTGTAACAAATCAAAATTGGCATTTGAGTTGCATAGGCAATATATAGTATTTTGATGCTTTATATGTCATAAAGATTGTAAGATAATCAGATGATGAAATTGCTTTTTTAAACAGAATTTGTTATTTTTTAAAATTAAGTTTACTCTGTAGTATTGATATGCTACATGCTACACTGTAACTTGTTTGTCTTAACTGTTGGAAGATTGGAGTGGATTTTGCCATGAAAGTCATCAACTGGGATAGCAATACTATTGTCAGAATTCAGTTGTGGGACATAGCAGGTGAGTTAACACCTTATTTGTTAACTGACTAACTAACTGTCTAACTATTGGATCACTGCATGCATGGTTAGCTAGATAAAAAAAACTTACTTTTTAAGTTGAAGGGATTATTGCGACAGAGACTGTCTGGTCAGTGACAGTTATTCATGCACCTAGTCTCTGTCAGAAGTGCCATTAAATGTCCTCAAACTTGACTAGCATTTTAAGGTATACTTGTGGTTGACAATTGTTAAGTCGCATTTTTGTTTGTCGATTAGTGTCGTGTGTGTGCAGTTGTGCATGTGTATGACTGTTTGTGTGATGACTTGGCATAGGCAGGTTTTTCTGTGACGGATATGAATATATTTTCTCACATATCATGTGTCCTTAATTCGTGAACCCATTGTCATTGGCAGAACTTAACCAGCGTGGTTGTCGTCGTGTAAACCTAATTCACTTTTGCTTGGCCCACCATACACATAGTTCTTTTAACTTTTATTTTAGGTTGATAACATCAGCTTCAAATTGACCCCACCATGTACAGAGGCACTGAATGGGCCCAATATGCAATGCAAAACATTAGACATTTGCAACTTCAAAAGAGTATGGTAGTACAGGTCCACTCTCGTTAATCTTCCACCCGTTAATCCGCCAAATTCACTAATCTGTCAAAAGTACAGAGAACGAATTCAATCCAATCGTAAAACTAATCATTAATCTGCCAATTCACCAACTGCCATCCACCAAAACACTTCAGGTACCATCCCATTGATTCAGTGCTCGTTAATCCGCCAAACCATGCACAGCTGACAACTATCGGCGATGCCACAGTGGACGAAATGGACAAAGTCATGAATGTTCAGAAACTTTTGGAAGATAGGGCCCGAAAAACTTCAGACAGAGCAAGATAACTGAATATTTTAATACTCAGTGAACAGACAGGAAACGTTTATTAGAACTGTATAAGCATTTATTTTATGTGATCATATAATACACTTCGGTGGATCATTATATAGTTCAGTAAGTAGGTCTATTTCACCAGTAATTTTATGTCCTGTCGTATGCAGGCTTGGTGTGCACCGGCATGAACACCATGCAAAAGGCCCATTTTCTTTAATCCACCAAATTCGTTAATTTGCCAAATTTTCAGAAAACAAATTATGGAGGATTAATGAGAGTGGACCTGTACAGTTGTCTAAGGTAATAGGTGAACCAATTAGCCTAAGACATGCAGTTTGAGTTTTCCTATCTTTCTGACAGAGTGGTCACAGGATATGTGACTTTTGTTACAGTTGAATGTCTGTTACCCGAATATGTTATCGTGTTGTTTCAGGACAAGAACGGTTTGGCAACATGACCCGAGTGTACTACAAAGAAGCTGTTGGATGTTTCATCGTTTTTGACGTCACTAGACCATCAACATTCGAAGCTGTAGAGCGATGGAAAAAGGACCTTGATTCAAAAGTCTCACTGCCAGATGGAAGTCGCATTCCGTGTGTTCTTCTTGCAAACAAGGTTTGTTGAACATGTCCAGAGAAAATTTTGTGTGAATAAAAAATCAGCACTACGTGTACCTAATTGTACTTTCTGGTCTCAATTTAGTTTGTAAACTTGTTAATGTTAAATAGTGCTGATACCACCTACCTAATTAAACTGTATAAGATATTTCACATTTTTTTTCTCAGCATTAACTGCTGTGATGACCTTGACTTTGACCTTGTCACTTCTCAATGCGTACCCTGGTTACATGATACAGAGTGCTGTGTTGCAGATTCATAGCTTGCTTTGCTTTTCCATTCTCAACTTACTTGCTGGCACAGGACTGATAACAGACACTGCATCCAATCCATAATTAATTGGTCTCCTGAGTAAAGCCCCTTAAAAAGTACCAGCAGTTGTGATCATGTTGTGTGAGTTTGCACTTCCTGTACACGAAGTCACCTTAACACAGCATTGTCTTCACTTATTTGTATACAGTTGTCGACTGCCAGTGACCGAGCTTTCCAAACCAACGCCATCCAATTGTGGAACTGACAATTACACCACCTCATGTCTGTGCAGTCCTTAAAAGTTTTATGCAGTCATCGTCTTTTAAAGTGTTCCTTCATGACCTTTGTCATTATTGAACAACGTAATAATTGTTGTTACTTTCTGACGTTACCATTGTTATTTGCTTTGTGTTTTGGGAGAGGCCGAGTCTCTGCACCTTTGTTTCTGAACTGCCAGTCGGTCTTGATATGTGGATCGAGTCGAGTGATATTTTTTGTCTGTCCAGTGTGATCAGGTGAGCAACGGTGTTCCTGGATGTGATGAGAAACAGATGACTGAATACTGCGAGCAGCATGCGTTCGATGCCTGGTTTGAGACTTCAGCCAAAGAGAACATCAACATTGAAGAAGCTGCGAGATTTCTCATCGCCAGAGTACGTGCTTCGTTTCTACACATGGTTTACGTGCTAGACTGTGATCGCCATTTTGTACACAACATGTTCTCTGTTTTGGGCAAAGTTGTTGACTTTTTCGTGGCTAATAATAGGAGGAATGTGCCTGCCTAAAATGAAAATCTGCTGTGATTGAATAAGCAGAGCTATTATTTGCCTTAGTCAGATATAAACATGTGATATGCAATGCATGATTACTAACAGCTACAGTATTAGTTATTTCCCTTGTTCGGGGCCATTCTGAGTGAGCTAGTACAAGAATCTTTATAAATTGACGTTAATCAAATCAGCGTAGTATCGTAGGCACTTAGAGACAGTTCGCTTTTATGGGCGCCATACAAATCATACATTTGATACAAAGTGATGTTACGCGGGATAAGAACATACTTGCTACATTAAAATTAAAACTGAAATAGTGGGATAAAACTTGAAGTAAAAGTGATAGAAGTCACTGCGTTAATTAGTTTTGAGCTGCACTGCAATATCTTACGTAATGGCAGTCAAATAATCGATTCAGTGTCACAAACTGTGTTTCTGGTTTGGCAGATTGTTGAGCTGGAGAGCTCAATGAGTTTCACTGATGGGTCAAAACGTGGTCGCGAAAGCACCGTGATTGAGCCGAGCCAGTCTAATGCTGCATCTTCATCGAGAGCTTCCTGCTGTTCTTAGCAGTCTATCCAGTTGCCTGCCTGTCCGCTCCACATCTAGTTAGTTTTGTAGTAGATGACCAGTCAGTATGTCTTTCAGTCAATAAGAGTATCGTTGTTTTTGCTACGATTGACATAGCCCGGCGAGCATCATCTAAACGTTTCATATTTGTTAAACTCTGTAATAGTGGGAATGTGTTATAGACCTGTAAAATATTATGATATTATTAGAATAGAGAAATGCTTTGTTCTGTTATGTATGTTAAAGTTCTTGCATATATGGCCAAATTTCACTTTACTCGACAAGCTTTATTGTGTTTATTTCCAAATATGGCCTATGTCACTTCATTTTCCATCTCCGATACTCTTTTCATTATGAACTACATCGATGTTGGTAACCTGTAACAGCAGCATCATATTTATAAAACATACAACCCCATATAATAACAGACATGTTGGAGCAAAATTCTTTAGTGCTACAACTGTTTGCTGCTAATGACATGATTGTGACATTAGCGAATGAGTGTGACATATCTTTAACTTGCTGTGCAAAACAAATCTTCATGGTCCAGTTTCAGTGGATTGACAGCTTGTCATGTCGTGTCATGCTAGTGAAATTTGGCCTGTATCATGTGGATGCCGGAATTATTTCAAGTATAAGAATTTCGGTGCGTATTCAGTTTTGCAAACATTTGCATTTCTTCAACTGTACGTCGTGGCTGTGTCACTCAGTGACAGTAAGTACTTAATGGTGTGACAAAAATTCACTCTTTTTGGAATTGCAGTAACTCATGTCACACTGCACGAGGTCCAGGTTGCGATAATTTTTGATCAGCACTGAGTTGGTCACAGACAGTGAATGAGTTAGCGGCACGACACCAGCAGGCAGTGCTCTGGTTGAGGTTCTGTTGCTTTGTGTGTTGCGTTATCCACTGAAGCACAACGTGTGTTAGTCTCAGTAGTCCAAACACTGCCAGAACAGAATGCACATTAACCAAGTTACTACACGAATAGTAACGTGCAATTTTTGCCCCATGCTATGTATCTTCAGTGCAAAGCATCTGCTGTGAATAGTGCATTATGCTATTGGAAGTAAGTTGCACACATAAATTAATGCCATAGCTCTTGGCATTTTTGTCGTTAGTGATATGGGACTTGGTGTATATGTGTTATGAGCTGATGCAATAGCCATTTCACAATTTAATTCCATTCCATTGCTATTTTCTTGAGATTAAACCATTTTTCTACCAGTTGATGATTAATTAGTGTCATTCCAGCAAGCAACATACAGTGGTTAATAAAAATGATACTGTATGTGATAGGCTATGTATCATTATGTCAACGTTTCCATTTTGATGATTGGGGTAGATTTCCTCCACCCAGTACATAGATTACTGTATCCTAGATTATGTGACATACCAGATCGTAGTTTATGGGTTCGCAATCATGGTTTTCTGGGTTTTTTCTGTGTGCTTGCTTAGTAGATGTGACATTGTTGCATTTCACCAGTGGTCAGTGGTAGCTCGTTTGTCACAGTTGTAACGGCTCTGGTGGCATCAACAAAGTTAACCTGCATCGAGACTGATTGGTGACCAGTGGCAGGTCTTATCATCCCGGTATTCTTCAGGCCACTCACACTGGCCATGACTACGTGGGTAGCTGCCATGAGTACTGCTGTGGGGGATCTCGGCCACCACTGGGGAAGAAACGGCGAGTTCTGCGTAGCAGTCGGTCCCTATTTTCAGGACTGCTGGCATACTGGGTTATTGTATGCTAGCTTAATTTGGTGTAGCCCTCGCCGGCTGAAAGGTCAAAGGGGATGAGCTCCCTCGCGATGGACCTCATGGTCTGTGTAAAAAGCTTCTTATTCAATGTGCCTATTTGCCTTGAGGAGTTGAGAGCACTTTAATGTGGTCGTTGTTTTGTCGAAACATATCATTATTGTTTCATTTTCGTTTGCATTGCGTCGCTACACTTTTGTGCTGCGTGTTTCTGCAGAAAATCGTGTACCTACTGTTAATGGTGCATTTTCTAAACAGTGCATAAAGTCCATTCAACCGCAGAGCTGGAGAGTTTCAGTCAGGTTGTTGGTCAGTCGGATTTTTTTGCACACCGTGCATAGAAAAAAACATTTTGCAGTTGCGTGAGTTTCGTCGGTCAATGTCGAAAAAGCAAAGATGAGTGAGTGAAGTTTAAACATTGTTGTGCAGTACTGGATGACGTTGAAAGAAAAGTATGGTTTATTATTATTATTATTAATATTATTATTATTATTATTATTAAAGGAAAGATTGGTTTATTTTTTGTTGAGGTAGGTTGCATGACTGATGCCTGATCAACTATGAATCTATGTGCTGCATTTAGTAAGCGAGTAACAAAAACGATAAAAGTGTCCTGTAGTGACTCAAGTCGCTTTATAATTGCTACAGAAGGTTGAGGAAAGGAACGCCTGAAAATTCAAACGGAATTTGTTAAGGCCCTTAGACCAAGACATAATGATAAGTTATCCAGTGATCCACAACTGCGTAGCAAGCAACTTCTAGTGACATCATTTTGTGACTGTATCAGTTGGTCTGCCCAGTACTCGGTGTTTCTTTGACGACAATCTTCCTGTATATGGTAACTGTTGCCGAACATATCGCCTTGAGGTCCGTGTCACATGGGTAGCTTTCCTTCAAAAGAACTTTTCATGTGACATGACGTGACATGCTTGCAGCTGGTGTGACATGATTTGTTGTTTTTTTATTTCTGATTTTTTATTTTGATTTCTGATTTGGGTTTAACATGTCCAGTCCACAGTTCAGTGTATGACGTTTTTTTATATTTTTGGAAGAAATGGCAAAGGCAAAGGCATATAACACGTGTATAGCGCCTTAAGTCACATACCGCGACTTCAGAGGCGCTGGTACGACACAGGCTAGGGTGGACGTGCAGCCTGTATAGACTGTAGGCCAGGCCCGCAGACACGGGCTAGCCTCACAGCCAAACAAGCACAGTCCTAGCCTGCCGTTTAATGGTCTCCACCCCAGTAATCCATGTAATTACATGGATTACTACTCATTTACCGACCCCAAAGGGATGGAAGGCTGAGTTGGCCTAGTTGGTTGACCCATAGTGGACGCCTTACCCTCAAAGTGGTCACACGTCAACCATGGATCAGGCGTAGATCAGGGAAAGTCCGCCAGCTACAGACCAACGTCCTAACCACTGAGCCACGCCGCCACTGAAATGTACCATGATAGTGTGAATTAGGGGAGGGGGTCTTTTTGTCGATGCGCTATACATTGACAGTATGTGGAAAAGATGTAAAAAGGATAAATGTCTGGTTCAGAGACACAATATTGCGTCTGGTCACGTGGTCCATTCCACATTTTGCTTCAAATGATTGATATTCTGCTGCTGTTCAGTCGCCGTTGTTGACACTGTTGTTAGCCTTATGCATTGAACTTGATAAATAATAATGATTATATATTCTAGTTCATTGGCAATATGCTTAAACAGGTGTCACTGTGCCGGTTGTTTGATTTTGTGCCTGTTGTGCGTACTGGATGATTCACGGACAAACCACTTTGCACCGCACTTTGCACTGTAGTGACTTGCCGTGTTTCCTCGCCTTATAAATTGTCATGCAATTGTTGTTGTTGTTATTATTATAATTATTATG
>Ga0056115_1001894_pt1 | contig 10403 bp, 4 predicted proteins | sample WorMetOlspDAHAB1_FD_77007 | JGI IMG/M metagenome (GOLD analysis project Ga0056115, IMG submission 77007) | Marine gutless worms symbiont microbial communities from Max Planck institute for Marine Microbiology, Germany - Olavius sp. DAHAB.1 ... | reverse complement strand
GTATATCCATGTATATTAAGTTCTGCTGAATTAATATCCCACTTGTTTTTGTATTTGACTTCTGTGAGAGATATAACTTCTGGACTTCTTTCAACATACACAATTAATTGTTTTAACTCCTGTAATTTGTTTGGCAAACTGTCGGCATTTGTATATAAAAACAACATATCTTCTACATGTATATTAGTATCTAATTGAGTTTTCTGAACTTTATTGAAATTTACTTGATCTATACTGTCTTTCTTTAATGACAGCAATGCCGAACAATCGTCATTGCCCCTGGAGCTCCCCTGACCCTCTATATATAGTTTCCCAAACTGTCTTTGTCTTTTTTTCGCTTCCTCCACTAGACTTCTACACTCCTGTCTCTCAGTCTTCATCATGTCGTGCGGGTCTTTTCTCTTTGTGTTTGCAACTCTTATTCTTAGGCTTTTATATAAATGTAGTTTTATTAACCATTTTGAGTTGCCTATAAAGGTAACAGTCTAGTTTAGGTGCCACAACATCTGATGCTTATTCAGCTGAACAAGTTCTACTGAATAAGCGACAGATCAGAGGTGGTGCACCTAAACTAGACTGTTACCCCTATAAATACTGTTATGTAAACCTGTTAAAAGTTTATTGCTGAATAATGCTTGTTTAAAAAAATCAAAAGTTAGGCATGAATTGTATCGTATTTTTATTGTTTGCTTTGTTTCTGGGTTATCGATACTCTGTTAATGTTGATTTTAATTTTCAGGAGAGGATAATTTTTTACGAACAAGTGATGATGATAGCAGTATACCTCGGCTAAACGATAATGTTGGCCTTGCTTCACCCACACAGATGGATAGGGAACGAGGTAGGTGTTTGTAATTTTTTATTAGATTAATTTCTGTGAATGTTATATGCCCAGTTAGGTAATTGTTTAGTTTAGCATCCCAAATTATTCCCGCCTGATATCAACTGCGATACTCACATATGTCATTTACTGCATAACAAAGATGATAACTGTGGCAGAAATCAGCATAATGTATACAGAAAAGCTGTACAAATGATGCTATAATCACTATGTGCAATGGTGTACAGCATTAAACTAAACAATTACTGCCCAGCTAGTCTAGATGGAATTCCTTTTTAACTTTAGCATTGCAAATCTCTCCAGTGGTGTCTTCATTTCAGTGTTGAATATACAGTACCTGGGTTTCAGCGTATGTAAACCTACTTACTAAATAACATCTTTGCTGGTGAGAGCTGTCTATAGAAGTTCACAATGCCAGAAAGCTAAGTAAGTAACATAAGTAAGAAGAAACGATTATAGTGTCCAAAAATGACAAAGTCACTGTGCAGGTATTACAGTCTACAGGATATTGATGGAAAGAACAATTTAAAGGATAAGTCGTCCGGCATTTCTTAGGAACAGTCAATTGCTAAAAATTGTCGTTCCTAATTTGCCCATTTTCTGTCTTCTTTATCTTACAGGCTATTTATTTAGGTTATATTGCGTGATATTTGCATAATGATAGGTTCTGTAGTCGAGATGTATACTGACCAGGGATGTTAACAAGGACTCAGCGCTCAAGGACAAGGACTGAACAGACAAGGATAAGGACTTGAACTTCTAGGATAAAGACCAAGGACTTGAAATTTGACAGAAATCGGGGACTTTCATGTAACAAACACAAATGATTTCATGGGACAAGTGTGGTTAGGATTCTGTGTGTCAGTGGTATTCTCTTCATGTGCATAGGTTGGCATCACATAATCATGACGAAAGAGATTTGAAAATCCCTATGTATAGTGTAGTTCATGGTGATGGTGTTGGGTCACAAAACAGCTAGCTGTTGGCACAGAGTCATTATTGAATAAAAATAGTTTCTCTCTGTGTGAGACTACTTGTGAAGTGACTAAAAAGTTACACAGTTGCAGATTGATATTGCAGAACACAAAACAAGGACTCACTGATGAATATAACCAGTAAATGTATGTAAAAATTGAAGTCAAACTGAACAAAAAATGTCATGAATTCTGGTTAATGTTCTACTATATATGCATTTAAGGTAATTTTTGCAACATCAGTCTAAAATTCAAATTTTCATTCCATACTATTTTAGTTTAACAATATTTGTATTTTTTGTTCTTATTTAGTCTGAAAGAAAAATTTTTCATGTAGTGTATAGCAATTTTTTCGGAAGTAAAAAAATACAGTAGAAATAAAATACAATATAAGTACACTGTCACCTTGAGTAACACTCAACAACTTTGAACAATGTGTTTAAAATCGCTAAAAAAATTACTTCTTATGTCATCTTCAGAGTGTAATTCAAGTGCTATATCAAAACTGTAGTATAACAAAGTAAATTCCACTGAATGACTGTACATATCTTAGCAAGCTTTGAGAACTGTGTTATTTATTCTAACAAGTTAATGTAAGAACAATTTCTTCAGATAATATATATGCTTAAAATCCAAACGCTCGCATAATAACTGCAGTTCTTTCACCGATTCCCATACATTCATCCTAAATATTTTCCTGTAAGTATTATTGCAGCATATATTTAGCCTGTTCAGTTGAACTATCAGTGCAACCGGACAACTGTGTTGTGCTGCTGGCGGATTATCTCCCACAGAATACATCAAGGACTGGACCCTGTTACGGTGAAGTGCTGACAAATCTGCGTCGGGCAGTGATGGAGAAGCAGAGGGGAAAGCTGACCTGAGGTCCACTGTAGCTGCACGATTATTCTCCAGTGCACATGTCTAGAGTTGCACCGGTCGTAGTCAAGGACATCGGATTTGAGCAGCTGTCTCACCCACCTTACTCACCCGACCTGGCACCCAGCGACTTCTACCTATTTCAACATCTTAAGTAGCACGTCACGGAACAAGGTTTTTCAATGACGATGAGCTCAAGCAGGCCACAGAGTCGTATCTGGACAACATTCTCAAGAATTCCATTTTATTGTAATAAAAGAACTTTTTGACAGATGTCAGAAATGTATTGATGTAGAGAGAGATTACATTGTCTGTGCCATTTGTACATTATACTGAATTGCAAAACTTTTTGATCGTCCCTCGTAGTTTTTAGTGACATGACATGTAAGGTAAATGTGAAAATTCAGCTGCACACACGTCTGCAAACATCTCAGGTTCTTGAAACTGATTCTCACCCTCTGAACAAAAATTGATGGAAAAATTTCTGATTTTGTTCTCCTGAATTTTAATTAGCCTGTAGTTCAAGTTTTTCAAACTTCATCTTTCTAGTTTGTGACACTATTATGAATACCAGGTACTAAATATAAGGACTTTTCCAGGAGTAGGCCATATGGACAAGTACTAAGCTATCAAGGACAAGAACAAGAACAAGGACTTGAAATTAAGTTCTTAAGGACAGGACTAACATGATACGGACAATTTACACACACATATACATATATATGTATATGTATATGTATATGTATATGTATATTGAAGGATGTATTTCTGATATTGATCTCTGGATATCAGCAGATCATCTTAAATTCAATGCAGACACAACCAAGTGATCATGTTCGACTACTTGGTGTGACGATTGCAGCATAACTTGATCTGGACATGTCCCTTGCGAATGTCTGTAAGACATGTTTTGTCTGGCTTTGTCAAGTGAGACGTATCCATCACTCTCTGGACGTTGAGTCAGTAAAGATTGCAACTTGGTCCTGGCGTCTGTGCCAAAGAGGGTCACAGACAAGTTGCAATGGTTCAGAACGTTTCAGCGCATCTGATCACAGGAACCCAGAAACACGAGCGTGGTCTTTCACGGATTTTTTGTGATGACCTGCACTGGCTGACTATTCCACAGCGGGTGCAGTACAAGCTTGCTCTGTATGTTCATTGGTGTCTTCGGTACCAAGCTCCAAGGTACCTCTCCAAATGCTGCATGTCAGTCTCAGAAGTTTTCAGCCGCTAACATCTCCATTCGGCCAGCCTTTGCTGCATGTCAGTCTCAGAAGTTTTCAGCCGCTAACATCTCCATTCGGCCAGCCTTTGCTAACTAAATATTCCACGGTTTCATCGCAGCACATTTGGCACCCTGGCTTTCTTGGTTGCCCATCGGATGTTTGGATTTGAATCTGATCATTTTTGGTGGGACTTGAAAATGCATCTCTGATAGACATTGGTGTATTAACTTCTCTTCAAATGCTGTATAACATCATGGGCATAATTTGTATGTTTTAATGTTGCTCTGCAGTCCTTGCTGAACAAACACGGAAGAAGATGCAATCACTCGAGCTGAACATTCAGCAGTTACACAACAATTTCCTAAAAAGACGCCCACCTGCAGCACCCATTAATGGTCACAGACAGGAAGGTATTTGTTTTTCAGTTACAGTTTACCGATATTTGTTAATGATAAGATGATCTTGTTCACATTTTTAGTGTACAAATTTTGTACACACGTTAATGTGGTGATTGCATTTGGTACTGGTAGTGGGTTTTACCTTACAGCTGATTTCAATTGTTTTTAATTCAGTGGTACTGTTTCGTTTGTGTTTTAATGCAGTCATTATTTAAAGTATTCTAATGTTTGTAATGTGAGCATAGCAAATATATGATTTGGTGTAGTTTGTTGAACTGTGTTGAATAAGTGGTTAAATTGAAACTCTTGGCATTCTGAGACACAAAAAAGAACCAGTGTAGTTTCAGTAGTAAGTTGCTTGAGTCAAACATGTCAAAGGCTAGTAGGCAGTAAAATGATCTTAATCTGTGATCATCAGACCTTATGACTGTTGCATCTTATGGTACATTTTCTGAAAGAAGTAGATTGAACTTTTGATGGATAAAGCAGTCTTTATATTTCTTGATGGTGTGAGCAGCATATCTTTTTGTGTTCTGGGCATCGTGCTGGTTGTGTGATGTTACTCCTTGCTGCTTGTTTTGTGAAATCATCACGTAGACTGGATTTAGCACGTGTTTCTTGGTGGTAGCTCAATATAGCATTATAATTGTCATCTAACGCTGGTCTTTTGCTGCATGCACTAAACGTAAAAACCCCGCATGAGGTTCTAATCTTCTGGCACTGGGTTGTGACCATTGCCAGCTGAACACTATGCAGATTGCATGAAATCGGTTTCTGAGTGGTGGAGCATGCTTTCCGTCTTGATTGCTACTTCCATTCGCGTGTAATATCCAGTGTTCATATTGGCATGGAAATGGAGTTGCATCCACTAACGCTTTACCACAGAGGTGATGGCAGCAGAAGTTTTACATAAGTGTCTTTTCTGTTCAGGATCTGGGTCGGTTTCTGACTCTGAGGATGATAGAGCAGGTGTAATTGGTGAACGAGTTCAGCCGAGCACCAAGCGGACTCTCTTGCAACCATATGTGCAAGATGGTTCACCCACTGTGCCACAGAGCAAAAGCTCTGATCCGAATCTTCCAGAAGTAGATAGCAACATTTTATATGTGCATGATTCTTCTGATCCAAGTGTTAATCCTGATTCGTTGTATTCAACATTGGATGATGCAGAACAACAGTTTGTACCACTGATTGATGCAGATGGCAGTTCACATGGACTTCGGAGTGAAGGGAAGGTAGATTTGACGGAAGCACTTGCTAAGGATCGTCATGTTTCAGCTGAAGATAGTAACGTCAAAAATGACCAGAAGACTGGTAGCATTAAGAACAGAGAGCGTGCTGATGAAATGGAATTCCATGGTGTTGAAAATATGGAAGATGGCAGAAATAATGAAGGTGTTGAGGAGGAAGATGTCATTATTGGTGGCAGTGATAAATATGATGTTAGTGAAAATGTTAATTCTCATAATGTTGCTGTTGATGTAAGCAGAGAAAAGAATATTGACAAGGTGAAAGATATTAAGATAAAAAGTGGAGACAGCAATGCTAATGCCCTACACTTGCCACTTCATGAAAGAGCCGATGTGAATAAACTGAGTAGTAATAAAGTCAGTACTGAGACAGAGTCTTCTTCGTCAGGCATGACTGTAGATCAGCATTTTCATCATTCAGGAACTGAGACGCCTCCTGCAAGCAGTGATTTTGAACAGTTTGAGCGGGATAAATATCGTCAAAATGAGCATGCTAGACAACAACGTCATCTTGGAACACATGAAATGCCTCAGTTTGGACGCATTGATGAAGAACTGATTCAGCAGCAGGCTGATGTTATTGGTGACGGAGACGCAGGTGTTGTGAATTTCCCAACAGAGTATGATCCACATCTGCATCATGATGTTCGCTCTTCAGCGGATCAAAGACATATGTTTTCCTCTCCTGATGAATATTTCCACAATAATTGGCCCAAAATGCAGCAGGCTCATGGCTCGTGGCCAGAATTGATGCATGAGCCACAACATCATATGATGCATATGACAGATGATCACTTGTTTATAGAGCGTGATCAGAAGGCTCAGTTTGACCGGCGTTGGGCATATGTAAGTCATGAAGATGAGCATTTCTTCCAGAATCAGAGAGCTCAGGGTGGTCAGTTCCGTGGGCAAATTCCAAATTCGATTGTTAGTCAGCAGCCAGATCAAGCTCATCCTGGACTTCATGGCAATGTACATCACCGTCAACAACATCAAGGCTACCACTTTCAGGGGCCAGACATCCATCAGCCACATGTTCACGTAAACCAGGTTTATCGACAACTTCCCATTGATCAGGAGGGTTTCAGTGGCAGGGACCCTGACATGAGGCCAGATTCATATGTCTCATCTGCTGATATCTATGAAGGACAGCCAGGATTCTCAACTGTAAGTCAGACACAAAGATTTCCTACAGACCAGATGCAGTTTGATCAGTCATCTGGTGGTGAAAGACTCTCTTCCACTGCTCCACAGTTAGAGACAGGTACTCCAGTGACCCAGAGGACAATCCAGGCAGGTAATGCACAGTCTCGTGGAGATGCAGATGTGCTGACGTCACCTCAAGAATATACCAGTGATGCTTCACCAGTATTAGGTGGAAGATATGATCACATAATGGGTGAGTTGCACTTCAGATAATGTTTGCAGTCTGCGTTCCTGAGAATTTTTGAAGTGAATTTCAGCTGCATATGGATCTTTACTCAATCACTTTTAATACACAACACTGTTTCAACATTGTAATTCGTCATTTACGCATTGCCACTTATTTCTGCCAAATCGTACTCTTTAAGAACAAATTTTCCCCTTTATATGCTGTTGATGTCGCTTCATATGTTTAGTTATTAGTCAGTTGTACTTAAGCATAGTGCCAAAAGAGGCAGGCAGGTTGAAGGGACCGTGGGGATACTCTCATCAATGTGATAAACAACAAAATTTGTGTACACTTGTTGTGAAGGCTATTTAGTGTCATGCTTGATTGGGTGTGACAATCTTAGGGAGCTGTGTTTTGTTTTTTTATTTCTGTTGTGAATTGTAGACTCGTGATTAGTTGGAAGAGGGACTGGACTGTTTCATAGTTTTTTTAAATTTTTATTGTGCTTGTTTGTTTTGTTGTCTCATTGTTATTTGACATTGGTTAAACTTTGTTCAAGTATGCTCACTGACTATATTTTTGTCAACGTTATTATTGTAGGTGATAAAAATCGTGTGAAGCCTGTACATTCCGAAACTGGGAGAGTTGCAGATGCTGCATTTACGAACGTCCAGAAATCTGCGGACCCTAAAGTATTAGATGGTGATAGCAAGCAGGAGGAGCTGCAGAGACAAGATGGAATGGGTTCCAGGAATCAGCCTGTTAACGGGTTCAGTATGGGTGAACGTTTAAGAGAAGGTCGGCGGCGGAACTTGAACAAAGAAGAAAGTCAAGAGTCATCGTGGAGCGACTTTTCTGAGCAGCATAAAGCAGACGTGAGGCTGAAACATGCTGAAGTGCCACCGAAGCATCTGCAAGAACAACAGAAGCTAGCGGATGTGCCGAAAGAATCTTTCCATGAGACAACCACTACATCTCCACAAATCAGTTCTGATGAGGCTACATCGCATACTGACCATCTTCCATTTGATACTACGGAGGATGCTATCAACGATGGTGGTGACAAATTATTTCATGATGAAACCACTCATAGTTCTGGATCTCCGCCACCCGTGTCAGATATCTCTGGTGAGCAACTTGAGACTGAAAACAAACTTCCGTCTCCAGATGATGCATATTCACAACTCACTGAAGCACAGAGTGCCTCTGCATTAAGCAGTTCTCCTCCAGGCATCGGTAATGAAGAACATGCTGAGAGCGTAGATAACCCAGATGAAACAACTTTTGACACTAATGCTAAAGATGATGCTGAAGACCATACACAAAAACCATCTGATGAGGTGAATTCTGACACTTTTAGAGATACCGGTAACTCAGACGGAACCGGTTCAATACAGTCTTCACCTATCGATACTGATGCAGATAAAGGTGATGTTGAAGACCACATGCAGAAAGTGTCTTATGATCTTGAAAAGCATTCTGATGGTAGTGATAACCAAGAAGTGGCAGATGTACTAGAGCCTCCAGAGGTTGATTCTGTTGATGACAAAGTTGAGTACACTGCAGTGCATGAATCTAAACAGTTGCTGAACACTGAACACGTTGACAGGCCTGTTTCATCTGAAGTGGCTGAAGATCGTGTGGAGGGTGTAAGTGAAGTTTCAGATGAGCCTGATAGAAACATTGTCAACGAAACTTTTCACGAGGAGGAGGAGGAGGAGCATGAGGTGGGAGCAAGTGCAGGTGACTTAGTGGAAGGTTTGCACAGTTCATCTGAACATTACATGTATAAGGATGACGATGATGATGATGACGATGATGATGATGATGAGGAAGTTGATGATAGTGATGGCGATGATGAAATTGATGATGGTTATGATGTTGCTGACAAGCAACAAGAATCCTGGAAATCAGACGATGATTCCGTCAGTGAAAACACTCTTACTGAACTTGTCAAACACGAGATGGCCATTACTGAAGGTGATCCAACACTTCAGAGAGAAGAACGCTCTGGCGATGACTTTCATGGATTTAGTTCCATGAGCGAGAAACGTGGCCATGATGTTGAGCAAGTCACGTCACATCTTCCTCCACTAACGGTTGATGAATCAGACACTGACGGTGCAAATGTTGTGCTTGAAAGTGAAAATACAGGCTGGACATTTTCCACAGTTGATGCTGTATTTTCTGTGTTTGATGCTGCTGTTGCTATGGTACGTCACAAAACACTTTTTTGCATTTGTTGAGTTTAGTCATAGTCAGTCAATTGAGGTAAATTTGTGTATCAGCTGCTACAAAGGCTACAATGCATGGATGTGCCTAACAATAAAATGCTGTTAAAAAGAAGTAGCATATTAATAAAGTAGCCTAATTAAAATAGAATAAAATAAGAAGTGTAAAGAGGGAAAATGTAGAACTATGAAAAAAAATATGTAATATAATATCGCAGCTCTTGCTATGTAAACAGTATGCACTAAGGAAGACATATATGTTATGTAGGTGTTAGCTGTGGTGTATTAGTTAAGGGAGTTTGCTCATACCAAGTTGATCCTAGTTTAGTACTACTTAAATTTTGTCACATGTTGGCTCAGGAGCTGCCGAATATGCCCACCTCATTCCTTGGCCAAATATGATAAGAGGTCAATGAACAATGACAGATTTTTGATGTTCAGTTCTCTTAAGTTTACTTTTTGCTGCTGAACCATTTACTTTGTTATTATCAGCCTATAGTTGGCTATAAACACCACAGCCTAAAGTACAGCATTTTTCAAATGAGCCTGGCGTCCACCCATGTGAGTCACAGATGCCTTCAGGAGGTCATTTTGATCAAGATGCTAGAAACTTTACTTCTTCCAGGCTTTCAGACAGGAAATGCAACTTTAAGATGTCTTTTTAGTTAAACAGTTTTCTCTTTGAAGTGTAGACTGTCTAGCTGATGTTTATTCATGTGTTTGTTGTGTGCAGCTTCCATCGTCCATTCAGACGGTGTTTGTGTCAATGCCATTTGGACTGAGACCTGCACATGTTGCTCTTGTATACATCGTATTTGGTTTTGTGTTATTCCTCTGCTTCTCATGGTGTTGCCAGGTAATATGCATTAAGTTATCTCTGGTTGGCATGAAACATTTGTCATATTTTGATGTTCGCAGAAGTCATCTTATGGACGAAGTTTTCACATTGTGTTTGCCCACTGATTTACTTTTTAGGAATGGCCGAGTTTTGTTTCAGAGCCCCAGTTGGATGCTAGTTGTAGAGAGTGTTGGATTAGAAAAATTGGCAGATTGTGATGTGATATGACTTTTTTTGTCCTAAGTACAACCATGATAAAAGCAGTTTGTTGAAATGCTCACTTTCACTTTAATCTGTATGGAATACAGTTGACAAAACAAAACTGCAATGCAAATGTATTTCTCATAGTTGATTGGCCTCTTTTTACTCAGTGATTTTTTTTATAATATTACAG
>Ga0056115_1001893_pt1 | contig 10404 bp, 7 predicted proteins | sample WorMetOlspDAHAB1_FD_77007 | JGI IMG/M metagenome (GOLD analysis project Ga0056115, IMG submission 77007) | Marine gutless worms symbiont microbial communities from Max Planck institute for Marine Microbiology, Germany - Olavius sp. DAHAB.1 ... | reverse complement strand
TCCTACGACTATCGGTTACTGAGTTACGAGTACTGAATATCTGATCACATTTCCGTTATCTGAAACAGTCACTGCGCATGCGCCGTGTCACGTGACCTCTAACCGGGGGGAATATTCCACATTTTTGAAATCCTTGACCACAATTTGTCTACTCACTTTGTCACTTTCAGGTCGCTAAGACGAAGATTAAGCCATGTTATTGGCGAAAATAGCGTTTATCCCATTGTGAAGGCTACTTAGATCACTGCGCATGCGCAGTATCACGTGTCCTGTGCATAAGGGGTCCCCCAAAACCACACGTGACAATTGCTTAACCCCGAATTATCTATTCACTATACAACTTTTATGGGGCTACAACGACGGCTAAGGGCACTTTTATATTGGAACATCTCCATGTTAAAGCGATTTTCGGCCGCATAAAATACTGTCCAGTCAAAATCGGTCCCAAATATGGCAGTTTTTCGGAAATTTAAGGGTCTAAATATAAAATACAGTCATCAGGACCCCCAAAAGGCACTTCCTTATCCGGAACGACGTGATTTGATGTATTTTGCGTAAATATCCGTTCAGGGGTGTAGGCTGTAGCCTTATTGAAGAACCCAAAAAACGAACAAAAAAACTACGTCACCCCAGAAGCACGGCAGAATCACGTATTTGGGGAGCAGAAACCCGTAAACCGATCGTTACAAAATGTTGCATGCCGGGTGTCATCCATGACGTAATCACGCCTGCCAATTTTTGTTAAGATTGATGCGGTGAGTGGTCGAATTTTGGCCTTTTCCATTGACTTGCTCCGTCGCCTTTTAAGCATTACCGTGCGAGTGTGTGATAACGCAACGATTTATAAAGCTCTATAACACGGCGGAAGTCTGACAAGAACAATTGCAACTACGGGGACGCAATCGCAGTGTCCTTATCCGGTACATTCGACCACCCAAGTAGCCTAAGCTCCTATGCAGCCGGTCGCTTAATTGTCAATAATCGTAGGCTACTTTTCTTGTCGGTACTTTTCGTTTAACGTTTCGTACTGGCGAAGGAGAATGGCACTGCTTCTACAGCGACGATGTACAGACGGCATTGATTGATGGGAAGATGGGTAGACCACGTGACACACCACGTGACGCTTGAGACGCGCTTTCCATCAACCATCACAGTGCGCGCCCACACACCGCTCGCTATGGCTAATGTATCATAACCGTTCGTGCTCAGCGTTCTGCTCCTTATATTCGTCGGGCTGTACTTTTTGTCATTGTATTTTCAAGGATGTAGAATTTGGGGGTGTCAAAAGAGTCTCCGAGGGGGTTAGCATCTATTAGATAACTTTTATTGGCATACAAATTTATATGAAATGAAGTAATAGTCATATGCACAATTTTAATTACTGTGGCAGATTTCCAAGGTGACAGTAGCGGCCGAGTATAAAAAAACGAATGTTTCTTAACACACATATCTATAGTAATTTAGGCTACTGCAGTAGCCTCCTATATAGCTGAGAATAGCATAGACCGTATTAGGTTACGTGTAAGAACTCTAAACACTTCCAATGGGGGCCGGTGTTGGAGGTGTCAAAATGTTTTAGGGGGTCAACACCCCTTGTGGGAGGGATATATAATATCCCTGCTGTCTGTACACTCGCATGTTTTTCAGCTGATCACTCACCGCACAGAACAAGCGCAAATGGATTCAGCAAGAATTCTGCATAGCCTACATCTCCGTGATTTTTATTCCTCGGTATTTTTAACATATTTGGTTTCCGAGTTGAAACATTTTACTATATTACTATTATTTATACTTTTATACTGTTGGTGAGTTGACACCATATAGGCCTAGGCGTAGCGTTCTATTAAAGGTTACTTCACTGAATTGAGATCTAAATGTCAACAATACACCGCCGTATAAAACTTTGCAATTAACTTTTGAAGACACCAAAGAAGTCATGAAGACGAAGAAAAGAAGCCTGAAGTCTCTTATCACACGAATAAGCCTATATAGGCGGATTCTAGTAAGAGACAAGACCTCTTGCTTCTTGGTGATCTTGTGGTATGCTGAATAAAATCATAGCATAGGCCTAACCAATAGCAATCCACTTATGTTTATTCGTTGTCTCCACAAATCAATGTCTTCCGAAAGAAGGGGTTATATGTTCAGTTGGAACGATATCGTAACATATGCTGCCGTCATTGAACAACCAGGGCTGGGCATCAGTCGAGAGATATTCAAGCAGACGTGCGGGTCTGTTCGAAGACGAAAAAATAATAACAAATGAGCCGTCAGGTCTGCTTAGAGCTGATGGGATGCGACCTGACGGTGTGACACTGCTGCCGTGGAAACAGGGAAAATGGGTCACGTGGGACGTCACAGTGAGCAACACATTCTGTCGAGACGCCCCAGACTCCAGGCGCGGCAGCAGAGGCGGCAGTAGAGAAAAAAAAACAAACACACACGTATTCGTCACTGACTAAGTCATACTTGTTCCAGTCGCGACCGAAACAATGGGAGCCATCAACGAGGACGGAATTGACTTCTTAAGTGACATTGGAACTTTGGAAGGCGTATCATACAAAGCACAGATGCCCACCGCGAGAGCGCCTTCCTCTTTCAGGGACTATCCTTTTTAATTTAACTCTACACTGCGGTCGTTGTCCGAGGATAAAATGTAGCCGTTCCAGCATTTGTTCTAGTTTTCAACTTAGTTTTTAGCCCTCTGGATCTATACTACCGAGGGCAATAAAAATAATAATAATAATACCTGGACGATATCTGTAATGATATTGCGAGAGTTCACTCGGGTCATTTGAATGAAATTAAGGCAGTTGTATTCGCGTTGCGGCTGAACTATGCCTGATGCAGAATTCGGGTAACAGCTGGTCATCTATACTACATGTATAACCGCTTGTACGCACTTGACACCAGCACACGCAGCATCAGCAGCGGTTAGCAGTTGCAGCATCGAAGAGGCCTGCAGCGCACTTAGTCAGTTGATACTGTTGCCGCTGCAGACAGTGATGACGACGACGATGATCTGTCCACGTGCCAAGAGTCTTTGTAGCTGCCAGTCACACGCACCTGTCAGTGACGTCACAAAATTACCAATCAGCAAGTGTAACATCAGGTGAGTGTACGCACTATATGTATGTACATGTATACTGCACGGAATATCGCTGGGGCGGATTTTGAGAGGAAGTTCATGCTTGCCGTATGGTACGCGTAAAGTAAAATACGAACACACCCGAAAATTTGATCAAGCGGTGTAAATTAGTTGTCTTATTGGCCCACATTTCCCCATGACGTCACCCGTTAAGTTAGGCCAATGCGCTATACATTGATGCCGTTAGGGTTAGACATGTTTATCGTTAGCTACAGCTATTGTATATTGTCGCTTATTTAAAAAAACACCGTGTTACGGTGTTGCGGTGCGAGGGATAACTCAGTATTGCGTAAATTATTACCGTGACTATTTCGTAACTTAAAACATACAAGATACATTTGTTCATTCATTCAATTCACAAAAGCTGATACAACCATCAATGGAGTGGAACAGTTGAAATACGAGCTCGTTTTCCCACCGCATGCGAAAATTAGCAAACTAACAAGCGTGCAAAGTGTTCCCTGAGCTGTAGAATAATGATCTAAACTCGTTTTGTCGCTGAGAGGCGACGGATCAGGGTTGAGACCTGTAGCTTCTGTGTAGGCCTACTGTACTGAGCTGTTTTGGATGATCGAGTTGTATATTCCTGTGCTGTTCATTTCAGTCAATCGATTGGTTTTGAACTCTGTAAACGCAGATATCCTCTGTAATTCGACTTTGGGCGCCGGTATGGCCGCCAATCACATGTTTTCGCGTTCCTTGTTTTCACATATATTCTGCCTTTTTTTCGCCGGTTTCTATAGGAAACACCTAAAGACTTCAAACTCTTCACCGTTTCTTCTCCCAGTCTGTCATTGTGCCCGCGGACACTACATGTATAATCGTTCTGCTTATTTGCTTACTTACACCCAGAAACACAGACAGCAATCGAGTTTAAGACACTTCTCGAAACATGTATTTTAGTATTGTTTTCGATGTATACCGCTGTACCTTTTATTCTTTTATGGAGGAAATTCTGACTTTTATTTTTGCACTTTATCCTGCTATTTTTAGTCGATTTTAACGCAGGGCCTTTTCTTATTTGACATAATGGACGCCTAACAAAATACTCTATGATTACAATGATGATGACGATGATGACGATGACGATGATAACGTCGACATGACGACCACAACGATGACAGTCGTCAATCTCTTCCAGCTGCCGACGAAAAAGTAAAAACGGTGGCATCCAGCAACACGAACGTGGGAAGACTACACCTGGTTTATAGTGTTGCCTTATTGATCTCGTCACTCGGCAGAAAGGGGCCGCTGCGACAATGACATTTGCTGACATTTTGTGCCGACTGCCGAGCTGTTCATTTGTGATGTCGTCGTGCTTTCGACGCTGCGGGATCTGTCAGCAGCGTCTGACAAGACGGCATTTCACTCTGTCATCAGAGGTTCATCCGCATGGGTGTAGCTGTTGGACTCAGGCGTCCTGGGATGCATGGTTCGAGTGAACAGACGAGGGGAGTTAATCCCCTGCAGGAAAGAGGGTTCGGCATTGTCCTCTTTGGTAGCATTCATAACAGCAGCGATGAATGCTATCTGCGTCGGCAAGAACGCGATTTCACCGCTCCATGTACCGACTTCTGACCTGTATGGGTCGATTGAGATGGGATGACCCGTGTTGTGGACGGGAGGCGCAATGTGGCCGGCGAACTAAAAAAACTGGACAAAGACTGTTCACCGCACACACACGCACACACAACGCTCACACCGTTGTGTGGTTACGGGTTGAGCGGTTAAGCACCGGGCCTACTGAAGGCTTCAACTCGTGGTGGCAGAGTAACCGGTCATTGCCTGTTAGCCAGCAACAACAACTCCATCATCAGCGATAGATATTACGGTCCGGTGATGTACGTGACTAGTTTCATTAGCCAAAGCTAATGCACCGCGGCCTATGATCGCAATACTAGTGCCAGCCTACATGATGCTACACTTCATTTCTTGTCAAGCGGTATAGCCCAACTGGTATGGACGCCCTGATATAAAGAATCATTGTGGCCTACCGGTATGTAAACCAGGCTATTTAAGCAACACGGGAAAATCCAGCGTGTATCAGTGACTGCAGCTGTATTGGAGGATTTACAGTAGACGCCTGTACGATTAGAAGATTGACGACGCATCACCGTTTGTATGTACGACTGGAGCCGACGACGAAAAACGACTTGTGTGACCTGCCGTTGGCGTCTGTTTCCGACGTCGTTGCCAGACTGCGTTTATGACGAGTGCCTTGAACACTGCAGAGCAGGTGCTTCCAAGACCGTGCACTCTGCCCCTCTCCTCCTGTATCTCTCCCTCTCTCTCTCCTCTCCGTGTCTGCCTCTGTGTCCGCGTGTGCGTCGCTGTTCTAATATTAATAGCGTCGGTCGTCGACGTTCGCATCATCTGTGCAAGACGGCCAGCCGGCGTCGTCAGTCGCAAGTCACGAACCATCTATCTTGAACACTGTCATACACTGCTCTTACACTTCTATCGTACATGTACATCACACGTTCACTTCGCTCCAAAACCGGTCAACGAAACCATCAAACCATGTCCCCTCCCACCTCATCTATAGGCCGACTAAAACGTACCGCCATCCCTATAGGCATGGGCGGCGCCAGCGGGATGGCAGGGGGCAGCTGCCCCTCTGTGCCCTATTCCCTGTCCCCGGCTGTCCCCCCCAGTCGTCGTTAGAAAAAAATATATGTGCCCTCTCGACCCTTCACATCCGTTGTCACTGCGTAAAGTTTATGTAAAAATCTACGAAATGTGTCAAAACACTGCATAGTCAATGTTGAATTTCTTTTTATTTCCGGTCGTTGACGGCCAAAGCACCTGCTGCTAGTTTTCCTCAGTTGAAAGTCCAATAACAAACAATTTTCTTTTGCCCCTATGCCCTCCGCCTTGCCCCCTCGCTGCCCCCGGAATGCAAAATCCTGGTGCCGCCCATGCCTATAGGTAAGTATATTCTGTTGGTAATGCTACACAGACATACAAAGTTCTAGATATTTACCTGGAGCCCACACAGCGGCTGGATTAATATTGTGTTATTGCGTTCAGACCAGACAACACACCATTAGAAGGCGCATACATTGCAGGGCTGTTCGGTGTTCAGTTTTTCATACAAAATGTGCACTTCTCAGTGTAATTGTGCAGTTTTATAATCAGTTTTGTGCAGTTAAACTGTTTATTTGGTGTCAACGGAAGCATACCTTCATATCTAAATGCAGCACTAAGCGTTTGGCGGAAGGGAAAAAGAAGCAGGTTTTGCGGTTCGAAACAATATCCAATTAAATGCCATGGTGCGTGGAATTCACCTGTCGCAGAAAAAGCTGTGCGTGCCTTTTCCGAAAGGAATTATAAAGAAAAAAATGACTAGGGTTTGAAAATAGGGCTTAACAAGAGCGAATGTGACAGAAAGGAAACAGCGGTAGCATACAGTTTCCTTTCGTGTGTTGTCTTGTTTAGTCTCGCTGTCACTATTGCAGTCTCAACCAGAAGCGTAGACGAGGGGTCGTATAAATGGATTTTATACCCGCTCAAATCCCGCACCACACACTGCCCAGTCACAGCGAATTTTTTGACTCACTGTGTCATGCATCATTGTTGCTCCTATCTTTGGGCCCCATAGTGTGTGTTGTACTTCATTCATTTCTGTAGGCCTATAGGCCTAGTAGACTATGCCTGCAATTGATGGTTAAATTTCCAGATGTCTTTTCTTATGCGCAAATTAATCAATCATATCAACCAACCAGCATGTGTACCTCCCCGAGCGAACTTTCTCTCCACGCCTTGCTACATCTCAATACCGTCTGCCTAAGAGCGCCTTAGTTTTAATTACGAAGCTTACTGCTGTGGCGTGGTCGTCTTTAGTTTTGATCCTCGACGCTATCTCTATACACAGACGCAGATGCCACTGCGACGAAATGCGAATCACGCGAAAACAGTAAGCTCGGTAATTAAAAATAAGACGCTGTCAGCTGCAGATGATTAAGACTGCAGGCATTAGCGACAGCGTGACTATGTGCGGGCTACCGGAAAAGCAAGAGTGGAAAACACGGGTGCGAAAAGGTACGGAAAAGAAAATGTTGACGGAAACAGTGTTTTGGAATAGAATTAAATTAAACAAAGTGAATATAAAAGTAAGTAGGTCAACTTCTGGGGTGACGCCGCAACTATTTGTTGGTGGCTGGCGACCTGGAGAAGTTCAGCATGTCGAAAAAGAGCTGAGCGCCACACCAGGTAATTGCGGTTAAGTCAATATAGAATCCGATCAGTTAAAACAAGTGCGCGAATGCTGGAACACCTATTAACCGTCAGATATTGCTGTCCGCAGCCTATCAGTTTTCAGTTAATAAACTCAGCGCCGTGCTGGGCAAATTGTGACATTTTCATGATGCACCCCTAATATGTGTTTGTGATGATGATGATACTACTACTAATAATAATAGTTATGACGATAATACGTTAATTTTAGAATAGCGTCGATTTCCCAACTTAGCTGTGAATAATGCAATGGGCGGGCGCACAATTTTTGGGTGTATGCAGCATGGCTGATACGCCTACGACTTCCAACGTCTGTGCTAGCCAAAGGGGAACACTTTTAGCACAAACTATGTTGACTGTGTACAAATTTTTTTTAAAGTTAAGCCAGCAACATTTAATTAGTAATTTTGCAGTTCATTAAAGCATTGATTACTTATTTAACTAGTAATGCTTAAAACTCGAGTATGACGATAGTTTTATCGTATTTACGTCTGTTAATGAAGTTTTTGTTCTCGCAAGGCATAACAGCTAGGCCTACATATTTAAGGCGTAGTGAGATTTGCTATATATACGATCTCTTAGAAATTTCATTCAGATCGGAATTCATAACGGTGAAAAAAAATTTGGCAAATCTGTGAAGATTTTGCAGCGGAGTTATTGCGAATATTCACGTGCAGTTTTTTTCGAGACACAGTGTACTTAGCTCACGCGCGTGTCCACGCTGATGTTAATGACTGTGTCAGACTAGCTAGTTTTCTGTTCTATACTGCCAGCGCGATGACACACGGAATGGTCGAGTCCTAAAGCAACGTAATCGCACCGCGAGTCGACTTCCATCGCTGGCCTTCTATAAAGCTAACAGAACAGCATCGTCATTATCGTCATCAGTGAGCGACTGCTTTGAATACAAATAGAATCGAGTTCTCTCTGTCTCTCTCTCTCTCCCTCTCTCTCTCTCTCTGTGTGTGCGTGTGTGTGTGTGTCTGTGTGTGTCGGCAAAATGCGGAAGCGCTTTGCTACGTTTCGTCATCTATCACTCGCCGCCTGTTAACACGTTACCAACTATAGTGCATCATCCTCGTCGTAATCGTATTATATTAGTATAACGTACAAGATAATTATATGGGCCTACTGCATACTGTGTCGTGGTTCTATCCGTCTGGATTACATTACCCGCCGACGTACGACTGTGCCAACCTTTCACGACTTTAAAACGTTAATTTTAAAATTCACCTTTGCAGTTCGTCCACAGGCACCGCCGTCAGCGCCTCGAATCTTTATGACGCTATACAAATCTGTTATTATATATTGGCCGCGCTGTAGCTGTGTATGGCATTTTATTTTATGTATTTAATATGGAAATCATACAAAAGTACACGATAATGAATGAAAAAGTAGAAAAGTATATACATTACTGCAACATAAAAACCGAACAATAAAATCCATTTCATTACTACGAAGCAGAGCCTGAGAACAATAGCCGTAACGCGCGCACAGCGATCACAGCAACTCGGTCAAAAGCCGAGGTAGGCAGACTGCCATACACATGCTGAAACACAACTTCCTTATTGACATCTGGGTGTCGGGAAAGAAACGGTACACATATAGGTTTGCACACCTAAATTACAACTAAAGTTTATAACTCGTTATGGTTTCTGGGCCAACGTGTAGCATTGCCGAGAACGACAGTAATTATCATTAATCAAGTAAAACAGTTTTTCGCCAAATCGCCGACAAACGTGCCTTGCATGCAAATAGAATTTTAACGGCGCGAGTTCTAACCGCTAATTTGCGCGCGTCTGCGTATAATTGCGAGCGTCATCGACGAATGTGCTCGGCGTGGGCGATTCTATTATATTAACTTGCAGTTGCTGGCTGACTGTGTGGGTGGACCGGTAACTCTGTCACCACGAGCTGAGGCCGCGAGGATGACATGGTAACGGGGAAAGGGGTCATACCGTGGTAACGGAAATGACGTTTTGCGGTGACGACATTCAACGGAAAAATCACGTTACGTAACGTCCAGTGCACCTTAGCTCAGCACCGATGTCTTTATCACAGTAGCCTGCCCTTCTCTGAGAACAAAAAAGCATACAAAATACTAAATGCAGAAAAATAAAATGCAAAGCCAAAAGATTGGGATGGGAAGGAGGACAAAAATTATAACAGAATACAGACAGACAGGCGGGGATGCGGATGGGACAATACAGTGGGGATGGGTACTAAATATTTTACCGTGTCATACTCTATTTGAGGCCTTCAGTGGGCCAGTGCTTTCTTTATTGTGCACGTATTCCTACAAAATATGCAGTTCTAAACAAATTTACGCCGTTCTAATATCTATTTTGCAGTTAAAGTGTTGACTTTGTATGAACAGAAGCACAATTTTCAGCTCCACTGAGTATTCAGAGGAAGGGTAAAAGAAGCAGGTTGTTGTACAGCTCTAAAAATTACTTTATAATGCTCTGCTGAGTAGCTCCAGTGCTGAACATGACAGTAGTCATGTTGTCGTCGATATTGTAGGCAATTCGTCACTCACGTCGACTGACAACGTGTCCGAGATGCTGTTGCATCGTGGCGTCGTCGTCGTCATGGTGACGATCACGTGCCAGCTCGGTATGACGTCATCTCCATGGCAACCGCCGCCGCCGCAGCAGCTTCCCTGTGGAGGTTGGTCTATGAGTGACTGAGTGTGGTTTGGCTGCACGCCGACTGCCACGTCGGCCTTCCTTATCTCAGTTGTCGCCATCCTTCCAGCGGTGTCATCCACGCATCACTGACCGGCGTCAGCTGCAGCACCTGTCGCTGTACATCTCGGCGATATCATCTCGCATGAAATGTCACCGGGCCTTGGCACGGGGCGTCCAGGGATCTCTTCCAGGGGTATTTCCTCCCGCTTTTCTCTTTCACTCCCCAGTAGCGGATACAGAAAAAAATGTGCGTTCATGACTAACCGATAACGGTAAGGTTAGAATACTAATCTTAACCAAATGTAATAACTAAATCGTTGGTTTATTTCC
>Ga0056115_1001892_pt1 | contig 10405 bp, 10 predicted proteins | sample WorMetOlspDAHAB1_FD_77007 | JGI IMG/M metagenome (GOLD analysis project Ga0056115, IMG submission 77007) | Marine gutless worms symbiont microbial communities from Max Planck institute for Marine Microbiology, Germany - Olavius sp. DAHAB.1 ... | reverse complement strand
TTCATGCGTCAAACTGGCTATTTGCCCAGACCACCCACGTCGACGTAGGCCCCTGAAATTTTGCATGCGGGGTCGTGTCCGGGAAGTAGTTATATATTTCAAGTTTCATGAAAATCGGTCCAGAGGTCTCCGAGCTGTGGAGGGTCGAAAATCGCCCTCTCCCATTGACTTGGCCCATGGCTTATACAACAGCTTGTACTACCGTACAAGCCGTGATCACGTACATTCACTGCGGGTCAGCGTTCCTTGCATCAAAAACGCTATTTGGACGACATATGTCGACTCGCTCCCTTTGTAGACTTTTAATTTGTGATTTTGTTCAGTTCCTATTGTATGTTTATGTGGTTTTAGACTCAGTTTATCTCAGCATCCAGTTCTTATTTTACTGCTTATTGTATTGCTTATCTTGTATAGTTTTCCAGCTTTTATTGTACTTCTGTATTATGTTTTATTTTGTGCTGCCACTTGGCGTAATAAAAAAATTAATAAATATATAACCCTAACCCGTACCTTAACGATCTCATTACGACAGTCTATTTCTCAAAGATCCTTACAGTCCCCTGACAGCTAACGACGACAACAAACTCTTTACATATGATTTATTATAATTCACACGCATCAAAACGTTTGCAATTTATTGTTCACATCACAAAAACATAGACACAACGCCGACAGTACAGCATTACTTAGGCCTAGACCTACAGTGGCCGATTCACCGCGAACAAGTGGATGAGGCCGACTGGAGCCTTAAGGACGCGAGTGATATACCCCAACTATGCTGAACGTGCCCTTATAATTCCATCCCGACCAACCTACCAAATCCCATGACGAAACGACTGCACTTCAGGCGTTATTCAGTTCAGTGTCCGACGATATTCTGGTAGTGAGGTCAACTCCGGGGTCAAAGGTGAGAGAGGAACGTCAAGCCTGTGTTAGCTGGGGGCAGGCTGAGTGTTGAGGTTTATTTCGGCGGACGTTATCGGAGGTGGAGAAGGCGTGCGCTTCGCTGCACTGACATCACTGACCAACTCGTCTACAACAATCACAATGTCACGTCACTACAGCTCGACGCATCACCGGGCACATCAGACATACAACGCCAACAGAACAGTGACGGGCTAAAGTTAACCAAAAAGTTGGAAACTAATAGTTTAACGACAAAAATTAGCCACCTGTGTAGTTAGTTAACTATGGGAAAAATAGTTCCCTTACTTAATGCAAGTTAAGTTACCATTCTTTGTAGTTTGACACTGCTCATATGAAGTGTCCGTATACATAACTGTAAAGGCTGAGGAGAAAACTCAACGAGTAGAGAATATACATAAGCTTTGAATTATTAGACAAACTGAAGCAACTTCATTCCATAGTTGTTTCGAGAAAATCGAGATTTTAATTATTTATTTTCACACGGCGAAGAGAACGTAGTAAAATACCGACGACAATTAAGACAAAGTTGCGCAATAGTTGAACAACAGTTTAATTTCCTATTTTGTTTAAGAAGACTATATTTTAAAAATAGGCTTGTAACTATTAATTTAGCTACAGACTTATTTTAGCTGAAGTTTAGTTTCATTTAGACAACGAAAAAACCGGTTAGCTGCCCATCACCGAACATCAATCATTCACTGGCTCTGTAGCAGAAAAGGCCAGCTTTCAATCATTCGTTTCCATTGTGCTGCTAGCAGCTGTGCCATGAAAGTCACAGAGGAAGAAAAATGCTGGCGTTCATCAATCGTCATGAATTTCACTCTATCCCGTAATCGCTCAAAGACCACGCGTTTGCAACAATGAACAGATATTAAATTCCCCCAGGCGAGTACGTATGCCAACCTACGCCCGTTCGGTGATACACTGAGTTCCAGCATGGCTTCATCAAATTAAATAAAAGGGATCGTATAATGACAGCACTGGCAGACAAAACCGCATAATTGCCTGCCGATATGCTAGTTGCACATTTCAGACGTCGGTATTTATCACACTCGTATGAGTATAGAAGCAGATATACATTTCTTCGCTGTAGCTGATTTATCCAAATATAGTTCTTTTATCCAGAGCATCAGTACCATTTTGCATGATAACCACTACCAGGAAAAATTAACCAATAACTCGCAATTTACTGGAGGTCTGTCTCCGGTCTGCTGGTGATGGCAGTTCTGCAGCTGAGGGCACTGTTCAGTGTGTCCGTCGTACCCGGAAGGGACTTGGAATGGTGTGGATGTATTTCTGGATTGATTAGAGTTAGAGTTTTTCTTGCAGCTGGTTGACTGGGGCATAATGCCACACACCCACACCTTTCAGTCTCCTACTTACAAGGTGGCCAAAAAATTTTTTGTACGCCTTAACTTCATCAAATATTGACCGATTTTCAAACTTATTTCACTGCCTACATCAGGAGAACATTTGTAATAATACTGTCATTAAAGATCCCACCACACATCAAGTGTGTCGCTACACTACCTCGTGAAATGTGAGTGTTTTTAAAGGGGAATTCAAGGCTAAAAAATTATACCTTAAAATGAACATTTATGTTTAATAAAGTCACACATACTGCATGAAAGTGACAATTTATGTCAAAGATTTAATTATCACACTTTACTTGCTTATTACGATCGTTCAAAGATTTTTTTGCGAATGCGAATGCAATTGCATATTCTATGGTAAGCGTGTCTCATGCTCAGCGTAAACATTCTGTGTACACAACCGTTGTGCGAGAATAAAATCTTCAAACATCGTATTTATTCGACATAAATAGTCACTTTCATGCAATATATGCGACTTTATGAAACATAAAGGTTCATTTGAAGCTATATTGTTTTTAGCCTTGACTTCCCCTTTAAAAGCAACAATGATAAGACGACTTCTGTAACAACACATTTTACAAAATTAACAACTAGAAACAACGTGTTTAATGTCTCACTTATCATCTAAAGCAACTGTCGCATCATGCAGTTTTTAAATCAAATGTTCAATGTATCCGCCGAGCTGCTGGACGACGTACTCTTAAAATGTGTTGTTACAGAAGTCGTCTCTTTTTCAATTGTCGCCTGAAATAAACTGAACTGATTGAATATGTATATATTATGCAGTAACGTAAACACACAGGAGCGAGTACAGTTTAACGGCCCAGTCGACACAACATGGGTCATTTCAGAGGTGGAATGTCACCACAAACTAATAAATAATGTCAAAAAATCCGACAACAAAACCAAATGGCTAAAAACGATAAAACTGGTTTGATCTGTGGTTGGCAGTTTTTGACTTGTTTTTGCATCTCATCTCTGGTCTGTCTTTTGCATGGAATTTTTTATCATTTGTACCGTCTCTTGATGACGAATAAACATACACATAATGTAACACAAACCTTCATGATTGCTTTCCTCATCACATAGATCAACATCATCTTCAAAATTCTGCAACAAAAAGTGTCTAAACAGTATTTATCTGCATTAAAACATTTCACCGACAAGTAACAAGTACCGACAATACACCTACACGTTTAAATGCCAAACATACCCATGGTTTTTAAAACATAAAATGTAAGCACACTAAAAGCTTTCATTTCCGTTGCAGACGTCGTTGCACTAATCGAGTATGGCACAACCTTAATCTGTTACTGGCATATTGGCGATAAGTGTTTTTATGCTTAACAGTTTACTTGCAACCAAATGCACATCACACATGGAAAAAAACAGAGCCTGCTCAAAGACGGCCTTTGCAGTGAAACATTTGTACTGTTGACCAATACTGAAAATTAGCTAGTAAAATGTGTACGATGTTTACAATGAACAATGAAATTAAACAAACAAATAAATAACAGAATAACAACACTCGCTTCATTCGAGTCATCGGCTGGCAATGTGGAAGGCTGAACTTGAAGACTGGCGATGTTCTCTGGCCAGAACCTCTGAGCCGACTTAGAGCTGCCCTTGTTCGCTTTCGGCTTTGTATCGACAGGTGCCGCACCAGCCGAGTCTAACATCGGCTGGAGAATACGACGTCGACCATTTATAAACCTATCGGCACATTGTCCACACAAATTGCTATAAATTACAAAGCGCACCATCGGTTTTTTAACTTTCAGTTTTGCGTCAGCTGTGTCAAGTCTAAAAAATGAGCAACCTGTGCAGACGTTTGAGAAATAACCTCCAGCACAGTGCTGTATATAGTGCACCTTCGGTGGTGCTTTCATCATAAACAGGGCCGCCATTCAGCCTAGACGGCAGCAGGCCTAGGCCGCACACACGGACTTTGACCAGTGCTATCAGAGAGCAGCACGTAGCCCTGGTCTGCTGTTTAAATCCATAAATACATGGATTACTGCTCATTTACCTACCCATGAGAGATGGAAGGCTGAGCTAACCTGGTTGGCTGTCCCATAGTGGACAATTTACCCACAAAATGGTCATCTGTCAATCGTAAGATCTGGCACAAGGCAAAAAGCCCGCCGGCCAAAGACCAACATCATAACCATTGAGCTACACTGCCAACACCAAGAAGAAGATTAATGCATAGACTGTGAGGTCCAAAGCGAGGGAGCTCATCCCCTTTGATCTTTAAGATGGTGAGGGTTTGACCCAATTAAGCTGGAATACAATAAGCTAATATGCCAGCAGTCTTGGTTACAGGGCCCACTGCTAAGCACAACTTGCCATTTCTCCCCAGCGGTGGCCAAAACTCAGTACTCAGTATACTTACCCACCGAGGGTGGCCAGGCTGAGTGGCCCAGTTCCTTATCCAGTAGAAAAAACATGGGAGGGTAGAGACAAATTGAAATAACTAACCCTTGCCTTCGCATAATGAACATGTAAACAGTAAACACGAAAAGGTACAATGTTTATTAAATTTCTTCCATCCGAGTGTGTAAGTCTGGTGTAGTGCCCATGTGACACAAATTAATTCACTTTGGAGGTGGTTTTCCACCACATAAATAGACCTGAATACTGAAACAAAATATAAACAAATGTGTAATTTTAGTGTACTAACCAGTTATTGACTTGCAGCAGCGTTAAGTTAGTCTGTGCTGCAATCTGTCGTTTCTCATCCTCCGTCGGATATGGATGCTGCAGAACATAAAAGACAGAGCTAGTCCTACAGCTGATCCTGGTCTCTAGGCAGTCAGCCCACTGCCAACATTAGTCATATACCCGGCAGCAGGTTGCTATTACTTTCCACCATGCCTGCAGTTACCTTTCTATCTCAGAGTCAAATGCTCTGAACACAGAATAATCGCCACACCAATATGAGCCACATACCATGCACCACAGGTACACCAGATCGCTATCCATCCACCAGTCCACCACCAGACATTTTCTTACCATTCCTCTCTGCCCCAAATCAATTTCTGCTTTTTTTACATTTTTTTCTGCAAAAAGAATCCTCTTTCTAGTCACATTGCCTGGAGTCTAAAGTGACCTCAAGTTCAACCTAAAATCCTAAAAACATTTCTGCTTTTCCTACATCCACACTATCCAGTCTATGCAGATTTGTTTTCCAGCAATTGTGCTACAATACAGCTTTCATTACCACAACAAGTGTTAACATCTGTTTAGTTATCATCCTCACAAATTACAGTATTAATACAAAATGAACAAGAGAACAATATACTGGCCAACATGAAGGCTATGACACTGGAGTGTTAGCAAATGGCAATTTTCGTCAACCTAGTAGAACAACTTGAAACATACAGCAATGTGTTGAAAGAGCCACGATTTCATTATTTGCGTCGCACGCTTCGGAAGAACACCTCGCTTGAGTTTTCGGTCATCGTCGTCGATGAAACTTGTGTGCGGTTGACTCAGTGCTGCAGGATTCACTGACAATGTACACAAACCACCATTAGTTAACACTGGCGGCTGGTTGGCGGTAACGGCATAGGTAACATCAGTAAAGTTAGCAATGTTGAGACCAGTTAATACTTAGTTTTTCTCTCATTGTCTACAGTGTAATTTGCATGTTTTGTGTTTTTCACGGGCAGCTGTAGGAGCTGTTGTAAGTGTTCATCTGTAATGCTATGGAATTTTTTATGAGCAAATAAAATGACGACGATGATAATGAACATGAGGCCTTAGTATGTCATGTGGTGTGCCTGTTTACTTTTTCTGGTGACTAAAATATACTGCTTAGAGACTGTAAGCACCGTGTGGTAAACTTGCTAATGTTACCTGAAGTTATGCAATGGCTCTCCGACCGAATTTACAGCCGTGATATTGAGGTTGCAAGTCTGACACCCTACACAAAATGAAGGCTGCATGAGTCAAGGTCACATACTCGCTCAGTGTTCGAGTTTAGGAACCTCGAAAGTCGAGGGTTCTGTGTCTGCAAGAACTGTCCATATGATGCACTGGTAACATTCAACAATGGCTAGCTACAAAAGTTATCTGCCCGTAAAATGACATCATACCGGTGGTAAGTAATGACGAGGCTGCTACGGACGGTGTATTTGCAAGAACAGGCTGCTGTATCTGTTGCAAGCATTCCGGAAACAACAGTCAACGATGAACAAACTCCCAAAACAGCACAATATATAAGCATGCATCACAAAATGAAAGATACCATGAAATTATCACACTCCATATTTTACAGCCATATGCCAAGGACAATAGCAACAGCTAAGGGAGTAACAATTTCTTTCTCGACCCATTCCAACTTTTGCATCTGACTCCCTACTTTTAGACATCAGAATCATTACTAGCGATGGAAGAAAAATTATGTTAACGTTGTGCGTGTGTGATCAAGCAATATAAATCAAAACTGAACTGTAAAGAAAGTTCAAATTAATACTACGTCTACATCGGTGTACGTATAAAGGGAATATTCAGAGGGTTTGTTCACTTGTTACATGGGACGTGCTGCCTGAAATAAAAGATACACGCATACACACACACAAGCAAGAAAACTACAACCGAACCTGTATTGGCTGTGCAACAAGACCGTGTGGCGTCTGCACCATCTGATAGACAGTTCCACCAGACACAACCTGCCCCTGTGCCAACGCACCCAGCGGAGACTGCGCAGAGGCGTCGGTGACGGCAAGTGTACTCTGCCGCAGTGCGAGCAGGTCGTCGTCCGTCAGCGTGCTGCAGTCGCCCACCTCACCCAGCAGATGTTCGCTGCTCAGCTTGGTCTTCAGCGACGTTATGTAGCGCTGACAGAAGTCCTTGCACAGCTCGCCGACTTTCTCGATCTCCAGAACGTGAATGCGCATCACTTGGATCGCTCGAACCATCTACCACAAAAAAGTGCGGACAAAAAGCACTTGCACAATACGCCGGTCAACTTGCGACTTGAAAAATTTAGTTCGCACGTACAATATGCAGTGTAAAGTCCCAAGTGGCTAGCATTACAAAGTAGCTGTGACTATCACTTGTAGCTGATGGGGTCTGTAGCAACTCAGCCTTAGACTCCAATCTGGCTACATACGCTTTACTGTCAGTTGTACACCGGTTTCTTTATTCGCATGATAAGTTTTTGTATCTTTTATGCGTGTAATATGCACCCCCTCTCAAGACCACTTTGTCAAACTTATGCATATCATTTAAATATTTTTACAGTAATTACAACCGACTGATTGCGGTTTAGTCTGCACATCACCAAAATTAGCCTGCATTCAGCCAGGCAAGTTATGGGATTGGTTACATTTGGCAAATGTACCATCCTGGTATTCATTGAGACTACAAAGCCCAAATCAGCATTGCCACCCCTCAGTGGGTAGGCACTGTGAATACCAGTGATGGTCTCAGTCACCACTGCGGATGAAACAACAAACACACCATTATGATTACGAAAATTAAAATGCACAACATATCTTTCTGAATATGAACAAAATTATGCCATAACTTTAACCACATGGCCCCATTCAAGTTACAGAAATGCCATCAACTTCACTGGTGAATCGGAGAATTTTCATTTAAATAAGGAACCAATGCGTCTTGAGATCACAACGATACACTGTTTATCAACACTCAAAATTCAGTACAACATCACTTGAGACAAGTATCACAGATATGGCCAGTGTTGGCCACCATGCAGAAAACAAAGCAACACGACAGACATTCGTTTTCCTGAAAAAAGCAAAATGGAGCCAATGCAGAAACAGTAGATGTGAGCGAGCGAGTGGAGTTTAATTCCCTTCCTGACACAGTTATAGTCACTTCCGAGGCAGTCTTGACAGCCAATAGTTTTAGATACTAAAAAGTAATGATTACAGTATAAACAAATAACTAAAACAGAATGAAACAAGTGGCCCTGATTCTCTTCAGACACTCGGTCAGGCAACAAGATGGGCTTATTCTAGTTATCCCGAGATACACATTGGGCTTCGACACAAAAACAACAAAAGCTCTAACAATTAATGCGGCTGCCCACCAGTCCGTCGACTTCAGGGTTATCGACAAAAAACGGTTTTCCATTCTCCTCTTGTCGACGCACAAACGCAAGGATGTCCTCGTCAAAACTTTCCGAAGAAACTCCCGTGCCGGCGGCCATGACTGTCGCTTTCTCGCATTTTTCAAACAGACACGTCAGCAGTGGAAACAGCGGATGTCTGCAAGCAGAAAATCACATAACAAACACGATGTAGTTTATCTGCACGTTAGGTAGTCAACTTAGTTGTGCTCTCTGTCTGTCTTTCGCTCTTTCTCACTTTTGTATCTGTTTGTGTTTTTGTGTATCTGCATGGTTGATCTGTAGTCTATCTCTCTTGTCTTGGTCTACCTGTTGTGAGGAATAAACGTATACATATACCCATTTATGGCGACATTTGTGTATTTCCTGTGAGTTCACTCTACATAAGTAAATGACTCGGTCTGTCTATGTACATAATGGTGAAACGACACATTTGGCTTTACAGTTCAATGTTTCAAAATGTCACGTAATGAGTGTAGTAATGTATTTGGGAAAGTTTCCTATTGCTTTTTCAAACCATTTTATGCACCCTTAAAATACTTGGGCACACCAGGCACATTTATAGTAGTCCAAGAAGACAATTTCATGGCATTCAACAGCATATAATGTGGATGCGCGAGTTTGTTTCAGATACTGCAAGAACTGGCAGAGCACATGTACTATCAGAAGCAATCCAAGAAAAAATAAGTATTAACGCAGAGCTCATCTTCAGAAAAATCCCGATGCCATCATTACCATTCTGTATTCAGTGTACTCCAAAAAAACCAAAAATACCAAAAAACTGCAACCAATGAGTGAGACCCAGTACCAAGACTCAAGGTACACATATTCAATTTATTTACCACCAATGACAAACTGCACCACGTAAAAATACAGTTGAAAATTACAAATGTTTAAACAGCAGAAACTGTTGAATAACAGGAACTGTGAAACAACAGATGCATAACGAAACTGCAATTGTGTAATGAACTTACTGATAAATCAGCTGCTTGTCAGAATCTAGCTGATCATCTGATACCTCTGGTTCTTCTACTGTTTCAACTGCCGTCTGAGAATCAACTTCTGGCTTGTCTGTTAGTGTACTGCACACATCACAAAAGTAAAACTGACACGATAAAGAAACACTCTGAACACTGATATCAATCTGAGTATTCAAGTGGGCAGCACAAACTTAGCTAGTACGTACAAGTGCAACATACATGCTAACTATAAAGTTGATCATTGTAAGAAGATGGAAGCACAACCAGACTTGAGACGTTTCAAACTGCATTTTTTCCTTTTAGAGGTGCGGGAATTAGTTACAGCAGCAAAGAAACCTTTTCCCAGTAAGCTGCTGTTTCTACTGCTCCGTCGAAAACATGAAAAACAAAAAATGCCCTGCCTAAGTGTTTATGTGGCAAGCTATGCACGAGGTTTGAGTTCAAATACCAGCTGGTAACACTCGAGAAAATTCAAAATTACTGTGAGATTAGCTGCAGCCACATGTCGCACAGCAACAACTGGAAAACTTAATTTCAGGCCTATCAGAAAGCAAAGTAACATTTCCAAGCTTTCTTAAATAACAATGTAAATGACATCGACATTAATGACACAACTTTTGTGCACTGCATATGACGTTGTGGCAGCTGGTGTTTGGATTTAGCAATATGCAGTTACGAAACTGCTCAGTTTGGCAAAAATCTCGGGAATATTGTGACAACACACACCTCTGCTGTTGGACAAGCTGAACTGGAGCAGCAGCTGCTGGCACTGAGCTCTGAATTACCACAGTTCCTGTTAAGCCAGTCGCTGGCTGGCACAGAAATGGCAACGTGTGTGGCAGAAACGTCACTAGGCCCTCTGCAGAGGTCTGCATGGCACAAGTCTTCCGTCAGGCAAAACCTACATGTACCATAAATATATCTTGTACACTAAAAATAAACAAACTTTACACTAAAAGTTCAACTACATTCAGGGGCGTCGTGCAAAAAAGTCATCTGGGGGGCACCAGCCTCCTTCCCCT
>Ga0056115_1001891_pt1 | contig 10406 bp, 6 predicted proteins | sample WorMetOlspDAHAB1_FD_77007 | JGI IMG/M metagenome (GOLD analysis project Ga0056115, IMG submission 77007) | Marine gutless worms symbiont microbial communities from Max Planck institute for Marine Microbiology, Germany - Olavius sp. DAHAB.1 ... | reverse complement strand
TCAATCAATCAATCAAACTAACTATTTTATAGTGCGCCTAAAAGTTGACCAGAGAGCTGGCCAACTTAGTCTGCCGCACTTAGGAATAACTAAAACAGAAAAAATAGAACTAAAACATAAAACATACATTTGGTAGAATGTAAGAACGCTGGAAAGAAAGTTTTTCGTTGCTGTTAAGTTTTATTGTACAAAAATAGCAACCGCACGTGCTATCTCAGATATGGGTGTTCCCAGGGTGTCTGAATATGATAATATGCAGGTCAAAGACTTTGTATTACGGTTCTGCATGTTAATTAAACAACTGTCAACAGTAATCTGCCAAAAGACACTCAAAGCCTCAAAGGATGCCGGTGTAACTGATTTTGTCTGAGAAAAAACAGGTCATGTAATATCAACCGAAGTACACCAGTATAGCCTTTTCTGCCTCGATAAAGTAAACGTTCCCTTTACTGCCCCCCCCCCTCCCGTCATAATTTCGCTTAGCGTCACGTACAGCTCCGGCTAATCTTAAACCTATAACCTTAACCTATAACCATAAGCGAAGTTACAAGGCGGGGACAGTAAAGCGAACGTTTTGCCCTATAGATAATAATTATTACTATATTAGTCAATCGTGTGTGTGCGTCCTTAATGTGCTCAGACTGGCCTAAAAATACTCACCGTTCACCATACATGAGCCTACAATATCAACTGTCGAACCGAAAGTTGAACTCAGCGGGTATTTATATAGTTGTATAGGCCACACAACATGAAAATATAACTATAATGGGGTCTGGTGTAGAAGTGCACGTGAGATAGCTAATCATAGCCTAACCTTAACCCTGACGCTGACCCTAACCCTAATACTAACCTTAACCCTCAGTAACACTTTATTAGCTATTTTACGGAGTCCACTACGTGCACTTCTACACCAGACCCCTATAATGTACCGGTAGAAATGAAATTCACTGTTCCAGCTTACCGTGATATCACAAATACGCGTGTTTTAATACTTGATCGCCGTAATATTTTACCAAACGACAACACGTCAGCTACGACGTCACTGGCCACACAGTGCAGATAGCATCTATAGTAAGTAAGCAGATAACTATGATTCAGCTACAGTCGTCAGTCGATCGTTGTACGTTACAGGCTTACAGCACGTGGCACCCACTCAGCAGTCTGCAGTCTGCACTTGATATTCTGCATTACTGCTTGGCGTTTGCTATTAAAAACTTGCGTTCGTTCTGTATTACCAGACATTGATACTGCGACTTGTACGACTGCATGAACTGGAGACAGTTGTGACACGTGGTTTGGCTACACCGCTGAGGGTGGTCACAACTGTCTCCAGTTTTTTAGAGACAGTCGATGGCTATCAACATACATTTTGTTGGTTATGCCAGTGGTTGTGCTTATAGGTGCTTACTTACTTATTTAAGCACGTGACTGCGTGTATACTTTGATGTTTTGCTCTGGGAAAAACCGGGAAAGTAAAGAAAAAGAAAGTGATAAGGTTGGCGGTATTTTGTGTGTGTTCAATGCACATTTTCGGTGGCAGCTTAACCATTTTATTTTTCAATGAGAGTAGTAAATATATGAAATAACTTGCGAGATTCTGTGGACTGCCACAGAATATAACTCTCGTAGAACAGTTAAGTACTCGTTGCAGCTTATCAAGAGTCTGTTTGGTCAGCCTGCCAGAAGGCTATTGCAGTAGTCTAGCCTTGTTACAATCAGGCTGTTGGTAACAGTCTAGTTTAGGTGCGCCACCATAGATATGTGGCTTATTCAGCAGAACTTGTTCTGCTGAATAAGCATCAGATCTGAGGTGGCGCACCTAAACTAGACTGTTACCAGGCTGTTGACTATCGTCACTGCAGTGATTCGGTCAGTGGCGCTGGAACGAATTTGAAAGTAGGGGCACCAGTTCGGTGCGAAAGTCGGGAGGGGGGCACCAGAGAAATTTTTATTGGTCATGGCCCTCCACATTTTTGGCTTCAAGTTTACAATTAGTCGTTTTGGTGAGCGCTTTTGTGGTGGTCAGTACAGTTTGGTCAGTTTCTTGTTGTTTGCTGGTCTACTCAGTCTCACAGTGCCCCCGTGCCCATCCATTTGTAAAAGTGGGGGCACGTGTCCCCCGTGCCCTATGGAGTCGTTGCCACTGGATCCGGGTGAACGCACGTTGGCAGCTCTTGATGCGACGTAAACAGCTGTAACAACTGGCTCTCAGTTGACTGACATGAGCCTTCAGTGACGAGTCACTGTCGAACACCATGCTGAGATTGCGCATGTAGGAGGAAGGTAGAACTGTAACGCCCACTAGTGTAAGCGGTGAATCAGATGGTTGGTCACTTGTGGGACACCATAAGACATCGGTCTTTGCCGGATTCATTGCCAAACGATTTGCCGCCATCCACTGGTCAATTTCTTCTATGCAGGTGGAGACGCGACTGGCACATGTGGCAGAGTCATCACGACGACAAGTAAGGTACAGCTGGGCGTCGTCGGCATAAAAATGTGAACCGTGACCGTGTCTCTCGGGAATTTTGGCTGCATCGGATACGTACAGAATAAACAGAAGTGGTCCTAGACGGATCCTTGCGGAACCCAGTGAGGAACATGACAGCTGGGGGACTGTTTATCTCTAAACCGAACACACTGTTCCCTGGCAGCCAGGTAAGATGTGAACCATGCCAGCGGGTTACCAGATATTCCATATGATCGTTGCAAGCGTTGCAGGAGGATGCTGTGATCGACAGTGTCAAACGGTGGGACAAGTGTCAAACGCTGCAGTCATATCGTCTATCGGTATTGGAGTCAAGTGTGGTGATAACATCAGAATACACTTTAACAAGTGCTGTTTCTGTTGAGAATCCACTTCTATATGCCGTCTGACAGTGCGACAGTAATAAGTGGAAGTCTATGAAATGACTGTATTTGACCTCCGACGACGTGCTCAAGCAGTTAGAAAGGAATAACATGTTAGAGATCGGCCTGTTACTCTGTGCTGTGTTAATGTCCGTGCCTGGTGTCTTAAGACGTGGAGTGATAATTGCAGTCTTAAACAGTGCAGGTACCACACCAGTCTGCAGTGACATGTTGCATAGATCTGCTAAAAATGGCGACTGTAGATCGCTGCATTCCTTAAGCAGCCGTGTTGGAATTGGATCCAATCAGGACTGCTTGTTTGGAGCTTCCTCAATTAACTTCATGATCTCAGCAACAGTGACAGGACTAAAGGCAGAGAAATTGACGACGTTCTCATCAACCTCATGGTACTGGGTCGGCGGGGCGCACTGCGTCCTGCATCGTACATCTTCAACTTTTTATGTGAAGAAAGCTGAAAAGTCTTCTGGTGTAAGAAATGTCGGGTTATTTTCTTTACCGCGACACAGAACGGCATTGATCGTCTGCCAATAGGAGTTTTGTTGACAGTTCCAATGTTATCAGTTTTTAGTTTTATTATTTCAGTTCTACATTTGCTTGGCCTTCACCTTTTTTATTACAGCTTTGCTTTGGTTTGCTTTGAACCTGGTGATGATGATGATGATGATGATTATCATTGTACTGTCATTACATTCATTTAAAACCATTAGATAAGTTTTGGAAGTCTCAAATCTGCATAAATCATAATAATGACGGTACCGATTCGCCATTCCGAGGGTCTGCCTTTCCCAGCTTTTGCCACTTTTAAGGTCTGCAACCGCTACTGTTTCCAGAAAAATATCCCCCATATTTGGTCCCCTTCTACATTTTGAGAAACTCAGCAAAAAATGAACAGCTTTTATTAATTTTTGATATACAGAATCCTGAGGAAATTTTCATCAGAAAATTGTAAACTCGCCCACCTCACCTGAATAGTATTGCTGCTCTACCTTATGAAATGCAAATGTAGCTTTGTTTGCAGTATATAACAGTTATTATTATAATATAAATGTCTTACTCCACCACTACATATCAAGATAAGTATCTAGTCACCTCTAACTACTGTGTGTCTAGTCTACAATGTTCAGTTAACCGAAGTTATAATAGTAATAAGTTGGTGGCTCTGAGAAGAGCCGCTTGATGTGTCGTGTGTGTGGTCGACACTCTGGAAAGTAGCTTCAGATAAGTTGTTTTTCACAAGGTAGTGTGGTGACATTATTCAGGTTAGGGGGGAAAGTTTATAATTTTCTGATGTGAAATTTCATCGCGATATTATGCACCAAAAATTCTAAAAATTAATTCAGTTTTAATTAGTTATTTAAAAGATAAAAGGGGACGTTTTTGGGGCAGTGTATATGCATAAAACACAAAAAGTGAAAGTGAAGTGGCTATGAAAGCTAAAACCATTTGATAAAGTCAGACACATCGACCTTTAAAATTGAGCAACAAAGTCTGGTATGAGATATGAAATCTACATTTTTAGGATGAGTGTTCCAAACATTGATAATTCGATTAAACCCAAATTGCACTTGTTGCATCACAACACAACACGACATGCTATCTAGCCCGTGCATTTTTTAAAGTCGTACATGCTGTGTTGCAGGTGCTGTGCAGCACGCTCGACACAGCACTTTGCGACAAGCGCGACAGGTGTGATACACAATATAGTTGTGTAATTAGCATAAATTTATGATCACTGTAATTAGTTTATTGTTTGATGTAAAAGTTATTCACTAATTTATTGGATTATATATTTATTCAATTTATTTTATTTGACGTTAAAAAACAGGAATTGTGTGCGTAAGGAAATATAATAATACATGTAAAACTTTTAAAAACTATCGTTAACTGTTAATTATTTTATGTGTGTTGTGAGATTTAATTTTATTTGTGAGCTTAAGTAATAAATTATAATAAAACATGATATTGTTTTACACGCGAGCACTACTGCTTCTTCGTCGTCCACCATGTTTGAACAAGCACGGCGCAGCATGCAAACATGTCATGAAGACATGCACGACGCTTCGTGCTTGTCGTGTCGTGAAATGACATGACACAACTAGTGGAATGTGGGCTTTAGTGAAAATATTGTTCTTGTACTTGAAATAGATTGTTTCTTAAATAATTTGTATGGGTGCCCGTTTTTGTGCAACTGTATGTATAACAAAAGAACTCATCTGCCGAAATGTGGACAACATTAAAAACGGTTTTGTAACACTTTTAATATATATATATATTAAAAGCCCAGACAAGTAAGTTGATATCTTGTGAAATGAAAGCTTGTAAGATGAGCTTGGCTTTGCTGACAACATGATCGACATGGGTAGTGGAGGATAAATCGTTACTAACAGTGACTCGAAAGTCAAGAGTGTTTGGAACAATGGTAGTGTACTATTATTGAGAGTCAAATGGTGGGAGCAGTTCTCTGCACCAGTGTTCAACACACAGTATTTGTCCATATATATTTCTAACTGCCACTCCTTGGCCCATTCACACAATGCAGCCAGGGAACTCTGTAAGCACTCCCTATCAACACAATCAACGATTGTGTAATTATGTATGGACTTTGATATTATATGTTTTTGCTATTTGCTATACAACATATTCGTGTGTTTTTGTAGAAACTGACTTTATGGAAAGATCATTGTTCAGAAGAGCCTTTGGTGGAAAACAACACAAGCTTGTAGAAGATATTCAAGTTGAAGGTTTATTTATACATCTGCGGGCAAGGGATGTCATAACTGAACGACAATTAAATGAATGTAATAGCAAGGTATACCAGACGTTTATCTTTGTATGAATGAGAATAGTAGTAGTCTGAATGAATGAATGAACGTTTATTAAAGTTTTGTAGCATAAGCTCTATTAAAACACACAAGAAACACGTTCAACACTGCAGATACAATGCAAAACAATAAACACGTAAAAATGCGAACCAGTAAACACGTAAAAGTAAAACACACATGTATACAGTATACAAAAACACGTGACAATCATTATACATAGTTTGTTAGTTTTCTTAGTGCATAGTTGATGAAAGAACAAAATCGTTTGTTTTGGTGAATGGGATAGGATAGGTCTTTGTGTGCCGCAATCTTGTTACCAGTAGAGTGTCGCGTGGAAGTGGAAGAAGGTCGTGGAGACAACTATCAGGTTGGGAAATGTGGTGGAAAAATTGCTCATCAGCCTCCATTTGACGGTGTTTAAGTGAGTCCAGTTTTAGATATCCAAGAGCAGTTATGTATGTATGTAATGTGAGAGGGTGAAGAATTATGCGGATAGCACGTTTTTGCAAAGCCTCAAGTTTATCGCTGAGCACATGTGAGAAGGTGACGCCAAACAACCGATCCATACTCCAAGACAGAAAGTATAACTGATTTGTAAAAACAACAAATCATCAGTTGACAATCCAGAGCGTTTAAACAACTTAAGAAAAGTAGTATATTGTCGAGAACTTAGTGATAAATTAGTGTTTAAATGATTTTAAATATATAAACAACTTTCCTGAAGACTCATCTCACGTGTGACTGTTATTTGTATTAATATATTGTTAATGTGTGTTTTAGTACTTTATTGTATGAATGTTGTAGCCTACACCAGAAACAAAGATTGAGAACCTGCTGCAAATACTTGTAAGACGAGATGATAGCCATTTTGAAGGATTTTGTGAGGCACTTGAAGCTTCTGACCAGAAACAAATCGTGGAGAGATTTTTTAAGGAATACCGTGTATGCTAATACCAACAATACTACGATTTATGTATGTAATTTCTGCATGTTGTGTCAACAATATATTCTTACGGTATTTCTTTGTTGATAATTTACTGTGTCATTCCTGCCATTTATTGGCAGACTTAACCGTGAAACTTGCTACTCCATGTAACATTCCTTGTTCTTGCAGTAATTTGAAGTTGCATAATGTCAATTTTCTAAACTATCATTTTATAGTAATTTACCTGTAATATTGAATTAGCAATTAAGCAATGTTTATGTATTTTGCAACGAATGAAGGAGTACAGGAGTACCTAACTACCTACAGTTCATGTTCTCCATCATAAACCAGTTCAAAACAGTGAGCTTGTTTTTATGTATCTGTACCTGCTGTTGTATGTTAAGCAAGCTGAGGTAAATGCCTATAATTATCGGTATTTTACACCTTTTCTGGATATGAAACTCGAAGTTTGTAACTTTTACTTTTGTTGGCTGTGAAAAGGCGAGTGCAGTAAGCGGAAATGAAGCAGCGAATAATGATGGCAATGGATTGGGGACCGAGTATTGCATTGACGGGGTAAAGCGCTGTGCAGATCGGTCAACATCCAACGATCGAGGCGGAGTTGCCGATGGTGAATAACATACCCAGTTTACACAATAGCATTTCAAGTGTTGCTGCTAACATTACACAGTGACGTAGGCTGGTGCACACTTTTCTGGTTGTTGTCTGCCAGGTGGTTGCTGCTCTGCAACTCTGTTGTTCTTGATAATAATAATATCATAATAATAATAACGCTATAATTTATAACGTGTTGGAAATCAAGGGTGCTTAATGATGTTCAAATGTGCCTTAGCTCTGATGTTTTTGTCAGTAACTGTAGGAAGTCTGAAACGGGTTTTGAGGTTCCTCTGGAATGGATGAGATTTTGTCCAATATTCGAGTGTGTGTGATTGGCATGCCACAAATTGAATGCTGCTGATGATGATGATCATTGGTCACCAGAAGTTGCTGCTTGGGCCTAGTGCTCTTCCTATTCAACACAATTGCATCTCGTGTCGACTACTGTAGAACCGTGTTGGCAGAGGGCGCCAAGAACCATCACCGACAGGATTCAAAGGGTGCTCAACGTGGTGGCCAAAGTGGTCATTGGAACCCGGAAGTTTGATTGCAGCTTGTCCCAACTGCTTCACACTGAGCTAAATTGGCTGGCCATTCCACAACGTGTCCAGTATAGTCACAGTTCATAGGTGTCTGCAGAACAAGGCTCCTCAGTACCTGGTGGACTGCTGCATGCGTACATCTGACGTCTCAAGTAATCAGCGCCTTAGATCAGCTAACCGTCGCCAGTTGATGGATCCATGACACCGTCGCAGCGCGTTTGGTTGTCGGGCTTTCTCCATTGCCATATCTCACTTCCAGACTCTCTCCAGGACCCTGCTCAGAGTACCAACAGCGTCAGATCCGCTCTGAAGACTCGTCTCTTCGCAGTGCTAAGGGATGAGTAGCACATTAGAGGCACTGTGTGATGTTCTGTACAAATGCATGTCTGCTATTACTACTACTGCTACTACTACTACTACTACAGTGTGTAGTCACTGGTCATTGGCCATAAGACCAAGGTGTTGGCTGTGAAAATCATGTGTGTAGGTTCCCCAGCTTACTATGGTTTCAGTGATTTTGCCATGTCTCCCGCCCGCCTACTCTGAAGCCAGTTCCCACATCTACCGGCACAGTTCATGGCAGTTGGCCACTATGGACGCTATGGGATGGAAAATTACCAGTTGCTGTAGTTGAAAAGCAGCATATGTGGCAGCTAAAATGCATGAAGAATGTACCAGACAATGTTGTACCCTATCTTGTCAGGGAATTAACTTTGATTAATTGATAGTTAAGTAAGTAACAGTATTTCTGTGCACCCAGGTACACCAGAAGGAAGTCATTAATTCAGTCGTAATTTGAGGACTCGGCCAAATCAAACAATAGTGGTCGTGAGAATGGCGTTTTGTGTGTCTGAAAATATTGATCATACTGAAGAACATCTGACTGAATAAAAAGACACTCATAATTTCTGTTTTGATGTTGGATGTTTTGTTTGTTTATTTTTAGGTTATAAGATGGCAAAGCTCTCCTCTGTGGATAATGAAGATGAAAACACTGACGATGACGATGCTGATCTGCCACTGCCTGATGTCCAAGTGCAGCGTTCAACACAGGAATTTTACGAGCAGCATCAGCACGAGGTGCCTTGATTGTCTGTAATGTATGTAATGTAATTAAGACGACTTGTATAGCGCAATATTTGGCACGAACTCGAAGCTTGTAGCAGAAAATTTTGCTGCTGTTGGATTTTGCCGTTTTTCTTTGCTAATCATTAAATCGTATAGTGTAGTGACAAAGGATTAAGTATGTGCCATAAAAATGTGCAGATAATACACATTCGCTGATATTACGCAGGTCAACTTTTGGCTGATGGTATATATGAATGGTGAAGTCCAAAGTGGCGAGTATTAATAAGTAATTGAAACCATTACATACAGTTAGTGGGCTATGTAGCCACTCAGCATTAGGTGCCCATCTGGCTAGCGTTTATCCAGAAAGTTGGCCAGTAGGAAGTCTACAATGTTGCCTTTCTGCATATGTTCTACTTTCCAGTTTACACTGGTTTGTTTATATGCAAAGTAAGTTCCTGGATTTTTTTTCACACGTATAATACACAACTCTGTTTCAGGACTGAATTTTTAAAATCAATGTTCTGCATATTTATTATTTGTGCATTTTTATGGTAAGTGAAAAACAGAATAGTTCCAGTGGTAATGCATGAATCTTATCTGACGTGCAGGAGTAAGTTGCTGAGATAGTGAAATGGCCGACTGGAAGAAATCCTCATGCATGCAAACGCTATGCATTTCTCTGCTTGCAGAAGGAAGATTGTTATAGGATGTCTGTCTGGAAGACACACGAAACACTGAAACACTTCTCTGCACTCAGTTGAAGTTGACATGTTTGGTTGTGATTCTTCCAGGCTTATCCAATGAGCCGACAGTGCCGTGGTGTTGCATGCATCATTAATGTCCAGGAAACGGTTGGAATGGCACCTCGAAGTGGCACTAATGTTGACCGAGACAGGCTGAAACTGCTGTTTGAAAAGTTTCACTTTCGCGTCAGAGTGTTTGATGACGGAGATGGGCTTAGCGCCGAGGTCTGCTAACCGTCGTCTTTGTTTCGGTGTTTTGTAACTTAAAGTATGTGCAAGTCAGTCTTGTGTGACATGTTTTTGGATCACTCTGATTCCTAATTTATGTGTTATGCAAACGTATGCACGCACGTGATGTGTGACATATTGTGGGGATCACTCAGATGTAGATATCTTGCATTAAATCTTGTGCATAATCAAGGCGTTCCCCACTTTTTCTGGAAAACCTGTATAAGTTGGGGAAATAGAAGACGTTCAGGGAAAAGTCAAAGAAAGGGAAAAGTCACGTGATTTGCTGTGACATGTCTATTTTTATACTTGGGGACTATTAACAGTTTGTAAGCGTAGTTTGTGGCAAGAAGTTTCGTTTGTTCTTATGTATCTCGATGCCACACAAGTGCCTGGATAAGTCAGGGGATGTGGAAACCCTGTATCAGAACCGCTGTGCTAATGCTGACGTTCAAGTGAGAATGAATGAGAGGCTGCCAAAAATTATGGTTAGTTTGACCTTGTGTTGCCACAGATTAGTAGATTTTGATGCTGTTTGCGACTTTTGTGGATAAGTAGGCTGTGAAATACGTCTCCAGGTTTCACC
>Ga0056115_1001890_pt1 | contig 10408 bp, 8 predicted proteins | sample WorMetOlspDAHAB1_FD_77007 | JGI IMG/M metagenome (GOLD analysis project Ga0056115, IMG submission 77007) | Marine gutless worms symbiont microbial communities from Max Planck institute for Marine Microbiology, Germany - Olavius sp. DAHAB.1 ... | reverse complement strand
GTTCTGCTTAGTTTGTTCATATTGAAAACTGATGGAAAATCTAGCCTCATTTTCGGGGTGTAATGGGATTTAATGATGATTCGGGATAATAGCTTAATTTTTGACCACCGGTATAGTGTATTATACTGTACTTTAGAAGTGACACGCACTAGTGATTACGATAGGTATGAAAAGACTAATATGGCGCTCTCTATCCTATTCTATATGTATATAGTCTTACGCTTATCCTGCGCTTTTTAAGCAGAGTTCCGTAAACCCCGTTGCCTTTTGCTTGCCAAGCCAGTCCTCCATTTCCTGCTCCTGTGTTTATACTCGCACGAAAACTAAGCAAAGTTTTTTTTTGGACTTTGACACTCTCGTTGTCGATGACCTTGTACTCGCTTCGCCAGCCTGCGTTTTTGTTATATGAGCGGAAGGATTATTTTAGCTGTAGAAATATAAAAATGGGCTTATTACTGCAGGCGTCGTTGCCAGGGGCGTAGCCAGAAAGTTGCGCTGCGGGAGGAGGGCGTTAAATGTTGGCTAATATCGGAGATCTCAAAAGTTAGCATCGTGTACTAACAGCAAAACTGCAAGCACTGCACGCCACTTAAGTATTCGGTCATTTAATAGCGGCAGACTAGGGCTACGTGCTGCTGTACGGCTGCATAGGTCAAAGTCCGTGGGCGCGGGCTTGGGCTGCTGCGGCCGTAGGCTAAACGTCGGCCCTGTCTAGTACGATAGGGCCACTGAAGGCAGCCTACGCGCAAATGCGGCACTATATCAGTCAACCTTACGTTTACCTTTTACTGTTAGCCAGGTTTGGGATGTATTGCTGGAACCGTGTGTGCGCCCCTGGTCGGAGTCGCGGTTTGTGGCTACGATGACGTGCCAGGTGTGCAGAGCGTCTGTTGTGTCTTGGTTCAGTTTTTTTGTTGTATGTGTGTGCGCGTCATGGCTCGTATTGTACACATGTGTGGAGTGGCTTTAGCAGTTTATCGCGTGATCGTCGTGTACATAATGCTGGCATCGGCTTGCAAAAGCCCAGAGTCGTCGAGAGGTCGGGGTGTGATGGGGATCCAGGGCCAAGGGTTGCTTTGTCTTAACACTGCCTACCCAAAAACATGAGAGGTCTACTAAAGAAGTTCACGTTCCTGCCGAAGTTCGGCTATGTTGCCTAAAGAATGACAAGAAGCGTATGTACGTTACTGCAAAAACTATTCTGACTTTGATAACCTCGCAGCTCGTGAGATTCTTTTTCGGAGCTATGACTTCATACTCGGAGGAAAAACGCAGTAATGTCGCCGAAAAAAATGTTTAATGATAGATTTGACGATTTTTGCATATCTCAGTTATGAACTTTTGCGGACAGGCGTAAATCAGAAAAAAAATCGGTAAAACTAGGCCGTGAAGTGAACTTATTTTGCTGACCCAATTTATACGTGAAGCATGGATGTGAAATTTTCGGTAAAATCCGACCCACGCCGAACTTCTCGACGGCGCGGTAATACTCTGACCGAGTATCGTGTGTGATCTTACCAAGGATCTTACGCAACTTCACCGTCATAAATTAGCACGAATTACAAATTAGCTTTACTTTCTGGCGTGTTTCGACGGCTGATGCCAGTGACGGACGGACAATGCTGTCGTCGGAACGTAAACTTCGTGCGTGTGCGAGATCGCGGACGATGTGATTGACTTAACGCTTATGTCCAGCAGTAGATCAGTTGTCATAGATTTAGCGGTGAGAGTACTCTGAACACCAACCAGCAGCTTTCGTGAACTGTTTATTAAACAGAGACGAGTGTGTTACGAACGAGTTAGTAGCGTCATTTTCTATCGAACGAAAGAATGCATGAACTTGACGCCGAATGCGCCGCCTCGACGCCAACGCAAAATAAAGGGGACCTGCACCAATGAAGATAAAGAAGGCGATTTACGCATATATAGACCGTGAGGTCCGTCGCGAGGGAGCTCATCCCCTTTCACCTTTGAGCCGGCGTGGGTTAGACCTGATTGAGTTAGCATACAGTTAGCCAGTATGCCAGAATCCTGGCAACAGGGCCCACTGCCACACAGAACTCGCCGTTTCTTCCCCTGCGGTGGCTGAAACCATCGTCAGTGCTCATTGCAACTACCGGCTACCCTTGGAGCGGTGGCCAGGCTGAGTGGCCTGGAAAATACCGGGATGGTGGTCACCAATACCGGTATTATCAGGGCTCGCGTAGCTTAACTTTGCTGATGTGGCCGACACCGGTACCACCGCGACAAACCAGCCACCTCCACGGTGGGAACCAGATAATTCCAAATTGCGAGACCTCACACATATACGCCAAAAAACAAAACTGTACGCCTTATAAAAAACTAGAATTAGTTTTCGGCAACCCCGTGGTTCAGTCGATGAAGTTTCTGATCACGTCTGCCAGCTCTGACTTATCAATAATTATGCCGTCGCACATACATCCAAATACAGACAACGCGGTCTTGGCTCCATCAGCTGTCCCACAGGACGTCGCGGAACGGAATTAACAATAGGCATTTCTGTATATACAACTTCGTCGCTTTGACACTACTGTGCACTATGCATGAGGTACAGTGACGTGCTTCAACCGAGAGTAGCACAACGCCGCCATGTTGGAGGTGCACTCAGTGTGAACAAATTGTGATTTCACATTCGCAACCCTTCATAAAAAGTCCAAACCCGAGCTATTCGCAGACTGCGTATATCGACTTGTATATATTTGCACACACGCAACAGTTTGCAAGCATAAGAAAGTTTACGACGTTCCACTGTTGTAACATAGAATACCTCCAACATGACGACGGTAACTTCACCCCCATGTGTTTATTTTATGTATTCTTATGCCGAAGCAGCGCTGTATTTAAAATGCACAATAGTAGAAACACACAAAGTAAAACACCACACAACACCTATGCACAAAGAAAAGTGACAACTTAAGTAACCACTACGCGACCATGTCATACTTGGTACCAACAAATAATTTCCACATACGATACTTGATATCACGCAAACTGTCCGCACATGGAAATTAAATTCAAACAACAGTTTCAAAAGAGTTTCAAAACAATTTCGAAACAGTTTTTAAACTGTTTTGTTTCAGTTTAATTTCCATGTGCGGACAGTTTTATACTGCAGCTGTAACATTCGTAGACACAATGTGATACTTGACGTCAGCCACCGCAGCTGCATGGCTGTAAAATTTGCCTCACTGTGGGCAATAGCCTATCTGAACTGCGCGCCCGACGGTGGCAGAGAGAGATTTCTATTCCAGATTCAGCGCATCTGCGTCGCAATTTCAGCATATGCTAGATTTTATCACACCGAGACAGCCACAAGCAGACTGCGAGATCGATATGAGTTCATCACGTTAGTGACCTGGCAATTCACAAATAACAATGCTCCTGCTCTGTACAATATTTGGATGTAAAACAGTACATATTAAAACACAAGGTAAAGAGAGCAAAACACAACATGGTTCTACACATTAAAGACACAAAATGTCTCATTTTGTGCTAGGTAATTATTGCATAACATAATAATGAATTCGTTTTGCCATTTGTCGTAATACAGAGATCACAACTTCATCGTCATATCGTCAGAACAATTTCCATTTGCACAATTTCGCATGTTACCAGCTATTTCGTTTAAAACTTGCCGTCAACTAGGCGTAAATATTCAACTCTTGTGTTTGTTAACGAGAGTTCGCAATGAAATTTTGAAAATGTCAACTTTATACAATTGTATTTTATTTGAAAATAATACAACTTCAGTATTTTAATTACTAAAGGCCGAATTGACTTAGCGGTCTCTAAAACTGTACATATATACTTTTCACGCTCTTAATATTTTTTTTCCAAAATACAAAAACGTCACGTTTATCTTTACCTTGCTTTAAGTTATTGGAGCTGTTAAACACCGTCTGTCAGTTGCCAGACACGGTCAGATAGCCGTTATGATATTTAGTTATTTAAAACTGTCATCGTACACTAAGTACAACACAAGGAAATAACAATAAACGAACCGCAAAATAACATAAAGAAAACGCATAGTAAAACTTAAGCAATACGGCCAATCGCAACTAGTCAATGTCAAAAATCCAAAAAAAGACGGATACCCAGTTTTATTTTTGGGATAACTTCGGTAATTCAGACTTAAATTGTAGGCGAGGGGGGGCAAGTCAACAGCGACGCAGGACGGAATTTTACATAATACAATACATTTGACAAAATACAATAAAGCACAATTAAATAGTGCAGTCATTACTTTACTTAACAGTAAATAAATTCCACATGCTACAAAGTATTTGAAATATTTGGCCATACTGCCAGAACAGTAATGGATAGAAGAGAAACACGAGGGCAGAACAGACAATGTTTTTAAGTGTTAGCTCAGCTCAGGTGGGGGCGAACATAGTCTCAGGGGTAGGGGGACGTTGCCCCCTGGCTCCCCTTCGGCTACGTGCCTGGAGAAAGCGAGCGGAGGGAGCGGTAAGTTGGTTTCGCAGAATAAAGCTGGGCGTTGAGCTGAGCGTGCCAAGCGGCGACTTTGCGCACTTGCCGAGGCAGTGGGCCAGCACTGCGCCGAATGCAGACGGAACAGTCGGTTCGGAAAAATGGCGAACGCCGAAGTGTTAGAGATGCACAACGTGAACGGGAGGGAAGAGTTCGGAGGCCGAGCGCTGAACGTCGAAAACGATGCGCCCACCTTGCGCGAGAACGGTAAAATTTCTGTTTCTGCATTTTTCGTCGGTTCTAATTATTATTATTATTATTATTATTATTATTACAAATGAAAAGATTAAAGTGATGCTGTCGCGAAAACGCTGCAGGGGCACTTTAGAAGATTATAACAAGGGAGAAATTAGTGAATGTCAGTCGAAACTATGGACGAATAGAAATGTCTTCAGCTGGTGTCTGAACGGAACGAGGGAGGAAACAGTTCGAAGAGATGATGGTAGGCTGTTCCATGCACGCGGTGGCAGAGACGGGGAAAGCACGATCACCTGGGGTAGAACTCTGCACCGGCGGAACGACAAGCGTTGTTGTTGTGGACGACCGTAGATGACGGCAGTGATGGACAAATCACAAATCAAATCGTAATACCAAATCACAAATAAAATCACAAATCACATTTTAATTTTAAATTGAAATTTGATGGTAAATATGTCACTGGAATAAAACAGCTTCAATCCTGTCAAGCAAATACACAACACATCCAAATAGTATAAACAGTATAAACAGTTTTTGTCAGCATGCCATCCAGTGCAGTGCATTTAAATCAGGTTATGCATCGTGTATCATGTATAATTCAGTGAACGTACTGCAATTCATATCGATTCAGTCGGTGATTAGCTCAAATCGCAAATCAAATCATGCAATTGCAAATCAATCAAGTAGTTATAAATCAAATCAGCACACTTTCAAATCAAATCTTTTTCTCTCAAATCAATCACCGCACGTGATTCAATCATGATTTAAAATCAAATCATGATTTTATTTGCCCATCACCGCTAATTAGTAACGGCAGTGTGACAATGCAGGGGAACGCGTGGGAACGGCACGGCAGTGTGACAATTTAGGGGAACGCGTGGGAACGGCGTTCCCGTTGTTAAAGTGTTTAAGAGCGCCCAAAATGCAAAATCCCGTTGACTCTGTTTCGACCTTCACATATCTCGGAAGTATACAGTCATCCGATGGATACTGCCGACCAGACGTCCGCAGGCTTTGGCCTCCTCAGTAATGTCGTCTTTTGACTGTATCTGGAAGGAACGCCGGCTACCCATTCCCATCAAAATATGTGTTTACCTCGCTCTCGTTCAGTCCGTCCTACTCTGTGCCTCCGAGACATGGACTCTCACTTCAGCAGATGCGAAGTCGCTGGAGGCATTCCATCTGAAATGCCAACGCAGAATCCCGAGAATCTCATGGAGGCAATTCGTTCGCAACTCGGAAATATCTGCGCTCACTAGTCTACCTGCCATCAACGACGTCATCCGACATCGTCGCATCGCCGTCTTTGGTCACATCGCCAGACTGCAGGACAGCACCCCAGCACATAAAGCCCTACAGTCTCACGTCAACATTTCTCTCGGTCGTCTTCCACATCCCTCCTGGAGTCGTCGGCCTGCTCGCCCACGTGGCAGATGTATTTACCAAATCCGAAACGACACCAGCCAACCTGCCGACCTCTGGAAACAGGCCCTTGGACGCGGTCATCATGGACGAGCGACGCGACGGCCCACGCTGGCTATGCGATGATGATGATGAAAATGCACCGTATTCCAGGATTTTGCATATACAAACTCAAAATTGTCCCGGGAGTGATAACCCCGGAACCCCACAAGCGCCCCGATGATTGGACCCAAACACTAATTTCCACTTGGCTCGACAGCCTTCCTATTGTTCTTGTTTTACGAAACGACCAAGGTGACAATGACATCCGAATTCGGTACGTACAAACGGCGCAACAACATTGCCTCGTGCGAATTTCTGTGGATACGTTGGATATGTGACTAGATTTAGTTGTATACTTACTAGTCTATTGCGTGCTTAATAAGTGGTAGGGTTAGCGTTAGGAATAGGGTTAGGATTAGATTTAGTGTCTGGTTGGCTAGTGGTCATGCACACGCATTTGTACTACTTTCGATTGTCATTGTCACACATCCTATGAGCAAAAAAGCTCAGCGACAAGATGAAACAGTTTTAAGATTTAACTTTTATTCAATTTTAAATAATTTTCCAATATTAAGTCGTGCCGGCCAACGTGAAACATTCGACCAGTAAGCTTATTGTGACGCTACGATAGGCGAACGTTATTGATGAAGCATTGACATTCTGCAGGATGGAATAGACGGCTGCATTAGAACGCACGGCATGCCCTCGGCACCGCATAACCAAGGAACGGCAGAAATGAGTTTTTCGGTGACATCGGTAAATCGTCAGCAAGGAAGCCGACACGTGTGAAAACATGAGCATTAGTTGATCATACACAAAAATCCTCAACTTTCAGAACATGAATTTATTCATTATTAAGATTCTCTAAAACGTCGCATGCTTTACACATTTTACATTTTAGAAGTTTTTCTGCATTTTAATATTGAATTTAATGCAATGTTGAACAACGGCAAATTTTTTTGAATCAAGTTTATGTATGTACAGAATAGCCCAAAAAGTAAGCCACTATCAGGTATCATCATTAAATCGTATTAAAACCATTATTAAGGTATTTTTTTCATAAATTTTGACTATAAAATGATAAAAAGAATGTAATAAGTTTGTATTAAGTATTCTATGTGTGACCTAATTTGTGACGTTATCACTTGATGTGTTTGAAGTTGCGATTCGGGAAAATCAACGCATCTGATAAAATCATCGAGACGAATAGGCCCTAGAAGGCGTTGGCTTAACGACGGAGATAGCGAGAACTGGAAACTGTACATCTTCAACCTATAAATGAATACTAATATGCGAAAAAAACTTGTAATATCAATATTTAAACTTCTGATACAGCCACATTAGCGGAAACTGCACAATTATACCTTAAGCCAAGACATAGATCATTATTCATATTCCTTATAAGCCAAAAACGGTAATACCGTATTACACCGTAATACCACTTTACTTTCCTGATGGCGTGGCTAAGTGGTTAGGGCGTCGGTCTTTGACTGGCGGACTTTCCCTGATATGCGCCTGATCTATGGTTGACGTGTGACCACTTCGTGGGAAAGGCGTCCGCTACGGGTCAACCAACCAGGCCAACTCAGACTCTTACCCTCAGTGGGACGGGGAATGAGTAGTGTATCTGTAGCTAGATGGGTGAAACTGTTAGCAGCAGTGTCGCCCTCTAGCGAATGCTTATACGAAGGAAAGGCAGATGTGGTGTATTTGCAGGTAACTCTGTGTGATCCTGAGCGCTTAGTGGTAGAGTTATACTGACGATAGGCGCTATACAAGTCCGCTCCCTTTCCTTTTTCCTTTAATGTGGTTCAAGCCTCAGCTCTTTGCCGTTGTATGCAACCGCAAAGAACCGCAGGAAACCGCAAATATACCGCAAATACCGCACTCAAAACCAGTGGCGGATTCAAAGGGGGCGGTGGGGCGGCCGCCCCCCCCCTATTGGCTCAATTTGTTTGCCAAAAAGCCGCCTTTTCCGAGTAAAAGGCCTATAGATCGTTGTGTGAATTTGCGATAAATGAGGACGGGGCTGATAAATTGTCCTCCGCCCTCCTCCTTTTTCAAAATTTTTGGATCCGCCATTGCTCAAAACGTAAACCTTTCCCGATCTTCCGAAGGACAACCGCCGCCTTCCGCCGACAAAAATATTTGCGGAACCGCAGAGAACCGCGGCTTCAACCGCATAAACTGGAAAGGCGTATAACGCGGCTAATATTTGCGACCGTCGCCGACGGTAATCAGTATCGCAACCATTGCAAACTTGATGCGCTAGTTGCCATTTCTTGTCGTGTGGACGCAATTCTTCGCTGACGACAAGATCTTCTGTGCAGTAAATAATGCGGCTGAATCAAGCCAATGTAAGTGGATTGCTCACGATCACCTTACGCCCAGCGCATGAAGTAAGCACCGCACTAACCGATTGTCTTGCCACAGCTAGACCTTCACTGCACGCTGAGACATGCAATGCAATGATGCCACGAAATTAATAATCATGTTTTATACACATTCAATTACGACCGAACTCAATCAAAATATATAGCAATACGTGGGATGACAGTGACGTAATTCTGTTTGCAATTGTAAACGCCACCATGTTGGAGGTATTCACTGTTAGCAATGTAGCGTCGTAGTCGTACGTATGTTTGCGAGCTGTTGTGTGTGGAATTATGCAACAGTAGAAGAGAGTGCACGGTCTACGAATAATCTCGGCATGAGAATTGTTAGATTTTACGCATTTTAACTCCATCTTTGTTCACGCTAAGTATACCTCCAGCTTGGCAGCGTGTTATGGCAGTGATGTCAGTGACGTCATTGCACCGATAGGCAGGCGCATACATAAAAAGCATTGGTTGCTAAATCGGTTAATCGGTTAACTTTTTTGTCGGTATGCTGTATGAGAACTCCTACTGATATTGACATTTTATTTTACTTCATTCTGTTTTCATTTCAATTATTTTTATTTAATCTATTTTTAGATTAATGTACAAAACCGCAGTTTATACTCTAGTTAACGGCGGCATTACACATCAAAAACAGCAAATATCAAAAATAGGTGATATTGTGCAGCGTGACATTGCCTAAGTGTCAATATACTGCTGAGCAATATCACCTTTTTCATATTTGTTGTTTTTGATGTGTAATGACGCCTTTAACTAGCGTATAAACTGCGGTTTCGTACATTAGTATTTGCTGTTATATTAGCGACTTTTGCTCGGTAGTTAACTTTAATTACTTTGCGCCCTTGTAGCGACTTTAGCCATGTTACTGTGCCTTATAAATTGTCGTTTTATTATTATTATTAGTTTGCCTTAGTTTGTGATAAGTCAAAAAATTATCCTAACTTCCGCTTCTTGGGTTATAAAAGTTTTGAAGTTTAAGACGTTTTTAAAGCTTTCCAACATCACCAAATGACGGACAAACAAGACTACTGACACTTTGAAGAAATCCAAAATGGTGGCGGCCGCCAACTTTTTTTTGCAAAAATGGTGATATTGGCCACGCTTTCTACTTTAGGGTATCTGTTTGCGTCGCTTTTTTGGAAATGCATGTATAAGTCAAATAAGCCGAAGGCCGATAGACAGTCGAACTGCACCATTAGCTGCTGTTGCCATAAATGCAAGCGGGTGTGAATGAATAATTATATGAAATTGTTTACGATCAGTTGCACAACTAGCCCTATCATACAATAATGGAGTGGTAGTTGGAAGCCGTTAATATACATTTCTACATCAATAGGCTTATTCACTATCACGCTGCATTCTGATGACGCCAAGTTAGTAGAATTCGTGCAGCATTGCCAAAATATAAATCACAATATGATAACTGCATAAATTTCAAGATCATGGACGAAAACGTGCACAGAAGATAATATTCTTGCAGAGTTAGGACGCTCAAAATTGCAAATTCACGCTCAATTTTGACGGCTGGTTGGAAATTCGAACCCCTAAATAATGTCGGCCATCGTGTACCCAAAAAAGCACATCCTTGCGTGATTCCGCGTGTTTTGAGTGATTGTGCATCAAAATCCACCCACGGGTCACTTCAGTAGGCGAGTCCGGGGAAAAATAAATCAGAATAAAAAGACAAGGCCTTATAATTCATGTATTTGCCCAGATGCTAGCTTACGACCGATTTGTACAAATTTTGGGTTACGTGTTCGTCTCGTGGACTTAATCAATTGTGCTAAGTTTTATCGTAATCGGTTAATGGGTTTGGAATCTGTGATTGGTCAAAT
>Ga0056115_1001889_pt1 | contig 10410 bp, 6 predicted proteins | sample WorMetOlspDAHAB1_FD_77007 | JGI IMG/M metagenome (GOLD analysis project Ga0056115, IMG submission 77007) | Marine gutless worms symbiont microbial communities from Max Planck institute for Marine Microbiology, Germany - Olavius sp. DAHAB.1 ... | reverse complement strand
TTCATTTTTTTCGACGACGACGCCTACGCCTTCACGTCGACGCGTCGTAATTTTTTCCACGACGACGCAAGGGATTCGACTTCGACGACGAGTCGACGTTTTTTCCACGACGTCGGACACTAGGGGGAGGTGCCTAACTTCGCCGCAAACGTTTTTTTGCAATTTTATTGACTCCTAAAAGCGATGGACTGTCGTGAGGATCTAAAAGGCAGAGAGTGACTGACAGCGACATAGGCCTATTGATCCAAATTCCTTAACCCGACACGAACGAACGTGATATAGGGCCTATACGTACAACGCACGATATGTAGCCTAATTAAGGTACCACAGTCGAGATTTTATGCAGTGCCATGCCTTTGTAAAAATTTCATTCTAATCCTTCGACGAATTTTGAAGACATTTGGATGTTGTGTCCGAAATGGCTTTAATTGAAAGTGCCTAACTTCGCTTCAAACCGGTTTTTTTTGCAAATTTATTAACCCTTACCCCTCCCTTCTAAATGAAGACTAAATGAAGATTGTCGTGCAGACGTAAAAAATGCACATCCTTGCTATAGATACTGCATGTTTGAGCCATTGTGCTTAAAAATCCGCTAACGGTTCTCTTCACTAGACTATCTAGTAATCCAAGAAAAAAAGGTAAAAATGGTGTCATATTTTACGTGTTTGGCCAAACGCTACCTACGACAGATTTGTGAAAATTTTGGTTTATATGTTTGTCTCGCAGACGAAATTAATAATGCAAAGCTTTATCATAATCGGTTCAGGGTTTTTGACTTTGTGGACTTGTGGCGAGTCCAATGTTGATTTTTGACCATTCAACATTCCAGTAGACGTCACGTCACGCTGGGCCTGTGATTTCGGTCATGTCGGTGTTTAGTTAAACCATATTTTTGCGTGTTTACTTTTACCCGTTGTAAACAGACACTAAAAAGTGATTTTTGGTAAGTTTGTGTAGATATATATTGTTTCTGTTATTTACGACGTGTTAGTCTAAAGTTGAGCCATGCAGTGTACAAAGTTATTCAGATGAACGTGTAGTATTGTTGAGTTGGCTTCTCCGAATGAATATTGTTGATGCTTCCGCGTTATTTTGGTGTGGGTGCTACGCCTTTTAGTGCAAAAAATCACTGTTATTGGATTCTGTAGTAAGAAGGTGTCCAGATAATTGCTCTGCGGACACATGTCGCCGGACATCTACCCCCGGAAATCTGCCCCTAGGGCATTCGCCTCGTCGGACATTCTCCCCCGTCCCCACCCCAGTATAGCACTTCCATGGATCCTACAGCAGGCCTTGATTGATTGGACATATAACAGTTCTTTTAAATAACAGTGTAGATCAGCTTCGCCACCCGAGATCTGTTGCTTATTCAGCAGCACAAGTTCTACTGTATAAGCAACAGATCTGGTGTGGTGGAGCTTATCTGCACTGTTAACTTCTTTCAGTGAATCAATCAATAAAAACTATTTTATAGTGCGCCCAAAAGTTGACCAGAGAGCTGGCCAACTTAATCTGCCGCACTTAGGAATAACTAAAACAGAAAACTAGAACTAAAACATAAAATTGATGAGCAAATAAGTCCGGTAAACGGTCTAGAGCCATGAGATCAGTCCGACAGACAGAAACAGACTAAGGTGGAGGATAAAATTTAGTGAAAAGGTAGGTTTTGAGCTAAGAGTGAAACAGTGAAAAAGTGATAGAAGGTGATAGCAGTGTGTAGCAAGTTACCGGCATGTTCAAATGAAGGTCGCTGAGAGGGGGATGAGTAATTCGGATGAGGAATTCTGAGTGACGTAGGAAGTTGGTTCCAAAGATGAGGTGAAGCATGTCGGAAGGATTGATGAGTGACTTGATGAGTGATGATGATGGTTTGATGAGAGTGACATAAGGTGAAGACTGAAGAGCGTGTGTTGTGACCGTGAGGAGGCTGAATAGATACGAGGTCATAGAGATACGATGGCTGAGTGGTATTGAGAATTTTGTAAGTGATTAGAGATGATTGTATATTCAATTTGTTCAGAAACTTAAAGCCAGTGAAAAGATTATAGAATAGGAGTGATGTGTTGGAATTTTGGAGCCTGGACAACAGTTTGAGCAAAAGCATTCTGGATGTGTTGAAGACAATTTATTTGATATTTGGAAGAGAGTTGCAGTAGTCAAGCTTCGAGTGTACGATGGATGTGGCAATCGTTTTGGCGGTGTGAAGGTCAAGGTAGGGACGGATACAGCGAAGAGCATGGATGTGATGATAGCAGGATTTAGACAATGCAGAGATCTGATCGGAGAATGAGAGATGTTCGTCAATTTTGAAGCCAAGGTTGCGAGCAGATTGAGAGGTGTCTATAGAAGTGAAAGAGTTGTGAATCTTTGCCAGCTGCCGTTTAAGTCCCATTAGAAGAAACTCAGTTTACTGGGAATTGAGTGATAAGAGATTAGAAGTCATCCAGGAATTGATAAGTGTGAGAGCATTCTGGAAGTGAGTGCTGCTTGTCTGAAAGGTTGAGGGAAGAAAGCACAGAAAAAGTTGTTTCATCAGCATAACGATGGTGAATTAATGACAGAGATGCCTCGATAGAAGAGGATTGAGGAGTAGACTGGAAAGTTGCACAAAAGGTTCACATATAAAAAAGGCAGTGCTGCCACTGGTAGGATGATGTCTGTTTCCCGAGGAACTTTTTTGATGTTAAAAAACAAAATTCCAACATCACGAAACAAGTAAAGCCAGTAAAGAGAAATACACTTGATTATTGGTCAGTGATCAGTGTTATTATCCGTTTGTGAGCGGTCGGTCTAATTACCGCATCAGACCACAGATGTGACCAAGATACTCAAAAAAGACCGGAAGAAAAGTAGGATTGCATCAGACTAAATCTAACTTTGTCGGACATTCTCAGTACCACATCGGACCTTGCAAATGAGCTGAAAATGTTTTAAAGTTGTTCTGATTAGTAGTAAAAACAAGGTTGATTTGTTCCATTTTATATGACTAGTGATTTTGCAGTTGCTAAACTAATGCGAAAAGTGATAGAAGCATATGTCTGCGACTGGTTTTCTACATCTACGTCTACGTCTACATGATCGCACTAAAGTTTGTCTGGGGCAGGTGTCTGAGGGGGGGGCATTGTCCTATCTACTAGTAGCAGTTACTTCAGTCACTGTGTTGTTGAACAACGTTTTCAACATTTTGTTATCTGTGACCACAACAAATTAGTTTGCAACAGCATTTTGTACACTTTCAGTGAAAGGTCAACACGCCATTTTTACATACACTTTTCTGATTTAAGAAATTGATTCGTATTGTACACGAAAATTGAAAGTGACACAACAGAGTGGTAAGCCAGTCTTGACTTACTGTAGATTTAGGCTTATGCTGTGTGACATCGAGTAAAATTGGGATCCCTGGTTCCAGAAGTTTGACTGCTAGCAACGCAGATAACGTATTTTTTTAGCCTTCTAATGCCAGTTGTATGTTGTATTTTTCTGTTTTATGAATGCTTAAGTGTTTTCTTGTGATTTTAGTGTTTTTATGAACATTTTAAATGTGTTATCTGTGGTTATTGGCATAATGAACGATGACTATGTGTTGACAGGACTGGATAAGTGTTAGTAGCATTGGTTGCTCGACTGTGGTCAGGCACCCTCCCAGTGAGTGTCAGGGTCAGCAAGATGGCTGACAAAGAAAGCCAAGTTCAGCGACCTGCCAGGGCCGATGGCCAGCCAGTGAGGCCACTGGTGAAGAAGACAAGTTCTCTACTTCCAGGCGTAAAGGAGAGACTGTCTTCAGCACTCAGTGACATGAAGAAGTCTGTCGTCAATCTGAAGAAGTCTCCATGGCTGCTGAGTCGCAGTAGTATGTATTCGTCATTGTAGTCATTTTTTTGGCCTCCAGTAAAATGCAAACTGTGGATTGTAGAATAGGGTTAGGGTTTGGAATTGGATTAGGGTTAGGCTTAACTTAGAATTAGGGTCAGGGTTAGAGTTTTGTTTGTTATTTTAACTCTTGGGTGACTTAACAAAAAGATTAGAACTGCTCCTGAGTTCTGACAGCAGACCCCTGATCTGAATTGCTAAAACTGGTGCTAGAAGTTTCACTGAATCTGTTATTGCTTCAAAATTTTATTGAGCAGTTGATTTTTTTAATCGTGTTAAGCACTGCAAAAAAAGATTAATCGTGTGATAACGTGTTGTTAACACATCTGTGGGACAATGTGAGACATGCGAGGGACCATGTAGGCCTATATCATGCACCCACTTCCCCCATACATCGGCTTAGGCTCTTGAAATAATAGGCCTACACCTTACATCATAGCAGTCAGCAACCTGAAAAGTACATTACGCACTCTAACCCGTCTGTGTGTGGGGAAGAAACGTCGTCCTGAAGGGCATTTGCAATCTTTTGGTAGTGTATTTTCAAATGCCATGGCATTCATATAGCATTATTTCAGCAACAGTGTTAAATTTTTTATGGTGTTAATTTTTAAAATTGAAATTAATTGTTTAACGTGTTAGCATGCTAATTAACGTGTTCATTCGAAAGCTATACTTAAGAAGTAGTTTCTATCTTTTTTTATGAGGTCGCCCTTTGTACGATCTGCAGATTCCCAAATTTGCAGTCCGCATTTCACCTGTGGCCTTTTTTTGCACTCCGTGTGGACTAATTTAGAACTTTGTACATTATGCAAATGTTTGTTCAAGTTTGGCATAATCACTTGATTACATGTGAACATTGCATACTGCCCCAATTTTGTAATGTTGTCGTCTAAAGACAGTTACGGTGGAAAATAGAAATTTTTAATGCCATAAGTTTGTCAGAAACGGCAGTAATGTTTGCTGCAATAGTTAAGATATAAATATGGTAACCGAACAATTTGCCAACAAACCAACTTTCAGTCAGTCAAGTTGCAGACTGGTCAGTTTGCAGAGTGTATGATTCATGGACTTTTAACTTACCATAATGCTTCTTGGAAAATTTGGAGTAAATAATTGCTCTCCAATATGATTGGTTTGTTAGAAAATTGTCTGTTAAGACTTAAATATAATGCCATTGTAATAATGTGACATAAATCGAACTAGATAAGACAGACTTTTCAGTCGGTTGATAACAATTGGCTGTTTATAACGGTTGTTTCCATCTTTTACTGAATAAGGCTGAAAACAATACTGGTTTGGGGTTGTTTGTTGTTCTGCCAGCAATTGAAGTGGCATGTGCGCGTGTGTGTGTGTGTGTGTTTGACTGCAGGGGACATTCATAGCCATTTGGACTCGATCAGTGACATACTCAGCCCTGAAGACTCGATCAAAGTGGTGTGTTTGAGTTGTTTTACTAACAAATTGACTTGATGTCGTTGCCAAAAATGCTGTGTTCACCATACAATCCAGCTGTTTTGGCTGTGTATTGTTGATTTTGGAGCTGCACGTCTTTGATCATTTGACATTTCACACTTAAATCCTGGCTGTCTCCCAGATCCTTGGAGACTGATGCAGGAACAAACATATTAGAAATTTGACTTACGGCAGTGACTCCCAAGTTTTGCCCTCATTGACACGTAAGCAAGCTTGTAACAAATATCATCGACTACGGTGTTGATCAAAGTGGTTTCTTTTTGTCACTTTGAACATGTTCTAAAAGTGAACTGGTTTTCAGAACCATCATCTGACACAACTAGCTGTTAGACCAACATCAGCCTACTAAGGAAAAACATTATGCTAACACTATAAACAGAAATTGTCTAAATTAGTCCATGCCTCTCAAAGTTACGGTGTGCAAAAGTTAAGTGTATAACTTGAAACCTGTTTTCTTCTTGATTACTTTAGGAGTCAGTGTTTTGTTCTAATTTTTAGCAGTTTACATGCGTAGGCTTGCAGCTGTAATGACAGTAGTGCCGAATTTGGCTGTAGGTGGTGAAGGTGAAAGGCCTGAGCAGTGTTAAAGGCTGGTCTCACTACTTTGCAATCATCTCGCGAGTTGTAGTCTGCGACGGAGAGGACCGAGTTGTTGACAGTGTGATACTTGGCATTGATGTTAAACATGCTGCTGAGGCTGCTGATGAGAGTGTTGATGATGACGTTGGGAACAATGATGACGATGACGATGATGATGAAGATGATGATGACTGCAGTAGTGATGAGGAGATCGATAGTGTTGCTTCAGTTGGTCTGGTTGTGCCAATCACCAGCCACATGTCAGTCACCATCTCAGGACAGTGGTATGTGTTCCCTCACATTCTCTCTCTCTTTCTCTTTCTCTTTCTCTGTGTTTATGCATGTTTTTGCCGTTTCATGGCACAGCATTACATTTCGTATCTAATTGTTTTGCCTGCAGAATCGTATTCTTCAACTATGTTTCAACCAGATCTTACAGGATATCAACGCGAAACACAGTTTTTGGTTGTGCTCACCATATTTCTTACAGTCTGATCCTCAGTTCACATCATTATAAAAAATGTACGCAAACTGACGTGGTTTTTATGAGAGTTGTATTGCCTATTGCTGTGATGTTAAACTGTGTAAGGTAAAGATAAGCTTCAGTTATATGGCGGCGCATTTGCACATATGCTGCCTTCAGCAGTGCTGTCATCAGAGACAGGGCTGTCGTTTAGCCTAGACTACAGCAGCCCTAGTCTACCATTATTAAAGGTTTCCACCTCCATGATCCAAGTGAATCCATTGATTACTACTCATTTGCCGACTCCAGAAGTATGGAAGACTTGGCTGACATTTTACCCACATAGTGGTAACCTGTCGACCATAGATCAGTCACAGGGCAAAAAAAGTCCACCGGCCAGAGACTGCTATATTTTAACGACTGAGCGACAGTTCAACAGTTGTTACGTTGTTATCATGACATTGCTTCTCTTAGTGGTGCATGCCATAGACGGCATATCTTGTCAGAGTGCAATGCAGACGTTAGTCTCCATTTCCTTTAGGTCATATCACTAGACTGCAAATTGTTTTTAAGAATTTGAAACTTTGGACCTGATATCATATCAGGTTCAAAGTTTCAAATTCTTACAAACAGTTTGCAGTCGTGTGGTATGAGGATGACATCCTAGAGAGAGGTCTTTTCCAGTTTTCCATGTGGACTTGCGCAGGGACACACGTGTAATGATGACCGGATTAGTTGTCACGTGCAGTATTGTAATGTTGAAGTAACTGATAAATTATTTTAATGGATGACTTCACATTGTATCGTACTATTCACGGTTTAAACACATTCATTTACCACATTACACCATGTGATGAAAATGTGATGGAGCAAACAGAGTAGTCGATGCTTTGGTATAGATGTAGTTGTTGCGTGCTTAGGCCAAGTTGTTACCTATAAAAGTGTGTACAGCTGCTGTTTCGAGCAGCTGCTGCTGCTTACTTGCCATTAAGTTGTGGTCTAATTATATGGTTGATAGCGATCCCGTTTTTGGTGTTCTTTTCTATTATCATAATCATTAATTTTTCAACCATAACGTATTACGCACTGTGATCACAAAAACATGCTGATATTTGCATGTTACAGTGGCTTCATGGTCACGACAAGCGATCGTCCTTACTACTTTCGGCCATCAACTGTTCAGTCTCTGTGGTCATTGTTCTTAGTTTTCATTATTTTGTTTTAAGATGGAAGTTTGTATGCTTATGCGTTAATTCAGCCGCAACAGTTCTAACTACTCGCTTTACTATTTCAGTCTGTTTGCGATGTCTCGTTTTTGTTCAGAAGCCCATTTCATAGTTGGTACTGCTAATTCACTGTTTGCGTGCACATATTGCCAGTGGTATATCCAGAATTTTTGAAAGGGGAGAAGACAATGTATTAGCCCTTTTGTACTTTATCGCAAATGCACATAATGAACTATACGCGTTTTCTACGGGAAAAAGCAACTTGCTAAAAATTCTGAGACCAGTAGGAGCAGCTGCCCTCACCCCTGCTCCCCATTTGAATCTGCCACTGCATATTACGTCAATAAATAAGGTGACAATATTTATCAAACTTTGCTGTTGCATTATTGGTACCACTGATGTTTTTAGTTATGTAGTTACGTTATAATTTGCTAAGTTGCATTGAAGTAAGAGGTGTGTGTGTGTGGTCATCCTGGCAACAGTCAGCTGGTGCATTTATGGAAAATTCGGACAATTTGATGACATAATTTCGTGTTGTGATCATGGTCAGTGAGAGAGTGATTTAGGTTTAACATCCCACCCGACACATGATAGGTCATTTTGGGGAAGAGGGTCAGTGTTACATTGTCACTTGTCACTGTGATGACTCTGTGTCTTGTTTATTTCTGAACTGTTTTATAAATATGCCATAATTTCGTAACTTCAGAGACGCCATTTTTTTCCCAGAGATGGCCGAAACCATCTCCAGTACTCATTGCACCTACCCACGGAGGGATGGCCAGGCTGAGTGGGTCTGAGTGTCCTGGATAAATACCAGGATGGTAGACCTGCCAGAGGTCGTCACCAATCCCAGTACTAACCGGGCTCGACGTTGCTTAACTTCGTTGACGTGACGTATGCTGGTTCCGCTGCGCAAAACCAGTCACCGAACAAAATGTGTTTAATATCATGTTGTAGGTCTGCACTGCAGTGTTTAACACATGAGCGCCGTGCTCTTGCCATCTACGAGCGTCAGAAGCAGGGCTCAAAATGGTTGTCCTTTGACACGTTCGCATGGACTTCGTTCTACAAGATGTCGTCCGTTCAGTCGCCAGACGAGTGTCTCGATGTTTGGTTCTACCTGCCGGACATCGAGTCATCCAAAGCCGCTCGACACTATGCCAACGTGTCAGCTTTGTGCCCCACTTCTCTTAGATTGCTTTATTTAATTTTATTTTATTGTAAAAATGTACACGTAGCAAACTAATATTTAAATTAAAAAAATTAAAATAGGTGAAGAATGCTGAAAGTAAATGGTATAACTTTTAGCATTTAAACCTTAGTAATTTTTTAACGAACAACGTAAAACATTAAATAATCAAATGCAATAAAAGTAGTACAGTTTGCACACTTAATCTACTGCAAATTTCTATTTATATGAACACTTTTGTACCATTGTCATATGACACATATATGTGAGGTGTTGATAGCATATGTTCTCTTGTTGGATTACATTCATAATACCAATGACTTCCAGTTAAATTTCTGCTTCCAGAATGTCTTTTTTGCTTCTGGCTTCCAGGAGTAGTCTGCAATAATTTCCCGAAAACAGATAATGAATTTTGCAACTACCAGTGTTCACATGTTTCATAATTTAAACAGTAACATCATCTTTTACTGTTCGTTAGCGTGCACGAATTAAGAAAATTCTGCAGGAACGGCGACCAGTAACGCACTGACACAAAGATGTGCGTTTTTGATAGATGTTTTCAGTGATGCAGAACTCTGTCGGTGGTAATATTTGCCCGAGCTTTCACTGCAGCTGGACCTTGAGTATGGAACAATCTGCCAACAGATCTCAGACATCTGGACTTGTCATACAGCTTTTAGACAGTTTCCATTCGTGCAGTGGGACCACGGTGCAGTGTGAACCCCTATTTTAACTGCACTTCAAAAATACACGTACTCACTTATTTTGCTAACTTTGCTTGCCTTACTTACTTACTTGCTTGTATGTGATGAGTTGCTTGTTTTGCGTGTGTGTTGTTTAGCGCAACAGAAAAGCGCGAAACGATGTTGCTGATTCGTCGCAATATTAAAGACATTATGATGAAAGCGAAAGATATCAACGACGTTTCTACGCAATATGTGAGAAACTTGCATACGTGCATACGCCGTTTTTGTGGGTTTTAAGAATTATGGGCCAAACCAGTATTTCTCTGCGATTTCTCAAGATTGTGGAGTGGCTTGGCAGAAAGTGTGATGGGAAACATTTAAGTTTGTGATGTCACAGTGCAGTGAGCGTTTGTAGCGAATTTCCAGAGTGATTTTTTCAACTTTTATGTAGCAATGAAGCACCGCAAGCATTTTAAATGGTGTAACTTTTGTCAGAGAAGAAAATTTGAAAGTCCCTGAAGTCATGACCCTTGACTCTATTGTGCTTTATAAATCAGTTTATTATTATTATTTTATTATGTTAGATATCGCTTTTTGATACATGTTATAAGTAAGCATCCTCTATGTGGAGTGTGAGAGCGAGTGACAGCGGTGGTTCATGTCGCCACGAAAGTGGGTGTTGGCAGATGCTGCCTAAAATGGGGGATGGGGAGGCACAGCCCCCAACCCCTGCAAAAACTCTACTGGTAAAGTAAAAGTAAAGTCAAACTATTTTATAGTGCGCCCGAAAGTTGACCAGAGAGCTTGCCAACTTGGTCTCCTGCACTTAGGAATTTTTTTTATTTTTAAATTTAAACTGATTTATATAGCACCATAAGGCGCTGGGCAATGTGTGCGAACAACTTGTCCAACTTTGCACTCGAC
>Ga0056115_1001888_pt1 | contig 10410 bp, 6 predicted proteins | sample WorMetOlspDAHAB1_FD_77007 | JGI IMG/M metagenome (GOLD analysis project Ga0056115, IMG submission 77007) | Marine gutless worms symbiont microbial communities from Max Planck institute for Marine Microbiology, Germany - Olavius sp. DAHAB.1 ... | reverse complement strand
TATATATATAGGCCCTATACATATATATATATATCATCGGAATTTATCACGTGCAGAAGCTATAAAATAGCTCTTTACACGGTCCTGCAGTGTCGTAGATGGTGAGATATTACTACTTCCGGTTCGTGTCCGCCGTGTTGAAAATGCATGAGCATTGTTGATTACACTAGTATATACTCCTCTGTGGCGAATAACATTGAAAGCTATTACATTCGTCAATGTCAAGATACTCAAGTGATAAGTAAAGCCTTGCACAGTCTGCGTAAAATCTTCCCGGGATGCTAAAACTGATGTTCTCTGCGTTTCATAGCCATTCACGTCTGCAGCGTTTTTCAGACTTACAACAGTTCACTTTATACACCGGTAGCGAAAAACCGGAAATAGATATAATGATGCCGCCAGCTGCTTCTGAAACCCAACTTATTTAGTAGCAACGTAACAAAAAACAACTGTCACATTCCGCTGATAACTAAAGGCGAGATTTGCAAAAAACCACCCTTGTGGAAAATTACCTCCCAATTGTCGGTGCGACAGGTAACCGTAACAGTTTTAGCCTATTTGAAGAACCCGCTCGCAAAAACAGGCCAATAGCAACGTTAATCTTAATGCTGCAAGTAAATGTTATCAATGATTGTGTACCAAAAAAGTAATCAGTGCAGTTTTTATAGACATTGTAAACGGAAACGAATCATTGCGAACAATTTGGCCAAACTTTGTAGATTGTTTGAAGTGACTACACCGCGACATTATTTAACAAATCTTTTATCTTAGCACAAAGCAAAATAAATTAACACATTTGCTTTGAGCGATTTGTCTAAACTATTGTGTCAGCAACAGTTTGCACGTTAAAAACAATTTCACAAGTGATGTCATCAGTGCTTTTAAACAGCCTTGGAAGATTGAGTAACCAGTCACTTCACGTGATTACCAGTACGTCAGTCAGTTTTAATGAACAAGATGTGACGAGGTATGCAAAAACATAAAGGACTGTAGCAATAGTAACACAAATTGCAATCAACTTCCAAATCTCCTTGGCAAAAAGTCAAATGGAATGACCTCTTAAGTTAAAAGATACTTAGAATATGCGCAAGTAATGAAAACACAGTGAAAGACTGCACTAAATATCAACAATTATTAGTCAGAAAACTGAAAAACCAATCACTGTGATATATACTATAAGAACCAATTAATATGCAGTAAAATAGATAACATAAAACAACCATTTACTACACATTTATTTCCTGTAACAAGTCTGCACAAGCCAGTGAAATGCAGCTTCAATGCCATTCATTGTCTCAATGACGCAGTCATGTACCTGAAACAGAATTAAAGCCTAGATTATACCACATGGTATGGTACAGGTATATAACATACAGAGTTTACTTTGCACCGTCTAACTAACACACTGTATGACTTTAAAATGTCAAACTGTCATAACTAATGACTAACTTACAATGCTAAAAGACAAGCACAAGAGCCCCAACACATTGAGAAAAGTTTACAGTGACAATAAGCTCAAAAGAACATTATTAACTGTAGCCATTATTCTGGATGACTCTTGTGAATTAATTAGATGTAACACACCTTTTCCCCACGTTTTGTCAGATGCCTTTCCTGCCACAAAATTTTACTATGACAAAACTCAGAAAGCAACACAGAATGAAGGATACACTAAAAACAAAAACGTTAATAAGAAGAAAATAAAAAATAAACACACATAGTTTACAGTACACCGTCTAATTAACACACCATGACTTTAAAATGTTAAAACAGTATGAAAATACAGTGAGATTCAAAAAACCTAACAAATCGACGCAGTGCAATTTTGTTGAATCACAGCCATGAAGTCTCAGTAATGTTTTAATATTTGTACTACTTTAATGTTCACTGTTCAAAATTTTGATCCTATGCTTATAAGTTATCACTGATTTTGAAGTACTACTGATGTACGCACTGTTCATTTTCTCATTACAGCCAAGCACCAGTGGTCATAGCAATAGGAATCATGCAAGTGAATTCTGAATCCAACCAGTATAGTTCAAATGCCCACAATACGTTCAACTTGTCAAGTTCTAGGCTAGCAACTGTTGCTTGGTAACAAGCCCAGCCCATCCAGTAGGCGGCCAGCTATCAACAGGTATCCAATCAGGTGAAGAACTAGTACAGAAATAACCACCTCGTTTCCTTAGCACCCTTGCAATTCACCAACTTTCCAGGTTTTTCATTACTGCGAACACAAATTCATGCATACCTGCCAAGGTCGAGTAAGCTTCTGGAGATCAAGGTTTCTGGCGACATCAATGCAGGCAACGCGCGTCGAATTATTGTCAGATACGCAGGACAGAATCAGGACAGGATTGTCAGCTGGTGAGCACTCAGCACTTAGCATTGCAAACAGTTCGGCTTGTCCAATCCTAACTGTTCACAACATAACATTCGCCTCGCGTACTTGCAGAACAGTAGTTTCATTGCCAACAATAACCTCACGAAAATTATCATTTGTCTGATTCATATATCTGTAAGCCGTATCATTAATGGTTTTTACAAATATGACATAATAAGATCAAACAACACAAGTGTTTTTCAGACAAGTGTTTACCACTTCTAACTTTCACTTTCAATTGTCTTCCTGATGTGTTATCTAATTTTTTTTCCTATATATTTTGTATTTATTATGAGAATAATGTATTATGTTAGACACTGCATGAAATGGCCTATTTTATTATACCATCTAGTTTAGAATCTTACAAGCTCACTTATTTTCAAAACATTCTTCAACAATAACAATAAATGTAACAATGGTATATTAGTCATCTATGGATTTGCAACAGTTATTAAACATATTCAACAAAATGCCTACTGCATGATGGAAAACTGTAAACATATCCTATACTTTAAAATTCAACTTGACGTCAGCAGCTTATTTTCAATCATACGAAAATATACCACCACAATAGTTTCTATTTATTCATATAATGTGACGTGAGCGTTTAAATTTAAACACAAAAACAAAGGTATTTTGTCCATACATTTACAACAAAAAATCTACAGCAGCGAAGAAAAGTGATGAGCAAAAACAAACTGTGGTTAGATGGTACTGTGGCGTCCACTACGTAGACAAATCCATCGACTGTCCGACAAAGTTGCTTTACAGATGACTGCAGTTCAGCAACAGCCTTTTCCCCTTCAGTGCTGCTTGAAGCCGCTATGAGTCGGCTCTGAGATGCTCGCTGTTCGGCTGATCGATTTTCACGCTCTGAACGTGTTGCTGTGTACAGTGTTATCAGGTCGAGGGAAGCTTCGTCAACCGTTCTCAGGGTGAAACCTGCGCCAATACCTACACAACAGTCACTCTACTGCTGTCTTGTAATATGTTACAAGTTTCTAACAAATCAAACCAAATGCCAATCCTGGCCTTATCAATTACTGTGCTTTAAGCTGTGCCACTGGAAACAATGAGTGTATGATAAAATAATGGTAAACCTAATACAAATAATTACATAATCACATAATTACAAACTAAAAAAGGACAGATGAAAATTAAATCAAATAAAAAATATTTTAACATGAATTTACATCTAAAAGATGATACAGGAGTGGAACTCATAGCTTACCAAGGCAAACTGCAGCAAGACACATCATTGAGTAAACAGTTTCTCTCATTTTAACTTGCTATTGTATTGTATGGCTGCGTTTGCCATAAATAAACGGATATGATGATGATGATCATTTGCATTCACCAATACTGCAGCAATGCGAATCACTAACAATAATTTATGCCACAAATTAAGTCACACACAGAATATTCAATACTAAGTGATTATACATGATGAAAAATCTAATCTCATTAGCAGACTTTAATATCATTAAATATGATTGACAATTTGGTTGTGGCTTACTTTTCTGTCCACCACATATACTGTAGCTGTGCAATCAAATGGACATACTGCCCCATTTCATGAAACTACTTTAATAGTTCGTTCAGTACTCATGTTTACAAACAAATGAATGTAAACACAATTAACTAACAAGGATCAAATGTATCAGCATACTCCACAGTGCTAAAAACAGAAAGATACAAAATATTATCATACCACCAAACTGTCCAGGAAACATGCTGATGACAGTAAACAGATCTGAGTGGCCATCAAGAATCTTGCGCACTATAAGACTTGTGCTCGATTCCAGACCCGGACCAAACATCACCAACTTTGGCTTCTTCTTCGGCCAAAATGACTGCAGTAGGTCAGAAAGACGATGGATGTGGACATTTTTCTGTTTTGAAAGCTTTGCAACAAGTGGACAGCATCGCAAGTATCTGTGACAGAGTCAAGCAAAGTTTGATGAGAAATACAGGAAAATAACATATAACATACATGTTAAACTACTGCCAAAGTAGTAAAAGTGTCAACAAACTTTAACCATTTGAGCTTAGATTAACACTTACTGCATGGTTGCACAAGAATCAGTTAAATGTAGTCAACATTACTGCAGCTTTTATACTTCATTCACTGCCAAACAAAGGCTATAATTGAGTGGTTTTTCAATAATACAGCAGGACACAAATACTAAGTGGCACACAAAAAATTTCCCAAATTTCGTGTAACTATAACAGTGCACATACTTAATGTAGAGAAATTTATTTTTGCACATGTGTAGATCAGTATGTACTATTAGTACTTAAAATTTGAGTGACATTAACGTCACTGAATGCAACTTAATGATGTAAGTTGAGTTAAAAATCAAATGAAGTAAATAACAAATTTGAAGATAACACACCGTGCTAAGCAACTCAAAATTATCTTCGAGACAACATGTCCGATTTCATCAGCTCGCAAAAACTGACACCGCATTCACCAGATTTTAATCCGCTAGATTACTGAGTTTAGCAAAGCAGGATGGAGGACCAATTCAGCAGATTTTATGCTGACATGGTGAATGATGTTACTGTGATGTTCTAGTGTAGCCTGCATATGAGTTGCACCATAAATGAGAAACCACATGCAAACATTGTTTTATTAAGTGTTTTATGCAAAAATTCATATTCACATTTGAAGATGTTTGTTCACTACATATGTACTTTTCTGTTGATTCATTTCAATAACTCTGTTGCATAATGCCATGCAAATGTGCGGGATGTTTTTCATGCCACTGGTATTACAAGCAGCTTATAAGAACATATTTTTGACAATCAGTTAGTATTATCAGTATGCTCCATGCTAAAGCTGTATTACTCCTAAAATGAGCAAACTAATGTAAAAAAGGAAGAATAAATACTACTTCACAGCAAAGAGAGATGCCAATATAATGAGATAATAATAAACTAGTTAACTTGCTCCAACAAAAGAGACAATTTATCAAAGTGTCTTACATGTCTTTGTTCAGGAGTTCTGTAGAATCACTGCTAAATGAATCTGGATTTGACGAATGGCCAATTATATTCCAACTGCAAATATCTGCCTGAAGTCTTCTCTGCCAAAGAATATTATCGCAGCTGACTGAATACCAGTGATGACTCACACGGCAAATCCGATACAAATCTTCAGCACCCAGAAACGAAAAAATATGCAGCTGTAGGCTATCCTGTAACATTGAGCAAGCAAGTTAGTAACTAGCAGAGCATAATAACCTAGTGCACAATATGTGCACTTCTACCTACCAATTATTGTTATGATATTAATAACAATATCCTTAACGTTACTCTAATCATAATCACTAAGCCACTATAAAATATAAGTTGACTGAGATGTCGAGTGTTTGTCAATAAGATGCCTAACATACACCAGCATCAATGTCTAGAATATGAATAAAGATCTCACATTGCAATCTTCATATTTGGAATAAGAAAATGATGAGACATATCATACTGGAAGATCATGGAAAGTTGTAGTATCACTTCCCACACCTTTGCATGGCTGGTTGCATGCCAAGCTGGTGCCATGTCTAATAAGATATTGCTGAAGTCCTCCAGACACTAGAACAACTATAATGACACCACATAAGAACTAAATATTTGCGGACACATACTGTACATGGCACTATATAGATATGCATATAATAAATATAAAAACAGAGAGAAAAGATATTATATATGTCAATTCTAAAATCAATGAATAAGCACTAAGAAATGGCTAACATGTAAAAAAATACAATTTGTTATTTTCATTAGATCAAATAACTTACATGAAGAAGTATATGCATGATGACATTCACAAAACTACTAAAACTGTAAATGGCATAACAATGAAACTGGACAACAGAGCAAGTTATTGTTCATATGCAAACATGACAAACTCTCACATCAGAGATCGTAATATTAATCCAGAAGTTTGAAAGTCGTGTCAGCAGTGTACGTATGGAGAATAGTAACTGAAAAATTTACAAACAAACCAACTTGTAGTCAGTCAATTTACAGACTGAGCAAGTCACAGATTAGATAACTCACGGACAAAAAGATTGGCAGCATAGTCAATGTGCAGAAACGTTACCCAAAATGTGACAGTAAACAGTTAGATAATCACTCTAAATGGTTTTTTTTAAATTTTCAGTCAGGGCAATCGTCCATTCTGCGTGTTGTCTAATCCACACCTTAACCAAACCACGAAAGAACTGATCGCGAGTTGGTTTGTCAGCAAATCACCCGGAAGCAATGCTGTGTTAAATTTGTATTGAAAATCGCACCACAACTACCTGGTGGTTCTCTGTCTAAATTGACTGACACATACTGTACATGGCGGACACATACTGTACATGGCACTATATAGATATGTCTCTTCATGCATCACAAAGTTTACACTGTGTACGTATGGCAATAATGCAGACCAACCGGAATCTGCAGAGATGTTGTCACCATGAATCTGCGCACGAAACAGAAACTCATACAGTGAAGGCAATGTCGTGGTTGAAATTTCTGTTAGTGACATGCTAGATTTCTATATCAGTCAACAGCAAACACGTGCACAGAGTACGGTCATACATGTGACGATTCAGACACAAAGTGTTACTAGCAGTAAATATATACCTCAAATGAAACAAGTCAACAACTACACATCACCGTTGTTAGTCACGCCTTCCTGTCACGTCCCGTTGCTTCCGCTTCCGGTAAGCTACGCGCTGCACCTAATTGCAGAACTCGACCGAATTCAGCACATACAGTGTGGACCAAAAAATTTGCACATTTTCGACCGATTTTCAAACTTATTTCACTGTCAGAATCAGGAAAACATTTGTAATGTTGCTGTCACTAAAGATCCCACCACATCTCAAGTATGTGGCTACACTACCTTGTGAAATGTTAGTGTCTTAAAAGAAACAATTTAAAACAAGACGACTTCTGTATCAACACATTTTAAGAAATTAACAACAGGAAACAAAGTGTTTATTGTCTCAGTTATTATCTAAATTAAATGCAGTTTATACATCAAATGTTCAATGTGTCCGCCTTGAAGATCGAAGACCGCGGTCGTAACGAAACTTCAATAAGGCCTATAAATAATAAACTTTTCTGACAGACGTCACAGACACGTAGATAGATGATAGATGTAGATGTGATGATTGGATCATGGACAGTTCGTACCGTGTACGCACCCCTGTCAGAAAAATACATAAATATTTGCACCTGATTTCTGAGTATTTAGGCCACGGAGGCCTATGTAAAAATAGACGCCCTGAATTATAAACAATGACCTTACGCATTACTGTCCAGGGGTCGTTTCTAGGGGGAACGCGTGGGAACGCCGTAACCATTGTTTATAAGCTGACAGAACGCATCTGGGAATGGCGTTTCCACTGTTAAAAACGCATACTGGACGGCATTGCGAACCATTTACCGGCCAAAATGCACTATTGCAGGATTTTGTATATACAATCTCAAATTGTTCCGGAGGAAATACACGTACACCCAAATTACCGCAGAGGCGTCCCCGGTGCTTGGACCCAGACACCAATTTCCGCTTGGATCTCCAGCGTTCCTATTGTTCCTGTTTTACGAACGACCACTGGCCTGGCCTGGCCTGTAGCAAATTCGTGGGATGATAAACGATGTCGTTCTATCAACGGTAGGTGCTGTCGCTGTGGTGTTCGGAAAATGTTGCAGCAGTGAACCATAGTATAAGTATAGTCTTTAACTTATCTATATATTGTCAAACTCCATCTAAGAGACGGACGGACGGACGAACGAACGGACAGACGCTGGGAATAGAACTTGGTGCATTTTAGCCTTAAAGTGTGACATCTGATGGCAATAATTATAATGAATTTCCTAATAATTAACTGACCATATTTCGTGTATTTATTTGTTGATCTCGGATTTTATCCCCCTTAAATTTCTATGAAGCATCGTTATTCGTTCATCCATATGATGGACGCCCGTGACAGACACAATTAACGGACAAAGAGACAAACGGACGGACGGACGAAGAGACGACGGACGAAGAGACGCGTCTCTTAGTCCGTCCGTCTGTCCGTCTCTTAGATGGAGTTTGACACATACTGTTCATACACATGGGTGAAGTGCCGCCATGAAACTGAACATAACGCGATGAAATTATACAGACAGTTCATTTGTATTGTTGAAATTCCAGACACAACAGCTGGCAAACATACTACTGTCTGCACAAGATGGCTACAAGTACAAGACAAAACTAGCTTATGTAGAACGGCGTGATTGTCAGCATGACGGCTTAATCGCGCGTCGCAATGGAGGGAATGCTTCGATGTTTAGGCAGCACGTGGCCATGGAACCGGACGCACGTATGCACTTAGGCATACTGCCACGTAGTCGCGTTGAGTGAAATGGATTGCTCGCGGTCGCTACAACGATCGATGTGTTCGCTGCTGCCGCAACATCCAATTCATCAATTCCTCCATCAGCTTGAAAGCCGCGATTAAACCCAGTAGGACCTCACCGTGGGCGAAACGAATCACTGAAATTGAGGCATGCAGCGACGGGGGACGAATGGCCGGCGTCGTCGAGTTCGGCTGACCAACCACCATCGCGCTAGGCGTACGTATCCGTAAGGGATGTTTGGGGGTCCATATCCGTACCACGGACGCCCACACTCCCTTGCCGAAACACTTGTATTTGTATCATATGGTAGATAAAGGCGAATATTAAAGTTGGTCAGGGGGGGGGGTCTCAAAAGTAAATATAATAACTCGAACAGGGTTATATGGCGCAGTCTAACATAGGATCCAGACACCGTAGCTGGAATAACAGAGAACGGGAGACCCCGGGAAAAGTTGGCAAGGGATGAAATGGTAGGGAAGGACACGTGGGACTGGGGTAAAGAGAGGGGAGAGGCTAGAAGGGAAGGGAGGGGAAAGAGACAGACCCCCTAGATTTTAGAACAGATACGTCTATGCCTCGGCGGTCAGGCGATCGAGCTTCCTCCAACATCCGGTCTACTACTCGGCGCCGCCGCGGTCGAAGTCGATTATGTTCGGAGCGGGCGCGCGGGCGCTTGTCGGCCCCGCTGGTGACATCCGATTACTGGAGGAGGCACGCATTGTTGACGCTGCAGCTGCTATTGTCCGTCCATCAGAGGCGCGGTTGTTCCACGGGTGCATTCCCCGCCCGCGGCGCAGTCTGCTATTGATCTGCAGTACCCGCCAAACACTCAGACCACCCACGTTTGCCTTCGGCGCGGCCCATAGCATTGCATCGCACACCGACCGACGTATATCAGTAGAACATAAACGCGCGGCCGCAATGGCCAACGTCTGCTGGGATTGCAGCTGGAGGCCTTGAATCAATTACTTGCTAAACGGCCGTCTCATACTGCATGCGGTCCAGTACATCAGTTGCTCTACAGAGATCGGTTTTATGTTGTCGCTGTCTCTGTCTATCAACTGCAGCTGTTATGATCGACCCGCCTTATAAATTCATGGAATACGCTGATTCTCAAGATACTCAAGTGATAAGTAGAGCCTTGCACAGTCTATGTAAAATCTTCCCGGAATGCTAAGCTGATGTTCTCCAGTGGTCCAGCCGTATCTGACAGATGGGACTGACTCCTAAGGTTACAGTGTCGACACCACAACAGTATTCTAATTCCTACATCTGTCAATCTCAGACACCGGTCTGTATAAGTACAGCAATCAATGTAATTTCTCTATTGTCTACTTTTATTATCGCATGTGCATGAAGTCGTGAATGTCAACTTGATTAATAAACGATGATGATGATGATGATGGTACAACATAGGTACTTTGGCTAGCACACACAACCGACTGCCGCCAGCGCCTCTGAAGTTACGACCTTATGGCGCTATACAAATATGCTTATTATTCAAATCAAATCAAATCAAACTATTTTATAGTGCGCCTAAAAGTTGACCAGAGAGCTGGCCAACTTAGTCTGCCGCACTTAGGAATAACTAAAACAGAAAAAATAGAACTAAAACATAAAAC
>Ga0056115_1001887_pt1 | contig 10411 bp, 4 predicted proteins | sample WorMetOlspDAHAB1_FD_77007 | JGI IMG/M metagenome (GOLD analysis project Ga0056115, IMG submission 77007) | Marine gutless worms symbiont microbial communities from Max Planck institute for Marine Microbiology, Germany - Olavius sp. DAHAB.1 ... | reverse complement strand
TCACAGGACTATCTCTCTGTATTATTAGTCCGCAAAATAGAGAGAAAAGAAATTAAATTCAATCAATCAATCGGTCAAGAATTATTACAATGGCCTAAGTAATCAAGACAGTGGAACGATGATAAAAGTTAGAAAAACGCAATTAAACAAAGCTAGTATAACAATACGTACTGATATCGGATTCATCGGTCTGAGTGTGGACTCTCAAGTGCCTAGTTAGATTACTGCTCTGAATAAACGCCTTGTTGCACAGGTGACATTTGTGTGGTTTCTCTCCACTGTGAATTCTGCTGTGCACAGTAAGGTGTCTAGCTGTTGTAAATCGTTTTCCACAAACAGAACACTCAAACGGTTTCTCTCCTGAATGACTTCGTCTGTGTACTGCTAATGCACCTTTGCGATGACAACACTTTCCACATTCACTGCACTTGTATCTGCTGCTATGAATATTCATATGCTGCCTCAAACAATTCTTATTCAAAAAACTTTTCTGACACTCAGTACATGAATACACTTTGTCAACAGCATGTCTGTCACTGCCTTCACTTAAACGACGTTGATTTGCAAATCGTTCCTCACCCACTGTACGAACAAGCGATCTTGGCTTTCTGTGCTGCAGGTGTTTATTGGTATCAACTTCTGACCGTATTGTGCTGAAACTGTCATCTACACATTACAATGCTCAGTACACCGGTTTGTTTACAGATGTCAAAATTTTTTTTGTATAACACTTTGCTTAATATCAGTCTGTCAACTAAAATACGCAGACAATAAGTGAAACTAATAAAATGAGTGGCTAAGTCACTGCAATGTTTTACAAAAACTGAACTTTACTAGTGATTGTTGACAATGAAAAAAGAACCAAAGTAATCATGAGCGAAAGGTCCCACACTTGAATGAAAAAGCGTTGCAGCTGGTGCTGTACTGAGTCAATGGATGATTGATGATTATTATTATCGGAAAAAGATAAAAGATGCAATTTTGCAGTATTAGTATAGCGATACGTACTGATATTGGATTCAGCTGATTGACTGTTTACGTAGGAAAGATGCTGAACAAACCTACAAAAAAACAACAACTGAGCTGCAGTGCAAGTAAAACATCCTGGACATTTTCAACCATAATCCTTTGAAAATACTGTAGCTGAATTAATACTTCATTAAAGATTGGTATATATATTATTTTTTTCCACAAGCTCAATAACAAGTATCAGAAAATCCGAAAAGTTCTGAAATTAGATTACATGTGCACAGTTTTTTTCAGAACTATGGTAAAGGATTTTTTCGGGGTTGGTAAATATCGCGATATTTTCGAAAATATCGGATATTTTTGATATATATCGGATATTTATTTTTCAAGTTATGTGCAATAAAATTAACAAAATAGTTGCAAAATAGCATTTATTACACCATTATTATTATATAATTATGCCAGTCTGCTTCCCATAATGCAGATTTCTGGTGCTGTTAGCCTGTTGCAGTCTTCTAGATGGTTTGCCAATTAATGATGACTTTCTTTGGTGGATGGAGAAGATCAAGAGACTGGAGCATCCGAGCAGGGACGTGATGGTGATTCAGATGAACTACAGACTGATGTTTTGCTATGCCTACTGACGTCATCAGTGAGACTATGTGTGCAGCAGTACTGATTTGACTTTGTATGGTAGAACTCGGACGTCATTAATCTTGTAAATTGAGTAATTGTGTAATATTGTAATTAAGCCTTCATCACTCTCTGAAAAAGAGTGGGCTGACATTCTCTGACTTCGCATTTTAGTACAAGTTAGCTTAGGCTTATTGTGTGCATGGATTGTAGCATGGCTTCGGCCACCGAAGACTTTCATTAGTTGTTGTATCAGTGTGTATTGCATAGTTTTCCACTTGTTTTTGGAGCCAATAAAAGAACTGTTCAACACCATTAAAAGAGGCAAAGGAAATTTGTGCACATGTCGGGATAATATAAACGAGACAATAATTCAATAAACGACGCCAATGAGCAATGATTTTCTTCGGTGGACAGTGGATGCAGATGACAGTGTAAAGGGCTAAACACGCCACTCAGTGGCTCAGTGGGTCTGCCTCAATATAAGACGGTAGCCAGTATGCTTATACGTGGCTGTGTGTACATAGAATATGCAATTACAGGCTTTTACAGCAATGCAGTATGCAATCTTATTGAAAATATCCGATATTTACAATTGAAAATATCGGATATATATCGGATATATATCGCAGATATATATATCATCAATATATATCATGCCAACCCTGCATTGAAACGTTTGCAAAACAAGTTGTTCACTCAAAATCGACGCTGATTATTGTTGTTGGTAAACGACCTTTTCAAACTTTACTGGACAGCGTCACCACAGTGACATTCCAAATCAAAATGGTGGAGGTTTTATGTCTTAACAATATTGCGTATATCATAAATAAATAACGGTTCTATAGTGTCTTTTAATTAACACAATAGCAATGTTTTAAAACTAAATTGACAGAACACAGTAAGCATTGAAAGACAATGTTTAGACAACCCAACCCTCTTTTCTAACATATAATTCTTTACGCGACATAGGATAGTTGTCGGCGCCATGCCCCATGACGAAAATGCAATAATTATTCCCACAATCGAACATTTCAATTATGCTACTTTATCAACATCATAAATAAAAGGGAAAAAAAGTTAATTGATCTGCAGTAGTAAATTACAAAATAAAACAGAATATGCAAACATAAAATGAGAATTAATTAACTCATAAATAAGTCTCCACGTTATGGCTGCTAACAGAAAAAAACACAGAACATAAAAAGTTGTTCTAAGAGGCATTACTGTCCACAGTAACAAAATACAGAAATAAATACACAGTTGGGATTAAAAACGGGAAAAATAGAAAACTATGAGGACAACTCACGTCGATGTCTTGTGAGTCTCCAACTCTTCCTACATCACAACCACAGACTTAGTGCAGTTATTCCAAAAAGAATAAGATAAGGGCCCTTTGAGACATAACAGTGGACTGGCATTTCGAACTCGACTGGCTTTCCAGTGCGGCATCGTGTCAAGGCATGGTAGCCATCCTAGTCCACCAGGCGTTGTCTGGGCACACTCCCAATTACCTACTGACGACTGCTGCCTCGTCACCCGCCCAAGAAGACTGCGCTCGGCTGACTCTCGTACGCTTCTCGTCAGTCGGACGCGCACCAACTTCAGCGACAGAGCCTTCAATGCAGCTGAACCTCGAGTCTGGCACCATCTGCCGACGAACCTCAGACAGCAGGACTTGTCATACAGCCGTTTCAGAGAGTTGCTGAAGACATTTTTCTTTGTCAATGGAATTAATCGCAGTGTAAATCCCCCTTTAAACTGCACTCAATAAATCCTCTTACTCACTTACTAATTGACGCCATCTGAAGCAAGAACTTTGCACTGCGTCAAATCTATGGAACTAACTTTTTTTTACATTAAGTGCCATCCTTCTACAGCTATTGTGACAGTGTCACTAAAAGACGTGAATTAATAATAATAATAATGACAAAAAAATTATAACATTAACAATAACAATAAAGTCTAATCCACACCTTTGGCTGTGTACAATTTCCTGGTCTTCTTCAATGGCGTCTCGCTCACTTCTTTCGCTGCAGGTGACTTTACTGTAACCGCTTCCGCACCATCGCCATTATCAATCGAGTCTTTGGCGGCCTTCTGGTGCGACGCTGAAGATCTAGCGGGTTTTCCCGCCTGTGCCGATTCTTTCTTATTTCTCCGACGGGCTGCGGGTTTTTCCACATCTTCGGGTTTTTCCGAGACTTTGTAATCACCGACATCAGATTTCTCGATGTCAGACGCCGGTTCCGGAATAACATCCGACACTGGAGGCTTGGCTCTTTTCCCTTGTGACCTTCCAGCCCTCGACTTTGTCGCATTTTCCGGCACAGCAGATAAGGATGTAGCTTTTCGTCCTCGACCGGTATTAACTTCATCATCTGGGAAAGGTGGCTGCCGTGCATTATCATTGGACCCTGAAGGATTTGTCGGTAGTGAAGTTTTCACCTTTGATCTTGCCGCATGTCCCTTCACCACATTATCGCCATCGGATTCTGGAACTGTCGTCAAAAGCGCATCCTTTGCGGGGTGTTTGCCCTTGATCGACCGCGAAGATAACCTTCGACATTTTGAACCCTCATCTCTCCTGGGTGACGACTTTTCGTCCCTATCCTGAGGCATGTCCAGCTTTGCCGCGGCTTCCAAGTCCGACGTGCTGCCGGACGTGGCGCGGGACCTCCGAACGTTTCCACTGCGGATATTTTCATCATCTGCCTCGGAATGAGTGGTCTGAGGGACCGAGGTCCTGTGGGTTTTCGACATATTTTCGGGCGGGTTAGCATCAAACACTTGCGTTGCGACGTCATCCATCTCGATCGATAAGTCGGTGCCGTCAACCAAGCCGGGCTGGTTTCCGGCTGCCACCGACTTTTTGCCTCGGCGCACCGCCCGTTGATAAGTCTTCATACCGGTAGCCGCAGCCTTCGTGCCGCGGTCACTCAGCCAGGAAGAAACGGCATTTTTCTCATCCTCGGCCTCATCGAAAACTTGTGTCTCGGGTTCTTCGTCTTTTTCAGTCGGCTTGCAGTTTGAAGAACCAGCAACTTTACCCGATACGATGGGCGCTGCGGCACATGACTGTGAAGGCACATCACCAAATATCGGTACGCTGTCGGTGGACGGAACGGAAGACACCTCGGAATTGGATTCGAAAACCTGCGTGGCCAACTCATCCACAGCTGAACGGGCCTTTGGACTAGTGTCTGGAACTATGGTCACGTTTTGCAAACCTTTCACCGACATTCGGCCCCTAGAAAATGCAGATACGTCGGAACTTGGTTCGAAAACCTGGGTTGCCAAATCGTCCACAGTAGACCGGGCCTTTGGACTTCCATCTTGGACAGACGCAGAACTAGCGACTCCGGCTTCTGCAGTCAAATCACGCGACTCTTTCCGAGTACCTCTCCGTGGCCTTCGGCCCCTTGGAGTCACAGATATATCAGAATTGGGCTCAAAAACCTGAGTTGCCAAATCATCCACAGAAGAAGGAACATCAACCTTCGAACTCCTGTCTGAAACATCAGCGGCTTTATCATCACTAGACTCGTTCCGAGTACCCTTCACTGACATTCGGTCCCTGGTCCTTCGACCTCCGGCCCCAAAATATCCTCGTCCTTCATCGGCAACATCAGACTGCAGCAGTGCGGTCTTTCCACTGGGCGGATCTGGCGCAACAAACCCATCAAACACCTGCGTCTCCAGGTTGTCGACATTCCCAGCTGCCACTTCTTTCAACCCGCGTTTGCCGGTCTTCTTCCCTCGTCCTCCAGCTTTCTTTCCTTTACTCAACGGCTCGACACTCTCCGTCAATTCCTCGAACACTTGTGTTTGCAAATCATTTGCAGAAAATTCGCTAAAAACCTGAGTTGGCAGTTTGTCCCTCGTGTCCACTGGTAACGGTATCTTTTGACTTCCGGCAACTGCAGCCATAGGATCACCTTTAACATGGTCATCTGCAGGAAATATCTGTGTGCACAAATCATCGCTGTTAGACTGACCACCGTTGGTCATTAGCTGGACCTTTTCTTGACCAGTAGTGACCACTTTGCATGTGAAATCTTCATCTATAACCTGCGTGGGCATATCCTCTGCTTCCATATAATGGGGTTGAACAGTATTCTGGCTATTTGCCGCCGCCGCTGAGGAAGAGATAGCACGCACATCTTTTTCAACAGTCTGGGTTTGAGTATGATCATCCATATCCACGTGGCTGTCCTTCAATGCAGGTGGAAACATTTGCGTGCAGAGATCATCGCTGTCACCATCTCGACGCTGCAGTACAATTCAGACAACAAACATGGCAACTATTGCACGCGTGCTTGCATTTCAAGTTTCTTAGCTGCCACCACTTTCTGTCAGGCCTTCCGAACCTCACGGCATCACTAACTTTTGGCCAGAGCAAATTGTACTGTTATGTGACAGAGAGACAGTTCACTGACTGGGAGGAATTTCTACATAATATCTTCTTTTACTCATTCTGCTGTTTTTCCTGCATCAATTCGACGCTAACTAGCTTATAAACTGCAGTTCTGTACAAAGCGTAACTTAACAATAACGCCACACCGTTAACCGGAATTATGAATGACTAAAACTGGTGTTGGTGTTATGTACTTCAAAGAATTATTACTTACACCTAATTAATATTCATCAACTCGCATGGCCATCTTACTGCAAAATGTCGTTTAATTACAATACGTAATTACCAAAATCCGCAGTATTTTCGAAAAGCGGTATACCGCTGTCAAGGCTGAACTGAAATATCTGTATTTTAAATACTGACGTTCGGCCATGTTTGTTTACTTTTGTTAATCAAGATCAGTGAAAAAAGGTGAGGTGACTAGATGTTGGTAGCACTACTTCTTAGCGCTAGAGATAATCAGGACCAGGTGCATTTTAGCATTGTGCAAGTTTCGGATTAACTGCGACGTTCGAATTTTGAAGTACTTCTAAGTGCCAAAGTTAATATCGACTCTTTTTTTCAGTTCAAAATTTTGTGCAAACTAAGTTCTAATAATGATGTTATAAGCCCAAATTCCACTTGGCTCGTCACGTTTCGACTCGACACGTTCGACGTGTTGAGCAAGTCGAGACGAGCGTGTCGAGCCGTGCTGCTCGACGACGAACAAGCTATAGTAATCGCCTGTACAAGTTAAGTCGTTTTTATGCTCTCACCTACACAAATCCTATCTGATCTGTCAAATAAAATAAATTAAATTAATGTATACTCCAATAAATTAGTGAATATCTAACAACAATAAACTAAGTTGCGTGTCGAGCGAGACGAGACGAGCGTGTCAAACCAGTTGAGCTCGTCGTGTCGAGCGAGTCGAGCTGTGCTGTTCGACAAGCTCGACACAGCCAAAATGCATGGGCTCGACACGTCAAACGTGTCTAGTCAAGTGTAATTTGGGCTATATTTCTGGATGAATTCTTTCTTACTTTCAACTTAACGTCGCTATATACATAACACAGACGATTAGCGACGAAAGAGAATCAACATTTTAAGATAAACGCACGGCACTGCTGTGTATGGTAGTTTTCAAAGGTGCTTTTATAAATGCATACGAAGAAGTTTTTGAGGTATTGTTCTTACATTATTCAACGCTTAACAAATAATGCACTTTGCTTACTCAATATAGCCGTATACATTTTAACTGGATACGTACTGCCTCAGCTGTTGGGCTATTTTGTCAAAAGTTTTTAATACTGACTTATATACTTCCATTCACCAGGTGGCAGCACTACTGACAAATACTGCAAAAAATGAAAGCAAGCATTTTTAACAGCTGTATTTACTCCTGGACTTACTCAGTAAATAAAAACATCATCACTATTAAAAAGCAACATTATCACCACAACAATCAGATTTATCGCTCATATGGCCACGTTAACTACCAGCCTACATCAGGTCAAAAATCGTGCAATTATTTATGAACTTACCAACGTTATTAAGTAGATATGTACATGACGTGACATAGGACACATGAGCCCATTTAAGAACAATGAATAACAGAAAAGCACCACGTAATATGACAGACACATAAAACATGCATAAGACAAAACAGGATTCCTATGCTATTCTCCTATACAATTCAAGGCGTTTCAAGGCAATTTCCTTTAAGAATTCAAGGCCCTAAATCCACAGTCTATCTTACTATTAGAGAAGTCAGTTATACAGCGTCAAGTAAACATTTCAATGCTTGCCGTAAACTTTTAATCTGCTTCCATCAGACGTGTGACTGGCCCTCGAGCTAAATTAAAAACCTTTCAAGGACTTCTTTTCGCATTTCCAAGAAAAAAACAATTTATACACTTTTTGAGCCTATTACGATTCCCAAGGCCAGCCTTGAATTCCAGGCCAGCGGGGAAACACTGATTTAATAAAATTTATCGGCGGAATGAGGCAATTACCTGCTGAAAACTGAAACGTGCGGCGACCGCTGTTGGTTTTCCAGAATCGGATTCTCCGTGGCTATCGTTGCACTCTGACATCTCCAGCGCCAAGTGCGGGAAATTAGTCTCGCTGGGAAAATCCTGCGTCGAGTACGACTGGGGACTAAACGACACGCGGGAACTGTCCTTCGGAACATCTGAGCTTTGGCGTGGCAGACTAGAGGCAGAAACTGTTGTATGTGGAGAGGCGCCAGAACTTCTCTGCTTCGTAGTAACTGCAGCAGGCTCGCAAAACATCTGTGTTGGGAGAATATCGGCGTCGGAATTTCGCGAACGGGAATTTCCCGGAGAACCGCCGGATTTTTGCTGCACTGTCGTCACTGGGTTGAGAACGGGTGTTGTTAGTTTGGCCGCGGGAGTTTTCGAGAGGGAATCCCCACGAGGTGACACACCGGACTTTTGATGCACTGTGCCTGCTGGGTCGAAGACTTGTGTCGCAACGAGGTCGGTCTGGGAATTCCCGGAAATGCGGGGTTTTTCCTGCGTCGCGCTCGGCGCATTGAACACCTGCGTGGCGACGAGGTCAGTCTGGGAATTTTGCCGTCGGGAATTTGAGACGTCGAACACCTGGGTTGCAGTGACATCGGAAGTCTGGGAATTTGACTGTCGGGAATCCGGAGCATCGAAGATCTGGGTTGCGGCTACATCGGCCTGTGACACAGACCGGACGTGGTCGGAAAGGTCGAAGACTTGAGTTGGAGCCAGAGCAGATGATTGAGATGCACCTTCTGAAGAAGCCCGCTTGCCTCCGTATCCGTGACTCTGGACCTCACCCATCACTTGTGTTGGCAAAGCATCGGGAGCTGGACTCAGCTACAAACATGCACAGGGGCATGCAGTTTACACGTCATACAAAAATGACATGTACTGCCTGCCGGCAACCGGCAACCGATCCCCAGGATCCCCTGCCGGCAGTCAGCTATAAATGATACCCTCGCACCTAAACCTAACCCTAACCTTAGCCGTTACCGTATCCTAATCCTAACCATTAACTAAGCTTCCAGTTCCGGAAAAGAGGAAAACCGATCGCCAATCGTAATTAACTGACATAAACACGTCTGTGCATTCCTCTGTCACATGCCACATGCCAGCCAATCATAGCTCACTAGCAACAGGCGACTACCGGCAGGCAACACAGTACGAAATCACGTGACTGCCAGCAGAAAGTACACTAGCAACAAAAATACCCACTGTATTTATTCTCCAATACTATTCAGGCCTTTTGCCTTGAAGAATTCAAGGCCAACTCAGAGCCCTTGGACGACAATTTATCAATATATAGTGGAGACCATTGAATGGCAGACCAGGGCTGCGTATGGCTGTTCGCCGTAGGTCAAAGTCTCGTGGCCACCGGCTTAGCCTACGGCCTATAGTCTGTACGCCAGCTCAGTCTGTGACATACAGCACCGCTGCAGTTGCCGCTTATGGTGATATTTATGTGTTATGCTAAAATGTAACATTCATTTATATATTGCCACAACTGCCGCCTCATCAGACAAGGCAGACATACAGCCTAGGCCACAGCCCAAACCTGCAGTCATGGACTTTGGCATGTAGCCATACAGCCGCACATAGCCCGAGTCTGCAGTTCAATGGTCTCCACCTCCGCAATCCATGTAATTACATGGATTACTACTCATATACTGATATGAGAAAATGGGACGGCTGAGTAGGCCAACAACCTACAATTTACCCACAAAGTGGTCGCCTGTTAACCATAGATTGGTCACAGGTCAGGGAATGTTTGAAGAGCAAAAGACTGACGTCCTAATCACAGAGCAAACTATCCTAACTACGTCAGTTCTTCTACCAAAGTAAACAATTCATCTAGTCCCACTCTACATTTGACTGGCTCTAGCTAAATTCAAAGCCGGAACAGAAATCCAGTTTTCTAACTGCACAAAAAGTCATTGGGTAATCAATCACGTAAAAATAACCACAACTCTAAACTCTGACAATGGATATCAAATAATGCAGATAATAGGGCAAAAAATACCTCCTTCGATACACTGACATCTTTAGAGGTTGGCTGATGATCGTACTTCAAGTCTGCAAGCTCGTCATCTCGGAGACCCCCGTCAAACTGCGGGTCATCATATGCCTGCGTTTCAAAGTCGTCGTCTGAGGGAAAAACTGGTTTCGGAATGGCATCGAGATCATTTGACACACCCTTGCCTAACACAAAAATGCAAAATAATTCTCAAAGTATCTTTATTTGAACACCACGTCGCTCACGGGGGCAATAGCTGAAGCGCTGGACTTGCGACTGGAGATTGCGATTTCAATCCAAGCCGCTTAACTGTCGAGTGTGACCTTGGACAATTTTGTGTCTTTGTCGCCAAGCAGTATAATTTGG
>Ga0056115_1001886_pt1 | contig 10412 bp, 5 predicted proteins | sample WorMetOlspDAHAB1_FD_77007 | JGI IMG/M metagenome (GOLD analysis project Ga0056115, IMG submission 77007) | Marine gutless worms symbiont microbial communities from Max Planck institute for Marine Microbiology, Germany - Olavius sp. DAHAB.1 ... | reverse complement strand
TTACAGTTTAAAACAGTTTTTAACGGCGACACGGCCTACATCACACAACTAAAACGGCAAAAATCAAAAAGGTGCTATTACTTATATAGTAATTAGGAGCATGTTGACATTATGGCGACGTGCTGCCAAAGTAATACCGACTTTTTGATTTTTGCCGTTTTAGTTGTGTGATGTGGGCCGTGTCGCCGTTAAAACTGTTTTGAACTGTTAAGTTTTTTTACATTTATATATAGAGTAGACTGTTAGGACAAATGTACATAGAACTGCCTGTACATAATTTAACTTCCGTGTATATATAGACTGACATTATTCGACATTAGGCATACCGCATTGTAATCTAGTACTAAGCCCATATCCTGCTGTCGCTCATCATCCACGTAATGGCAGCGACGTTAAACATAAATTTCATCATCATCATCAAAACATCGGCTGAGAAGAGAGAAGCTGAGCGGAGAAAACGCAGTCGGCTGAAGAGTGAAGAGGCTTCGCAGATGACACCAATCGGAGCAGCGACGACCGTCTGGACGCCTGCCCTACACTCAGTACCCTGCCAGTGCCTGCCCGTTTCCGCCTTTGCCCTTGTCTCTACCACGGCCTCTGCCACGCCACGCTCGCCTTCCTGTCCAGCCACCTCCTGCTCCGACGTCTGTTGTTGAGCTGCCTTTTCTGCTTCCCTCCTGACGCCGTTCTCCCTTTTTTACAGTAGTTGTGTCTACACTGCTGTATGTATGTACATATGTTTCGGGTTTAAACGCCGTTATTGTTCGACTCTACGTCAGACTCTGTATAAAACATAAATAGAATAAATGACTAAAACTCCAAAAAGTCCAGTGCCACACAGGGCTGGCCGAACCCAACTACGTCGCTAGAAAAGAAATCGGTTTCCATAATTTTCCCTTAAAAATTATGGTGGCGCCCAACTTTCTCCAACTAGCGACGAGTGACCGGGGGTGGCCGAACATAAAATCGATCCGGTCAGCCATTCGCAAACCCCCGTCCGTCACAGTACAATGTTAATGTGACTAAACTGTCGCCTTGATTACGAAATACCAACAGCTTTACAGCGACAAGCACTGCATTGTTAAGCCCAAATTCCACTTGGCTCGTCGTGTCATGTTTCGACAGAACTCGACACGTTCGACGTGTCGAGACGAGCGTCGATCGAGCCGTTATGTTCGACAAGCTCGACACAGTCAAAATGCATGGAAATGAAAGAAAAGAAAGTGGACTTGTATAGTGCCTATCGTCAGTAACTCGACCACTAAGCGCTCGGATGTGGTCTGTGGATCACGCAGAGTTACCTGCAAATACACATGTGCCTTTCCTTCGTATACACATCGCTAGAGGGCGCACTGCTGCTAACAGTTTCACCCATCTATCGACCGAAATACTACTCATTCCCCGTCCCACTGAGGGTAGGAGGCTGAGTTGGCCTGGTTGGTTGACCCATAGCGGACGCCTTACCCACGAAGTGGTCACACGTCAACCATAGATCTGGCGCATATCAGGAAAAGTCCGCCAGTCAAAGACCGACGCCCTAACCACTGAGCCACGCCACCAACTGGACACGTCGAACGTAACGAGCCAAGTGGAAATTAGTCTTTACATGACGTATCATTTTCAGGTCACTCCAATGTGGAGATGCGTTCCAGCTTCCAGATATGGGACATAAACAGATACCAATAGATTGGTATTTGGAGAGGAGCAGAAGATAGACGTTTACTTCGTCAGTAGGCCTACCATTCTTATCTACCATCGTATGCCAGGAAAAATTTAGTTACCAGATTCTCAAGATTCTATTCAGTGTCACAAAATACAAAAATAAACACTTGTAGTCGTTTTGAAGAAAGTAAACACAAGAATTATAGTATTTTAAAGAACTAAAACAAAATCAAAATCGGTGGCGTAGCATGACCTTTGGCCGTCCGGGGCGGTGGTCAAATTTGCTGCCCTTTTCTTCTTAGGTTTTGGAAAGATCGAGCTGTTTAAAGCATAAGTCTCAATCTGACCCAACGTTATAGCCGACTGTGCGGACGATAGGCACGCGCTGGCTGTAACGCTTTGTTTTTATTGCACACAAACACAATATGAATTTTCACGTGAATCTTTAAATACAATTTTCGCCCGTTTGCCGTCCCTAGCTAGTGCCGCCCGGTGCGGCCCACGCCCCCTCGCTACGCCATTGATCAGAATTAGAAATATGGATAGAAAAACGAACTCTAAATATAATTAAAATTCAGAAAAACGAGAAATTTTGCCATCAACGTTCGTTCAGAGTATCAGAACCAGCCCATCCATACTGGAAACAGCCTAGCACTTGTGATGTTTGCAGAGCTGTCTGTAGCTGAAATGACTATAACGAAATCCGCAATTTAGTTCATTTTATAACACGCAATATTTTGTTCTGAAAAAAAATAGAAATAAAAACCACATGAAACTTTCAGCACTAAATAAGTACAAGAATTAGAAATATTGATAGAACAAATATAGCATTGTGTGGCAGTTTGCAAAATAACCTTAAATACGTATGTAGTGGTAGTACAACACAGATCAGTATTCACAACTCTTTGTGGAGTTAGGCGTAGTCTTAACTTTTACATCCATTTACTAGTCATGTTCAGCTGTGAGCTGTGACATGTTTTGTTTTCTGTGATATCAACCTGCAATTGTGCAATTTCTTTGTCACTTCATAAGTAGTCTCACATAGAAAGAAACTGTGTTTGTTCACAATAACGGCTTTGTGCAAATAGACAGTGACCCAACACCATCACCATATCTACACCAAGCACAGGATTTTCAAATCACATTGTTGTAATTATGTGATTCCGACCTATGCAACACATAGCATTGATGCACAGAATTCTAACACCTGTCACTTGAACTAAAATTCTATATAAATAAACATCATTTCTGATTAATGCTACAGTCAAACAAATCAGTATCAATATATCAACATTGATATAGGATTATAGGCGACCAAGCATCATCTCTTCAGAATATCGTTCATCGCGTGGACCTTGAAAGTGAATTGTCTTGGCAATGGCAGCCAGAAACACAGTAAAGCCAGCAAAGCCAAGCAGAATGCACACAACCAAGTCCAACCAGTACGAATATCCAAAGTGATTACGGTCGGCCATCGGCATATAGTCGCGACTTGGACCATTGCTGGTGAATATTGCAACACCGGCCACGTTCATTAGACCTGTGATAAACGACAACGTTGCTCATAAACACTCAACACAGCACACATACAGGGAACATTATGCACAATCTACTTTCAAATTAGTTATTCAAAATACATAAGAATAATGTTGAATAATTTGTACAATATTAAAATCAGGTTACAAGAATAACTGAATGTATTATGATAATATATTATGACTAGGTCAGTCAAACGGAATACAGTAGGCAAACTAAAAGCTGATGTCGAGACAAAAGTGGAAGGAATTACAATCAGACGCACAGTACCAATAGCAATTTCATAGAAAAGGGACAGGGAAGTTTCATGTTGCACCTAACCAGTGGTGCCGGAACGAATTTGAAAGTGGCGCAAAGGGTCAGAAATTTTTTTTGTCGTGCCCCTCCACTTTTCGGCTCTAAAAGTACAATTAGTCGTTTTGGTGAGCGCTTTGGTGACAGTAGTACAGTTTGGTCAGTTTCTTATTTGCTGTTAATCTACTCATGGTGCCCCTCCCCCGTGCCCAGCCATTTGTAAAAGTGGGGAGCACGTGCCCCCATGCCCTATGGAGTCAGCGCCACTGCACCTAACTATTACACAGCTTACAGTTAGACAGCTAACGTTTGAAGACTAACACTGTCATCCAAAACAAATTAGCCCATGTTAGTGTTGTCTCTGCCACAAACACCACAACAATTCCAATTCATGATGTGAGCATGTAATTTAGCTAAGAATTTGTTCACAGGCTGATGGAACTTCATGAGCCACATAAAATAAAACCATCATTAGAAGGATGCCTTTATCATTTTCGTTGTCATGAAATTCGATCCACTACTTCTGAGCAAATTCTTCAAGCACAGTCCACTATAATGTGTCTAAAAACGTCCCCTTTTTATATTCGAATAACTGTGTAAAAAGTGAATCGATTGCAATAAATTTCGGTGTACAATATCCCAAGAAAATTTCACATCAGAAAATTAGAAACTCGCCCACCTCACCTGAATAATTTCGCCGCACTACCTTGTGAAACGTAAAGTAGCTGTTTGTAGTGTATAATAGTCACTGTTATAACATATATGTCTTACTTCACTGGTACATAACGAAATAAGTATCCATATCACCTCTACCTACTGTATGTCTTGTCTGCAGTGTTCAGTTAGCCAAAGTTATGAGAGCCTTCCGCAGTAATAAGTGGGTGGTTGATGTGTTGTGTGTGGTCGACTATCCAGCAAGCAGCATCAAATTTGTTTATCACAAGGTAGTGCGGCAACATTATTGAGGTGAGGTGGGCGAGTTTATAATTTTCGATATAAAATTTCCTCAGGATTCTGTGTACCAAAATTATTAAAATCGGTTCATTTTTCGCCGAGTTATTCACAATTTAAAGGGGGACATTTTTCGAGACACAGTGCATAAACCAAAAACACCTCATTACACATTTCCATCATGAAAGACTAGTGCGTAAGCTGTAATAGTTGCAGTTCACCAATGCTGATTACTTCTACAGTCACACTGCCAGAGAACTATTATTTTGATAAGTAGCATTGTGCCCAGGTGTAGGATTAAACTCAATTTTATTACAGGTTATATTGATATGTGGTAACAAGTACTTTTTTCTTCTTTGTTTCTGTATGGTGCTTCAGGTAAATACCTATCAAACACTGTATCATGTCAAGAAAATCCAGGTACACGTACTTGTTATAACCAGTAGGAAAATGCTTATGTACAGCAACACCAGGAGAGCCCGGTCCTTTTTGAGAGGTGCAACAGGCTTGTATCGAGCAGCAAAAGCAAAACACGTGCACACCAACAACAGGATGCAGCATACAAACTGGAGAGCAATATTGGCCGTCAGAATGTCTTTTGCCGTATCGAACCACTCTAGAAAACACAGGCATAAGCGCTTTAAATAACACTGCAATAAATTTTTAAAATAACAATAACAACAGTTACCTGAAAAGTATCCTCGCTGTTTTGCATGCAAGCTGCCAATTTTTTGCTTTGGCATTATTCATATTTACAAAAAGATCAGAACAGTTATGGAAGTTGTGGAAAAAATTAAAAAGCAATATGTTCCCCAGAACTGTTATTATAGTAAACAAATGTTCAAGAAACGAATAAAACATTACAGAAAGCAAGAAAATGGTTACCACTGTATATCACAAAAAGATAAGATATTTAACACAGGCCAACAATATTTTAGTTTTTGAAAATAGATTTTAGTTTATTTTTTATACAGTATTGCATGGATTTTTATACACATTTTATTTTGTTTTACTTTTCTGAATAATTTGTTTAGTTTCTATTTAATTTTGCATTAATTGTTTGGTTTCTGTTTAGTTGCTATTATTGGAACACAAAGTATTATCAACAGAAGACAAGCAAGTATTACCAAGTTGTCAATAGAAATAACAAACAATTGCTGCATCTTACTTGGAAATAGCCAATGAACTAATTCCTGAAAGTTGTAGTCATTGCGTAAACGGTCATTGAATGCCCACATATAGCATCCATCGTACACAATTTCAGGATCACCAGTAGGGCAATACGGATGATGACAGTAATCAAAACAGGCCTGATGCCAGCCGATGCTGACAAACGGGCTGTTGCCGTCGGATACGATCCAGTTTGGTGTCGAATATGCGATGATGTGAAGCAGTGTTGCAACAAAACATAGCAAACACGTGGTAAGCGTCAGCGACCGATAAGCCCACACTGATACCAGTGACATGTGAACTAATTATGTTTGCCGTTCAACAGCTGCTGACTGAACGAACTTCTTCACCTGAGTGAAATAAAAGCTACATGATCCTCTCTGCAAACAATTAAAATGCAAAAAATCATTCAACAATGAAAGATATTAGTTTTAAAATATGACTCGAATTGACCCCCAATAAATGTCAAAATTGAGACCAAAAGCAATATTATACATGCTGATTCATAACCATCAAACACTAAACCTAACACTAACCCGACCCTTACTTTACCATTTACATATTACTAAACTGTCAATTTGTCACATGTGACAAGTTGACTCTTGGACGAGTTGATTGATACCCAGGTGGATCCAACGCACAAATTGTGACAACTTATAAAAACTACAGATAATGTAGCGAAAATTAAAAAAATTGCATTAATGCATATTAAGTAACACACCTCTAGTTGGTACGTTCCGACGTAAACCCTCAAGTTCAGACTAGTGGGCTCGTCCACGTGGTACATAAGGCCAAGTTTTTCGGTCATCATTCATTCAGCGTCTGGCCAACGGCCGGATCACATCTAAGGTGCCCAAACTAATTGGAATATCGACCAAAAGATCCAACTGAACAATCCAAACAAACGAACTATCCAACCAAAAACTGTTCCATTTCCATCGACAAAGTCCAAGCGCTGAAAGTGACTGAACTGGAATGCTGGACTCGCCGAAATGGCATAGCCAACATACTGAATTAGATGTTCCGAATTGGTTATTGACTGAAAATCAAGTTGTTGACCAAACTCGTATCAAATAGCCAAACACCAAAAGATAGGATCCGAATTAGTATAGACCAAACTCAAACTGGAAGCCAAAAACGTGTCTCATCAAGACTTTCTCGCTCGACGACCCATTGACCCAGCTATAGGAAATTCTTTTGGAAACTACTCCGAGGCGGGCACCTGACGTAACTAGCAAGCCGCTGCCTAACTATAACTATAACTATCGAAGCTTCCCCGTGGTACAAGATGATGACGAAGCTCCCGAACTCCGACAGTGGCAGGGCGAGGGAAATCACAGTAACGGTGCAGACAAGTGGCACTATTGTAGAAGTGCATGTAACTGATGCATATTGGTAGCTGGGTGAGGCCAAGTTTTTTGGTGACTATTAACCTATTAATGGTAACAGTCCAGATAAGCTCCGCCACCCGAGATCTGATGCTTATTCTGCACAACAAGTTCTACTGAATAAGCAACAGATCTGGTGTGGTGGAGCTTATCTGGACTGTTAAAGTATTAATTATTAGGTTACATATTCTATAACGATTTTTTTGCATAGTTACGTGTAGTGCTGTTTTGATAATCGAAACCGATACCGACAGAGATATTTTGCCATATCAAATTGTATCGAATATTGGCTTGTTGAAGATAGAATCGTTCGATACGGCTCAGGCCGTTGCAGTGGCAAACTGATTCACCTGTGCAATGCATTAAGTCTGTGGTGGTCCGAGTCGCATCACTTGCATGTCGAGCCTAGCCTGTTAGCGTGTGGGGGAGACAGCAGTTGATAGCATCAAGTGTCTGGCGGACTGATGATCAGTCTGTCTGTCGGCAGTGATTACATAATTACGCTGACAGTCTCTACACAGTGGCTTAGATGCAATACGAACTTCAAACTCCCCCAGTCACAGCTGATATAATTTATGACGTCGTAATAATCGTACTTACGCAACAACACAAAAATGTGTTTACTCTCCGCACCAAAAAGAAAGAAGTGAAGTTCTGTCAGCAACGGTTGCCTGCGTAGAATGCGTGTTTAGTCTCTGCTCAAGTAATTAAGGGCGTGTTTGATGTTTTGTCGGCTGCTACGCTCTCGGTGAAAATTTTAGCAATAGGACATGATTTGAACATTGACTCGATCGTTTGCAGCTCACTTGAAGTCTTTGAACTTATGATATACAGGGTACAGCTGTAAAAACATACCACGACAAAAAATTCAATTTCTCAGGATTGACTTAATACTTTATTACGAAATTTTGTACAATTATTCTACGATTGCACTTTTCGTCGTGGTAAGTTTTTTTAGCCGCACCCTGTAGAGCAGTGGTTTTGACTCACGGCTATAACTACCGGCGGTCTGAGACGACATAGACCTGTTGGTGCTTTTATGTGCAGTGTATAGTGGCAGAAGGTAATGGGCCTAAGAAACTGGTGATCTGAAACAGACCTCAAAAATCGTCAGGAAAAAATTCGACAAAAGCAATCTGCTAGCGTTGTTCCAGTTAAACCTAATGCTTGCTACAACGTCACCACAAGCTCACTTTCTATCAAATTAACAACGACCAAATGATGTTAATCTTCCCGGCGGACCGGAAATTGTCACAGGTGTGGTCACTGTGTCAGGTGAAAAAAAAATAATAAGCAAGTAACACAATACAACGGAAAGCTGTAGTTGGATGTTTGTTACATATTCCATTAATCACGTTTTTACACTGCTAGTGATTTAATTTACACCGACGGTTCTTAGTACGGTGCGCGTGTGTGCATCACAAAACCGAAGGGTGCCTGTGAGTTTGGCGCAGGGAGTTACCCTTGTTTGACGAGCAGTGTTTGTTCTGCTTCTCTAAGCTCTCCAGTAACTCTGAATTAAGTGACACTAACTTACCAGATAACTTACCAGGTGCGACTGCACCTAGCCTTGACATTCCATATCTTTCACGAATCAATTCATATATCTCTTTCAGACTCGGGCAGCCTTTAGGAGGACTAGTGGACTATGGGTCTTTAAAGAAGTCCACCTGACGGTTTCTTCTTTTCTAAAGACGATTTTTGAAGCAGTAAAACCACTGATCATCCATGTACATAAATCAGCGTCGGTAGACCAATGAAAACCCATTCCTACCGGCTCAATGGTCGAACATTCATGACTGCTGTTGTGACTTCAGACTTCTGTAAGCGTTTACAGTGTAAGAAAGACAACTATGCCGAGCCATCTTTCCTAATTCCTATGCGGGCAGTAACGTCATTATAGTAAATCATTCGGGGTCTCAGTCTCTTCTTCATTCCCCTCTCCTCCTATCTTTCCTCCTTTCTCCCCTGTCCGTCCCTCCGCTTAGAAGTAGGAATCCTGAAATCCAACCAGAGGGTCTCGCAAGTGGCAAGCGCTGTAACCTCCTCAGAGGGGTGTGGGACCGACGTACAGGCTATGCCAAATTTCACGCGTGTTTACACTGTCCGTTTACAATACGTAGTTTACAAATATTGCCAAAAAGCACAGCTTGCCCTACCAATCCCTTTCCACGAAAGAATTAATTTTGGTGCACTTTATGTAAGTTAGCAAGTAATTAATTACCAAGACTGATGTTACATAAAATACGCAACGTATTGTTCTTTCAGCAGTAACACTGTTTCACGTTTAATCCAGGTACAATTAACAGTCAAAAAATGGAATCGTAAATCCCTTGCAGTCCCACCCTCCTAAATGACGGGATCATTCCAAATTTAAGATCTGCAGACCTGATCCACCCAGCAAAACGTCGCCATCTACCAGTTAACATGGAACTTTCTTGTCTAAAACAGATTGACCTACTTTGGAGCATACTGTACTTCTCATTCAACTGATGATCTTTATTCAACACCAGTCAGCATACTGTAAACCCAGCCGATTGCATTAAACAATGCGCAGTGACCACGTTGAGGTATTTAATCAAACAGTGCACATATACATACATACACAAACACTTCGTATGCAAACACTTGAAAACACAGAAACGTACACAGTATACACACAGTTAGCCAGAAGCACCCCCAGTGCAACTGGGAGGTTGTAAAAGGCGGACATTGCTAAACTCCATACAAACACTGAATCCACACCAACCGGAAAACACAGTTTCGGAAAAATTTCTATTACAGCAAATTAGAAATAACGTTGACGACAAATGTCACAAGTATAATTAGACTAGACCTGCTGATAGAATCACAATTAATGAACTACAACTTTCTTGTGCGATAGAGATCAGACATTTGTAACAAATTAGATCATATGCAAATGCCAAGTTCTGTGCGCAATGTAAAAATTAATCAGTATCGGTTCAAAATTCATTGCGGCCCATTCAATGCATAGATCATCCAGTCACAAAAGCGCAACAACAGTTAAAAATGGCACACTTATTGATTTAAACAGAATAGCAATGTTCCACTGCTAAAACGACTACAATGCGCTATGCCAGGACAGCTGAAGCTGTTGTATGCTTGTTCAATAACGCAGTCAACACTACAATCACAAAGACATGAAATGTGGTCGTTTAATGCTGACAATTACGTACAGTAACAATTATTATAAAACATTGTAAACCCAAGGGCTGGTAAAAACCTGCACTCCGAGAACGTTTGCAACACTGAATGTATGGTGTTTAAACAGTGACAGTATCATTCACAATGTACCCTGACAATGTAAGGATAAAAAGACCGAGTTTTAATTGATTTGATATGAAGTAGTATAGTAATAATCAGATAAACTGTCAGGCATCAGCTACAATA
>Ga0056115_1001884_pt1 | contig 10416 bp, 7 predicted proteins | sample WorMetOlspDAHAB1_FD_77007 | JGI IMG/M metagenome (GOLD analysis project Ga0056115, IMG submission 77007) | Marine gutless worms symbiont microbial communities from Max Planck institute for Marine Microbiology, Germany - Olavius sp. DAHAB.1 ... | reverse complement strand
GTATATAACTCTGCCGACCGGCCAACGCTACCTAAAATATAAGAACAATATTGCGCTAGGTGCACGTTAAAGACTCAGTATGCACGGTGACGGCTGCGACCATAGCCGGCCGTGTGACAGGCCCGAAAACTGCAGATTTGTACTATTCTACTACATGTATTCATATTGTTGAATAATTTAGCCACACGTAAGTCGATTGCAAGTTTTGGCACACATTTTAGGGGCTTAACATACGATATCGAGTAGTGTAAATCTTCGAAATGATTTGAAAATGATTGATTTATTGTCCAACGCTATTGTAATGCATTCGACAGACAATGATTCAAAGGCGCTTGCCTATTTTTCGGCGCACTTCTATGACTTTCTGTGTTGGCGAAAACACAGTGTGGACTTTCGATGCAACCGACGAATGCAATGCCCTTATACAGGGTGGCCCGAAAAAGTAAGCCACTATCAAGTATCATCATTAAATCGTATTACAAAGCGCCATTAAGGCTAAATTTTTCATCAATATTAAATATGTTATGTTTGAACTAATTTGTGACGTCATTACTTGTTTTGTGTGAAGCTGCGATATGGGTAAAATCAATGTATATGATAAAATTGTGATTAAAAAATCAGAAAAAAAGAGAAAATATGAAAATCAAAGAAATTTTGCATAAATCTTCATCTAAAAGATCGTTTACAAATAGAATTCACAGCTTGCTAAAGCGAGCTGATGCCAGAGAGAGCGCTGATATCATTTATCTTATTATATAGAAAAAACTGCACACAGTCTACCTAAAATTATAAGCATGAATATATGCGCTAGCTGCTAGCACATTTAAATCTGCCAGCTGCCAGCTTTAAATGTATAAGCTAGCGCAGATGTAGTGGCCCCGTTGCTAGGCAACCGTTGTTGCCATGGCAACCATTTTGTGCCCCGCTTGTTGGGGGGGGTCGTCCTCATGTTAGCTGCCAAGTATGAATCGATACGACTTACCGTTTCAGACTTAGGATGACTACAATTTTCCATTGACCGCGAGCTTAAAGTCCCAATTTTTACGTTTTTCGGGGTAAATGGGGTCAAATTTCAAATTTCATCTTTATAACCCCCAAAAGGCACTTCCTTGGTGGGAACGACGTATAATGACGCATTGTGCGTGGGGGTGTGTCCAAAGATGCGACCTGTTGGGCGTGACTAAGAAAGGAAAAAAGGACAGAAACTTTCATGCGTCAAACTGGCTATTTGCCCAGACCACCCACGTCGACATAGCCGCCTGAAATTTTGCATTCGGGGTCGTGTCCAGGTAGTAGTTATATATTTCAAGTTTCATAAGAATCGGACGAAGGGTCTCGGAGTTGTTGGGGGTCGAAAATCGCCCTCTCCCATTTACTTGGCCCATTATATACAACAGCTTGTACTACCGTACAAGCCGTGATATTTAAGTTACAATCTTCGGTACGTCGACTGTCTAATCATTAGGCTACTATAGATGAATTCCCCCAACAGATTATGAACATCTTCATCCGACGTATCAGAGAACAGGACAGACAGAGGAGACAGGCCGACTATGTACAGTTATACACCGTACACGATAATAAAAGACTCATATACGCGTACGTACTAACATAAAACATAGTCCAGCTGGAAAGCTGACTGTGGATGGCATCGCATTTGTGATAAAACACAAATTTAGTTAAAATATTGTCATTACATTTAGGCCCTGTTATGCACAAATGTTATAAACATTTGCTGAATAAAATCGTCAGAGCTATACAACAGTCGTTTGTCGAAATTCATCTTACGAATCATAATGGCATGTCTATAACATTGAGTCTTTTAAGTGATAATAACAATGCGCTAACACTCTCCCCTTTGTAACCAAATAATCTGCGAATGACGTTGTTCACGCAAGCATTCAGTTCGTTCACTTGTCTAGTATAATGCACTAATTACGTACAAGAGTGCAGAAGTATGGACAAACTATAGGTTTCTTGTATATGCAACAATGACAATCTTATGTCATTCTTAACACCCGAACTAAAATTGTATACAGCATAAAAGACTATTTTAGCAGAGTTAACATCAAACTCAATATATTTGCCACTTTGTAGATAGACATTAAGATATGTAATAGTTTCACACCATTCGACATTATTACTACATAGATTCATGGGCACTCTTTTATTTCTATACATTTTTGTAATAACAGTACAGCGTGACTTCTCGGCGTTATGCTTTTTGCGTTATTTATGCTTGGACACGTTATTCTCAACGCTTATGCTACGGTGTATTGTATAATGTTATGTGCTGGCTGCTGTATGGCTATACGCAAAAACATAGTTACAACAGTACTGTGCTCGTCCTGTAGGCCTACATTGTATGAACGAGTCTTTGTGGCACACAATGCGCTAACTTCTTTTAGCTTGCGCTCGCTCACACCTAGCTCTCATTTTAAATTGCTAGGACCACCAACGGGGGAAAGTATATAAGGAGCAAATTGAGAAAAAGTGAAGTGAAAGAGAAATAGTAGCCTAAGTGGACTAAGCAAAGAGCAGAAAGGGGAGAGGACGGGTGGAAACAAGAGGACGATTTTGGGGAAATTGGGGGGGGAATTGGGATATAAGAGTAAAGGAAAATGCCGTCTCCCCTAACCTAACTGTGAAGTCGTAATTCGGCCTTTTTGCCTCACAACGACGGCTTCGGTGACTGTCGCTGTAACATGATGCATACGACAACTTAACAGATGCAGCAGACGTTGCATGTAGAGTGCACAGCCAGCAAGGCGAAACAACATTGAACGTGTAAAACGAGCGTCGATCGTTTAGTTCAGCGCACTGACAACTAGTGGAATGTGAAGTCTGAAATGCGCTCGCTTCAGCTTTCCCACAGAGATGGCTTGGCCAACACCTCGTATGGTCCGACAGTTTCACCAAGCTTAAGTTCAGTTTTGTTACGTCACTGAGGTAGCATGGGATTCGGTCTGAAGCTTGGTGCATAAGTGAGCGAATTGAAAATGCACAGCGTCAACCAGTTAACCAGAAATCTTGCCACTTGATCTGTCGAACGCGACCAACCGAACTGAATTTGTAAAAGTTAAAATAAAAATTAATTAAACTTTTGAAGAAAAAAAACTATAATCCGATATAATGAAAAGTCCGAAAGTCAGGCCTGGAATCGTGAAATCGGTGCGACAGACCAATCGAGACGTGATTTTGTAGCCCAGTTTTAAACTGTGGCCAATAAGACGGAGAGAACACAGTAGGCCTACACATATTATTCACTACTTCACTTTTAACAGCTAGAGCGGCGATTTCATTTTTTTACATAAGCGCGATCATAATTTTAAGAGAGGCTTGTCGGTTTGGCGTCGTTGTTTCTGTTCAAGAGACGACATTTTTTCTTTCCTTTTCGACGTCCTGTGCTGAATAATTGCGACCGATATTCTACTAAATACGCTAGAGTACAATCGGTTTCGCCGCGTGCATAAAATTTCTATTATACTACAGTCTGTTGAAAATCAATAACCATAGACAGGTATCAGAGTCATGCATGAGCATGACCAAGTACGGCATATACATGTGGGAACCAATTGCTGCAGTGTATACTGACTAAGCGTCATATCATCAAACGGAATTACAGGGTGGCCCAAACAAGTAGCCACAACAGAATCATCTATAGGCCTAAATCGTGTTTAAGCCCGTCAGTGGGATTACATTTTCCGTAAAAATTAAAGTGTCAGTCAAGAACTATAATGTTATTACTCGGTATTCAATATTCTGTGCGTGACGATGACATAATTACTTTGTGACGTCAATTAGGCCTATTGTGTGTGACACGAAAAACTGCTCGCATGACGTAAATGATGTCAGCACTCCTTTTTTCATCATCTCTTGCGGATTTTCGCCTTCATAAGCTGTGAATTCCACACCTAAACCATCTTTAAGATGGAAATCCGCGTAAACATTTCTTTTATATCCTTTTCTTCTTTTTTCTGTTTTTCCATTATGATTTTATCCTACTCTTCTTTCCCACGTTGCAGCTTTAAACGCAGTAGTCGATGACTCCATAACTTAGGTCACGCACAAAATCTTTAATACCAACTTATAATATTTTTGTGCTTTTTTATCTTGAAATTTCATGAACACATATGCTAATTAACAGTTTTTAACAAAATTAATTATAATTAGGTAAGTGGCTTACTCTTTTGGACCAGCCTGTATATGCACGCAGCAAGACAGCAAGGCAGGAATGTCTGACATTTATTATATGGGAGCCAGAACGGCGAAGTCATCATTTTGGGTCACACACAAAGGCACCGAACGCGGTACCTTGTCACACTGACACGGTCTCAATAGGCACCATCAACTACGATATAGGCCTACGTCTACGCAAAACTCCTTACACAGATGTTGGTCCTTCACCCACCCGCCATATAGGACCCCGGCCTAACGACATTGAACCTAAACTCGACCCGATGATAATTTTACATAAACCGATTGGTTTGGTGTTGTCGTCCCCGGTCAAGTTCGGATATAGGCCTATATTTCTATCGGTTTCATATTGTACGTTCAACTTAAACTTTCGGCGTTTTCGCCTAGCTTTGTAGATTTTGACTAATACTGTATACGCGTAATTCATTCACGTTCGTTTTTCTTAAGATCAGGCTGACAAAACGCATCTTACGCAAACGTAATTACAAAGTTACACATAAGAATATTCTTTATAACTGTCCGCACAACGAAATGAAACAACAGTTTCAAAACGGTTTCAGAACTGTTTTGAAAAAAATGGTTAAAGTAGTCGATAAATTGAGTAGCTGAAATGTTGTGTTTCAATCAATCAATCAATCAAGCAAGCAAGCAGCCAGTCAGTCAGTCAGTCAATCAATCGATCACTATAGGCTATTTTTATAGTGGCCAATACAAGCTCTACTCAGGTGCCAAAAGCAGAAAGATCGCTTGAACCGAGAAAGTTTCTGCAGTTTTGCAGAAAGTTTTTGGACCTACTTCAAAATAATCGTATTATTTTGACGCTTTTCTTAGGCAGCTTTTTCGTTTGCGGGGGAAATTTGACCGAATGGGCTCATGACTGGTGGGGGAAATGTCCAGCCACGCACCTGTACGCGATAATTCAGCAGGTGGTCCGCCGATACAATGCTGTATATCAGTAGCCGTCAGTCACACACAGTCTCGTACGCTTGCTGATTCTGTTGCTTCAGTGACAGGTACGTGTATATAGAGTAGGCTACTGACAGTCCGAACACAGAATAGCATGTCTATATTGTACAGTAGGCCTTAACAGAGTACAGTAGGAGTCATTTATAATTGATTCGATGCAGCATTTCTGCTTATGTGCGTGAGAATTTGGGTGGCAACTGGGAGAGCGCAGTATATTATGCTAAGAAGTCAACAGTGCACAATAGTCTTTATTGGGTATCAGTGCAGTTTAGCTGGGCCACCATAGATCTGTGGCTTATTCAGTAGAACTTGTTCTGCTGAATAAGCCACAGATCTGAGGTGGCCCAGCTAAACTGCACTAGTACCCTTTATTGCATCAATGAACTACCAGAAATGCAATATTATGTCCCATTTAGCCATACTTGCAACCTGATTCAACAACATCGCTTGATACATGAATTTTATCATAGCTATATATTTTGTCCGAATTTAAAAATATTTCTATTGAGCAAGTGTGCATTTCCGTCGCTGTGGCAAATGCACGTGTTCATGTAATAATAAAAATGACGATAGGATTGATTCGAGTATTTGTTTTCATCGGGGATGGTCAATACAATACCTCTTGACTTAGGACGTTCGATAGTTGTTTTGATTTCGCGAGTCTTTTATTTTAAAGGCGTTTCATTGCTTTATAGCCTACTTTTTTCCTTTTTATGTATATTCAGTTAACGATGCAATAATAAATAACTTGAACAGCATCTATAGGCTATATAATACAGAATGAAAACGAGTGCTACATTATAATTAAGCATAATTCTATAATAATAGGGTTGTTATTCACTACTTGTTTGTATCACACAGAAAAATATGAAGTACCGGTACAAAAATGGTTGTTTTTTCGCTGTTACGATAAGGAACTTATGACCCATATACGATTGGCCTACTAGTAAAGAGGACGTTCACCACGAAGCCGCATATGTATAGTCATGCCTCCTATAATTTTATACCTAAATCTTAAAAATTTGGTCTACCCCACTGAATGGCTCACTTAAGAAAGCTTTAAGTCATCGGGACTGCGAGAAAGACCGGAAGTAGGAACCGACGTCTCCCCTGGGGCTGAAATGGTAGAGGCTGGAGCGGTGATAGTGATAGAAGTGCCGCCCACATCTCCGAATCAGTTTCCGTCCACCTCTATGCCGGAAAACCTACTACTAGACTATCAACTAACAACAAATCCCCCAAATATCAAAAATAAGGAGAAACTTACAACTTCAAATTTTACACTCAATGAGACTTCCAGAAACTTTAAATATACACAAATCCAAAACACACGCAGTGTGGCTCTCAGAGAGACCGGTAGAAAAAGGGAATGTTGCCCATCGATGTCTGTCTACCACATAGATAAAAATGATTAAAAAACAGGAAAAAACGAATACAGATAGGGCAACGTTGTCTCCGAAATGTAAAAAGTTGATAATTCCCTGTTGCACAGCGTTCTACGCCGCAGAGAATATTGCATCTGCAGACGTTGTAAAACAAACTGCGTGCGGGACTAGCTCCTGGCTTTGCACTACTACAACTAAAATGCGAACTTAAGAGTGCAGGGGCTTGTTGTAGCATGGTAACGTGAACCGGTTTTTCTTTGCTCCAAGTTGAATGACAGCAGCTAGGGCCTATTTCGTGAAGCGACTTTAACCGGCATTTGATACAGTGCACAGACAGTTGAGAATGTTCGCAGAGTTTCAGCGGGGCTGAACTTTGTCAGTTTTCGACTGTGGGGGTCGGAGTTTTGTGGAGGCTACTACGCCTCCAAGTGCAGACAACACACAACACAACGTTTGAAAGAAAGGATTATTTAAAGTACACACAAATAGTGAAATAGTTCGTAGGAGGGTTACACTGACCCCTACAATCATTTATGGGACTTCGTACAAAGAGCTAAATAGCTTCAAACCGCACGCAGTTTTCTGAAGGAGTTGAAACCCATCCCATGACCCGCGCTCGACAGAATTGCAGCCCTGAATTTCAGATCATGTACTCTGCTGCCGTGGTGTTACCGAAACGTTGCTAAACTTCTGTAGATTCACCACTGATCAAACCACAGTTTGGTTCTTGGACTTTAGTTTAACCTAGATCCACGAAAGGTAGATATTTTTTATATCTCTTATTTTATCACTTTTTTGAAGCTATTTAGTGTTTATGCTATATCACGTACACCAACCACCTGCCGACCCAGTTTGTTCCAATGACCAAACTCGTAGGTTCTAAAAAAATTTTTCATTACGTATCTATAAAATGTTGTGACGGTTATAACTCGCTAAAATTGTCACGAGACACCAAATACGGGCTGTGAAATTACAGTTATAAATTACAGTTGTCAGTAACTATACCTATAGATGTGTATGATATTATTCAAGGGCGAGAGCAGAGGTTGTACGGCTGGGTTGATCTTTACTTGAAAGAAGGTGGTAGTCCTACACAAAATGTGCAGCTATAATTTTCCCTGTGCCAGATGCAGAACAGAAACCTGCCGATGCGACGCGGGTGAATCACTCAAATACTTATAGTGGCTCAGGTAATAAAACAGTGTCCACGGTAGTGCTAACAGAAGTATATCCAAAAAGGAGGAAAGTTTTGAGTCGACGCTAAGACGACATTGTCGGGCAGCACATTCCAGATCCTAGCGGCGGCACCTGGGAATGCTCGACAGCCGATAGGCCTAGCTGACAGCTTGAAAGACAGTCGGCCTAAAGTCACGTCAGAAACAAGATGAAAGTTGACAAAAAATGTCAAGACAGCGTGTCGCTCGGTGCTCAAACGGACAACCATCCTTGCTTGCGCCCGCTAGCCTATGCAGTCACAACCCAGTTTTATAGAGTACGTCAGCCGTGAGGTGAATGTACAAGGTGACTTTAATTGAAAGCCTTTATTCACGAGATTGGCATGCAAAATAATTACATGCACACAAACATACAACCAGGAAAACAATTTCACTGTACTGTATAATGACAATAATAGTAATAATAACTAAAATAATTTGAATAAGTAATATGAACATGGCAAGACAAGAATGTCAACGCCATAGATTCTCAATTCTGTACGGAATGAGCAGTAGCTAGACCTACTTGTCTATTCGTAATCTAGCTTTTTTCCGGTGGGGTATTTCAATTTCAGCCACCGTGTACAGGGTGGGCCAAAAAGTAAGCCACTACCAAATTATCAAAAAATCGTATTAAATCGTATTAAAGCCTGCTAATGAGATTAGATTTCCTCGTCAAATTAAAGTATCATTCAAGCACATTGATAATAAATATTCTGTGCGTGACCTACTTTGTGACGTCTTTAAGTGAGCTGGACCCATATGCGTCACATATGATAAATGTCAGCGCTCCCTCTGGTATCGGCTCGCCTGAGCAAGAGGTGAATTTCATTACGAAAAATTCCTTTAGATGGAAATTCATGTGAAAACTTCTGTGATTTCTATATTTTCTCTTTTATGATTTTCAATCACGATTTTATAATGTACATTGATTTAACCGTCACAGCTTCAACGCAGCTACTGATGACGTCACAAATTAGGCCACACGTAGAATATTCAATACGAACATATGATATTGTTTCGCTCATTTTGTAATCAAAATTGATGAAAAATCTAGCTTCACTGACTGTTTTAACACGCCTTAGCGATGATTCTTGACAGTGTCTTACAGTTTTCAGCCACCCTGTTTCTGACTTAATGCTGTGGCTATAAGGACGCACCGAACCGTGAACGCCTGGAGAGATGACCGTTTAATCGCCACGTACGCTAAAAAGTGAAATATAATTCGAATTGTGTGCTGCTCTTTCGATGCCGTGTTTAAGCATATAGCTTCATAGTAACAAATACTTTGCATGTTCATCTGGTATTTTTGCGTCTGGTAATCCGTATGCATATAATTTGTATGCCGTGCATTTCGACTAGTGTATAATTTCACACACGAGTTTGTAAGCGTAGGCGTACACAAGATTACGACCTTATCCACCACTGTAACATTATATACCTCCAGCATGGCGACGGTTAGCAACTGTAGACGGAATTACGTCAGTGCCAAGAAGACAAGAAGTGTTATAAGAAGACAACCAGTAGTGACAATAAGCTGTGTTAAGTTCAATATGCATATAATGAAATAGTGCGATTCGGTTAGCCTATACTTATTTCTAAGTAGTGTTCTGCGATCTGCCGCAGAGCGACACGGCATGTATAAAAAGCATGTTGTATTTATGTTAGTTCCATATTTGTACTTTCATCGTTCGTCTCTGTTGTTCAGTTGTATTTTTATTGACCCCGTGGCACCGCGTGGCAGCCAATGAAGAATGAATATCAACTTTTAGTAAATTACGCGATCTGTAGCCTCTCGCTGTCGCCATCTGGCTTGGCTATAGTATAACGCACGCTTGCTGAATGGTTGAGCAGGACTCGAAGCCGGCGAATAGCAATATTGACGTGTCAGACAAAACGCCGTCCTAAAGCAAACGCGTTTATGTCGGAGGTCGTTAATATTGATATTATTATATTACTTCGGCTCATCATTATTTGCAGCGTAGAGGTCAGTGGCCTAACTTTTTTAGCTCTCTGATGGTATGGTTGCGGATAGTTTAAATCAAATCGAATCAAGAAATGCATAGCCTAACATAAATAAAAAATAGCGCATGCCGAAAAGTTATCCAGACAGCTGATGGCAACTTATAGTTTGCTGAACGTGACCGAAAATGCAAGAAGAAAATAAACGGAAATATAACTAAAACATCAAAACCGACGAGCGTAGAAGTCCGGTAGCCAGGTCTAAAGTGCGATCGGACAGAAGACTGTGGTGGAAAGTGTGGATGGAAAATATTTTTGTGACTAGGTGAGTTGAAAGCTGTAGAGAGAAGAATCTATGATTTTTTTCGGTTGGTGCATATCAGCGCACAACTACGAACGGGCAATCAGTATTATAAGACGGCGACGGTAACCACAGTATAGGAAATAAAGTCGTTGTCTCCTCATGTAGGCCACTTTTTGGTCTATTTTCGGGCAACTGTTTGATCCTGTGATGTGGCAATACGGTCGTTGCTCATATTGTCGTCTTAACGGATTGTGCGATGTGCGATTGATTGTGCAATTTTTGCTGAGAAAGTTTTAGTTAAGACTCCCCTCACCTCCATTTGACAACATCTAAAGTTATGGTGATTGTCTGGAGGTTAATAGGGAATATTATCAGAACTGTTTTATAT
>Ga0056115_1001883_pt1 | contig 10417 bp, 6 predicted proteins | sample WorMetOlspDAHAB1_FD_77007 | JGI IMG/M metagenome (GOLD analysis project Ga0056115, IMG submission 77007) | Marine gutless worms symbiont microbial communities from Max Planck institute for Marine Microbiology, Germany - Olavius sp. DAHAB.1 ... | reverse complement strand
GTTTTCACCGCACACAAACCCCTGTTTACGGGTTTGAAACGGGCGGGCTACCGGAGTTTCTGCACAGGATTTTCGGGTACCCGGGTTTCATTCTCTAGTTCCCAGCTATTGTGCAAAATTTCGTGAAAATCGACACGTTCGATCATGTTTGCTGCTGGCACATACCGGTAACTAACCGAGACGTACCATTAGGCCTATGCCTAATTAAATAGGCTTATATATTTTACAAAAAAAGTAGTTAATTGTCATAATAGGCTTGGCTGTTCGGTGGCATTCAGTTGTCAATGTCAAACCACTTTTTTATCTTTTTAATTGTTGGCCTAGTTATTTTTTTCATTTTGCATAGGCCTATTCTTATGAACTGACAAGGTTTTTCAGTTGTAGAAATATTTTATTAATGAAATATTTTGAACGTTAATTAAGCGCTTGCGATATTTAGCGAGGTTGTTTTTTAAAACTTCTGATCTGCACTTTCAGCAAAAGCTACTCGCGAACCGAATGTCCAATTTGTAAGCGATATTGAATCTTGCATTCGTAACTAATTTGCTGGTAACGTATTATAACAATGGCAATTCATTTGTATTGACTCACGTGTGGTTATACAACGCGGTTATTCAGACCATTGGCAGTGTGATTTAAGTTAACTGTAACTGAAATATCGGAAACTCGACTGCATAGGCCTATGGAGAACATATCGTAACGGTTATAGCACAGATGGTCTGCAGGTCCTAATTGGTCACACTGGAATCCATTCTTATGGGTCACGGGGACATGTCCCCCACTATTTACATTGAGGGGACATTCATATGACGTCACCCAATGTTTGAGTACTTTAATCTTGAAACAGCATGCTTTAGCATCCAGTTAATTGCAGATGCACCATATAGTTTCTGCTAGAAATCTATACGATTTCTCATGCAGTGTTTTTGCTGAGCAGCCACGGCCTGAACTGACTTCAAATCCAGTACTGTAGGCCGTGTTGGTACAGTGTTTAGCTGTTGGCGTATCGGTATGAGTCGGTATGAGCCCAGCCTCAGGACCACTCCATGGTCATAACAATGTGCTGCACGGTGCACCAAAACTTTTCATTTTCAGTGTTGGCGTGACGATTCGCCGAGAATGTGGTAGCCGACCTGCAGTGTTATTTGCCAGGATTTTGAATTTGGGGGTGTCTTGGGGTAAAAATCTATTCGATAACTGTTGCTGGCATACATGCAGCTGTATAACAAATTTACATAAAACGAATAATAATTATGTGTACCATTCTAATTACTGTCAGTGGTGGATTCATATGGGAGCTGGAGGAAGAAGGCGGCCGATTATTCAAAATTAAAACTTTAATTCAGTGCATATAAATGTATGCTCTACTATAGTAGTCTAATTCAGCCTATAATGTAGGCTTAGCGTCTTAGGTGAAAATAGCATGCACTCAATCAGGGGGGGGGGGGGGAGAACTCTTAACACCCTCTAGCTGGGCCAGTGTTGGAGGGGTGTCACAAAGTTTTAGGGACTGAGCACCCCCTGTGGGAAGGGTATAGATGCTTCCCTGGCCGACGTACAGCCGACGATAAATAAAACGATTTGACGTCTCGGTGACCTATAATAGGTCAACCTGACCTAATAGCTTACAGATACTAAATAAATCTGAACTGGAATTTGACTATCACCGTCTTAAAACAGTGTTATCACGGCAAATATTGGGCAATGCGTATATAAATTGCCAGTCATGCTTCAAATAGGATTTCAGAATTGGGGAAATTTCCCTTCCCTCCTGTCCCGTCCCCTCTCCTAAGCTCCTAGCTATTCCCTTTTTCCATTCTCTACTATCCTTTTCACATTAGAAGTATCTCCCCTTTAATTCAGCTACGGGATATGGTGGAGCGCTGCAAACTTCTCCAATGGGGTCTGCGGCAGAGCCCCAGCCGAAGTCGAAATTGGTGCATTTTGCCTGAAAATATGACATCATGTGGCAAAATTTTTTCAACTAAAACATTTCTTTAAACAATAAGCCTATATACGCAAAAATAGTTTCCCGTGACGCTAAAGGGAGCCATCTCCGAGTTGTCCCCTTAAGTATACCACTGCCTTTTTTCGCCTCAAGTGGCTTATTCTGCCTGTTTCCTGATTTCTCGTTCCCTGCGCCCTCCTTTTTCGTTTGCGTCAGTGACAGTTTTGTTGTATAAGGTCAGAATTTCGTTAATAATTTAACTTGTAAATGCATACCCGTATGTAAATAAGTAAGAGGGTAAGTTATTCGTTATTGCTCACAGATATGCAAAAACTTTGCTGATACAAGGGCGACGCTGCAGTGCATGCGTACAATTTCAACAGAAAAATCAGATAGGTGTAATTGTGTTCTAATCACGATGTGCTCACGAGCAATCGCTGTGTTATTTGTTTAATTGTTGTTGTAGTTGTTTGACGCAGCCCGCGTCGCTTTTACACAGTCCATTTTCGTTTAGGCTATGTTTCCTGTTTTAGTACAATTCCTCGACTCGTCGACATTACCATTTTGACTTATAGTTCACTTAATGAATTTCTCACGATTTGAACTCAAATTGCTACTTTCGTCACTGGAACTTATTTGTCCATGTTTAAGCTTCATTTTTGCATTTTTCTATGTCTCTGTCTATATTTTTATCGTTATAGACCCCGACTTCTCATAAACAGATAGCTTGGAAATTCAGTGATTGTATCGTCTATACGCCCGTAGCCATACTTTTCCCTCCGCCGAATTATGGGTTTTCACTTGCAGTTAATGCCTATACGTCATCGTCCCTGACTCTCGCACAGTGCGGGTGTGTGATAGTCTACTGTCGCTGGACCACTACGGATAAAATAAGCGCTAACAGCTAAAATATAATTAAAGGCGACAGAAGAAAATCAGCGGACGAAAAATATCACTACACGAGTTTGATGCTGTGGCAGCTCGTCGCCGCGTTTAACCACGCTTGCGTGGGAGACCCCGGCTGATGTCATTGTGTGAAAACTCTGGTTATTCCGTTTATTGGTTTGTCGTCAAAATTACCTCGAGTTAGCTTTAACCATGCACATTCCTTTTAAAATCCCTTGCGATGATCGTCAGAAGCGGATCTATAGTCGACGTGAAAAACGCCGTAGTTGAGATTCATGCACACAGATTGGCAAGTGAACTATAACTGTGTGGACTTGCACGACGGATTACAGATTCTGAGGTTGGTGGCCTCGTTTTTTTGCGTGGGGATTTTTTGGCACAGTTTTCCACGTCTCCCCCCTCCCCCGAAATGTCAAACTTGTGAAATGGTCATCAAGCGGCTAGCTGTTTCGAGTTGCGTCGCAGTGTGAAAAGTGCGGCGACCTTCAAACGACCTTGGAGTCTGTCTGACGTGTGCGTTTTGAACGACTGTGTTCGCCACTAAATTACTGTGACAGAAACAAAACACGATAGTCGAGAAAGGACAGCAGCAGAACAAAAGAGAAAGAATGCAACAATGTACGGCGGAGGGAAGGAGGGGGGGTTTGGTTACATCGTAGGGTGATTTTGTTGCCGTGTTGTAGAAAACGAAACTGAAAATACTGCATACGTGCATTCTGCCAGTATAGCTGATGTACGTCACACGAGAATAAGTGATCCGATCTGGCTTAATCTGCGTCGTGAGAACAGATGACGGTCGGTTCAGCGTCGGAAACGCTCAGCTACGAACACGCACGAAATACGACGTACAGTCTATCATCGTCTTTATAGTCCGCAAAATGACGGACTGACATGGCGGTGTCGGATATCATTGCTTTGGTTGGATCGACTTACGAACCGAGATACTCTTGAAGAAGCGATGACGCATCGAACGACAGCAAGTGAAATCGCAGAAGGGCGGCACGTAATTCTGGTAAGGTTCATCCGCTGTGTTATCTATAGTTGTAGACCCTCCTTTAGTGTTGTTCTGCTTGAAATGCGTATAGATCTGTCTGTACTCCAGTATAGTCGTTTCGTTAAAAAAAACAGGAACAATGGGAACGCTGGCGAACCAAGCGTAAATTGGTGTCTGGATCCAAGCACCGGGAGCGTTTCTGCGGAGGTCCGGGGGTATCGCCTCGGAAAATTCTTGAAATTGTGTATGCAAAATCCTGCAATCTAGTGCATTTTGGGCGGAAATGGTTCGCAATTCCGTCCATAATGCATGTGCGTTCTTACACTTTAACAGTGGGAACGACGTTCTCACGCTTACCCCATCGAAATGACCCCTGGTTGTTCCACGTGAAATGTGTACAGATCTGTCTATCACGCTGTTGTAATGAATTCAGTTACTGGCGGGTCCGAATCATCGGGGTGCCCGTAAACCCCTTCGAATGGTTATTTGGACATTTCTTAAAAGAATGTATAATGTATGTTCAATTTGTGTAATATTTCAACCTGATCCTAACTCGTTAACCCTGCCCCTCACGTTTTCTGGGTCCGCCCCTTTAACTGGACTGTTCTCTTGGTTCTTCCGGCGCATGGTCTCGCATTACGCCGCAAAATACGCCACTTCACTTAGTTGAACCGACATTAAGTCCGTCTTTCACATTCGCGTCTGAATTACAGGTGCAACATCTTATACACCACACGTTCCCGGGGTTGCCATTCTACGTCGGCCTTTGCAGCACATTCGTCGCGCATCGGTGACGTGACGCGGCAGCTAGCGCGCACAGTGAAATTACAGGCATGCGACACATACGAACCAGCATTTCAAGATAGCGTAACACAGCGGATAGGACCGCATGGGATCGTGGCGGAGACTCTACAAAATTTAAAGTGAGATAGGATATTGCAGAGGTCTCCCGGCCGCCCCCCAAAGAAAACTTCAATGTCTCATTCCTTTGTAACACCGATTTTATTAATCATATACCGTGCTGAGATGACGCGTTTTAATGGTGCAAGGTGTGCACCCACGCACAGATAACATTTTATGAGAGTCAGTTAATAAGTTAGTAAGTAAATAAATAAGTGAGTAACAGTGGCGGGACCAAAAATTTTGAAGAGGGGGAGGGGGCGGAAGACAATTTATCAGCTCCGTCCTCATTTATCGCAAATGCGCACAACGAAATATATGCCTTTTACACGGAAAAAGCGGCTTTTTAAAAAAAATGAGCCAATAGGGGGGCGCCCTTGCCCTCCCCCTTTGAATCCGCCAGTGGTAAATAAGTAAGAGCATTTCTAAGCGCAGTTAAACGGGTTTACGCATGCTGTGGCCCCGCTCTCCAAAACAAGAACGTACCCATGCAGCGACTGTGTAAAAAGTGACCAGGATCTAACTGGACCTGTTGGCGGGAACTGTAATAATTAAGACACTCCTGCGGACTCTACAGTCTGATTTTGGGGAAAGGGCCAGCACGGAAGATGCAGCGATTATGGGAAACAAACGAATAAGTGGGATGGAAGGAGTGTGTCCGATTGGACGCTGAAAAAGGGTCGAGGAGGAGACGCGGGAGGGAAGATTGGGGAAGCGTCCGTTCCTCATTTGATGGGGGCCTGCCAGATTTGTGCATGGAGTTTTATGTGCACTTTTCCAGTTTGTAAAAAAGTGATGATATCTGGGCGACGGCACACATTACTGTTCGTATTTCTACAGACACTGACAGAATTGAGTGTGGCAGTTGTTGAGTTTATTAAATGTTATAGCCAACTGTATTAAAAACGTAACTTAGGTCTATTTTGTGAAATAGTATGCGGCATTTCATCCGCCAGTTTTAACTTTTAACTTTTAGTAGGCTGCAGCTATTCCTGAAATGGCCTTCAAAGTTGATCGTCACTGAAAAATAGCATCATTCATTCAGCAGGCAACATGTCACTTAAGTTATTATTAATAAATCGCTGTACCATTAGGCCTAGTTGCTGTTTCAGTTTATTGCAGCCAGTATTGAAATTAGTAGTGTCACCGTGCAAAGTGTTGTAACAAAATGACATGTTAACGCCAAAGTAGGAACGTAGGAACGCAGCCTTGCTACATGCAGGCCCATTGAAGTTATAACAGTACGGTAGGTAGGCTGTAAGTCTTAATATGGCTGCCTATGTCGGTCATGGGAGTGAGGTGTTTATCTGTACAGCTATATTTGTATGTTGTGTTGCAAGATACGCCCATCCTGTGGGTGCACGCCGTCAAGGTCTGCACAAGACCCAGGTTTGTTCATGGGTGTCGTACTGCAGAGGGACAGTGACAATGACAACGGAAGGTAGTAAGTAGTATAAATACCGTGTGCATGATCACTAACCAACCAAACACTAAATCTCACCCCAACCTTACTGCTAAATAGCACACAGTAGTAAGAATTCAACTAAATGTAGTCACATGTCCTGCGTATCCAGAGAAATTCGTACGAGACAATGTTATTGCACCGCTTTCACTACTTTCCGTTGTCATTGTCACTCTCCCTATCGCTCAGGTCCACTGCAGGCGCAGTGATATGCAATATGCAATTGCGTATTAATACACAACGATCACGAAGGTCAATATGAAATGTTCACATTGCTAAATTTTAATTATGAGCTTGCACCTTCATCAAGTTTCAAACGAAATGCAAAAAACCAACAGCTGCGATTATACAACTACAACTTTTCGGGCAACTCTCCGACATTTTCGTTTTTCCCGAAAGCGAAACTGTCCCGCATTAAGTCGCAAAATGTTTTTTTTTCTTCATTTTTTGTGTGTGCGTTTTTTTTATCCGTTTCAGACGAGCGATGCATCGAGAAGAAGGAACGATCCGAATTTTCGCGTGCGTTCGTTTTCTTTCCGACGTATAACAAGACGAAATGTATCCCGTCTCGCCCGACTGGAGCGAACAGGTCAACATCATGACGAGGCTAGCGCACGGGCTATAGACCCTGGCAGATAAATCGTCGGCAGGTAGGCGACACGCACACCAGGTGCGCGCCGCTGGTGGTCTCGCAGCAATCATTAACCGGAGTGCAGATAATTCGACGTGATTGTATTCCACGCGGTAAGTCGACGCTATGGAGGCGACAGCGAAGAGCGACAAGTTGGAGATGGACGACGGCGAGGTGACGCCACGTCGCGGCGCGGCGTCCGCCGTCGTGAGTTGGACCACGGTGGTGTCGGTGACGCTGGTGCTGGTGCTGCTGTATGTCGCCTATCTACACGTGCGGCTTGACCGGCTTGAGCAACGAGGTGTCCGATGCTCGGCTGATGCGACGCAGCTGGACGGTTCAGCCACGAACCAGGACGACGACGAGGTGAGAACGCCATTGCCGCTGAAACTCCGCCGAGACAGAGACGAACGCCGACATCATCGTCTGCGTCGTGCGGGCCAAATTAACGCACTATAGCAACCGTTGTATATGTGCAATGCGTCGAAAAAGACGCGACGTACACTTTTTGACGTCTAGTGGCGCCGGAACGAATTTGAAAGTGGGGGAGGGCACCGGAATTTTTTTGTCGTGTCACTACACTTTTTTTGGCTCTACAAGTACAATTAGTCGTTTTGGTGAACGCTCTCGTGATGGTCAGTGCAGCTTGGTCAGTTTCTTGTTTGGTGTTCTACTCACGGTGCCTCCCGTGCCCAGCCATTTGTAAAAGTGGGGGCACGTGTCCCCCGTACCCCGTGGAGTCGGCGCCACTGTTGAGGTCGAATGCATAACCTATAGTATGCCCGTACGATTTCCGCACCCAAATTTTCCCAATTTTGTTCACGCGTATTTTCCGTTTATACACGCTGCACTTCACTTCAACCTGTTATACGGTACAGTTGACAAAACGCAACAGAACAATCATTACAATGCAATATTAGTACACGTCCTTAAATAATTGTCATTCAAAGAAGTTGCTGGAGTCGCTGTTGGGTGCTAGGATATGCTGATGACGCCTAGGCCTAAGACTGTACGAATGATTATTTATATCAGGTAAAATATGAAAGAGAACATGTATAGATAGAATTGCAGGGTTTCGTCAACAAAAATTACCGAAGTTGTACGAAATTTTGATTTAAGCATACATGCATCTCGATTATAAAGTGCTGAGAAACGTTTGTTGTATGCGTCATCAAATTTACAACAAAGTTTATTTCAGATACATCAACCGAAAAAGTAAAACCAAGTTACAGGATAAACCAACCTTAAACCTGTATAAACAGCGTTTGATTGAGAGCAAAGACATTTAAAGCAGTGAAAAAAATCCTTCTGGTCGAAAGAGAAAAAGGCAGTTCTGTTATATGTTGCTCGCTGTACGCTTGCCCAAAAAATTGGCACAATTTTTATACGCCTTAACTTCGTCAAATATTTACCTACGTTCAAACTTTTTTTCACTGTCAGAATCAGGAGAAAATGTGTAATAGTACTATCACTAAAGATCCAACCGCACCTCAAGTGTGTCGCCACACTACCGTGTCAAATATCAGTGTCTTAGAAGCAATCACTGAAAACAAGACGACTTCTGTAATAACACATTTTAAAGTGCGTCGTCCAGCAGCAAGGCGGACATTGAACATGTGAAAACTGCAGGATGCGAAAGTTACTTTAGATAATAACTGACATAGGCGTCAACGCCGCCGGAGATATGTCCCCGGCAACATTTGGCCTACCGGGGATACAATATCTTTAGTCCCCGGCAGATCATCAGCATTCAGAACATAAAATGACGTCAACGTTCCGGAATACGTACTGTTAACGTGACTGCTAGCAGTTGAGTTACAGACAGCCAGTGGCTCCCGAATCCATAGGGCACTGGGAGGGGGGAGGAGGAGGGGGCGAAACCGAAGCAATAACGTTGCACTATGTTGCGAACATAGATGAAATTTTTTCCGCACTTTACATTTTGTAATTTACAAAATGCACATCTTTTAAAAGTTTCTTTCATTATAACAGCAGAGAATAGTCAAATGCAGTGTTAAAGCAGCAGATCGAAATGTCATCCTTGATCACAGACTCGCATTAGCCTATATTATGAGACTTATAGTCTCTGTCCCCACTGACCAATCGCTTGATTCACTGTAGCCTGTTGCAGAGATGGCAATAAAGGCAGACCGTCCGGAACCTACCTGCCATATTCTGCCGATATCTTCCACTCCTGCTTTTCAGCGTCCCCATTTGATGCAGTACTTTGGTCAGGGGCTATGTCCCTCCCCAATTTGGGGCTGCCACTTAACACGATGTTACCAACCCACCAGGCCTGGTACCTACCAGCACGCCATGCAACTGGCATCTCCTTCCAGGCAGTAGTTTGATCAGAAATAAATGTGCACAAAAATGTGTAAGGGGCGCTGCCTGCCCCTTTCCATGGGGTTATAGCAAGAACCCATCTAACAGTTTGGCACACGTATGCATGATGTGTGTTGGGTCAGTACTAATACGTGTGCCAATTTCATTTCGATCCGTTGAGCCGTTTAGCCAGGGAACACGAACATAACAGACACACGTGACAAACGATCTCACAGCGAGACGGTCGGCCAAACCAAACAAAGGCAAACACCACTTTAAAAGCTGCAATTAATGTCAACTAATAATTGTAAATTGTGAGAATGAGTTCTTCAATATTTGCGGGTATAGTGCAGTGGAATCTTTTGGATGAGGTGGCAAACTGAATATCTGTCGAATGTCAAATTTTGTCAGGTCCTGTCTGGATATTGTGTAGCCGAGATTAAGCGTACCGAGTTTGCAAAATATAGCGAAAGACATGAAAGTTATCGCTTCAGTTGGACGTCCAAAAGTCGTAAGAATTTCAGCTTCAGGGGTCTTTGTCCCCTGACCAGGGGCTCTGCCCCTGGATCCCGCTGGGGGCTCCGCCCTAGACCCCCGTTATAGGCTCGCTCTCCGAGCCCGCCATATAGGTTCCCCCCAAACTTTCAGTGGCGTTGACGCCACTGATAACTAAGACAATAAACACGTTGTTTGCTGTTGTTAATTTCTTAAAATATGTTGTTACAGAAGTCGCTTGTTTTCAATTGTTGCTTTTAAGACAATGAGCAATGACATTTGTCACATTTCACAAGGTAGTGTAGCGACACATTTGAGGTGTGGTGGGATCTTTAGTGACAGTATTATTACAAATGTTCGTCTGATTCAGATAGTGAAATAAGTTTGAAAATTGATCAATATTTGATGAAGTTACGGCGTATGAAGTCAAGGCATACAAAAAGTATGTCAGTTTTTTGGGGCCAACCTGTATATGGTCCATTGTCACATCATTGCATTGTGGACGAGGCGTCGCTTCTGCGTAACGGCTGAAGGCAACGTTTGGGAATACTTTTTTTAACTTTCTGCGTTTTTAGATGTCAAGAACGTGGATTTTTACGTGTTTTTGAAACGACATTCCAAAAAAACTTAGCAACCTCAATCGTAAAAATGAGATCACAGCTAACTGACTCATCAGAACAACTGCAAGTTTCAAAATTTTACGTTTCACCAGCTATCGTGAGCTATCGTGATCACGTTTATGAACTAGGCGACAAT
>Ga0056115_1001882_pt1 | contig 10417 bp, 4 predicted proteins | sample WorMetOlspDAHAB1_FD_77007 | JGI IMG/M metagenome (GOLD analysis project Ga0056115, IMG submission 77007) | Marine gutless worms symbiont microbial communities from Max Planck institute for Marine Microbiology, Germany - Olavius sp. DAHAB.1 ... | reverse complement strand
TTTTCTGCCCTAAACATGCCGTAAAACAGAATACCCTAGGGGTTAGTTGTGTAATTAGTGATCAGTGATCTGTATTACCTTCTTTGGCCGGCTGACTGTCACTAAGCTGTATTATATCAATGGTTTACAGGTGACCACTTTCTGGACAAACTGTGCGCCATGGATCAGCAAACTAGTCCAACTTAGCCTTCCATCCCCCCGGAGTTGGTAAATGATCCACGTATTTACATGGATTACGAGGGTGGAGACAATTAAAACGGCAGACTATGGATGGATGTGTTGCTGCAGGCTAACTTCAGTGAGCGCGGGTTTGGATTGCGGCCTAAACTGAACGCCGCTCCTGTCTGTGACGCACAGCGCCGGTGAGACGGCATATACGGCATACGACGCAATGTGGGTGCTGAAGCTTTTCTTTCATCTTGTACTAATGTATCAGTAATCGACATGTGTGTCTGTAATAATGTGACTGTGACTATATTTAGTGACTGTGTGTGTTAGTTCGTCCGTTTGTTCGTTAGATGGAGTTTGACACTTATTACGCTATCTACAGTTGCACACAATAATAAAAAAAACACACAAAAATACTAAAACACAATCCTGGAAAGTTGTCCATGGATGGCATCAGATTCATTAAAACACATATTTAAATAAAGTTATTTATTAGTTATTTTATTAGATATTAGTTATTACTTACACACAGACGTTATTTGATATGATATTTATTTATTTATTTGCTCATGACACAACAATTATTCACATTAAAGCACAGCAGCGACAATAGCACATAACAGAGACATCATGAGCAAAACGGGCAGGAAAGGTCGTTAGACGACACTTATAACCTCACAGAAATATAAAATATTAAAATGTCACAGTAACATAAAACGATCCAGGAAATGCACAATGCCATTTCACGATAATATATTCTAATTAAAAACAGTTACAGTTCATTGCAATATCTGAGAGGTCGCCAACCGGCATTCTGAACTGGGCCAATAAATGGCATGACAGTGACGTCATTGTACATACACCGCCATGTTGGAAGTACACAATTGTTGCATAAGCGTTACGTTATAATCACACATATGCTCGCAAAACTTTTGTGTGAACTGTACTTTATACGAAATGTATGTTCTACGAATAACTTTGGCATAAGCAATGCCAGACTTCCGGCCTTTTATTTAGATTACGTTCGTATAAATTATACCTCCAACATGGCGGCGTGTCATACGAAGACGCAGATGACCTCACCGCACCTCATGTATTCAGCGATTGGCACAATAATTGTGAAACCGAGGCGAACTAAAACAGCACTGAGGCGGCGCGCATCCACGCTCCGCTGGAGACGAAACTAGTCGCTAATATTCGAGCGAGCGTATAGCCACCCACCCTGAGCGCCGTGGAACCACCCGGTCAAAAAGGTGCGCGTGCCTACAGCGCCGCAGACACCGAATGGCGGCCATAAAGTCGCCCTTCAAAGACATGTGTAGATACGCCCATGGCGAGTGTACGTCGAGCGAGCCAACCATACAATGAACAATGATCTGTCGGTGCATACTGAGAAGGAAGACATTACGTCCTGTCGACATACGCAGATACGACATTCCAATTTTTGCAGAAGGAAGAAATACGTCGTTATGTCGGCGTTTTTGCGTCATTGCGAAATCAGCATATCCAATCTGGAGTCGGTGGAATTAATACATGAACTTTATTCACCAAAAACTTATGGTAGCACAAAGAGAAGAGAAAAATATATATACAACAGAAAACAGAGTCAGAAAGAGATCGACAGGTTACACAATAGTTCTGCATAAAAAATCTGTCAAGCACCAGAGAATGCAGTGCTTTCGACGATATACGTGTAGTTTACTTACAGGGTGCGCCAAAACACTTTCCCCTTTGGCTGTTAAATATTTTACACTGTTTTCGCGTCTTTTTCTGTTTCATTTTATATATCAATCTTTATTCACTAACTCATTGGTAGAACATGCATATACAAAAATACACGAGCAGAAAAACAAACACGGAGTACAAAAATAATGCTATAAGTGCACAATGTGTCATATAATAAACGCGTGCATGGTCATAAACAACGTTTGAACATAAATTTCTTGAACCGTTATTCAAGAAGTTCGCTTCGCAGTTTAATACTGATACATCTGCAGCAGTCTTTTATAACAGCAGCACTAGACGTCTTGAACAACAATCATTTTAACACGTGTTCATCTTCACCTTTTCTATTTTGTAGCCTATCTCCGATGAAAACATTGCTCATTAAAAAAGAAACAGACTTCTGACGCACCCCGTCATTAATTTGAGTTTTCATAATAAATTATCATTTATTTGTTACCGACATGTGCTTTATTTTACCGAAGACTGAAATGTTTGTTGCAGTAGCATATATATTTTAAGACCAGTTTTGTCAAAGTATAGATTAGTATTGGATTGACATAATAATTTTCACGTGACTTACAAGTATGTTGACTACAGGCTTTGTATTAACACACTCATACTTACAACGTGCGCATAGCATTTCATTTACAGAGTGACCCAAAAATGTAAGCCACCGTCAAGAATAATCATTAAATCGTATTAAAGACTGCCATTAAGGTTTGACTTTTCATCGGTTTTGAGTATAAAACGAGCACAATAATGTTATAAGTTTATATTAAATATTCTATGTGTGACATAATTTGCTACGTCATCAGTTGTTGTGTTTGAAGCTGCGATACGGGTAAAATAAATGGATACGATAGAATCGTAATTGAAAACCAGAGAAAGAGAAGATATGGAAATAAAAGAAAGTTTTACATAAATGTCCGTCTATAAGATAATTTAGGAATGAAATTCACAGTTTTCTAAGTCTATCTGATGATAGAGGAAGCACTGACATCATTTACCGTATGTAAAGAATATCGCTACATTGTTAATTTACGTGACTACGTCACAAAGTAGTTCACGCACAGAATATATATTACCAGTGAATAACATTATAGTGCTTGAATAATACTTTAATTTAACATAAAATATAATCTCATTGACATACTTTAATACGATTTAATACGATTTTTTTATAATTTCACAGTGGCTACTTTTTGGGCTACTCTGTAGTGTATATATTCATTAGATGGATGTGGCGTTAAATGGTTTTGGGGCCTCATCAGGCGTTTGAAGAGCCTCACTGAGCTCTAAGTTAAAGTAAACTAAAAACTTGTTTGTTATAACTTCAAAAGATGCTCAGTTTGTAGTGTCACTCAACTGCTGAGAAATACTAGTTCAAACACAGAATTCAACGCTGTAATGCTGAGAACATGCAAGGAGATGCGGAAAATGTAAATTTTTGCAAGTTTGTAAGTTTCGACTTGTCAATGCTGTCATGCACTTTGCTTCATCGTTATTCGACACACATTTCACATGACAAGCGCGGAGTAATATTCTGCACTAGCGCCAACTCGTTAAACAGCATTCGATCGACATCCAACTGCTGTGCTTTATGATTCGTTCTAGAGCCGATGGCTGGAGTTTTGCATAACATGTTTGCCTCGGAAAATCAACACTTTTTTAGGTCGATCATTTCATTTGCCTCGAGTTTCATGTTTTTGTGTCTTCTAAGCACCAAAAAAATCAGCTGTGTTCTGCTGTTTAAGTTTTGACGTCGATCGTTCTGGATTGCCGGAACATCGATAACTGACGTGCTGCTGCTTTCCACATCTCTCCATTGATCAGGGACCTACACTGGTTGCGTGTCCCTGAGCGTATCCAGTTCAAGTTATGTGTGTTGGCGTACCGGTGTCTTCACGGCACGGCACCGCCGTGCCTCGCCGACGACCTATCACTCACGTCTGCTGACGGCAACCGCCGTCAGCTGCGGTCTGCTGACTCTCCATCTCTGGTGGTTAGGCCTACCAGACGCTCGACGCTCGGCGACCGTGCGTTTCCCGTGGCAGCTGCACGTGCTTGGAACAGCCTTCCATCGGCCGTCAGGGATGCGCCATTACTTTCGTCATTCCGGAGCCGCCTGAAGACATGGCTTTTTGACACTGTAACGCAAACTTTACCCGGCTGCACTTCGTTTAGTTTCGTTGTTTTTGTTATCTGTGTAAAGTGCCGCTTTAATGTTATTCATGACAGTGTCACTATAAATAGTACTTCATTAGTAATTAATAATAAAGACAACGGCAACAACGGTGATTTCTGCTCATGGCCAAAACGTCAGCAGCGAAAGACAGTTGTGCTATGTTAACTCCTTGTAGCCAACATCAACGTCGCTTGGAGCCAGTCTCATAAGCTGCTGAATTGCTCGCGGACAATGTCAATGTCAACGTGTAGATTTGTATAACGCATCGTCAGAAAAACCTCTAATACGCTGGGTGTGCTAGTACAGTGCGAACATACGTGCTAAAACAGCGCCTCGTTGACAATCTCGTTTGTATCTGAAGCGTATGATACGACAGCTGAATACATCTACTTGTACATCATATACTGGCCAATTTTCAAACTTTTTTTCATTGTCAGAATCGGGAGACAATTTGTTATAATATTATAACTAAAGATCCCACCGCACCTCAAACGCTTATGTGTTGTGTCTTAACAAGTGCATTTATCTTTTGCATCTGACTCCTTTTCCCTTACATCGCATTAACTATCAGCACGTTTTCAATTACCTTGTGAAATATCAATGTCATAAAGCAAGACTTTTGTAACAACACATTTTAAGAAGTTAACAATAGGAAACAACGTGTTTATCGTCTCAGTTATTGTCTAAAGTAACTGTCGCATCCTGCAGTGTTTACATCAAATGTTTAAAGTGTCCGCTTGCTCCTAAATGACGTATTCTTAAGATGTGTTACAGACGTCGTCTTGTTTTCAGTTGTTGCTTTTAGGACACCGATAACACGCCGCCATGCTGGAGGTCTAGATTACGCGAACAAAGACTGAGTAAATTCCGAAAATCCGACATTTCTTATGCCAAAGTATTTGCAGAACATGCGTTACGTACAGTGTTTAATTCACATATGAGTTTCGAGCATACACCTATATGTATGCGTATGAGTATGACGTAACATCGACGTAACAGTTGTGTATCTCCAACATGACGGCGTACGTAGAATGACGTCACTGTCACCCCATGCATAGCAGACTGGTGGACGCCAACAGCAGATTGTTTTTAATCTGTTATTGATGAGGACACCCGGCATAACGTTTGATCGGTGTTTGTACAGTCACAAGCAATAATTATTTAAACTTACTTGTATGTTCAACTGTATGCGAAAATTCACGCGAAATCACAGCGAAAGTATGAGCCTGACAGGCGTCAAACAGCAGAAATAAAAGACGCTGTTTCAGACAATACTTGGATGATAATCCAAGTCGGAGATAATCATAAATTACAGTGTGGTCAGGGTCGTAGCAAAGAAAAAAGGGGCCCCCTCCAAACACCTGTCCGGGGGCCCTTCGCATCACCACGTACTCACCAAAATGCTGTATTTATTATGCACACAGAGGCAGATTGTAGCCAGTAACACTAGCAGTATGACGAGAGTGCCATAGTTGATTATTTTACCTGTGTAACCAACGTGGACTAATTGTACAATAGCATAAACAATTTACAATAAATATCAGTTATTTATTTGCATCTTAAAATTTTTTTACCTTGCTGCTCTTGGGACCTCCTTGTTTGCGGGGCCGCCGCCAATTGGAGGGTATGGAGAGTCCTGTTACGTTTCTGAGTATGATAATTTTAATTTTTGTATATCTTGGCTCACGGCATATCACTGCAAAGAGCAATATGTCCTATTCAAGATTTTGAAACTGTTTACCACCAATCGAGCTGTAGCTTCCCCGAAATTACCTATTATGGCGCCATATAAATACTTTTTATGTATGTATGTACGCATTATGTGTCGGGTGGGACGCTAAACACTATGCTCACTCATTGACAGTTGCTGTTACTGCGCATGCACAGTGAAAATATACATAGAAGTCGATGAATGGCTTGCCAAATCGCCAAGATTGTATTCCCTTTATAGCAGATGACGGTCACTGGTCACGAAGGTAGGGGCAGTTTTTTTAGACCGGAAGCAGAATTAATGCTATTTGTTTCGCATGCGCACTAAATAAAAAGCATTAACCAAACTCGCTGGTTAGAGACGACGTTCCGATTTGACTGTTGATGCCGTCTAACAAGTATTCCTCCTCTTAGAACCTTATTAGCCGTAGGCTAAGCCTGCGCTCACAGACTTTGACCTGCGACCAAACAGCCATGCCCAGCCCTGGTCTGCCGTTTAATAGTCTTCACCCTCGTAATCCATGTAATTACATAGATAACTAATCATTTACCGACCTTGGAGGGAAGGAAGGCTGAGTTGGCCTGATTGTTGACCCGCAGCGGACACTTTACCCACGAAGTGGTCACATGTCAACCGTTGATCAGGCATAGATCAGGAAAGTTCACCAGCCAAAGACCGACGTCCTAACCACTAAACCACGCCGCCAACGAGCAGTCAAGAAGTGTGGCTTATATCGCGACTACAAGCGATTGTGCAACATGTAACTGAAGATACAGTAGAAAGATGGCAACAATGTTCACTTTCAAATGTTTACGTCACCCTGCTATTACAGTTTAGATGTTCAGACGAGGACAAAAGCAGATTCGCTCTAGAAAAATATCTGCACAATTTGCGGCAATTTTTTACTAATGAAACAATGACGTATTCGTCGCGTCTCTGTTAATTTTTGAACACCGCGTATAAACCGACGTAAATTCGCGCTAATATTATTTTGAAATTATATCGCGGTTGATCGAGACATACTCGGTATGTCGTACGGTGATTTTACATCGTCTTCTTTGAGAAAAGAAAGCAATATCTTTCAAAATTGGCGTGATGACGCTTTTCAAAGCTGTCACCTCAACTGACTACCGATGTGCATATATTCTAAAGAACGTGTGAACTCCGTGCGCCTTTTTTCTGTATAGGTGTCGTGGTTGAATATTGCTGACAAAAACATATATAAATATACGGCTTATTAATAATAATTATCATAATACTAACAGTGAATAAGTATCTGTACACAAAACAAAGAAAAGTTTAACAGAACGGCAGCAAATAATAATGTCATACGTTTGCAGTAGACGCAGCCCTGTTACAGTTGATTGTGATGTAATGTCAGTTAGATTGACTACGCTACTACATTGACTGTGTATGATAAAGGTAAAAAGTGAAGTCTGCCGGAAGTCACTGAGCCACTTGGCCGACAGGGCGGCGCTGATCCCCGGTTCTATGGTCCTTGGCCAGGCACACCAGTCGAAGCTGTATGACCATAGACACGGAGCCAGTGTTTTGCACGGTGCGCCTGTTCACCCTCCGGCTTTCGCCGGCACCATATTGATGACAGAAGCAAATGTGGGTAAACAACTTGCCCGAGGTCGCACTCGACAGTGCAGCGGCTGGGACTAAACCCGCGATCTCCCGATCACAAGTCCAACGCCCTATCTACTGCGCCACCGAGCCACATATCAAATACGCCGTGCTAACGAGATACAGTAATCTTGGTTTTTTCAGTTTCGACGGAAGAAACAGAAAACAAGTATACATAAGGTGCAGTGACGTCATCTGCGTCATTGTTATAACACGCCGCCATGTAGGAGGTCTAGTTTATGCGAACATAATCTAAATAAAATGCCGGAAAGCTGACATCACAAAAGTTTTCGAGCATAGACTACGTGTGTTTATGATGCAACGCTGATGCAACAATTGTGTAGGACTACCTCCAACATGGCGGCGTATGTAGAATTATGTCACTGTCATCCCATGTATCAAGGAGTCAAGCGACGAAATCGGAAATAATGAATAAATTACACCTTAAAGATACATGCACAAAAAGGCGAGCGGACACTTTGTTTCGACACTAGCTGTCGTAATGCACATAAACAGCAACTCTGTAAGAAAATTTCTGCACTGTACACTGAGAGTCATAAGATGAATACCCTTGTTATTTCGGCAACGAGACGCGGAAATAGCCAATGTGAACTATGACATGAACAGTATGTTATATGAAACATATCGGTTATTGTTTCATGTCACGTCAGTCCTATGGACGTGAGATACTAAATGTCAGGCCTTTTCTCTGAAGCCATATCAGAACTTTAAGAGAAAATACCTGTTTGACAGTTTTTAACGTCTAGTTTTCGCTTTCCTACATCTTTCTTCGCGTCTGTCTATAGGTTTTCGATTTAGGTTCTGACTTTTTGTCGAATAAAAGTAAAACTGGTCCTGATTACGCTTCGTTTAACACAACCGTCTTTGGAGGGGGGCACTGCAATACTATGACACGGCAGTGTGACAATTACAACGCAAAGTCGCACAGACGGCGCAACAACATGTCTCGTATGAATCCATCTGGATACGAAGGACAGTGACTATATTTTTAGTTGAATGTTCACTATTGCGTCCTGTTTAGTAGCAGGGTCGTGGTTAAGATTAGCGTTAGGATATTGGATTTAGTGTCTCGTTGGTAAGTTGTTATGCACACGTTAGGTATTTGTGCGACTTTACGTAGTAATTGTCACGGATTGACATGACACGGGCATTGGCAGCGGATTTGCGCTGCGGACGTAATAGTACGCAGCCCAGTTCGATTTTTAGCCTAATGTTTGCGATAGGCCTATTTGAATGAACGTTTTCAAAGTGTCGAGTTAGTTAGTTTTCATTCGTTTTAATTTTTGTCATTGCACTATTATTTCACGTTTTTAGCTCTATCCGCATTCGTTGCGAATAAAGATCATTGAAATATTATTATTACTATTTCTAAACGTTGATTTTATGGCACACGCGTAAACCAGTGCCAGAGGCCTCGCGTTGACAGACGGCGGGTCTGCGGCTTAAAATGAAGACATTTCATCGGACGGTAACGCGAGAACTTTTGTGGTGACCGCACATTTGAAACAAAACCGAAACAAAACCGAAACAAAACAGAAACAAACAAATTCCGTTTCGAGTCGACGAAATCGTTTCATTTCAACCGTGGCACAATTTTATGATTTTTTGCTTGTCTATATATGCATATTTGTCTGTGTATATGTTTTACGCTGCTTTTATGGCGTTATAAACGATAATTACACGTGAAATAAAACGCTGAAACGCTTCAGCAGCAGGCGGAGTCCATGTGCAAAACTGCGAGTCTGAAACAGCTAAAACGTTTCACGGCTGTCAGTCCCCCTCCGAAATGACCTGCATTTTACCGGGTGGGCCGTTAAAATCTACTCACTCACTCACTCACGGCTGTCAGCTCTTTTAGTTTTTGTTTCTTTTAAATTTCGAGCGTGCACTGTTTTATTTCAGCTTTATTTCAATTGTGCGGCACCATCAGTCAGACGCTCAGCGTGTCGACCGCCCGCTCAGTAGTAATACCGGCCGGGGTACGGTCCATAGCCACCGCGGCCGCCGTACCCGGGCGTTCGAGGCGGCGGGTACGGGTACGGCTGGTAGCCGTAACCGGGTCTGGGAGCATTCATCGGCATTGTACGCGGGTAAGCAGGTACTTGGCGACGGGGTGGCCCGGCCGGCAGTCTCGGTTGTTGTGCCGGTGGGCGACCGTTCGACTTCGGAGGCGGCGGAACCAGATCCTCTTCGTCGTTCATTTCTTGCATGTCCTGCACAGCAACCACAACGAGTAATGTACACGGTGGCCCCCAAAAGTAAGCCACTACCAAATGATCAGAAAATGATATTAAATCGTATTAAAGCTTGTCGATGAGATTAGATTTATTCTTCAAATTAAAGTATGAATCAAGCACCATAACATTATTCGTTTGTATTAGATATTCTATGCGTGGTCTACTTTCTGACCTGAATAACTATGCCTGACCCGAAAACTAGTGATATACGTCACAAACGGTAAATGATGTCAGCGTTTTTCCTGGCATCAGCTCGCCTTAGCAAGCAGTGAATTCTATGTCGAAACGATCTTTTACATGGAGATTTATATAAAAATATATTTTATGCCCATATTTTATATATTTTTTTTCTACTTTTCAAACATGGTTTTATGAGATGCGTTGATTATACCCACATTACAGTTTCAAACACAGCAAGTGATGACGTCACTAATTAGGTTACACATAGAATATTTAACATTTTTTGCATGTCCTGCACAGCAAAAGGTAAAAAGTAAAGGCCCGTCACTGATATAGCGCCACAAACTGCGCCTGCAGCGTCGCTTTGCGTCAAGACAGAGCGGGCATGCAGCCTATAGGCCGTAGACTAGGCCATAGCCCCGCGCACACGGCACTTTGACCTTGCGGCCAAATAGCCACACGCAGCCCAGGTCTGCCGTTTAATCGTCGTCACCCTCGTAATTCATGCAATTACACAATACTTATTTACCGACCCAGAAGGGATGGAAGCCTGAGTTGGCC
>Ga0056115_1001881_pt1 | contig 10418 bp, 8 predicted proteins | sample WorMetOlspDAHAB1_FD_77007 | JGI IMG/M metagenome (GOLD analysis project Ga0056115, IMG submission 77007) | Marine gutless worms symbiont microbial communities from Max Planck institute for Marine Microbiology, Germany - Olavius sp. DAHAB.1 ... | reverse complement strand
TTCCCATAGGAATGCGATGTCGCCATTAACACTGCTGGAACTAACGTTCCCGCTGTGATAATAATAATAATAATAATAATATATGGAGCATTTAGTGCCCGCTAATTACAGTAAAACATACAGTACATGTACAGTAGCATATTGTGAGTCAATAAAATAGTTACAGGTTAAAAGCCAACTTCAAAAAGTGATAATATAAGTTGTCGCTTAAAAAACAAGTGTCAGTAAGAAGTCGCAAATGTAGAGCAACAGAGTTCCAAATAGCTGTGGGACCAGAAATGGAGATGGCTCGCTTGGCTAATTTAGGAAATGGAGAAGGTGTGAGTGCTGTTGACAGAGGAGCATAAACAGTGGGACAAACTGGCAGCTGATTGAACAATGTCGCTAAGGTATGCTGTACAATGTCCAGTAGTGACAGAATGCGCGAGCAGACATAGCCTGTGTTGCACTCGGTACTTCACGTGTAGTCCATGGAACTCTATCGGCTGGTGTGATGTCGTCCCATTGCTTGTGTGCAGTGTTGCGGCTGCATTTTTTACTCTCTGGATATGCACCAATATCTCGCACACTTAAGATGGACTGAGTACATCACTGTAACTCAGCTGCCTTTGACGAATCCCGAGCCAAATAATTTCCTTTTTGTTAACGTTCAACTAAACCGGTGAGTCGAGCACCATGTCTGCACATCATCAATTCATTCCCCCAACATGGTCTTTGCCTTACTGACGTGTGGAGCTGAGGTCAATGCATGCAGTTGCTTGTCTGTAACTGTAACAAACAGGTGACAGTTGACATGGTGATTGCCAAATACTCCAATGACATTTTCAGAGTACAAGATGAACTCTACTTGACCCAGGACTGAGGCCTGATTGTCACTCTTTTGAGATCAACATATGATGAGTTGACTGAGTGATGAGATGACTGTGTTCCTCTCCAGCAGTCAATATTAACTGGAAGTAAACACAGTCTTATTGAATTCCCTGCAAACTTCATTTCTCTGCATTTTGCTCACAATTGGCAACTGTCATGAATTTTCATGTTACACGTTTACCTTAAATGGATTTTTGGGAAATTTCAGTATGTTAACAAGGAAGGAAATCTGCCTTAATGCTAACTTTGTGCTATTTCACCTCATTTCTTGCATACTGAAACAATTTTTTGATGTGTTGAAATGCTTTTATATCTTGTATTATGCATAAAGATATTGTACATTTGATACTTTGAACCAGTATTGATACTGTTACAGCTTTTTGAGAGATACATTTTTATATTCCTTGTTATAAAGTGTTGATGCTGTTAGATTGGTGACTGAAAGTGATGTTCAGGTCGAACGATGCGTCGTCGGTCACGCAGACGACATCTTCGTCAAAGTCGCGCCGTTCCCGGTATCCGCCGCTACCTGCTGTGTTTGAGGAATGACACGAGTGACACAGACTCCGACAGTATTCCACTGAGCAGTTTTCTTGACGACACGAATGATACAGACATTGGGGATTACTCTGCGTCGTTGCTGTCACAGCTGAACAACAACGTTGGAAATGTCAACCCAGCCGTCTGTTCTGGCCTTATGCAGGTTATGCAGTGCGCTTGCCTTACAGCCTGCCATATTGTGTTCCACAGCTCATGTATATCTTGTGGCTGTCACACAAAACAGAATATGCTGTTGTTTGAAGTAGAGGGTGTCAACAACACTGAAACCTTGGAAAGATATGGTGGATAATAGAAATAGCCTAATTACATTAGCTAATCTCTGTGAACAGGTTATATGAAGATTTACCTATATGGGGCCTAGATAAGTTGTTGAAATGACAGAGACTGTGACAACTAGAAGTGTAAATATAAAATCTTGAAAGCCATTTTATTTCCAGTTTGTTGAATTCTTGCATTATATGAATTCATATATGAAACAGCACTTGGGAAGAGTAGTTATAGAAATTCACAGTACACATCTGTCTATGAAGAGTTACCTTAGTATGCATGCCGATGTGTTAGACAGCCAGCAGTTATGTTAAAGCCATGAATAGATAGATAGATAATCATGTGATTTTCACATTTTCTGTCTGCCTTACTGGATGAGTGTGGTTCTGCTCGTGTCACATATGCACTTACCTTGTCCTTCACGGGATCTCAGTATATGACAGAAAATGTGTAAATTTTTTCAAAAACAAATGTCACAAATACTAATCTGTGACATTTGTTTTGGTATAATCTGGACATTAATGTTATGTATTTATGTGTGTTGAGTTCAGATGTATTCAGCAGCAAACACCAGACATTTGATGGCACGCAGAATGTCCGACGCACTGCCACTATTCACCAGTCACCTTCAGTTGCCGTTGTTCACAGGACATCGTCACTGGCACACAATGTTCGGTCAGCTGGATCAGCTTGCGACATCTGATGGCTGTGTTGATGCATCAGCAGTCAACGCTGATGAAGATGTACTTGCAGAGAGCAACTTTTCTTCACTGTTTGACAGCGAATGCCACAATCCTGTAGGACAGTGCAACACTAACGTTGGTTGCGAGTTTCATCCTCGATGTCACAGTACCAACGCTTCACCTTTGGTCACTGAAGGTTGCCGGACTGCAGAAACAAGTCGCGAATTGTCTGAGCACACTGCTGTTGGTTTGACTGACAACAGTTTTCCCTCTTTAGATGAAAATGTCGACAGTGTACACTCAGCTGTGGAAGAGTTTATGCTGAGTGCAAACATGCATCCACTGAATCATGTCACAAACTATGAAATGCCCGCGTTGGAGTCTTCGCACATCGACAGACCTGCATGCCATGGTTCAGTTGGTGGCAGCCAGTCACATACGTGGCGTGGAAGACGTCATTCCGATCCTGGAAGCATCCATTCTAGTGCGAATCATTCGTCATCTGCCAATTCCAGCTCAGAAAACTGGTATTACTATGACCATCGACTTGGGCCTGGAGGACCACTTGCAGCACAGTATGGAAGACTGTGGACACGGCTGAGATCGCTGTCTGTCATCGCATTTCCACCAACTTATGACGATGCTGTTCAACCTGTGGCACGGACAGAAGCTACCACTGAACACCATACAGCTGACCATTGTCTTTCCGTCTCACAATCAGCCTGTGATAATTTGACTGAAGCGCCACCACCGTACTCTGAGGCTGACCTGCCTCCGTCATATTCTGAAGTCGCAACAACAGACCCAAACGAGCAGTTGTGCAGTGCGGTCAGTCCGCTGTCATCGACACAGAACTGGCATTCAGCAGAGGACCACTTCATCGGAACCAGATGTTCCTTCAGCCATGGAATGTTTGGCGCTCGTCCTGCCGTTCGATGGAACAGAAACACACGAGTTGAACGCTGGACATCCTCATTTAACTGGGTCATGTCATGACCCGTAACTGGGTCATGTCATGGACCCATGCTGTTAATTTGATCCAATTAGCATAACTTGTCACTGTTAACCTTTATATTCTATTTATTATAATATTAACACAGCACAAAGATTAATTTGCATGGATATGATATATTATACAAGGACAGAAACTGTGGTGTACATGTCATTTTTTGTCTTCTGATGGACATCAGTGTTTGAACCATTTTTCACAAGGCTCACAGAGTGCTAGACGGAAAAGCATGAGATTGCTTATATTTGTGTTTGTGTATCAAAACTCACTATGTGCTGAATGAATTCACCTAGCTATTTCTTGCAAAGATACGTGTATACCTTGTTTGTGTATTCTTGTACTGAAGCTATTTCATTGCCGTTCATTAATAGGTGCTCAGTGTATTATTGCATATCTGATGTGCATCCAGTACAACTCCAGAAGACCTTTTCCATTCCCAGGCATACAGCACATAATTTTTAAAGTTAATGTTTAGTCTCGTAAGTGGAGCTACAGCCTGTACTGTGAATTTATTTATTAGCATCAGCTCATGCTGACAGTGTTTTAGTAAAATAAGTGAACACCAATTTCTCTGTGACAAACGTAATGAATGACAAACAAATGCACGCAGCAGAATCACCAGCAATGTAAGACAATTACATGGTAATACAAACAACTGCAGTAATGGCATAAACAATGTGTGATCAGTGGCTCACATACGAATAAATTCAAGTCTTGTCATCTGTTATCAACGGTGCACACATTTATTGCAACAAAAGAGGAGTTTTTGCACTTTTTAACCAAGTTTAAAAATAGTGTAGCATCGCAGAAGCAACATGAACCCTACAATCAAGCAACTGTCACGTGTGCTTTTGGGACTGGGACTCATTTACACTTTCTCTTTCTAACTGCTTTGCTCAGGTTGATTTGTTTGCGTGGCATCATGGTTGAAACTGAACTAGCACTGGCACTAGTGGAGCCCACAACAATGACGTCGTCTTCCTCGCTGTCACTGTCAAGCTGCACTGGCGACTGTTGAGTCGTCTTGACAACTGCAGTTTCAGCAGCAGCAGCAGTGGATGCTGTCGCTTGGATAAACTGTACATCTTCATCCATCTCTGTCTCAACCAGCGTCCATGAGCTCGCACCACCCTCACCAACCAATGCTGTACCTACAGCAGCATAAACTTTTGCAATATTAAAACATGCGGAGTCTGCACACTTGATCGACATGTACATTTACTGGCACTGCTTCACAGTGACAGATTCCATAGAACTTTTATGCTGAAACGTCCTTGAGTCAACTTTGACCCCTTTAGATAATAGCAGAAATTAAATGTAACTATTGTGCACGAGACTGGACTAATATTTAGCCAAGAAAATCGGCAACATTTTGCTGAATCGGACTAATAGAGCGCAATCACAAAAGTCGCAAATTAACCTGTGAATGCGACACATGACTGGAGTTGGAGAATGACGGATGAAGACACAAGGGCAGACAGTGCATCGGTGGATGAAGACAGACTGCAGATGATGGACAAGATATCGGCGCACTGGTTGCTAGCAAGTTGGTGGATTTGCTTTATTCCAACATTTTTTTACTGTTTACTCATTTTCATGCAGTGCCTACGTTGAGGTCGTTACTGCAAAAAATACTTTACAAATCACACACTCGCACAGTAGTGCGAGAGTATTTTAATGGTGATACAATGGAAAAGGCCAAAATTCGACCCCACGCCACGCGGAAACCCCTTAACCGATCTTCACCAAAATTAGCAGTCGTGATTAGGTCCTGGACTGCACCCGTCATGCAAAATTACGTAGCGATCGGTTTAAGGTTTCCGCTCCCCAAATACGTGATTTTGCCGTGCCTTTTGATGTGACTAATGTTCCGTTTTTTTTGGCGGGGGGGGGGGTTCTTTAGTAACGCTACAGCCTACACCCTTGAACGGATTTTTATGCAAATCAAGTCAAAAGACGTCGTTCCGGGCAATGAAGTGCATTTGGGGGTCACGATGACTATATTTAATATTTAGACCCTTATATTTCCAAAAAACCACAATTTTGGGGACAGATTTTGACTGTGGCCGAAAACGAATTTAATATGGACTCTAATATAAACTACCCTTACCCTTAATCGTCATCGTAGCCCCATAAAAGTTGTATAGTGAATAGGCAATTCGGGGTCAAAAAATTGTTACGTGTGGTTTTGGGGGACCCCCTATGCACAGGTTACGTGATACCGCGCATGCGCAGTGAACTTTGTAGCCTTCACAATGGGATAAACGCTATTTTCGCCAAAACATGGCCTAATCTTCGTCGTAGCGCCCTGAAAGTGACAGAGTGAATAGGTAAATTGGGGCCAGGGATTTCAAAAATGTGAACCATTTTTGCCCCTCGGTGACAGGTCACGTGACATGGCGCATGCGCAGTGACTGTTCCTGGTAACAGATATGTGATAAAATTCAGTAATTCATAGCTCAATAACCGATAATTGTAGGATAATCAAAATTGGCATGTGGGTCGGGCATGAGAGGTACAATATATGAAATACTGTACGTCAGCACGTCACTTTCACTTTAATCCCTTTCGTGTCAAGGTAAAAAGGTCAAGGCCACAAGGTCACACGACGTAGTAGCACAAAAACGTCAAATATGTCCTGTAAACGTCACTCGGTAGTGGAAATACACTCGGTAGTGGAAATCCGTCTTAAAATCGAGGTTGACGGAGCGAATGGCAGGGTCAGATTTTTGACTGGAAGCTCCTAAATAGACATTTCTGCGCACGCGCAGTGAAAATACGCCAAAAAATTGCTGACAGTGTTGTCAAATCGCGACAATTTTAGTCCTTTAATAAGATCATATTCGCTGAACACAACAGTGAGGGCTACTTCTGCGCATGCACACTAAAGAAATCGAAAAAACCTAGCAAAAATGTATTCCGACAGAAGAGTTATTCCCCTGTAACTAGAAATCGGGGTTGCCAAAGCGAAAGGCGAGGTCAGATTTTTGATCGGAAGCTCCTATACTGCCATTTCTTTGCATGCGCAGTGAAAATATGCCCGAAACTCGCTTATCGTTGTCAAATCGCCACAATTTTAACCCCTTTATAGGCACACGCGGTCGCTGAACACAACGGTGATGGTAGTATTTAAACTAGAAGATAAAATTAATGCTGTTAAGCATGCCAACTTCGACAATTAATACAGCCAGGAAATTGTAATAAACAACAAATATAAATGTATAAAAACTTAAACAGTTTAAAAAAGGTGACGCAACGTACATTCACACAACTAAAATAGCAAAAATCAAAAAGTTATTATTACTTTGGAGCACGTTGACAATATGGCGATGTGCTGCATTTATTTTTCTTAAACGATAATGATGTTGATGATGAAAGATTGCAGCGCAACTATGAAGTGCCACACTGCATTTAGCGGACAAAACAGGGAGATGAGGACCTATGCTCCTTAACCAGTATATGATCCATTCATTTATGAATCAACTTTATGAATCACAAAGGCTAGCAGGGGCGGATCCAGGAATTTCCTCTCCCCTTTTCTCTCTCTTTCGCCTCTCCCTCTCCTCCCCTCCACCTTAGAAGAAGGGCCCCTTAAACCAGCTATAAGCACTGGGCAGTGCTCCAAGCTCTCCCAGAGGGGTCAGGGGCACAGCCCCGCCAAAAACGAATTTGGTGCACTCTAAAGCTGTCAGAAAGCCACTGGTCGCAATCATTTGAATATTCTGAGTAGGCCTACCATGTTTACAGTAGAATGATCAAAATTTACCATTAGCTAACATCACCGTGAGTGACGGCGTCAACCCGTCGCCCAACTTGGCCCCCGTCTAAATCCGCCATTGGCAGGGGCCGTCATACCAATATGAGACTGAGCTAATTCCACAAACTAGTCATATAGTAACACAGTCTCAAGTACCAGTGTCAATCACAACTGCTTCTGGATCGGAGTCATCTGATGACGGGGACGAATTGTCGATGACAACTGCAGCGGCTGTCGTCCTTGCATCGGCCATAATGACTCTCTGCGGCTGTGCTACTTCCACTCTGCCAGCCGACGACGACACACCACCGTGTGAAGTCACCAAGTCAGTGCTGCTCCCCGTCACAGACACTGCACTGTTGACACCGAGTGCTTGCTGAATCAGTTCTGTTGCAGCAGTCACCTTCACTGACGCTATGTTCGTACAGCGGCTTATCTGAAGACAGACGTATCACCCACCCACACTAACATCTCCAGTGATGGGCACTAGTTGAAAAAAAGTAGTTAAACTAAGCTATTTCTCAACCAATATTTTTAGTTAAACTTTTAATTGAACTAGTTTTAAAAATTGCTCAACTATACTGAATTACAGTAGTTAAACTAAGTTTAATTCAACTTATTGCACAAGTTCTGCAATGCAAACAACAGCAATACAGCCTCACAGGCAGTCTGTAACGTCTACTGTCTACATCCAGTCTGCCACCAACAGCCTGACAAGCTCCTAAATTATCAGAAAAGTTTTTAGTTCTTGAGAATCGATCTCAAGAATATGTGCATGTCAAGCTTTTTGTCCTGCATATGGCATAATCTAGCAGTCAACACTTGTGCAGATGCACTGAAGTCTTTAAAAATAGTTGTTCAAAACTAGTTAATCTTTTAGTTAGTAACTACTTAAAAAGTGGTTAAACTATTGACTGAATCAGTTGAGGAAAAAGTAGTTAAACTGTTTGTGTAATTAAAAAAGTAGTTAAACTTTTAGTTACAACTTTTTAGTTAACTAGTGCCCATCACTGAACATCTTGCGCATGTAACAGAAGGCATGACAGCATAATAGGCACCAAATTCCCATCTGCCAATATATACTTACCATATCATCTTTCAAAGCCACCTCCATGCACGTCTGCCTCCTTTATTGTGACATCAACATTAACATAATTATAATGCTTTCCTTATCATTAATAAATGTACTACTCACAGTAATATTGTAACAGTGAAAATTTTCTGGAATAAAAAAATAAGGTTTACAATATAAATAACTCACGAAAGTAACATAACAATTGAACGAAAAACACAACACAGGTGGTCTACTCTACTCTACACATCAAAGAAGTGATATAGATGAGACCCAATGTATCAGAAAGTGTACTCAATCTGACCTGCTCCATAATGAGTGTCACACAGCCAGATGTTTCCATCATGCATATCTCTTGATGTTTGTTCATAGCCACAGTGAGCGTACCATCGGCCACAAGCTGTTCTCGCTGCGTTGGGTCAATGAGAATGAACTTGCCATCGTCGAAGAAGGCAAAAGTTACACAGATTGGCATGTGAACTATGCTGAGAGGCAACGTAGCTCTGAGCATGTGACACAGAACGCACAACTGACAGTTACACATTATTAGCACGCAAGAAAAATATCCTTAAAGATGAAGCTGCTATCAGACTGGGAAATATGGGTTTGCATAGTTATAAAAAATCCAATTTTCGCTAATGAAATTCAACAACTAAGTAAAACCCCATAAAAACTTCACAAAATCCACTAAATTAACACAAAGACAATTATTGATTGACATCAACTCATCCTACCAGTCAGTACAGACACAAAAATTAACTATATATTTCAACACATTCTTAATTTTTTTGGTGGAAATTTGATACACTTGTGGAATTGTGGTTGGTGATCAATCACTGATCATATCTCCAAAAGGAATATGCTGCCCACTTACGAAATATTTGTAACAGTTTAGAGTTGAGCAGTTCATATCCTGGAAATTAACATATTCATGCTGTTGCAATAAGTGACGAGGTGTTGACTTTTTCATGGGTCAAACTTGTTTAAACCATTCTCACAGAATATATGTCATCACGAACACAGGTTCGAATTATTAGCGTTCAATTATGATAGAAGTGAAGAGTGTAGAAGCAGCAAACATTAGAGAATTAGAAGAAACAGCTACAACCAATGACTACATGTCACTGATCATGATCACCACTAATTAGCTGGTTACATCTGTTCAGGACTTGCAGCATTTTCTGCTCCACAAAAATTGAAATGTAAATGCACCACTTGACTTAATTAATACAATATGATACACTGTCAGTGTCTACATTTTATGATATTAGTGATCTTTTTCTGTATGTTTAAAAGATCTCATGGCTCCAGGCCTGATTTCTTGCTTGTTAGTTTTTATTTTGCAGTGTTATTTCATTCTGTTTTTAGTTTTGGTCATGTGTCGCATACTAAGTTGGCCAGCTCTCTGTTCAACTTTTTCATGGAAAATGTAAATTATGCATTTTAGTTTTGAGTGACTGATTGATTGGTTACATTTTGACACCAGAAAGAAAAAAAATTACCGCTCAGTCGGCGAGTGTACGATAATATCGTCACCACAGACACTGATGTCAGGCCGCCGGAAGTGGCTGAGAGCTGCAATGGCTGCCACGCTAGCTGCATCGATGACATTGCCATCATAGTTGAGCACATGCACATCGACTCGAACTGTCCAAACACTCAGACCCGATTTGACGCACAGCAACTCGGTGTCGATGCAGTGCGACTCGCATAGGCAATGCTCCAACAGTCGCTGCAGTTCCAACTACTCACAACACAGACAATGAATATGCATGAAGTAAAGCCACTCTTCTGGCATTCAGCAGAACCAAAAGCTGTGACTGACGACAAGACTGCAATTCATAACTGACGGGCATATACAGCAAAATCTCATAACACACACCAGTTTTTAAAAACATATACAAACAGATTACCACTTAATTTGAAAAGCAGTTTTTTGTTTTACAAATGAAAACCTTGTTGTTTTGAATATAATCATCATCAGCAATAACATCATCATCCACGTGTATTCAGTGATGTGTTCACAGATGGCAGCACTCATTAGTAGTAGTCACCAGGGACGTATTTAGGGGGGGAACCATAGGAGCCATGGCTCCCCCCCTTTGAGGCAACACAAACGGATACGGATGTCATATTGATACGAAAATCTTATATCGGTGCAGCTCTACCATTGATTTGATGTTCATTGTTTACATTTAC
>Ga0056115_1001880_pt1 | contig 10424 bp, 6 predicted proteins | sample WorMetOlspDAHAB1_FD_77007 | JGI IMG/M metagenome (GOLD analysis project Ga0056115, IMG submission 77007) | Marine gutless worms symbiont microbial communities from Max Planck institute for Marine Microbiology, Germany - Olavius sp. DAHAB.1 ... | reverse complement strand
TTCCAAGGTCGCCCAGGAAGTCCAGCCCGTCCTTGTTAATGGCTCCCATTGTTTTAGCCGCGACTGGCACAGACAAGTATTACTATCAGTATGACTGACTATTATTATTGTGCAGGGTTTTTTTTAAATATAAACCTACCTTTTCAGAAAATCTTAGTCTGTTCCTGTCTGTCGGACTGATCTCATGGCTCTAGACCGTTCAACGGACTTATTTGCTCATCGGTTTTATGGTTTAGTTCTGTTTTTTGTTTTAGTTATTCCTAAGTGCGGAAGACTAAGTTGGCTAGCTTTCTGGATTCTGGTCAACTTTTAAGCGTACTATAAAACAGTTTGACTAATTGATTGATGGTAGGGATTTTTTCTCACCAGTGACCAGAGTTGTCCCACCACTTCCGCTTGCACATAATGCAGTGTCATTTCCGCAGTGGTGTATCTGGATACACAGCTACGTGATGATTATGCTGATGGTGAATGGCTTTGTGTAATGTAACAGATGATGAATAGCATCCGCCAGCGTTGCGGTGTCGTCAACTTCGTCAGTGGTCACTCTCGCGCCGTGGTTCAAGCTACGAATCCCACCAGTGTTCAGTGAAATGTGCAACAGAGTTGGACGTGGATTCGATCCATCCGTGTATTAGATTGGATTGGGTTGGGTTGGGTGACTTCGTTTTTACTGAGTAATCACAGCAACACAGTTGATGCTGTATCTTACAAATTATGATTTATGAACTTTTAACTATCCTGGTTTTACCACGATTAAAAGTCAGCATTAGAATAATCAGTGGCACACAGTTTACGAGTTACATTTAGTACCAGATACTTACGAATTGGATCGGATATACAGGGTGGCCCAAAAAAAGTAAGCCACTACCAAATGATCAAAAATTGTATTAAATCGCATCAAAACCTGTGAATGACAAGATTTATTCGTCAACTTAAAGTATGAATCAAGCACTATAATACTATTCCTTGCGATAAGATATTTCATGCATCACCTACTTTCTGACCTTAACAACTATGCCTGACCGTCAAAATGGCGATATGCATCAGAAACGGTAAATGATGTCAACGCTTCATGTGGAATCAGCTCGCCTCAGCAAGCTGTGAATTCTATGTCTAAACGATCTTTTAGATGGCAATTTATGTATTTATGTAAAAATATCTTTTATTTCTATGTTAATCTTTTTTCTTTGGTTTTTAAACATGATTTTATCAGATGCTTTGATTTTACCCTTATCGAAGCTTCATACACAGCAAGTGATGACGTCACAAATTAGGTCACACATAGAATACTTAATGCAGACTTATTACATTCTTCTTGCTCATTTTGTAGTCAGAATTTATGAAAAATTTAGCTTTAATGATGGTTTTTAATACGATTTAATGATTATACCTGATAGTGGCTTACTTTCTTTTGGCCACCCTGTACATGTAAGTTGTGAACATACAGATTGGATTGGATCGGATTGGGTTAGAAACACAGATCCATGTCCAACTCTGATGTAGACGAAAGCGCACGCGTCAACTTTGTCCCGAGAGTTTCGAACAACTCACCGCCTGTGTTCGTGACCGCACGTCACCCGCTGTTTTCAGACGCCATTACTTTTAGAGTGACAATGACAGCTGAAAGTACAGTAGTAAAACGGCGCATTAGCACTGTATCGTGTAGCTCTCTCTGGATACGTCGCACATGTGACTATATAATCAATGCTTGCAATTTTGTGCTGTTTAGTAGTAGCGTTAGGGTGATGGTTAGGGTTAGGGTTATGGTTATATTTAGTGTCTGATTGTTTAGCGGTTATGCACAAGTATTTATACTACTTTCCGTTGTCATACTCACTCTCCCCATTACTTTCGGTCTGTTTTACTGTTCCTCTGGCGATCCAGCCGCAAATACACCATGGTTGTCACCAGAATTTTGCGCTCAGTAAGTCATGTGGTTAATTAAGTACGTTGTACGCACTTACTTTCTTACACCCACAAACAAAACACGTCCCGTGTCAGTGTTTGTGGTCTGTTGCCAGTCTGTCTTTGTATTCCACGCGACAAGTGACCACACGTAAGTACAGTGTATACACGAGGCGCAGTGACGTTATTGACGTCGTTGTAACGACATACCGCCATGCTGGAGGTATACTTAGTGTGGACAGAATAGCAGAGCTAAAATGCGGAAATCTGAAACTTATGCCAATGCTATTAACAGACGTGCTTTTCGACTGGCATATAATTCGACACACAACAGTTAGCAAGCACATCCGAATTTACAAGGTTACACAGCTGCAACAATTATACCCCCAAAATGGCGGCGGTAAATGTTGTTGACAGAATGACGTAACTGTAACCCCATGTATATTACGTAAGAAAATGCCAGTAAAAATGCTCGCGTTAAATAAAAAGGCCGTAAAATAAGGGGCTTCGATCATGTGAAGCGAATTTTCGAATGTGACCTTGACGTGGCGTTCCACTGTGCAAACGGGGCGACTGAAAATGCGAGACCTTACATAGCGAGACCATCAAAATTGTGGGGACAACGCGAGACCATATAGCAAAAGTGTACATCGCGAGACCTGACAACGCGGCACAATAATAGCAAGGGTGGACATCGCGAGACTTGTTTCAGTGTTCAGTTTCTAATAGTTTTGTATACCGTCTACGTCTACGTATTTTATGTTTTTTTTTTGATGAAACAAAGTGGCGAAACGGCACAAAAGTAGCAATTATTAGGTTGAATGTCGCCAGTGTGGTTCGGCATAGTAGGCTATGGCATCAGTGCGAAGCTATATAGCACGTAATACGAGACACGTACATGACGTCATAGTTTATTCTCGCACCGGAAACAGGGGTAATTTATTCCAAAATGGTTTATTTTGCAAAATATCACCTAGTTCTAAGCTGAATGTCACAGTTGTTTATTGTTACATTGTCACTGAATAACTTGGCCTTCGGAGACAAGCGACGGCATCATTTTATCTACTACCGGGTTTTCGCTACAGGTTAGTTAGTTAGTTAGTAAACGAATAAAGTTAACGTGGCGTAAGGTGGCAAATTAGCTAGTAGGCCACAAAACACATAAAAAGAGAAACAAATGTTCGACGTGCTCGGAGATGCAGTGGTGATCGTTATGTCTACTGCGAAGCGGCGACGGAGGGAAAACTTCGGGAGAAAAGGAATGTCTTCAGATGGCGTTTGAATATGTGTAGCGACGGTGACGATGTGACATGTGCCGGCAGGGGAGAGTATGTATGACAAAGGAAAGTACTATAAATATTTGTACATAACCACAAGGTCTCTAAAGTGAACTTTTGTAAATCGTAAAAACGTATTTTACCTCTGCAGACGTAAACAGTTCAGAAACACGCAAGAGACGTTGAGAAATATCACCTCTTTGAATGTAATTCGCCTGTCGATCAGTGCGGTTCTGTAGTTACTATTTGAAGGTGGTGACATATATTTATTGATAGTATACAGGGTGGCTAAAAATTTGGCACACTTTTTATAAGCCTTATAACTTCATCAAATACTGACAAATTTTCAAACCTTTTTCACTGTCACAATTAGGAGAAAATTTGTAATAATACTGTCACTTAAGATTTCACCGCACCTCAAATGTGTTGTCACAATACTTTGTGAAATGTCAGTGTCTTAAGCGCAAAAATTGAAAACACAACGCTGTATACATTATTTGCCCGTGTGACCCTGCCCTTTAACCTATTTTCCCACAATTGGGTCTCGTGACCCTGAGAGCGTGCTGAATATACAGGGTGGCCCAAAAAAGCCACTAGCAAATTATAAAAAATCGTATTAAATCGTATTAAAGCCTGTCAATGAAATTAGATTTATTCGTCAAATTAAAGTATGAATCAAGCACTATAATAGTATTCGACGGCATTAGATATTCTACGCGTGACCTACTTTCTGACTTCAATAACTATGCCTGACCAGCGAACTAGCGATATGCATCAGATACGGTAAATGATATCAGCGCTTCCTCTGGCGTCAACTCGCCTTAGAAAGCTGTGAATTCCATTCCAAAACAATCTTTTAGATGGAGCTTTATGTAAAAATTTCTTTTATCAATATATTTTTTCTTTTTTTATGGTTTTTAGACATGATTTTATAAGCTGCGTTGATTTTACCCATATCGCAGGTTCAAACACAGCAAGTGATGACCTCACAAATTAGGTCACACATAGAATATTTAATACAGACTTAATATATTCTTGTGCTCATTTTGTAATCGAAAGCGGTGAAAATCTAGCCATAATGGCGGGTTTTAATACGATTTAATGACGATAAGTCATAGTGTCTTACTTTTTTGGGTAACCCTGTATGTGCCTATTTGGAAGTTTATAGAAGTTTTCGTTTTTGAAACATGAAGCCACAAACTTCAGATTTATTTGCCCCGTTGCTAAGCAACTGGCGTTGCCATGGCAACCATTTTGTGCCTCTTTCGTTGGGGGTCCTCCTCATGTTAGCCCCCAAGTATGAAGCTGATGTGACCACCCATAATGGAGTTATGGCATTTAATAAACTCAGCGTTAATTCACATCATTAATTAACATATACCACCAACATGACGGCGTGTTTATGAAAAGTTTGTTCAAACACTGTCTTGTCGAGCTCTCAATCATAGTCCACTCCAGACCGTGTTGTAACTTACAGTCGGTGATGCTGTCGCAATCGAAACCGATCGGTCTATTCAGAACAGCTTTTGCGCTGAACATGAACTAAGAAGTAAGGATTTTTATTCATTTTAATTGAAACATCCGATGTTTCTATGTGAAAACGGCGTTTTGGGTCCCCTTGTATTGCAGGAATGGCGTTGTGCAATGTAGATGATGAACAGCATCCGTCAGAACTTCCGCAGCAACTTCGTCGTCAGTCGCATACGTGCCGTAGCACTTGCCAACATTCAGAAAAATACACGGGGTGGTCCGAAAAAGTAAGCCGTCGCTCCGAGTTATCAATAAATCGTATTAAAATTAGCCAATTAGGGGCTTGATTCTTTTCGTAAAATTTTAATGTAAAAGAAACGCACGAATGCCATGACGTAACACGTGACGTTCATGAATTTCAGTGTTGGAAGCTGCGATATATGAACAAAATAAGTAAGTAAGTAAGTAAGTAAGTGAGAGCATTTGTATAGCACACTAAAAGCAAAAGTCACTAGGTGCTGGAGTCTCAGTCAACCAAACATAATACGTCTTTAACGCCCGACGGAACTGAAGAAGGGTAAGGTCGGTCAAGTGTATGTTTAAAAACTAAATTGAAAAAAACTCAGAAAAGATAAAAGATGGGAACCAAAGAAAACAAATTTTAAGCGAACTTCAATCTATACAGTTGAATTCTTAGCTTTCTGAAGCGAAATGATGCAAGGGGTGCGCAGGAATCATTTTCACTTATTTTATCCATATCGCAGCTTCGCGTTTTAGGCACAGTCTCTGACGCCAAGTATATCTAATTTAACGAAATAAATCTAAATTCTTTTGCAGGCTTAATACAATTTCATAGAATTTATTAATCTATTGGTTGCGGCTTAACTTTTTGGACCATTCGGTTATAGCTAAAGCGCACCTATCAACATGTCACTCGTGTGTAAAGACGATTGAGTACCGCCAAACTCTCTCGCGTGACGCGATTATGGCTTTTCTGACGAAGCAAACCGTGTCGTGAATAACTTCATATGGCATCGCACTTCATACATGTATTTAATTCACAGTATTATAAGTATAATTAACTGGTTTTATTTTGGATACACGTCTATATGGTGACCGTGACCGTGACGTCATTCGTCTAAAGTAGTTCCTGCCGCCATGTTATAGATAAGTAAGTAAAACGATGGATTGCAGTGCCCGAAATGAGTCGCTGCGCGGCCACTACAGGAGATTGGCGAAGAACCGATTGAAGAGATGGGTCTTCAAGCGTTTCCTATAGAAGTCACTGACGGCACCGACGTGACGTTCTGCGAGTGCAGTGTTCCACAGTCGGGAAGCGGCGACCGGAAAAGCGCGATCGCCGATGGGTTGAAAGACGGGTGCGTCGGACACACAGTGACACAGTGTACTGTCGTTAACTTATTGACGCTTGCAAGCTGCTGTGTGTGGAATTATGTCTGCGAACAAACATAAGATATTTAACATTTCCGCAATTTAACTCACTCTTTGATCACGCTAAGTATACCTCCAAAATGGCGGCACGGTTTTACGCTGAACTTAGTGACGTTACCTCAAGCTATATATACTTTCATTAGTCTCGTTTTTGTGTTGCCTTCAGATTTCGCATTATGCAGATGCATGAATTTTTACGGGCGTTAAAAGAAGTGTTAATATAAACTTGCTTCGCAATTTTCACAGGAAGCGTCGACTATATTTTCCCGTACTCGTATTCTGATTCAGCCACCCTGTGCTGATAAGCGAGATGTAGCCCTAATAGCGTTGCAACATTACACTCACTGCACCTACATGTACGTTATCATTTAAAACCTTATCCAATCATATACGTGTCGTACAATGTATTAACAAAAGCTCACCAGCAAGTGCCTTGCTCATAAGCGTTATTTCTAAAACGTTCATGTTGGTGTTTTCAGTCTGTTGTTAATGCATAGAGTATGTTGAAAAATTGAACTGATAGGCCTATGGGCGTAAGAATATTCCTGTAAAATTACTGTATATAGTATTAAATAGCAATATTAAATAGCAATCCCGTAAAATAAGGCGGCCAATAATTCGTCAAGTAATATTTAGGATCAGTATCAGTATCAGTATTTGTTCAGCGACGAGAGGAACGGCGTTACTTGTCCGTGTGATGGCAGAAGTGGTTTAGATCACGAAAAACAGGTTGCAACGCTGCCAACTTTCACAAGTTTCATCGGAGTAGCGAATATGAGCTGTACATTGAAACATAACGTAACGTTGGCGAGGTCAAAAATACATAACAAAACTCAACTCTAGCATAACGCCGCACCGCGTCTGCGTTGACTAAGATTTAATATTTCACTCACTCAAATGCTCAATCAATCAATCATTATTTTATCATGCGCCCAAAAGTTGACCAGAAAGCCGGCCAACTTAGTCTGCCGCACCTAGTAATACTAAAACAGAGAGAAATAGAACGAAGACATAAAAAACCATCATCGAAATAAGTTGCTCTTCAAGTTGATTGCCCAGTGCAGCGAAAAACAAACTACCATCAGATGGACTGCAAACAGTTGCGTAAAGGGCATTTTTTACAGGAGACTATGGCCGTATCTAGAATCAGAAGTAGACATATTCCATCTCCTCTTTATTCTCCCGTTCTTCTCTTCTCCCCATCTATTTAGACCACGGAACTAGTTGTTAAGGCCTTAACAATTGGTTTGGAGCAGTAACAACTGAATTAGCTACTAAACTGCTAAGTCTTTAAGCTAGCAACTGGTTGAATCGTCAAGTTTCGTCAGCTGACTTAGCGAGTTGTACGTTTATTATAACTAATTTTGATACAATTTAATTATTGTCATAACTATTTTTGTTACTGCTTCAAGTTTTATACTGTTAAAAACTGTTTTATATATTTTTTTAATCTAGCATTATTATTGTAACTCAGCCAGCACAGTGCTGGTCTTGCACTTTTTGTTTTTATGTTTCTACACTACAAATAACTGAAAATGCGCATTGGACAGTCTGTCGGCAGCTATCCGACTACGAGATGCACCGTACTGCTGATATTTGGACAACTTTTCTGGTTCGGTCGTCGTGAGACAGGCAGTAGTAGACACTGCAGTTGACAGTGACCGTTCCCGTTCTCGTCGGAGTTTCCGAACTTTCGAAATTATTTTTGTAAAGTGCCCCTGCAATGCCGTTAGCATGAAGCGACACTATAAACTTGTCATACGTAATAAATGAAATGCTTGACCTATATTTGGTGCCTACAAGATTAAGAACGACTAATCAACTATCGACTAATCAACTATCACATACTGTTAACCGTGTTAATAAATAATCATAAATTCCGAAATGGGTAAAAATAATTAAACTTTTAGACAATGACAGCGTCTTCTTCACGAATGGTGAGTGGTACCACACTTACAGTTACACCGTCGTTAGTCGTTAGTTTGTCGACGACGACGGCGTGATAATCTTAACGGTTGGGACCGTTAGCTTAACAACTGGTGTCGGTTTGGGACCTTAGCAATCGACGACGACGGCTAACGACGACGGTTCCGGGGTCTACATCTATTTCTCTTCTTCCTCCATCTTACCCCTTTCTTCTCTCCCTTATCCCCGAGCTTTTCCTTTCTGATACTCTCTTCCTTCTGTTTCCTATCCTTCCCCTTTCCTTCTCTTCCCCCAATTCAGCTAGCGTGTCTTTGGAAAATTGTCTAATTACATCTTCTCTATAGATTACATCGAGACAACTGCTTCCTCGTGCTTCAATGGGGCCGCAGAAGTTCATAATAGTGAATAACAGTTCACCATTATTACGAAGTGCTGGTAACACAGGAAGTGTATTAAGTAGCCTATGTTAATCGCGTAATATGTTTCGAGCTTCTTGTCTATAATAACCAATTAGCTACTTCACCTATGGCGTCACTTCCTTTCTTGTGTCCATCGAATTCAGAATTGTAATGACGCTAATGAAAAACGCAGGTATACAATACATGTACGACAGACACGAGAAAATGTCGGGTTTTCGGTCCAAAACACAAACATCGGACTAGCTTTCGCGCGTTCTGTCTTAACCGTGAACCACTGAAAGCGTTTGATGTTTGCTGATGGCGTCAAAACGCGTTTGTGGTCGAACAGTCTTTGATTGACGGCTGAAACTGAAAATTACCGACGAAATGTTGTCGATAATGGAAAAACCGCTCGCGGCAGTCGTGAATTTCCACACCGCTTTATAGTACATACATGGTATCATCTGGCGAAAATAGGCGATATTACCAATTGTTACCCGATAGCAACAGAGTGTTTTACAACGCTCTGGATCGTTACTTCTTCAAATTTTTACTGGCTGCCGACGGAACCTTGGCTGAAAACCACTGTCAGTGTCGTAAGCTGTATAAGCCGTGGCGTTAACCTAGGCTATTGTATTTAAAAGGCCATACATTAAGGAAGGTCTAAAAGACTAAAAATAACACACACGAGAGACAAACACGGGACTCAAAACAATAACAACGTGCACCACATTTACCACTCGCTATCAGGATATCCAGATTTTTTACGACAAAAACCGCCTATAACGTGTGAAAAGTAGCGAAATTCGTGTCGCCCATTTTACAAAGCGGCATCAAGTCATTCAAGATGTAGCCCAAGTGGCTATTATATCGGTAACCCTGCTCAACGTTGGTCCCCTCGGTTCATCTTCGTCTTCGATACCGGGCTCCAAAGTACCTCGCCGACTGCTTCGTGCCAGTCTCCGAAGTTTCCGGCCGCCAACATCTCCGTTCGGCCAGCCGTGGCTAATGCGTGGTTTCCAGCGTTACGTTTCCGTTCTTCCGTAGCCGCATCTCCGTGCTCCGTTGCAAAAGTACGTAAGAAATACGTTCATCCGTAAGAATTCAGTAGCTTACGTAAAAAATAACGTTTTCCGTTTCCACAAGTTTGCCGTTGCCGTTGATCCGTTGTATTTTTCCGCAATTTCCGTAGCTGCCAGGCCTGGAGCTCCGCCCACTTGGAAGCGCAGGAAACTAGCCTGCCAACCCAGGCCAGCCGGGCAATTCGACACGCCCATTCGGCACTAGTCGGACCGGACTGCTACTGCATAGAAACGTGAAATGGTTTCCATCGTTTACGTATCCGTGATGCGTGCACGGCGCGGAAACGGTAACGGCAATACGGAACGACACTACGGAAACGGTTATGGAAACGGATACGAATGAACGGTAACATAACGCTGGAAACAAGGCACCCGGACTTTCTCAGTCGCCTGTCCGACGGTTTCGAACTCACTGCCGGATTTGTTGCGTGACCCGGCCTTCGAGTCTGAACGTTTTAGGCGGCACTTTAAAACGCATCTCTGATGGTGTCGCGAAATAGATTATCCCCCCAAAGTATCCCCCGAATAATATAGTACGTGCAAAAAGTATCCGGGGGGATGATGTAAAGTATCCCGGGGGATATGATATGGACATCCCCCGTTAAAAAGTATCCCCTTCCTTCCCAATTCTACTCCCACATCTACTGGATGCCAGAATTGAATATACCACGACACGTTTATTAAGCAACGCACATTACATTACGTGTATTAAACGACACAAACGATATAGAAAAATGTTTACGCTAAAAATATCACATAGGCCTAACACGCTTGCCGTTTTTATCTAGTCCTGCAGGGTATAGTCGTTGCTCTCAAATACGTAAGTACGTCGTCATAGTCCTCAACTTCGTGCGCATCAAGCGACATTTTTCAAATGACAAGTGGCGAAACAGTGACGACTATATAACATG
>Ga0056115_1001879_pt1 | contig 10425 bp, 4 predicted proteins | sample WorMetOlspDAHAB1_FD_77007 | JGI IMG/M metagenome (GOLD analysis project Ga0056115, IMG submission 77007) | Marine gutless worms symbiont microbial communities from Max Planck institute for Marine Microbiology, Germany - Olavius sp. DAHAB.1 ... | reverse complement strand
TTGAACTTCTTCAGTTGACCGTCGTTCATTATATAAACAACAGGTTTTCAGCACTTGTGATTGGTTGCTATTTTTATTTACGATCATAACTTTACGATCTCTTATGATGAAGTTACGACGAATATACGACGAAGTTATGACGATTTTATGATCGTAAATTCGTCATAAAATTTTTCGAAAATCGGGCCCCAGTATTTTATTTCAGCCTTTGCACACGTTTGAAATAAACACCTAAACGAAAACGGTAAAACAGCCGTGAAACGTTTCATCTGTCGCAGACGTGTTTTATTTTCGTTTTATTTCAGTTTTAGTTCAACTGTGCGACCCATGAAGCGTGCATCAACTCAACGTGACGCTGCAAGGATGCGTTCGACCTTGGTGGCTGAAGACGACCAGTTGCCGGTTGATGTCTTCCTGTGTGAAATTGCCAACACTCTTCGACGTCGCGTCGCCAGCCGTCATTAAGTTGACAGCGCCGTTGGTCGGACGACTCAGCAGCGTATAGACGACGTTTTCGGGTGTCGTGTCGTCGTCCTCAACCAGCAGATGTCGCCGAGTTATCGCAGTCGTTGAACCTGCGTCACGTGTTTAAAACAATATTAAACTGTCCGCACAACTGAAACTAAACTGAAACAAACGGTTTCAAAACAGTTTTAAAACAATTTTGAAACTGTTTTGTGTCAGTTTCGTTTTAACTTTGCAAACAGCATGAGACACAGAAGTAAGAAGCGGCTCGAGCTACTGTCAGATGACATTTATCAGAGTCATTTACAGGAAATCGTAAAATTTTCTTCCTTCCCAACTTTTCTTTTCTTTCGGGCTTTTATTCAGATTTTATCATTTACACTTACTGCATCCATACAGCACAGAAACTTATAACGTCACAAATTAGGTCACGTAAAGAATATGTAATACTTACTTATAGCAAGTTTGCATTCAAATCTGATGAAAAATCTAGCTTTTTGACAGGTTTTAACATGACTTATCGACTAATCGGTAGGGTTTTAACTTTTTGAGTCAAACTAGATACACAGAAAATGTAACCAAGTTAGATGGTTATATAAATAAATAATTACAAGCTTTTAACATTGTCCCTTTGTAAATGTGGCTTTATTTAGCGGTTTTATCTTTCTTTTATCCCACCAGCTGACTATTAAATGCATGGTCGTTCTGTTTCCCTGTAGACTGGAGGCTATAAATATTTTACTTACTTACAGTACTTGCTTACATAGTTCGTAGCAGCGTAGCTCAGTGGCTAGGACGTCGGTCTTTAGCCAGTCGCATTTTCCTGCCCTGCACCCGATTTATGGTTGACAGGTGACCGCTTTGTTGGCAAACTGTCCGTTATGGGCCAGCCACCTAGGCCAACTCAGCCTTCCATCTCTGTGTGATCGGTAAGTGAGTTAGCACTCATTGATTTACATGGATTACTAAGGTGGAGACCATTAAAACGGCAGACTAGGGTTATGTACGGCTGAATGGCTACACGCCAAAGACTGTGACCGCGGGCTCGGTCAGCAGGCGATGGCTGTGTGACGACTATGTGTCGACTGTGCGTCTAAGGTGGCATACGCGGCAACTGTAGCGCAATATAAATGAACCTTTACCTTTACCTATAAATTTTGTGATGTGATGAAATACGACTGCAAAGTGCTGTCGGTTGTAATTACCAGTCCAGACTTGCATGACAACGTTGACGACAATCGTTGGTCGCTGGTCGTTGACTCCAACGACGTCGACGTGAATAGTTGTCGGTGGAGTTCGCCTTTCCGGCGGGGTCGTGAGCCACGCCGTCACCGTGAAGTTATCCGTCGGTTCCTCGTCTCCATTGTGCGTGTACCTCATGGCGCCCGGAGTTAACTGGTCGGTTGAGAACTGCGTCAGTCGGACCCCAGGTCGGTCGGCGGCCTCGAGGCGGCCGTGAGACGGCTGCTGCAGCACGGTGAAGAGCACGTCGACGGAGTCGCGGTAGCGGGCACCCAATTGCAGAGTGGTGGCGTCAACGAACGTCGACTGGCCCTCGATGATCGTCAAGTTGGTGGCGGTCAGCGGAATGATTGACTCCATCACGTCAATGACGAAGCGGTACTCGTCACTGACCGCGTCGGAGTCGCCAAGATGGCGGACCCGAAACCGGAAGTAGTCAGTCGCGTTGCCGCCGACGCGTCGGTGTCGATACAACAGGAGTCCGGCGTCGACGTCGGCCTGAGTGAACGTCCGCACGGGGACGCCACGAACCGTCAGAAGCGCGCCTCGTTCTGGCTGCTCGGTCACGTCGTACCGGATGTCGGCCGGAACCACCGGATGTGACGTCACGACGACACTGAGATGGGCGGAAGTGAGCACCACGTCGGCGAGTTCGTCGACGCTCGCTGTCATGCTTCCACCGACGTCAAATCCAGGCGGCGGCAGGGGCGTCGACCTCGGCGGCGGTGGTCGCAGGTCAACCTCCACCACACCGGTCGTCTGAAGCCCGTCGACACCGACAACGACCACGAACCGATCACGGCCGACGACAGAATCGACGACGTCGGAGTTACGACGGTACACCACTAACCGATGTCGGACATCAGCGACGGTAAACCGACGACACGCCTGTCTTGTGTGGCCGTCGTCAGCCAGCAGCTCCACTTCGCCATGAACAGGTTCTGTGATGACCGTAAACCGGACATCACTGTCGGTGTCGTAGATCACGTTCGTTTCGACAGCTACGTTGTGTTCTGTTATAACGGCAGCGGCAGTGGTGCCGCTCTGCGTCGACAGCGTCGCCGACGTGGTTGACAGCAGCAAATACGGCTGAACGGCTTTCACGTCCAGTACTCCATTCACCTGCAACGGGACAGTGACAATGACAACGGAAAGTAGCATAAATACGTGTGCATAACCACTAACCAACCCAACACCAAATCCTAATCCTAACGCTAATCCTAACCCAAACCCTACTACTGAACAGCACGCAATAGTGAACATTCAACTAAATATAGTTACATGTCCAATGTATCAAGAGAAATTCATACGAGACAATGTTGTACCGAGTGACGTATATTTACTACTTTCCGATGTCACTGTCACTCTGCAACCTGCAACAGGCGTTGCCTCCGCTATCAGCTTTCGAATTACATCGGAGACTTTGTGTCGTTCAGGTGCAGGGAATAACTTTCGGAAATAACGGGGGGTTTTTTTTCTTCTTATTTTTATCGGGTAAAATCGTTGTATAAAATTCACCAGCTACCGGTAGCAAAAAATAAACGAATTTGTATACGAAAAAAAAACAAAAAAGAGAAGAAAAAAACTATAACACAGTAAGTCTAACAATCGCATTACATTATTCACACAATTGGCACAATAAGTTTCCAGGGAGACCGCGATTCGGTCCAAAAGATTTTTCCTTTCTTATTCTTCCGTTTCTTCCTTTTTTGTTTCACGCACTGTAACTGGCGTCACACATTACTGAATACATTGAACACCTAGGTTTTTTTTACTTCTTAATGTTCACATAGGTCGTATTGGGTTTAAAAAAAGTTTCTTCCTTATATTTACGAATGGCACAGACCTGAAACAGTCCGTCGTTGACAGTGAATAACGAAGAGGCGTGTTCGGCGCCCCGATGGCGGAAGTACAGGTCGCCCGATGTGAGATTCTTCTGCGTAAATCGACGAACGACGCTCGTTCTGTCAGACGCGGCCACAATCTCTCCGCTGGCGATGTGTTTCCACGTGTAGACAAGTTGGTCGGCGTCGGCGTTGGTGTCTGGGTCGTCGTACAGCAGGTCCGCCGTCGTGAGAATGCGACCGCGGTTCGCAACGACCGTCAGCGTCGAGTTGACAACTCGTCGCGGCGGATTGTCGTTGCGCAGTACAACAGCGATGTCGAACTGGCCGTCAACCTGGTCGCCGCCGCTATCCTCGTCTGGCGTGCGACTCACGACGAAGCGGAATGCGTCGCGGTCTGATTCGGAGTCGTCGTGGACGTAGAAGACGCGCTGTCGACGAATGTCATCGTTGCTAAACGTCGTCGCGTTGTACCGGACAACGTCGCCGAACGCCGGATCAACGAGACGAAGTTCTCCGTGCGTCGGACCTTCCACCACGTCGTACCGGAAGTCGCTGCGATTTCCGATCTCCGTGTAGATGTTCTCGATCCCGATCGCTTTGTGGTTTCCTTCCAGAACGTCGAAAAGTCCGTTGTTGATGAAGATGACGTCGCCGGTTGGTGGCTCGTACTGAAACTGGAACAACGCCACGTCGGACTTCGCGTCCGGCGTGAAGAGCTGGAACTCAAAGTCGTCACGAATCGGAATCATCAACGCCAGCTGCAGTCGGTACGCGATCCTCCCGGAGTCGATGTCCGCCTGCGTGAAGTTGTCGGTCGCCCGCAAAGCTGTACCGCGACGTTTTTCGGCCGACATGATTAACAGGTGGCCGCGTCTCGGGGTTGACACGATGCGGTAGGTGATGTCGTCAGCTGAGCGCGACCGTACGTTGCTGACCGCTCGCAGTTCGGACCCCGTGATGACACCCTCTCTGGCGCCATTGCGCAGTCTTAGTCCGGTGCTGCGGACCAGTTCGACGCGACTGTCGACGATTCGGACTTCCAGGACATGCAGGACGGCATCGCGGACCGTCAGCGCACCGACGCGAAACCGCAGCCGCTCGGTGGTCGGTACCGTCACGGCGGAGAGCAGCCGCACGTAGTAGCGAACCCGTCCGTCGTCAATCTGTCTCTGTGTGAACGTCGTCACGGTCTTCCAGCCGCCGTCGTCGTCGCCCTGCCGCCGCTGCACATCGCCGTAGCGACCGCGACCCGCCAGCTCGTAGCGAACGTCAATATTCTGAAGCACAGCGCCGCACGAGAACGTCAGATTGTCGCTGCCGATGACGACCGACGACCTGGCCAGCTCAACAACGAGTCCAGTGTTCTTGACGCGGCGAATACGAACGGCCACGCCGACAACGTTCAGTCGGTAAGAGTCGCTCGTTTCTTGGCGGTCGGTCAGCCGAAGCGTCACGTGCTGTCTTGGCGGACCTCGGTGCACGAGACGAAGGCGACCGGCATCGACGTCGGCCTGGCTGAACCGGGTCACGTTTCCGCCACTCAGCGCCCACGTGAAGTAACTGCCGGAGTCGTCGCCGGAGTGGTCGGGCGGATACTCGACGAAGTACGCGAGGTTTTCTGGTGGGTCGTCTGGATCGACTGCTTTCAGCATCGACGCCGTCAGATGCAGGTGACTGTTGGCGATCAGCGTCAGCGTCCGGTTCGCCGGAAGTTCCAACGTCGGCGGGTCGTTTTTCGGAATTACGCGAATCGGCAGCGTGAAATTGTGCGCGCGCGACAGCTCGGGGACATCAGACGCGACCACGGCCTGGAACCGCAGTTCCAGATCGACTCCGTCTGCCGCGTCCTCGCCGCAGTCGTGAAAATACGCGACGCGACGCCGCCGAAGGTCGGACATGGAGAACGACACGACATTCGTCTGCGGAAGTGGAGAGTCGGTCACGAAGAGAACTCCGTGGACCGGAAGTGCTCGGGCCGTAAAGACCACGTCGGACGGCGCGACGCCCGCCTTGATGTAGTCGACCTGAATGTCAATGTGGTTGGTGTCGACGACTGTCCGTTCCCCTTCGCCGACGATCAGCTCTCTGATGCGGACTGGACCTTCGACCGTCACCAGGGCAGGGTGCTCAACGTTACACAGTTCCGTCACACAGCGACAGTGGTACCTGGAACACGAACATATACGCGATGACACATACATGCATACATACATTTATCTATCTCAGGCAGCAAGGCCAGGCTTTTATCTAGAATTTAGTGACAAGGGGTGTAATGGCAGACCAGGGGGTCTGAAGTCCCCCAGCGGGGTCCAGGGGCAGAGCCCCGGTGGGGTCTGGGGCGAAGCCCCCAGAAGCTATAGGTATTGTGTAATATTATGACTCTATAAACCTTGTTTCTGTACACCATTTCCTTGTAATTGGTTAGTTTTAACAATATGCATCAAAAACATATTTAGTGCAGCTGACTAACTGTGCATTTGTTGATGAGCACATCATTTGCCAACATTTTGCGGTGGGACATGAGAGGGTCGCAGCGTCACGCCGTCAGTCAGGGTGTCTACACCCCCTTGAGGGGGTCTGCATAAAAGGCAGCGAGGGGGTGTTAGCATCAGTCAGAAAAGTCTACACCCCCCTAGGGGGGTCTGAATAATGGTCTGAGCAAGGCCCGTAAAACGCAGAACAGTAAACAGAAAGCATGACAGACAGAGCCATAAAACGATTGAAACATAGGCTACTAACACAAATATCACTCATAGGATAGACCAAGATGTACGCAAAATAGAATTTAGATGCACGACGATAGCATTGTAACTATTAGTACAAGACGGATGAGTGACTGCTCTGCTATCATGAATAATGGAGTTAAAACTCGGGAGTCCCAGTTGTATCAAAATATGTGTGACGCTATCGCGACGTTTAAAACAAAAAAAACAATTTCAGACACTTAATGTAAAAAGACGAAAGTTTACGTAACGAACTCCGCTTATACTTTGCCCGCAGTCCGACATCATGAATACAACGAATACGGATCATTCACGTACAGTGTGCAATTTTGCACAAACTGTGCAGCTCTAAGTGGATTTTGGATTTTCGCAGTGGTAAATCAAATTTGTGCAGTTAACGTGTTTATTTTGTGTCAACATAAGCATGATTTTCAGCTGCAAACGCAGCGCTGAGCGTTCGGCGTAACGGTGGGAGAAGGTTGCGCAGTTCAACAAATTCCTTTAAAATTCCCTGCGCACCACTTGCTGTTGGCGCGACGAAAAAGTAAATTGCAATTCGTCGTTTGTGTCGCCATCTAATTCCAATTCATTTCCAGCGGCACCTGTCGTAGCCGTCTTCCTCGCAGTTGGTTCCAGACGGGCACGGCTCGCCCTGACACGGGTAAGTCCAGACGCAGCCGGTGAGCAGGTGGCGTGACGCGGCCGTCTGACGCCAACCCACAGTGGTTCGCCCGACGACCAGGTTGCGCACACAACCAACGACAGACGCGGTCAGCGCTCTGGAGTCGGCGATGAATTCCAGCTGACGAGACAGCACGTACCTCCGTGTCAACTCACTGACGCCACCTGCCGCCCAAAACAAACAACTCAGCCGATCGTCAGCACTTAGAAGCACTCTTGAGGGGAAAAGAGAGGAAGGGAGGAGAGGAGAGGGAAGGAGAGAGAGAGTAGGGGAAGAGACTGAGATCTCAATGATTTACTGAAATGACGCAATGATATTGCCATTAAAATTAGGATTTGAGGTTGACGTTAGTGAGAAGGTTAACATTAACACCATACGCATTTGTGGGAATATAATAATGTGAAAACGTTAGGAGTCAGATCTGAGGATAAAAAATACAGCACTGTAAAAAATACACAAAACAACTACAACGCAATAAAACTATAGACAACTGAAGCCACTTTGGAGCTGTCGCATCTCGTGACATTCAGCCAGGAAACGAGGTGGGCTTTAAGCCTACTCAAAGCAACATTTCCTACACCCACCATTCGTTAAGAAGTTACTACATGTATGTCATGTATTCATAACAAAGATATTACATCTGTAAAGTATATAGTGTGGTTTGTTAGGCTACGGTGGTAGTGCGTCGGATTCGCGATCAGGAGGTCGCGGGTTCGAGTCTCACCGCTCTTGCACAACTGTCTTTGTCGCCAAGCAGTATACGTTGGTACGAGTGGACGAGCGGCGATGCTTCGAAGCTAGGGGTGAGTGAGTAGAGTTTAACGCCCCACTCGACACAATACAGGTCATTTCGGAGGCGGATTCGAAGCTAGGAAAATAACGGGAAGTCTGGCGTCGCACTGGTCATGGATTCACATCCAGTGTGGTATATTCATCTACGGGATGAAAGGCCTAAGAGAGGGATCTAAGCACGTCGTCTATGGTGCTTTAAATGGATTACGGTTCGCTTTATATAATACGAAGAAGTAGTGATGAACAAGACGTGTCAATCATCTACCGATAAACAGGTGCGATGACGACTCGATGATAAGCCTCGTGGGACCGAGCTCAGCAGATCGCTCAGCGCGTTGTCCATCGACCGCGACGCCGACAGAACCGGGGCTGAAGTACAGCTCCACGCGGTGCCACGACCCATCGTCGACCGCCACCAGCGACGTCACGGCGACCGGGCGCTCCCCTCCAAGCCTCAGCTTCAACCACCCACCGACCACCTCAACGAGGAAGAAGGCGGCGCTGTCGACGTAGGGGCCGAAGTCGTACGCGACGACGGCGTCGGAAGACCGCGTGCGGATGTCGAAGCTCAGCTGCCCGCCGTCGCCCGGACGCAGTTGCGGCGGCGAGTCGAAGACGACGTATGCCGCCTCGTCGACGAAACTGATGGCCTGATCTGACGTCGCGTCGAACTCTGCGCTGCACGATTCCCAGCTGACGCCGTCCGAGGACCCGGCACCATCGCGACCAAGATGCAGAATGTCCACGCCGTCGAATACCACGTGGTGCATGCAGCCGCGGAACGCCGGAACATCGCCGACGTAGAGGTAGGCACCGAAGGACGTGGCTGTCCCGCCGACGTGAGCGTCATCGGCGAGGTTGAGCTCGGTGAACGGCGACCCGGTGTCCTCGGCGCGGGAGTAGACCCGATCGACGGACAGCAGTACGCGGCCGTGCGACCACGTGGTGTTGACGTAGTGCCACCGAAGGTCGGCGAAAGACGCATCGGCGCCGGCAGCCGTCGGAGACACGGACAGGGTGGAGTCGCCGGCGCCGAAGTCAGTTCGGAGGACGACAGCGCCGTCCTGCAGCGTCACGGCGCAGAAGTCCGTCTGTCCGGCGACGAGGAAGAGGAGCGCGTCGCGTCGAGAGGTGCGGAAGTGCAGCTCGAGCGTCGTGTGTGAAGTCGAAATGCGACCGATCGGAACTTGGACGAAACCGTCGCCGTAAAATGACACTGCGATGAAAACAGCGTCGTTCATCGTCGTCATCATCATCATCATCAAACAAATGTGTGAGGCATCTACTATAACAAGAACGCAAACGCTACACGGAACAGCGAGTGCGCAAGGTTTAACGTCCCACCCGACACACAAAATAGGTCATTTCGGGACGAAACAGATGAACCCTTAAAGCAGCTGGGCGAAAAATAAAAGTAAAATCGAACAGGAAAAAATCGATTAAGATTAGGTGAGATAAAAGTGTACTAAAGCAGGCCAGAGAATACTATATATGCAAGTGCTCGTCTAAACAAAAATGTTTTAAGAACTGATTTATAACAATTAAAATTCTGTTCCCAACAGATTGTGTTGAGTAAGTTGGTTCCAGCGCCGCAAAACTAAAGATCGTGGCTCGGCGGAGTAGTAGTGGATGAGGAGGGCGTCGGGCATACGATTGGAGATTGCGGGCCAAGTTGTCTGACGTCATCAGTAGTAACGATGATGCAAAACCCAGTGATATGGAAGCCAGTGCCAGGTAACGCAAAACGGGGAGTGGGGCGGTGGGGAAGGGGGTCGAAGGATAGAAAATATGCGGGACAAAGATTCCTCACGACATAATCGCGCTTAACAGAAAGGTAAGGTGAGAGACACGTTGCGGGCTCAGATCTATAGGCCTAGGTCCTATACACATTCGAGTGTGAATCCCTAAGTAAGTCAGTCGTTCGTTACACATTTTCCTATGTTACCAAGCAGTCGGCCCTGTAATTTGATATCTGCAAGCTGAGGGACGGTCTATGTGGGTCTATGTAGGAGCACGTTGACATTATGGCGACGTGCTGCGAAAGTAATAGCACCTTTTTGATTTTTGCTGTTTTAGTTGTGTCACTGTGTGATGTAGGCCGTGTCGCCGTTAAACACTGTTTTAAACTGTTAAGTTTTTTACATTTATATTTGCTGTTTTATTACAACTGCTGACAGTATTAAATTTTTTTATCTAGTTTAAATACAGTCGTGTTCAGCGACTGCGATTGCCCATAAAGGGGCTAAAATTTTGGCGATTTCACAACACAATAAGCGAGTTTTGAGCCTATTTTTCACCTCGCATGCACAGAAACGCCTATTTACGAGTTTCCGGTCAAAAATCTGACCTCGCCATTCGGCGACGCAGATTTCCTGTAACAGGTGAATAATTCTTCTGTCGGTATACATTTTCGCTATATTCTGACGATTTCTTTAGTGCGCATGCGCAGAAATAGCGTTAATTCTGCTTCCGGTCTAAAACGGCCCTCACCATCGTGTTCAGCGACCACGATTTCTTATAAACGGACTAAAATTTTGGCGATCTGACAACACCGTAAGCGAGTTTTGGGCATATTTTCACCGCGCATGCGCAGAAACAGCTATTAAGGAACTTCCGGTCAAAAATCTGACCCCGCCATTCGCTCCGGCGACCTCGATTTCTGTATGACAGATGC
>Ga0056115_1001878_pt1 | contig 10425 bp, 7 predicted proteins | sample WorMetOlspDAHAB1_FD_77007 | JGI IMG/M metagenome (GOLD analysis project Ga0056115, IMG submission 77007) | Marine gutless worms symbiont microbial communities from Max Planck institute for Marine Microbiology, Germany - Olavius sp. DAHAB.1 ... | reverse complement strand
TTTCTAGCAATTGCGCACAGTATAAGCGCACGGGAGGGTGGTAATACGGTTTGCTGGAAAGCTATGGCTCGAAAGAGGACAGTCAACGACAGTGTGACGTATTGGTTCCCTTGGAAACACCCTATGGCGAGACGACAAGGGCTCGAATTTGGCGTTTGAGATCAAACGCGACGAAAATGGGCTCGGCCCTACGGGCCTCGCCGCTCGATCGTCTTTCCGCCACAAAACTACAATATCCAAAGCATGGGCTCGGCCCTTCGGGCCTCGCCATTCGCCTCTTTCGCCGCCTTTGCACGAAAACACAACCCAAATTTGGGCTCGGCCCTGCGGGCATCGCCTTTGGAGCGTCGCAAATGCACCAGGCACCAATTTTTCGCTCCCTCGACGTCCGCCTCGCGCTGTCGGACGTGCTGCGCTCGACTCCGACCACGCCGAGTGTAATTCATGTGTCATGTTGGCAGTGGTGTGGTATATTTGCTATGCTGCTATATTACATAACCTTTATTAGCGTTAAGTCCATATTGGCAGGTGCTACTAACATACTGTCCAGAAGCTTTTATGTCATTGATCCAAAATAGGGGTGTACCGAATAGTGGTTTTAGACTATTCGGCCGAATACGAATAGTTCCGTGAACTATTTTGCCGAATAAGAATTCGAATACGAATAGCGTTGCCAGCTGCGTATTTTGACGCTGCACCTGCTGTTCTGATATTTACCACCTCCTTATGTCCCTCGCTAATTACGGCCATGCCTTCATGCTGTCTAGCCATGACCCTCTCCCTTTTATTTGTCTCCCATAATCAGGCGGTCTGAGCGAGATCCAGCTGGCACTGACTGAGTGAAGTGGGCCGTAGACGTCACTAGCTCTGCACTATACATATACAGACCAACTATTCGTATTCGTTCTGACGACACTATTCGTCCGAATACGAACACACTATTCGGACCACTATTCGGCACCGAAGCGAATACGAATCGAATATTTGGCACATCCATAATCCAAAATGTTTGCAGTTTGCTGATTGTATGACCAACTTAGCAGTAGTAGTAGGCACCGACATTGTGGCAGCCAGACTGTGTAAGTTCAAACAACATCAATATCTTGCACTTATTCACAGCCTGTCGAAACTGTAGTGCAGTTGAGATGTTGTTTCACTGTGCTATGTTTATTTTCTGTCACTCTTTCCTTCTTAACATGATGTTCAAATGTATGTTGTTGTGTGTGTGTGTGTGTGTGTGTGTGTGTGTGTGTGTGTGTGTGTGTGTGTGTAAACAGATACAAGATATTACCGTGGAGCAGTTGGACACGAGCGAAATAAAGTCGGCAAAAGATGCATTGCTGCTTTGGTGTCAGATGAAAACGGCCGGCTACTCAAATGTCAACGTTCGTAACTTCACTACAAGCTGGAGAGATGGCTTGGCTTTCAATGCTCTGATACACAAGCATAGGTTTGTTAATATGATGCTGCCGTCTGTTGTGCGCACTCGCGACGTACTTATTTTGATGCATGCTACACTTGTTCTACGAATGTGTCTGTATTTAAAGAATGTCCTGCTCCAGTTTAGACTGTGCCGAGCACAGAAAATGATGTCAGTGGTCAAACAAGTGAGTGGTGGATGTGGTCCAGTTGTCCAGAAACGTCTTGTGACTGATAACCGTATCAGTCACAAGACATTTCAGTGATACGTTTGGAATATGTGTGGACCAAGTTGTCATGACACGAGTTTCATTGATATTGTATGGTGTGTTTATTTTACTACATTTTATCAAACTTTTTAGCCAAAAAAGGCTGTCTCTGTCATTACACCACATTAGAAACTGAGACCTGCAATGCTGAGGAAACCAGTGGCATGTTGAATCCAACTGTAGTAAACAAACACAGCTATTTTGTATCCCTGCACTTGATATTTTTGGGCTGACATTACTCATTTTGATGAAAAATGTGAAGACAACAGCGTGTCCATTACAAGTTCTGCAGGAACAGTAGGAGTAGCTGCTGTTTTACTTTTCGATGGATCAACACCTCTTTATTACATGTTCTCAAGTCCACCAAAATGATTATTTGCTGTGACTGTGTAATCCTATAATGTGTGGCTCTGCTGTAAATGTTATTGTCAATGTTAAAGTATAGATTTGTGTAGTGAATCACTGGTAAACCCCATAATGCAGTCAGTGCACTGGTATTGCGTGAACAAAAATGTTTTATCAGGTACTGAAAGCGGCTTCGGTGGCGTTTTTGTTGCGGACAGGGTACGGGAGACGGTTGCAAGCAGACAAACCCCGTTGGACCAGTAATGGCAAAAGCCTGGGGGCCATACGTGCTGAGTCTGCAGCACGGGGTTGTATCTGGCTGGACTGTAAATTGTAGGTATTGGGGTCCTTATCATTCAGACGTTGGTGCACCAGACCACCAGCTTGAACATTATTCAGTCTCGGATGTCAAGCCATATGTAGTCCTATTGAAACTTTTGTTTAATAATGCTGACATTTGTTGTTTAATTTTGACTATGTGATCTATTTTTAGAATGTTTTGTGTACGTTTAGGCCAGATTTGATTGAGTACAACAAGATGTCGAAAGTGAATCCTTTACAGAACCTGAATAATGCGTTCAATGTCGCTGATCAGAAATTAGGCCTCACTCCACTCCTGGATGCTGAAGGTGAGAAGATGCTGTAATATATACTCGTAGCCTGTTGTGTGAAGTTTTCTGTTTTTGCTTTCGCTGATGTCATATGAATTTCACGTTGTGATTTGTTGTGTACATTTCATCAACCAATAGACGTCATAGCAAAGCTCATTGTTTTCACTTATTTAATTTACTGTATTCACTTAGCGGTGATGTTTGTTGCGGTTTGTTTAAGAAGGAATATGATATGTGGTGTGTGTTTGTGAGTGTGAAATACATGTGGTAATTAGCATGTCATGTAGCTTGTTTTTGTTACATCATTTCAGATGTGAACGTTGAGTATCCTGATGAAAAGTCGATCATTACATACGTTGTAACATACTATCATTACTTTTCCAAGATGAAAGCCGACTCTGTTCAGGGAAGGAGAGTTGGAAAGGTGAGCGACTGTTTTTCATATCTGCTAGTGGTAGAATGGAATAGAATTGTTTAAAGTGATACTTTAGTCAAAAAATATGCATTAATTTTTTGATCTGTCTTTAAACAATGTATCATATATTTTTTGAAATGTTACATTTAAAATTTTAGCATCTACTGTTAGTTAACAGCCAAAATAAGCAGGTGATTAGAAAGTGCCATATTTTGCTTTATGTGTGGAACAGCTGAATATATGATGCATTGTGATAGAATTGAGAAAATGTTGTCTGTCGATTTCTCGTGTGAGAGTTTGTCAGAGCCGGTCTTCTTTGAACTTTAAATGAACATGTGCATACTTTTGTTTGCGTGAGACACACACGAGTGACTGTGCCATGAATGGTGGAATCACTTTTAAAAAGCATTACCTCAATTAAAATAGGCCGCAGATTCTGGTAGATTTTTGAACCAGAGGGAAGAGAGTTGACTACATTCTGTGCCATGTCGGCTGAGAGTGATACTTCAGCTAGTGTGTGTTGAGAACTACATTCTACCTTCCGAACATGGTGAATCGTGCCTGATGGTCCTTTTTTGTGAATGTCAGCCAGTTTGTCTTGGGGATGCTTTGACATTTTAAAAATGGAGATGAATCTTGAAGAACATTAATAACTTGTGATACTTTGCAGTGTTGCGGTTCACTGAACACTGAATGTGTCCTCGAAACATTTATATGACAGTGAGTAAAGTAATATTTGTCTGCACATTGTTACACGTGAGTGGTGAGTAGATGCAGCTGTTGGATCGTCATGAGTATATGAGTATGTGCGAAATGTGAATGATTGCAGGTGATTAACCAATGCCGTGAGTATGACAGCATGATTCATGACTATGAGACTATGACATCAGACTTGCTGGAGTGGATTCAGAAGACGATCACTACTCTCAACGACCGCCAGTTTGCCAACTCGCTGGCTGGGGTACAGCAGCAGCTAGCTACGTTCAATGGATATCGGACTGTAGAAAAACCTCCAAAGTACTAACTTCCTATTTGTACTTATAAAATATGAATTTAAAATACTACGTAGTGCATACAAATTTATAATTTTGCACTATTGTAGATTTGGTTGATAGATTTTACTGTGCTTTAACTTTTCGAGGCCAGTTGTATGCAACTCAGTTGCACTTGTGGCCTTGGTGAAATATTAAATAATTTGCATAATACAAGTAATATACAAGTAATGAGATGCTGTTGGTTATAGTATTGAACTTGCAATCAAGAAATATGCAGCTTAATGCTGCTAATCATTCCATCGCCATATTGCTAACAACTCCTTAGCTTGTCTTACTTATCTGTGCCCCCAGCTTGTCACTGACCAAGACGCACATGGGAAGTTAATTGTAGTTAGTTTGTTGAGATTTGGTCTTCATTCCACATTATGCAAGTTGTGGCTCAGTGCTAGATCAGATAATCCACAGATTGTTAGGATATGGGATGAGTTTTTGTATCTTGAGTTAGATACTGCTTGTGCTTGTGTACCCGCAGAGAGAATGTCTTGATGATGTCTGGTTGCTGAGTATGTATGAACTGTGTGTGAATAGGTTTGTTGAGAAAGGCAATCTGGAGATTCTGCTGTTCTCTATACAGAGTCAGATGCGTGCAAACAACCAGAAGCCATACATGCCAAACGAGGGCCGCATGATCAGCGACATTAACCGCGCTTGGGAGCAGCTCGAGAGGGCAGAACATGAACGTGAACTGGCTCTGCGTGATGAGCTAGTCAGGTGCAGCGAATGCTTCTTATCATCGTGTTCCTTGAATTTAAGCTCCAGAGACCTTATTTATAAAGTCTCACACTGTTTTTTGCTCAAACGTTTAAAATTTGTCAATGTAATTATGCTATGGCCATTTCGGTGGGTATTATTGTCAGTTAATATTGCAAAACAAGCTTGTGCGTTTCGTCCCATCGTTAGTTAATATGTTTGTGTTGGCAGAATTTCTGCCCTAGGGTGTGGGATGCAGTTAATCCAAATGCTTTAACAGAATGCATCATCTGAGTTTGTTTCGCTATGGCTAGATTGCTATAATCACCATAATCATCGTCATTGGTGATTTCTATTACGCCTACTGCATGAGAACGTATGCACATTACAAATTTTGTCCACGTCTAAAACAATAGTAAACATAAAAAAACTGGGAAATATTAAAAATAAATAGATAAAATAAAATGGTGGTTTGCTGAAAATGTCTCTAAAGTTCACGTGTATAGGCCAGATAGAAACCAAATGTTTTCGGTTCACTTTAGAAGCAGTTAAGACTAGCTTTTTTGTGGAGTCAGGCTGAGTGTTCCAAGCCTGTGGACGAGAGAATGAGAACTTTGCGAGGGTCTGCTGTAGTGGAGTGTCAATTGTTGCATCTGAACATTTGTGCATGTGTGTAGGCAGGAGAAACTGGAGCAGTTGGCGGCTCGTTTCGACCGCAAGGCTGGCATGCGTGAAGTGTGGCTGAGTGAGAACCAGCGCCTTGTGGCACAGGACAACTTCGGCTTTGACCTCGCCGCCGTCGAGGCGGCTGTGAAGAAGCATGAAGCAATTGAAACGGACATCAATGCGTACGAGGAGCGAGTGCAGGCGGTCGTGTCCGTGTCGCAGGAGCTGGAAACGGAGAAATACCACGACATCGACAGGATCATTGCGCGCAAGGACAACGTGCTGCGTCTGTGGCAATATTTGCTTGAACTTCTCCGTGCCAGGCGTATGCGACTTGAACACACTCATGACCTGCAAAAAGTGTTCATGGTAAATGCGTTTGCAGTGTTTGTGTGGGCTGTATTCTCTAACTTGATTTTGTTGTTGGTGTTGTTATCATTATTACAAAAATTCATATAGCCTGGTCTACAGATATTCAGAACAACCACTCATTACAATATTACAATGTTCGCTTGAAGGGATAAAGGAGAGATAAGATGATAAATAAAAGTACATTTATGCAGGGATAATTATAAAAGTGTCGCAAAACAAACGTGACTTAAGCAATTGTTGGAATGAGTGGTGTGTGTCACTGACAACTAGAACCAGTTTAGCGTGGATATGAAATGCATGAGATAGGATGGCTTTTGCTTTTTTAAGAATGAGCAACGACATATGGTGTGATGCTGCATCTCAAATGGCCACTAACATGCTGTTCCATATTTTGGCACTTCTTTTTTTGGAGTCTGTTGTCGAGTAAATAAATAGTAATACGTGTAATAACATGGAAATTTATAATATGCCGTAATGCATAATGTAATGAAGAGTGACCACAAGGTCGTCTAACAGTGGTCAAACATGCTTCAGCCGTAGATGTTAGTTGTCAGTAACTACAGGAAATTCGGAACAGCATGGGTTTTGAAGTTTCTCTTGAATGTAGAAGCTTCGTTTTGCACTCAGTTGTTAGTTGAAAGTATATATTGCATTCGCCACTTTTGTACATTTACTGCTGGGTAGAAGTGGCTCACTGTATGTGTGACTTGTACCTGTGACTCAAAGGTTCTTCTCCTGGCTTGAGTGGGGCTTCTTGCTCAGTATCTGTCATCAAGCAGCATTGTTTGGTACCAACCGTAGAACAGTAATTGATGAGATGACTATGCCTTTTATGGCACAGTTATGTGATGCAAACTAATTCACCCACTGCCTGCAGGCCTAAAGCTGGAGATGAGCATCTGAGCTAGAATCAGTGTTGCGCATGGCAACTTTAGTTTTTGTTCATTTGCTGATGGAGAATAAAAGAGGGCAGTGCAAGATAATTTCAAAACAGATGTAATTTATTGGTTGAATCATAATTTATCATGCTAATGTGTATGATCAGGACATGATGTTTGCTATGGAAACAATCGAAGAGATGTCTGAGAGCTTGCGGTCGGAGGACTACGGCAAACATCTGATGGGCGTTGAAGATCTTCTCCAGAAGCATGCACTCATTGAGGCGGATATCAACGTGGTGGCGGAGCGCGTCCGAACCGTTAACCAGGCTGCTCAGTATTTCATAGATACGGACTTCCCGGAGGCATCGGGTGATCCAGAGAGAATCACTTACCGGCCATGTGATCCGGAAATCATAGCGGACAGGCAGCGCCAGTTGACAGAGGCGTTGGACCAGCTGCAGAAGTTGGCTGAGCTGCGTCGCAAGAGGCTGCATGAGTCCCGCCAGCTGTGGCAGTTCTACTGGGACATGGCTGACACGGAGGGCTGGATGCGCGAGAAGGAGCAGCTGATGTCGTCACCGGATCTCGGTCATGATCTGACGAGCATCGGCTTACTGCAGGCAAAGCACCGCACGATGGAGGACGAGCTTGCCTCGCGTCACACACATCTCAACGAAGAGCTGCAGGTCGGACGCAATCTGATCGCGGCAAAGAATTTCGGCGCACCCAAGATTGCGGAGCGCATCGAGGACATCGAGGAGAAATGGAAGAGCTTGCAGGCGCTGTCTGACTACCGACGTAAAAGAATTGCAGAAACTGTCGACTTCTACCAGTTCTTTGCTGATGCAGATGACGTGGACACATGGATGCTGGACACTTTGCGGTTGGTGACAAGCGAGGATATTGGACATGACGAAGCCAGTGCCCAGTCTCTTGTCAAGAAGCACAAGAAGATCACAGATGAGCTGGATGAGTATAGAACCGTCATCGACTCCTTGCATGCGCAGGCTGAAGCGCTGAGCCCACTTGACAGTGATTCTCCGGAGGTTGTAGGACGGCTGGCCAGCATTGACAGACGATACCACGAGCTTCTTGAGATGGCTGAGATTCGCAAGCAGCGCTTGCTCGATGCTCTGGCACTGTACCGCCTGTTTAATGAAGCCGACAGCGTTGACCAGTGGATTACCGAGAAGGAAAAACTGCTGCACACCATGGTGGCGACGGAAGACATCGAAGAGGTTGAAATCTTGAAGGCTCGGTTTGACACATTTGACGAGGAGATGCGTGCCAACCAGGACAAAGTTGCCGTTGTTACGCAGCTTGCTAGCCAGCTTGTGTCCAACGAGCATCCGAACTCGGCTGAGGTGGCAGATAGAGAGCGCCATCTGAAAGATCGCTGGGATGCTTTGCGTGGGGTTGCAGACGAAAAGAAAGATGTTTTGCAGTTGGCTCATGATGTCAACGCGTGGCACATTGACGCTCAGGAAACTGCTGCATGGATACGTGACAAAGAAAAACTGGTGGAGTCGACGGACGAACTTGGAAATGATCTCGGCGGTATAATCACTCTGCAGAGGCGTCTGGGTGGTCTTGAACGAGATTTAGCTGCAATCGACGCTCGTCGTGATGCTCTGCGTGCTGAAGCCGACCGTCTCTCAAAGGCAAAACCATCTGAAGCGCCTGCAATTCGCGAAAAGGCCGACAACATCGACAAACTTTGGGCGGAATTGAAAGAGTCATTGAAGGTGCGTGAAGCACGACTTGGCGAAGCCAGCGACTTGCAGAAGTTCCTGCAGAATCTGGATCACTTTCAACAGTGGCTCACACGCACACAGACTGCGATCGCCACCGAGGAAATGCCTAACGATGTCGCTGAGGCCGAATCACTTCTTAGCCAGCACGACCAGTTGAAGACCGAAATCAACGCATATGCTCCAGACTACCAACAAATGAAAGAATTTGGAGAGAAAGTGGTGGAAGGCCAACAGGACGTGCAATACATGTTCCTGCGCGAACGGCTGAAGGCACTCGATGACGGTTGGAATGACTTGTCGAAGATGTGGGACAACAAGCGCAACCTGCTGCTGCAGAACCTCCGTCTTCAGGCATTCCTTCGAGATGCTCGGCAGTGTGAGTTGCTCCTGAGTGAGCAGGACAACTTCCTTTCGAAGGAGGAGATTCCAACGACTCCGGGCGCAGCAGCAAGACTGACTCCGGAGGCTGCAGAGAACCAGATTCGTCAGCTGGAGTCATTCATTTCGACAATGGATGCAAATGATGAGAAGGCAAGTGCTGGCTCATTTGTGATTTTTCTTCTCTTTTTGGTCTTCTGGTGTGCAAATTCCCATTTGTCTTTGACTTCAATGATTGCTGGTTCTTGCTGTGTCTGAATGGTTAGGCAGTTTCCAATCTTTGTGGTTCACGTCCACAAGTGATATCATGGTGACACTAAGGGTATCAGTCTGAAATTGCTGGTCTGCAGTGGAAATAGCCCCACTTCACTGGGAGGAAGTTCTACTCTTTGACCTTGGCAGTACATTAACTTTAGTGTATATTTTTGCTGATTTGAAGTGTTGGAACTTAGCCATAATTCCATATTGGTCGTGGCTGTTTTAATTGTTCAGTTTGATAACGGATTGAATTGTTCTATCAGTTTAGACTGATGAGTGCAAGTAAGTTGTGCAACTGTAATTTATTATGCAGTGAACTGAAGTGCGCTGTTCTGGTCTGCACTTTGACAGATTAACAGTGTAGTTGGCACAGCTAATGACCTGGTGAATTCAAATCATTATGCATCGGAGAAGATCCGTCGACATGCTGATTCACTTGCTGAACGACGCGACTTCAACCGCCAGCGAGCACGTGACAAGCTGAATCGTCTGAAGGACTTTCTCCATCTGCAGAAGTTTCTTCAGGTTCTGCAAAATGTTCATATGTTCTCACTGATGTGTAGATGTCGACTGACGATATGATTGTAGTCACATCGTATGGAGATAAAGTACCGTACTAGGAGTTACATTATGTTGTTTGATTTTTATTCAGAGTGTATGAGGAAAGTTATGCATGGTGTTGCATGCACTGTAGCAGTGGACTTGTGTTTTTGTTGATGCAACTTTGACTCCTGGCCAGAGCTTGCTGCAACAAAATGTAATGTTAGGCTGGTTTTTCATACCTGCTAGCAATATGCAAGTGTGGTTAATTATCGGGTTTCAGTGAAAGTTTGTGGTCTTGTGTCTGTGGTTTATCATATGCATCTGTCATCCAGCTGAGGGGTGGAAATTGGCACTATTCTGGCCTGATTAGTGGGACAGTTTTATTTACAGTGTTTTGAATCGATTTGCTGTACAAGGATTGCGATGAGTTGGCTGACTGGATTGCGGAGAAGATGCTGGCAGCACAAGACGAAACTTACCGAGAGGCTAAGAATGCACACAGCAAGTGGATGCGCCACCAGGTTTGCACAATGTGCCACCTCTTAACATATACTTAGGGACCAACTTAATTCACGATTTCACGGCCGTGACATTTTCCGTGAAATTGGCCTTCTTCCGTGAAAAACGCCGATTTCCGTGAATCCGCGATTTTTCGTGAATTTTAGCGCTTTCAGTTTAATTTATGACAATTCCAGAGTTTTATCAGCAGCTTTTGTACGGATGTTGCTGTTTGCTACGTGTCGCACTTCAGCACTAAGTAGTTGACATG